>Ga0247721_100173_pt1 | contig 27545 bp, 22 predicted proteins | sample MSEWel2017_08_16_FD_189089 | JGI IMG/M metagenome (GOLD analysis project Ga0247721, IMG submission 189089) | Subsurface sediment microbial communities from gas well in West Virginia, United States - MSEEL Well Study Marcellus 3H_2017_08_16 | ecosystem: Environmental > Terrestrial > Deep...
GTGATCCTGTTAATTACTATTATATCATAATTTGGGGTGTTTTTGTATTTTTTATGACTACTTTTTTGAGCTTCTTCCTATGTTTATCAGGGTTTTATTACTAAAACCTAACGCCGAAAGTTGAGTAAAAGTAAAATAAAAAAAGAGATTTTAAATAAACCAGAGCCTCTGACAGAGGAAGAATACGAAGAAGCAAAAAAACACGCCCAGTACGGTTACCAGCTGCTTAAAAAAAGTAACCGCTTTTCCAAAAGTATAATGGCCGGGATTCTCACTCATCACGAAAGATATGACGGCAGTGGTTATCCCCTGGGATTAAAAGGCAAAAAAATTCCTCTTTTTGGTAGAATTATAGCTATCTGTGATACCTTTGATGCAGTAACTACAGATCGACCCTATCAAAAATCAGTTTCACCTTTTGCCGCTGTTAAAATGCTGGAAGAAGACTTTAATTCTTTTGACCATAAGTTAAAATCAATTTTTATTGAAAAAATTCCCTATTCTTTAATCGGGGATCAGGTAGAATTGAGTAATGGAGAGGTAGCTATTATTGTTTTTATCAACTCCCGGCATCCGGAATCGCCAATTGTCAGGGTTGATGATAATTATATTGATCTCAATGACGAAACTGAGCTGAGTATAAAAAGGCTGGTTAAGGATGTTGAAGAAGCAGAAAAAGCTGTAAAATTAAAAGAATAAATTTTGTTGAGGAGATTTTATGAATTTTTTATCGTTTTTACCTTCTGGAATCTTAATTTTAAATATAATTTTTATTATTCTGCTGATCTTTTTCGAAAGAAAAGATCCTACTGCAACCTGGGCCTGGCTTTTGATTTTGACTTTGATTCCTGTGCTCGGTTTTATACTCTATCTCTTTTTTGGTCTAACTCCCAAAAAAAGAAGAGTTTATCAGGGCAAACAGCAGGCAGATGAACTTAAAAATAATAGACTTAAATATTTTAAGCGTTCTGCTGAGGAACAAAAGGAAGGCTTTGATCACCTTGAGCAGAGCATTATGAGGCTCGGTATTCAGAGCGACCTGCCAGCAGAGATTGGCTATAATCAGCTTAAAATATACCAAAATGGACAGGAAAAGTTTGAAGATCTATTTCAGGATTTAAAGAAGGCAGAAAAATTTATTCATGCCAATTATTTTATCATCAATGACGATCAGCTGGGAAACAAATTTATGCGAATTTTAACTGACAAAGCAGCAGAAGGTGTTGAAGTGAGGCTGCTCTATGATAAAATGGGCTGCCGTAATCTTTCGCGTTATGCTATTTTCAATTTAGAAGATGCTGGTGGGGAGGTTGTTTCTTTTGCTCCTTTTTTACTAGATATCAATTATAGAAATCACCGTAAAAATGTAATTATTGATGGTCAGATTGGTTATCTCGGTGGAATTAATATTGGCGACGAATATCTGGGCCGTTCTAAGCGATTTGGCGACTGGAGAGATACTCATCTTAAAATTAAAGGAGAAAGTGTAGATAGTCAGCAGTATCGTTTTTTACTGGACTGGAATTTTGCTTCAGGTGATGATCTGCTGGCAGAGGGAAAATATTTTCCGGCAAAGAAGTATCAGGGTAAAGAGGCCCTGCAGATTGTAAGCAGTGGACCTGACTCCAGGGAAGAAGAAATTAAGGCCATGTTTTTAAAGATGATTTATGAGGCAGAAGAGACAATTTATATTCAGACCCCATACTTTATTCCCGATCAGTCAATGCTGGAAGCCTTGATGCTTGCTGCTCGTTCGGGAGTAGATGTAAAAATAATGATTCCTGATCGCGGGGATCATCCTTTTGTATATGCAGCCAATAACTCTTTTGTGGGGCAGCTTTTAGAAGCCGGTGCCCGCTGTTTCCATTATACTAAGGGTTTTCTCCACAGTAAGACAATCTGTATTGACGGCCGGGTGCTCTCAATTGGAACCACCAATATGGATGTCCGCAGCTTTAAACTTAATTTTGAAATTAATGCCTTTATCTATAATAGGGAAAGAGCCGAATATCATGATCAACTTTTCGCGGAAGATTTAAAGTATTCTCAGGAGATCACAAAAGAACTTTATGAAAATAGAGGTTGGACCATGAAGCTCAGGGAATCTGTTTCCAGGCTGCTGTCTCCGATACTTTAACATAACTCTGATATTTTAACATAAAACTGAGTCAATTAAAATTTTAGGGTAAAGGTTAGATTCGATAAGACAGAGGGGGTAAGTAATGACTGTTCACTATCGAAAATTGTATATTTATACTCTGGGTAATTTTTTAGTAAGAGGAGAAAATGAGGTTCTTTTTTCCGGGGAAAACAAATATTTAAATAAAAGATGGCGTCTTTTTTTACATTTATTGTTTAACAAGGGGAATAAGGTAACAGATAATGAGTTGATTAAGGAGTTGGATCTGGAGCAAAATGTTGAACCACACCAGTCTTTGCGGGCTCTTGTCTACAGGCTGCGCAAGGATTTGAGGTTTACAGACAGCAAATTTATTTTAAGTGATCCGGGAGGATATGTTTTTAATCCGCAGAGCCATTTCTGGCTGGATACGGAATATTTTAGTGGAATGATCGAAAAAGCAAAAGAAGTTAAGGAAAAACACAGCTCACTCAATTTTTATCAGGAAGCGGTTAATTTATATAAAGGTAAGTTTTTAGAAAATCAGCAGCTGGCAAATGTAAAAATCAATAAATTGCGGGAAAAATATCAGGAATTGTACAAAGAAGCTGTGACCCAGGCAGGTATAATTCTGCTGGAGCAGAAAGATTATGGGAGAGCAATTGATACTTACGAGGAGGCTCTGCAGATTAATCCGCTCTGTGTTGATTTTTATACAGGTCTAATTGAAGGCTATAAGAAATCGGGCAGGCCTGATCTGGCCTTAACGAAGACAGAAGAGGCTATGCTCTATCTAAAAAACACCAATTTACCGATGCCTGAAAATTTAAATACAGAAATCAACAATTTTTTTCAGGCGGATATAACCGATAATCCAGCTGATATCCTGGAAAGTAACAAATTGTGCCGGGGTGAAACTTTTGAGTGTGGACCCATGACCTTTTCCAGTATTTATTCTCTAGAAAAACGGAGAAGTAAGCGTAATAATAAAGATATTTATCTTGTGCATCTTAAAATAAACGGGACTCCTTCTCCCGATAAATTGACGAAAGCAGAGAAGATACTGCGCAATACGGTCAATAAAAATCTGAGAGAAAATGATGTAATTACCCGCTGGAAACCCCGCTATTATTTAATTTTGCTGGTAGATATAGTGCCGGAAGTAGTGGATAAAATTCTAAAAAGGATCAGAAATATCTATAATGATAATTTCCCTCCTGCTGAAACCAGTATTAGTTACAGCTATCAAAAAATTTAATATTTGACTTCGCCTATCAGTGAAATACCGCCTTTGAGCGGTGTTTTTTTATGCCAAAATTTTGATTTGTTACAGTGATAATCAAATGATATTTACCGTGATATTTAATTAGAACAGTTATTATTATTGCTAAAAGCTGAGTAGATTGCTATATAAAGTAACAAATACTGCAAAAATCATAAAAAAATGTTACAATAAAGAAGATAATCCATAAATTTTGGCTAGAGGAGGCTGGAAATGCGAGCTCAGGTGTTTTCAAGAAAGAAAAACAAACTTAAAGGGATAGAAATTACTGATCTTAATAAACCGGATATAAACGAAAAGTTTTTGAGTAAATGGCAGAACATTTTAAACTTAATTACCGATATGATAGAGGTATCTGCTGCTTTAATAATGAAAATAAATGCGGAGTCAATAGAGGTTTTTCTAAAAAGCCAGAATGAGTCAAACCCCTATACCACCGGGGAGAAAAACATAGTAGGTGAGGGATTGTACTGTGAAACTGTTCTGGCAGAAAACAAAGAGCTTTATATTAAAAATGCTCTTAAAAATAAAGTCTGGAAGGACAATCCTGATGTCGGACTGGATATGATATCTTATTATGGTCTGCCTATAAATTGGCCGGATCAAAAATCATTTGGAACAATTTGTATTCTTGATAATAAGAGTATGGATCTGCAGAATAAAGACAAAAAATTACTGCAGGAATTTAAAAGAATTATTGAAGAAGATTTAGAGCTGCTGATTAATCAGATAGAATTAAGTGACCAGAAAAAACTTTTTGAAAATCTATTTAATAAATCTCTGGAAGGTATACTGCTCATGGATCAGGATTATAATGTGCTGAAGGCAAATCCCAAATTTGAAGAGGTATTTGGTTATTCTGAGGACGAGCTTTTAGGTAATAATATTGAAAATTATATAATTCCCGAAGCTGAAAAGAAAGATTTCTATAAATATAAAAATCAGGTATTAAAGAATAATAATGTAGAAGCAGAAGTAAAAAGAAAGACCAGAGCTGGAAAAATAAAATATTTTTCTTTACATGTAATTAAAGTCGAATTATTGACTGGTAAAGTAGGAATCTATGCGGTTTATGATGATATAACTTCTAAAAAGAAAAAAGATAAAGAAATTAAAGAAATCAAAGAAAGACTTGAACTGGCCATTAGAGGAGCAAACGTAGGTGTCTGGGACTGGAATTTTAAAACTGACGAACTTGACTTTAATAAAAATTGGGCCAGGATGTTAGAATATGATTTAGAGGAATTAGAAAATGATGTTAAAACCTGGCGAGATCTCGTTTATGCTGAAGATAAAGAGAAAATTGACAAAAGTTTAAAAGAACATTTTGAAGGAAAAAAAGAGTTTTATGAAAACGAGCATCGAATTCAGACTAAGTCCGGGAAGTTAAAATGGATAAAAGGTATTGGGAAAATAGTGGAGCGGGATCAGGAAGGAAATCCACTGAGGCTGGTTGGAATCCACCTTGATATCAATGATCAAAAACACCAGGAAGAACAGATTAAATATCTTCTATACAAAGATTCTCTCACTGATTTATATAACCGGAGATTTTTTGAAGAAGAAATGAAAAGATTGGATACCGGACGGCAGCTGCCGGTAAGCATCATTATGGCTGATGTTAATGGGCTTAAAATAATTAATGATAGTTTTGGCCACCAAAAAGGTGATGAACTTTTAATTAAAACAGCTGAGATTTTAAAATCTTCCCTTAGAGATGAGGATATTTTAGCCCGTCAGGGTGGAGACGAATTTGCAATTATTTTACCACAAACAAGCAAAGAAGATGCTCAGAAGATAATAAACAGAATTAATGAAAAATGTGAAAACACCGAAAATGATGAACTAACAGTTTCGATTGCGCTGGGGACTGCTACAAAGGTAACCCCAGATCCTGATCTGACAAAGATTTTAAAACAGGCAGATAATGATATGTATCAAAATAAATTATCGGAGAGTAGAAGCACTAAAAGTAAAATAGTAAAAAGCCTGGTGAACACTCTAAATGAGAAAAGTAATGAAACAAAAGAGCATTCTGAAAGAATGAGCAGCTTGGCTTATGAATTTGGAAAGTTTTTAGATTTAAATAACTCTCAATTACACAGATTGTCGCTGCTTGGTACTTTACATGATATCGGGATGATCACAATACCGGAATCAATATTAAATAAAGCCGGGAAATTAACAGAAATCGAATGGGAAGTTGTAAAAAAGCATCCTGAAACAGGTTTTGAAATTGCTTCTTCATCAGAAGAGTTTGTGACAATAGCTGAAGATATTTATGCACATCATGAACGCTGGGATGGTAGTGGTTATCCCCGCCAGCTGCAGGAGGAAGCTATTCCGTATCTGGCCCGGATTATTACCATTGTAGATGCTTATGATGTTATGACTCATAATACTCCTTATAAAAAGGCTGTTTCAGAAGAAGAGGCTTTAGCAGAAATAAAGGTTTGTGCGGGCAGTCAGTTTGCTCCAGAGTTGGCAGATAGTTTTCTTGAATTTATGAAAAAAGAATTATTTAATTGATTGAGAAAACTAAATATATTTCTATTTTATCTCACCCTACATAATTTTACACAAGTGTAGGGTTTTTTAAAATCATTTATTTTAATATTTAACTTTATTTCCAAATTATTCTATGATATACTTTATATAGAATAAATATTAGAAATGGAGGAAAATTAATGCAGCATTTTGATGTGACGGCTCACAACTATGATTTTGTGTTTAAAGGCTCTTTTAATCTCTTTAAGAATGATATTGCTGATTTTTTGAAGGTCGAGTTGCCTGGAATTGCTTCTTATCTGGAAACTGAATTTGCTGAGATCGAAACCAGTGCAGAACGAATGGATTTGAATTTTAAACTGGAAGATGGTTCAATTTTGCATTTAGAAGAAGAGGTAGAGGTTTCTGTTGATGATCTGATTCGTTTTGCTTCCTATGACTTAAAGTTATATAATAGATATAGAGATAATATTCGGACTATAATTTTATGTATTAAAGGATATCCAGCCTCTGAGGCAGCTTTTAATGCTGGGAGCCTGGGCTACAATACAACTGTTGTTAACATGTCTGATAAAGATGGAAAAGAAAAGATGAAAGAATTAAGAGAAAAAATAGAGAAAGGGGAAGAAATTAATTATTTGGAATTAATATTTCTTCCGCTGATGAATAGTGAGCAGGATATGGTTAAACGGGTTAAAGAAACTATTGAACTGGAAGATAAGCTGGATGCCGATCAAAATTTTAAGAATAATTTGGCTGCATTAACTATTGTGTTATGTGATAAATTTTTAAGCAGTGAAAATATGATAGAACTATGGAGGGATCGCAAAATGGTTAAATTTTTTAAATATGTAGAAGAGCAGGGCAAGAAAAAAGGAAAAGAAGAAGGCAAGATCGAAGGGAAACAGGAAGAAGCAAGATTAATTCTGATGCGGCAAATTAAAGCTAAGTTCGGTGAATTAGATAATGAAATCAGTAATTTGATTAATGAGGCTGAGCTAAGTAAAATTGAGGATTTAAGTGAAAAAATAGTAACTACAAATTCTGAGTCAGAATTAGTAGATTTTTTAAAGCATTAATTTGAAGAAAGTAAACAAACCGGCTGGGTTTAAGAATTCAGCTGGTTTTATTTTTACTTCGGGAATTAATATTTTTACAGAAATGTGTATAACTTTGTATAAAGATATTACGAGCCTAAAACATAAATTTAATGCTTAAACATCAGCAGTCGTTATAAAGCAGCTGTAATTTGTCGGATTTTGATTTATTATGTCTTAATTTAGTGGTATAATTTTAGCTGTATATGTGATACAATTAACATAATAAAAATTAACTAAATATTTAGTAAAATCATTGAAAAATGATGACGCAAAGCTATGGGTCTAAGGAGTATCAGCATCTATGACTGCCAGGTTGCCTTTGATAAATTATTATCATCGTATTCAATAAATACTAAGGCATAAAATCTAAAGTATTTATTTTTTTATTAATAAAGGTTACTAATTATATTATAGAATGTTTAATTACCTATAGCTCTCATTTTAGTTAAAAAGATAATCAGTTGGATTGTTTAAGTGGTAGAAATATTTTTTTAAAAACTAAAAATAAACAAGGGGAGAGTAAAATGTTTAAAAGTTTAAAAGGTAAAATGGTTCTTATTATTGCACTTATGATTTTGATTTTAATGGTGGGCAGTTCTATTGCCTTCAACAATTTTATTAGTGATCTTATTCAAAATTCTACAGCTGATAGTTCTTTAAATAGTGCGGAGCAGAACGCCCAGATTATTTTTGAATGGCTTTCTGGACTAAAAACTCAGATAGAAGATTTTGCAAATGCCAAACGGGTAAAATCAATGAACTGGTCAGAGCAGAGTGACTTTTTATTACAATTTAGTAATCCCAATATTGAATCGATTTTAATAGCTGATACTGCCGGGAGTGGTAATATCTTAAATGGAGGCAGCATTGATATTTCTGATCGCCAATACTTTCAGGAAGTAATGTCAACTCAGGAAACAGCAATTTCTCTTCCGATGACAAGTAGAATTTCGGGAGACAAAGTGATAGTTATTGCAGTTCCCATAATTGAAAATAACAACCTGCTCGGAGTGATAGGTGGGACAGTAAAAAGTGAATACTTACAGACTTTAATAAATGATATGGAGATCGGCGGTTTTGGCTATGGCTGGATTATAGATCAACAGCAGAGAACAATTGCTCATCCAGACGAAGATTATATCGGTAATGCAGATGCTCAGAGAGGACAACCTGAACTCCAGCAGCTTATTGACAGGATGACCCAGGATAGTGGTTCTGGAACAGGAGAATATACATATAATGGAGTCGAAAAAGAATTAGCATATGCTCCTGTGGGCCTGGCAGGCTGGATTGTGGCCATGACAGCAGATCAAAGTGATGTGCTGGCGGAATTAGTTACTTCCAGAAATATGAGTATCTGGATAGCAGCAATTGCAGTATTTATTGGAATAATAATCACCTATTTTATTGCCAGTTATATTGCAAATCCAATTCTTAAAGCGGTTAAAATGGCTGATAGTATTGCAAAGGGTAACCTGGGGGTTGATGATCTTGAAATAGATAGAAATGATGAAATTGGTATCTTAGCTTCATCTTTAAATAAAATGAAAGAAAATTTAAATCAAATACTTTCTAAAGTGACAGATATTGCCGAAAACCTTTCTGCTTCCAGTGAGGAACTGTCTGCCTCAGGTGAGGAAGTAGCCACTGCTGCCACTCAGGTGGGACAGTCTATCCAGCAGGTGGCCTCCGGTGCGGAAGAACAGTCGGCCCAGGTAGAGGAGACAACCAGCAAAATTGATGAGCTTATAGATCAAATAGATAATGTGACCTCGATGTCTAGAGATATGGAGGAACAGGCAGATAAAGTGATGAATAATATTGAAGCTGGTAATCAATAGATAATTCTGTTGATCAGATAGAAAACGTTAAGGGAAATACTAAGGAAGTATCGAATACGATAAATAATTTAGGAGACTTATCAAATAAAATTGGTGAGATAGTAAACTTAATCAATAATATAGCTGCTCAGACCAATCTTTTAGCCTTAAATGCTGCTATTGAAGCAGCCAGAGCAGGGGAGGCCGGCCGTGGCTTTTCTGTTGTTGCCGATGAGATAAGACAGCTGGCAGAAGAATCCGAAACTGCCACAAATCAAATTGGAGGACTGGTCAGAGAAATTCAGAGTGGTGTCGGAAGTGCAGTAACAAGGATGGATGCTACCGAAGAAGTCGTAAATGGCAGTGTTGATGCAATTAGAAATACAGGCAAATCATTTGCAGAAATTAATTCAGCAGCCTTAAGCCTGAGAAATCTAATTGAGAATATTAATGACAGATCAGAAAAAGTAAGTGAAAACGGAAAAGATGTGGAAGCTACAATTAAAGAAATTGCTTCAGTCAGTCAGGAAGCTGCCAGCAATGCCGAAGAAGTCGCAGCAGCCAGTCAAGAACAGACTGCTTCTACTGAAGAAATTGTAAGTGCCTCTGAAGATTTAACCGATATGGCAGTCGAGCTTACAGAAGTAATTAAGAAATTTAATCTATAGATTTTACTGATAAAAGCTTAAAAGAGTGTTTTTAGTGAGTGATTATGACAGAAATATATCTAACAGTGGTTGAATTTTATGGTTGGAGTAAAGAGCAGCTGACTTCAATGGAAATCACAGATATTAAATTATTAGAAAAAGAATATCTATATTCGATTATTTATGAATCAAACCTGAGTTGTTCTAAGGTTTAAAGTGGATTATAAGAGAGATTGAAATAACCGGTTGAGGCGAAATGCTTTAACCGGTTTTTTATACGCTCAATTATAATTTGTCATTCATATAGCAAACTGAGCAGCTGAGCAAATAAAATACAGGACTTCATAGATTAATACAGAAATATACTATTAGTATTATTATTATAATGATATTCTGGAGGTGAGCTTATGAATTTAAAGTCTGAGCTCAGAGAAGATTTAATAGATAAATTATCAATAGGAATAATTTTAGTCAACCAGAAGGGAGAGTTTGTTTTTGCTAATAATGTTATTCAGAAAATGACCGGCTATACTGAAAAAGAAGTAAACAGTTTAACCACATGGTATGAGAAAGTTTTTCCGAATCCAGAAAAAAGAAAAAAAGTTAAAAAAATTTTTAAATCAGATATAAAAAATGATATCCCGGATAGGACCCATAAAATTACAACTGCTGCTGGAGAGCATAAATATCTTAACTTTCGTTATTCGGAATTAGAAGCTGGAATGATACTGTTTGAGATTATAGATATTTCTCATAAAATAAAACAGAAACAGCAGCTGAAAAAACAAAAAATTATTTTTGAAAATTTGTTTACTAACTCACTTGCCGGTATAGTATTACTTGACAGAGATCTGAATATACTTGAGGCTAATAAAAAATTTAAAGAGATATTTGAAGTTGCTGAAGAGAGGCTGATTAATAAAAATATAAACCAGATTGCAGTTCCGGTGTCCAGTTCGGACAGGATTAAGCAGAAAAAGAAATTTTTTCTGCAGGGTCGGAAATTGAAAGAATATGCTGCCTATCGAGTGAATGATCAAATAAAATACTGCAATATACATATTTTTTCAGCTCTGGATGATGAACACGGGAATTTAATTTATGCTGCCCTGAATGATATTACAGAAAATAAGAAGCGAGAATTTGAACTAAAAGAGGTCAAGGAAAGACTGGAGCTGGCGGTTGAAGGTGCAAATATTGGCATTTGGGACTGGAAAGTTGAGCAGGAGATAGTTCATTATAATCATAACTGGGCCCAGATGCTTGGTTACGAACTTTCTGAGCTGGATAACTGTCTGGACACCTGGCTGGATTTAGTTCATCCTGATGATAAAAGCAGGGTTTTAAGAGATATTAATAATCATCTGTCAGGCAAAACAGAAAAATATTTTAATGAGCACCGGTTAAAATCTAAATCAGGCAAATGGAAATGGATCCGGGATATTGGTAAGGTTACAGAAAGAGATGAACAGGGAGCTGCTGTAAGGGTTGTTGGAGTGCATATTGATATTGATCGGGAAAAAAGAACGGCCAAAAAGATTGAATATCTTTCCAATCACGATGAACTGACCGGTCTTTACAACAGAAGATATTTTAATGAAGAGTTAAAAAGGCTTCATAATTCCAGAAAATACCCGGTAAGCATTATTGTAGGAGATTTAAATAGTTTAAAGCAGATTAATGATAATTATGGTCACAGCATGGGAGATAGATATATTAAAATGGCAGCTGAAGCAGTTAAAAATTCTTTAAGGGTAGAAGATGTACTGGCGCGAATTGGTGGAGACGAGTTTGCAGTTATTTTACCTGAAACTGACAATCAGGAAGCTGCTGCAGTAACCAACAGAATTTTAAAGAGTATCAAAAAATATAATAGTAAACAGCTGCCGGAACCGCTGAGCATCGCCCTTGGCTATGCAACAACCTATTGCAGTAATCCTGATTGTGGAGAAAAAGATATTATAAACTGTTATAATCAGGCTGACCGGAATATGTACAAACAGAAATTTGGCAGTAGAGGCTGAGCGCGGCAGAAGTCAAATTAGATTTCTGAGTTCAGAATCCGCAAAAAGTCAGCTCACTAAATTAAGGTTGGTCTTAAATAACTAAGGAAGCTGCTTCCTTAGTTATTTTTTGTTATTCATTTTTTAATTTTAATGCTTTAACTATATAGAGGCCCAAAATTCTTACAGGCTCTGTAGTCAGCACTTTCTAAATCCTGAGTGCCAAATAAATTCCAGGCATCAGGTCTGAAAATACGATCTGCTTCAACATTGTGCATGTTGACCGGTATTCTGAGCATTGAAGCTAAGGTGATTAACTGATCCCCGATATGGCCATAACTGATTGCTCCGTGATTTGAGCCCCAGTTGTTCATAACTGAATAGACATCTTTAAAGGCTCCTTCTCCTGTCAAATTCGGTACAAACCAGGTTGTGGGCCAGGTAGGATCTGTTCTCTGATTTAAGACTTCATGGATTTCTGGATCTATATCCACTGTGTATCCTTCTGCTATCTGAAGCACAGGTCCCAGACCTTTAACTGTATTCATTCTGGCCATTGTTACCGGCATTCCACCCTCTGATAAAAATTGTGAGGAAAAGCCGCCACCTCTAAAGTAACCTAAATTGGCAGGACGCCATTCTGTTGCATTAAGGCAGCTTTCTACTTCTTCTTCACTGATATTCCAGAATTCTTTCATAACCGGATTACCAGCTTCATCCTGCATCTTACCGGTTCCATCCAGAGTTGTAGAACCTGAGTTAATTAAGTGAATTATTCCCTTCTCCGCTCTACCTGTTAGCTTTTTACCAGTTACCCTCTCAACTGCTTCTGGACTCCAGAAAGTTCTGACATCAGAAAAGATCTGGGCTCTGTTTGTCAGCAGATGATTAAAAAGCATTGGTACCGCATTTAAGCTGTCATTTTCTGTGGCCATCATATAGGCTTCTCTAATTCCATTCCAGTCAAAAGATGAATTTAGCACTGCTTCCATAAAATCTCCATTGGGGAAATGATCTGTCCACTGCCTCTGTCCCTGAAAACCAGCTGCTATTGCATTATGACCATTTGCTTCTTCTCCATAACCCATTTCTTTAAGTTTAGGATTACCAACCATCAAATCTCTGGCTATAATAGTCATTTTAACTATAAACTCCCACTGCTCATTTTTCTCTTCCCGACTGAACTGTTCTGATTCTGGATTGTTGTCCTGACCTTCGTTACAATTTTCTTTAACCCAGGCTAATGCTTTTTCGAATTCTTCCTGATCATAAATTTCTTCTTCAATTCGACGGGTAAACTCACTCATATCTATATATTCATTTCTCATACCTAAATAATCCTGAAATACTTCTTCGTCTACAATTGAGCCAGCTATCCCCATGGAAACTCCGCCCATTGATAGATAGGATTTACCTCTCATTGTTGCTGCTGCCAGACCGGCTTTAGCAAATTTGAGTATTTTTTCTTTTACATCCTCCGGTATACTTTCGGTTCCTGCATCCTGTACATTTTCTCCATAGATTTTAAAAACAGGCAGTCCTTTCTGGTTATGTCCTGCTGCAGCTGCAGCCAGATAAACTGCTCCCGGTCTTTCGGAGCCATTAAATCCCCAGATTGCCTTTGGCCGCAAAGAATTCTGGTCAATAGTTTCAGTTCCATAACACCAGGCGGGAGTTACAGTCAGGGAAACCCCAACTCCATCACGCTGAAATTTTTCTTCGGCCGCTGCTGCTTCTGCCACCCCACCAATAGTGCTGTCAGCTATTACACATTCTACCGGTAAACCATTGGGATGTCTCAAAGTCGATTCTAACAGTTCAGCCACACTTTCAGCTAAGCCCATAGTCTGAGCTTCCAGAGATTCTCTGACTCCTCTTTCTCGACCATCGATTGTTGGTCTGATACCTATTTTGGGCATTGCACCAATTAGCCTTTTTTTGCCGTTAAATTCACTCATTATTAAATTTCCCTCCTCTTAAAAATAATTATAAAATTTTATAGTTCTTATAACCAACTTATTATTCTAATACAGCAGCTGAATTACCCTTATTAATTTTAGTTTTAATTTTAATATGTTTAATTTCACTTTTTTTATTGTTTAAATTAGATAAAAGTAAATTGGAAGCTTTTCTGCCAATTTCGTCTACTTTTTCATCAATATAGGTCAATGATGGACTTATTAATTGAGAATTAGATATATTACCAAAACTGATAAGAGAGAGGTCATCAGGAATAGTGACATTTTTTTCTCTGGCAATCAGTAAAATTCCTGCTGCAATAAAGCTGTTGCCTGCGATTACAGCGGTTGGCTTTTCTTTTAAAGCAAGCAATTCCAGCAGAGAATTTTTGCCGAATTCAAAACTAAATTGCCCAAACTTGATATAATCTGAATTTAAAGCAACATTATTATCATAAATTCCCTTTGTATATCCCACGTATCGATCATAATTTGTGATAATTTTTTTAGCTCCAGTAACTAAGGCAATTTTCTGATGCTTCCTTTCAGTTAAAAAATTAACTGCCTCATAAGTAGCTTTTTCTTTATCTACACAAACTGAATTTAAATTGTTTTTTTGAGGTCTTCTGTCAACGCAAATAACCGGTATTTTTTTACTTAAGTCTTTTAAGTAATCCTCATTTTCTCCAGTTGAAGAAATGACAATTCCATCGACCCTTTTTTCATATAATAATTTTAAATATTCTAATTCTATCTCAGGTTTATCTTCTGTACTGCCAATAACTATAGTGTAATTATTTTTCCTAACAGCTTCTTCAACTTTTTTGGCAATTCTAATAAAAAAGGGATTTGACATATCGGAAGAAATAAAAGCTATAGTATTAGTTTCACTACTTTTTAAGCTTCTGGCCAGCTGGTTAGGCTTATAATCGAGTTCTTCAATTACCCTCATAACCTTTTTCCGTAACTCAGGATTTACATTATCTGCTCTATTGATAACTCTAGATACTGTTGCAGTAGAAACACCGGCTTTTTCTGCAACATCCTTCATGGTTGTGTTAGTCATTTTTTTACTCCTTTAGGATAATAGTTATTACTTTAAACCTAATTATATAAAGAAAGCTGTTTTATTACAAACAAAAACAGAGTAATCTCAGAACTCAAAAGTAAAATATTATGGTAAATATCCGAATAACTCTGGCAGCACTAAAACTATATCAGGTACAAAGCTGATTAAAAATAAGGCAATAAGCAGCACACTAATAAACGGTATTATTTCTTTGAAAATCTTGCTTAAAGGAGTCTCAGTTAAACCGCTGATAATAAATAAATTAACCCCATAAGGTGGTGTCGAAAGGCCGATCATTAAGTTAAACACAGCTACTACTCCAAAGTGAACTAAGTCTATACCAACTGCCTGTAAGATTGGTAAAAATATAGGGATAACTATAACCAGAACAACCATTGTATCTAAAAACATGCCCAGAATTAAAAACATGATGTTGATTGCAAATAACAAAACTATCGGGTTGGTCATAATTTCGAACGAAGTTACAAACTCAGCAGCCGAAACGGCAATTCCTTCTTTTGCCACTACATAACTGAACAAAAAGGCAGCAGCAACTATAAAGGCCACATAGCCGGTAGAAAGTGTGACTTCCTTTAAAATATTTCTCAGCTTTTTAAAACCTAAAACTCTATAAACAAGCATGGTTAAGATGAGGGCATAAAAGCTGGCTGCTGCCGCAGCTTCTGTCGGGGTGAAAACACCACTGTAAATTCCTCCTAATAAAATCACCGGAGTGAGCAGAGGTAGAAAAGAAGCAATAAACTTAGTCCAGATGTTTTTTAGACTAAAAGCTTCGCCTGCAGGATAATTTCTTCTTTTGGATACCCACCAGATATAAGCCATTAAGACCAATCCCAGAATAAGACCAGGTAAAATACCTCCTAAAAATAAGTATCCTGTTGAAGCTCCAGAAATACTGGCATAGATAACCATGGGTATACTGGGAGGTATAATCGGACCTACAGTCGAAGAGGCAGCTGTTACAGCACAGCTAAAAGCAGAATCAAAACCCTCATCTTCCATAGCTGTAGTTGCCATATAACCCACACCAGAAGTATCAGCAAGAGCAGAACCGGTCATCCCGGAGAAAATTAGAGATGAAACCACGTTAACATGAGCCAGTCCTCCTTTTAAAGAACCGACAAGGCTATTTGCAAAACCAAAAATTTTAGAAGTTATATTCCCTTCATTCATCACCCGACCGGCAAAGATAAAAAGTGGTATTGAAACTAATACAAATTGGGTCTGAAAGTGAATAGCCATTTGATCAACTATAACAGCAGGATCAATACCTTCTAAAATTATGTATAACATTGAACTTGTTGCTATGGCAAAAGCTACTGGATAGCCCAGGGCAAACATAGCAATAAAAGTTAAAAACCAGATCTGAAGAGACATAAAAATATTCCTCCTTAATTATCAAGTATATATTTAAGATCTTTATAAATATATTCCAAATTATGAATAATAACTAATACCATGAAAATAAAAAATGGAGAAAAAACATAGGTCCAGCTCCATCTTAAAGTGTGAGTTTTAATTCTGCTGACAAACATTAAGTACTCCCAGATATCTGGTAATAAGATTACAAAAACTACTGTCACAAATAAATTGAAAAAAATGTTAAGACCTTTTTGAACCTTTGTAGGAAACTTCTCATAAATAATATCCAGACGCACATGTTTATCCTTGCGGCGTGCATAAGAAGCTCCAAAATATAAAAGCCAGACATATCCCCAGAGTGAGAGTTCATAGAGGGAAGTATAAGAAATCCTGAAAACCGTTCTCATAAACACCTGTACAATTAAGACTAAAATAATTAAAAGAATTGCTATAGATGGGATTGTTTCTTCCATAAAATTAATAATAAAGCTGTAGATTTTTAATAAATTATTTTTCATTAATTTATCACCCTTTGGTTAGCTAAATTCCCCCTTCCCTCAGCCTTATAGTTTAAGAGAAGGGGGCAGTAAAAGTTAATTACTTGGAATACATTTCTGAACCGACTTCCTGAATTTCTTGATAATTTTCGAACCATTCTTCTGGCTGGTTTTCGCGATAGTATTCGGTTACATTTTCCATAAAAGCATCTTTATCAGGATAAATAATATTTAGACCCTCTCCAGAGAAATATCCTAACAATTCAGCTTCCTGCTGCAGCACCATATAATTCATGTGCATTCTGCCAATTCTGGCTGCTTTTGTGAGAGCCTGTTTGTAATCTTCTGGCAATTCTTCCCACAGATCTGCATTAATTGTGGGGTTGATAACACTTAAGAAATGCTCAGTTAAAACAATAGAGTCGGTTACTTCATGAAAATTTTGGGCTCTATTTGTGGGCAGTGGATTGTCCTGACCTTCAACAGTTCCTGTATCCAGAGCTGTATATAGTTCCCCAAAGTCAACTGGAGTTGGTTCAGCTCCCAGAGCTCTACCAACATCTAACCAGGCTGCACTACCGGGCATTCTCAATCTTACGCCTTCTAGATCTTCAGGTGTGCGGACTTCTCCAGCGGATTCTGTTAAGTTAAGCTGTCTGGCACCCAGGTACCAGGTATCTAAGACTACCATATTTCCCTGTTCTCTTACCTGATTCCAGTATCTCTTACCAATAGGACCATTCATTACCTGATATAAATGATCAATGTCTCGATAGGCATAAGCAGAAGCTAATACACTGATTTCTGGAAGTGGAACCAGATCAGCAAACCATTCAGGGCCGGCAGGAGCCATATCAATTTGACCTCTCATTACACCGGTAATCTGTCCTGTCTGATCGGCGTATGTTCCGGAGTGTGCAATTTCAATAACTACTTTACCATCTGTTAATTCTTTAACAGCGGCAGCAAATGTCTGGGCAGCCTTAACTTGAGGCTGATTAGGACTTGCAACGTCTGCATAAGTTAAAACATAATCGGGTTCTACTTCTTCTTCCTGAGCACTAACAGCAAAAGCTAAACTAAATACTAAAGTTAAAGCAAAAAACAATACAGTTAATTTCTTAATCATTAGTTTTCTTCCCCCTTAAATTTTTTTGAAAAAATTCCCTGATCACAGACAGATAGAGTTATCCCTCCTTTCCTGATAATATTTTAGTAGATAAAAGCCGACAAATGTATATTTTTCAGATATAAACCAGCTAAAATCATTATAAAAGTTTTAGCTGATCTTCAAGAATATCAAGGTTAGCATATAATTCTTCTTTTTCAGCTGCTGTTAATTCTAACTGGGGACGCCTCATGTAACCTGCCTTAATTCCTCTCCGGTTAAGGGCAGCTTTAAAATAGGCAAGATTGGTGCCTGCTTTTAATGTTTCTACAAATTTTCCGGCTATTTTTTTGACCTTTAGTATTTTTTCCTGATCATTATTTTGGTAGGCCTGATAGAGAGCTACAAAGGGTTCGGGGTAAACAGATGATATCCCGGAAACTACACCAGCACAGCCTAATGTCAGGAGTGTATGCATTAACTTATCTGTTCCGTGCATCACAGAGAATTGGCCGTCTCCAATTTCTAGATATTTATTTGTTTTCATAATATCGGGATAGCTGTATTTGATTCCGACTATATTAGAATGTTTTTGATATAATTTTTCTGCTACCTCAGCTGAGAGATCATTAGCACTGCACTGCGGTATATTATAGAGATAAACCGGAAAATTTTCTGAAACAGACTCAGCTACTGCTGTATAATACTCTTCCAATTCTCGATCATTAACATTAAAATAAGAAGGAGTAACCACTCCAATACCATCTGCTCCTATTTTTTCAGCATGCTGAGAAAGTTCTATTGTCTCATCCATTCTCATTGCACCTGTATGAAGATAGACTGTTACTCTTCCAGCTGCTTCTTTTAATACAGTTTCTGCAATTTCTTTTCTTTCCGCAATGCTTAATCTATACATTTCGCCGGTGGTGCCTAAAGGGAATAAGGCATCTACACCTTTATCTATTAAAAAACTGCTTAAATTTCTCACTGCTTCCAGATTGACTTCTCCATTTTCGTTAAAAGGGGTGACCATAGCCACAGTTACACCATTGAGTTTTTTCATTTATCTTCCTCCTATGTAATCGTTTTATCAAATTATTAAAAAATATTTATCATAAAAGCCTGATATGACAGAAATAAACCAATAAAGTTCGATCGGAACTTATGTAATCGATTTATCAAGTATAATGATATACTGAATTATTTTATTTATCAAGAAATCAAATGAATGCTTAAACTCTATTAAATGATATTAAATCTAAAATACTAGGTATTACTCAATATTTATAAGTTTCAGAAAAATTTTAATTATATGTTTTTGTATTTATTTTAAATCATAAGTAATTTGCGGATAGAGGATATATATCAACATTTTTCCGAAATATTTCTTGATAAAATAATTAGTTTAAGATTTCAATTATTTTTAAGAAAAATATATACAAAAGCAGGGGAATTAATTGTCTAAAGTACTTGTGATTGGAAGTATTAATATGGATTTAGTTGTCGAAACTGAGCGCTATCCTGAAGCAGGCGAAACCATCATCGGAGGCAAATTTGAACAAAATCATGGTGGAAAAGGGGCCAATTATGAACTTGATCCTGAAAAAATAGAAAAATTAAAGGATAAAATTATTGAGGCTGAAAATATATTATTACAGCTGGAAATTAAGATGGCAGCAGTTGAGAAAATTGTAGAAATAGCTTCTGAAAACAATACAAAAATAATTCTTGATCCAGCCCCGGCCCGGGAGCTGCCAGCACAGATTTTAGCAAAGGTTGATTATCTGCTGCAAAATGAAGGTGAGCTTAACTTATTATTCCCGCAATCTCAATCAAAAAGCAGATTGGAAAAAATAGAGGACTTACTTAAGAGAGGGGTAAAAAATATTATAGTTACCAAGGGTGAAAAGGTGTTATGAGACAAGAAATATTTCAGTAACCAGGACATGTTTTTCACCAGTAAGCAGTTAAAAGAAAAAGGTATTCTCATACCCTTTTCTTTAGGTCTTTAAATAAAACATATAAGGCTCTGGCAACTGTTGTTCCATCTATTGGATTCATAACTGAAATAAGTTTTTCTCTGTTGTAGACTTCATTTTCAGGTTCAATTAGATGACAGCCTGCTTCAAAATCAGGCATACAGGCAAAATATCCAAGTGATGATCTGCCAAAAATCACAGTAATGCTTGATAGACTTTCAACTCTAATCTCAATATAACTGCCGTAATCCTTAAACTGAACTATCCTGCCAGGCCATTTTTCTTTCTGATAATAGCAATTAAAATTCATAGCGGACAGCTCCTTAAGTATAAGAGATTTTTTCATTAACTTTTTTTAATACATCGGCTGTAATAATTGATTTTTTGTTTTTAAAGCACTCAAGTAGAGCAACATAACAGGCCTGGTTGATCTTCCGGGGAATCCCGGAGGTCATACTGTGAAGTACAGGATAGCATTTTTCATCGATAATTCCATTCTGCATTCCGGCAGCACTGAACTGATAACTGACATAATCTTTAGTTTCCTCCAGAGAAAACCCTGTACATTCAAGAAATAGAGAAACTCTCTGTTTCATGGGGAGCGTCATACTAAGATTAAGATTCCTGTTTAAAAGCTGAGGCAGTCCTGCCAGAATCAGAGAAAAGTTAGCCCCCTCATCATAAAAACTTCTCAGTTCATCAATCATTTCAATAGAAAGACTGTGAGCTTCATCAATAACAACACAGTTAAACTTACCCTGAGCGTTTTCTTCCTGGAAAAAATCAATAATCTGTAATTTGATGTCATCTGCCTGAAAAGATGGTTTAAGCCCCATTTTAACAGCCATTGTTTTGTAGAGAGCTTTTTTGTTTGGTTTTGATAATTCCAGATGAACCACTCTAAATTCAGCCGGATCCAGTTCATTAACAGCATAAAAAATAAGAGAGCTTTTTCCGCTGCCTGACGGACCGCTAACAACAGCTATCTGTCTGGAATTAAAAACCGTGGATAAAAAAAGAAGATTCTCCTCAAATATTTTTGACTTAAAAGATGCTTTTTCTCTTTTTAAAAAGGGGATATTCTTTAAGCTGAAATGTTCTGCAATAGCAGTATTAATAGCAGTCATAATCTAAATCCTCCTTTGATTTTTCCAGATAGATATTTTTAATCTGAGCCAGATAATAGAGGAAATTATCATTAAAATCAGGTGTTTTATCCCTGATATCATCAACAATATCAATTAATAGTTCTCTGTTAAATTCCTTAAAAGTTTGCCACAACTCATAGAGTTTACCCTTTTCTGCATAGGAAAGATTTTTAATCCCTAAGGCAGTAGAAATAATATCCACAAATTCCTGCCGTTTTAAAGCCTGAACTTTTTCGTCAGGAACAATATGATCTGAAGTTCCAACTTCATCATTTTTTTCTTCAGATTCTTCTCCTGCAGCCTGCAGCTTAACTTTTTCTTCTAAAGGTGTATTTAACTGTTTTTTTAGATAATCCTGATAATTACTCTTAATATTTTTAAGATACTCCCTGCTGATGGTGGAATCTACTGCCGGATCTTCTTCAATACCGGCTACTGATTTGTGTTTTTCCTCTTTAAGATCAATAATTCGGGCTAGACCATAGTATTTATCCTGATAGTAAGTATGGACACTATCCAGGTGGAAGGGATTGTATCTAATCGCTATCTTTTTGTTAACCAGTCTGCCGTCAATGGCATACTGATTACCGTTAAAGGAGATAACCCCGTACTTGCTGACAGTTCTTTCTGCAAAATGCATAAAAGCCTGATCAAGCTGTACTGGTGAAAAATATCGGAGCCGACGGCCTGACTTTAAAGAGCTCATCCATCTTTCAGCTGGAGTGGTTCCTAAAGATGAATGAAGTTTATCATTGTATTCTGTTTTTAACCAGGCTGAAAAGAGGTCATTAAGCTCAATAATACTGCTGACTTTGTTGTTTTTTATCTCAGTTAGAAAAGAACTCTGTACATACTGCCAGAATTTCTCAACTTTGCCTTTCCCGCTGGGTTGATAGGGTCTGCTGTATTTAACAATGATTCCCAGTCTGGCACAGATCAATTTAAAATCATTCGATATGTAAATTTTTCCATTATCGACATACAAATTATCCGGAGCACCAAACTTGATAACTGCCTTTTTCAGGCTGTCTTCCAGTCTTGTTAGGGTGGAATCAAAATAAAACTGGGCGTGAGTTATCCGGCGGCTGTGATCATCAATAAAACCAATCAAGTAACACATTCTTTTCTTACCGTTTTCATCAGGAATGTAAAATGCTGACATAACATCCGACTGCCACATTTCATTAATCTGATTTTTCTCATGTTTTAGATAAACTCTGCTGCTGTTTTTAAGATTTTTAGTGGTATAACCGTAGTGATTTAAAATCCGATTGACCGTTCTCACCTGCAGCGAGTCTTTCTCAATTTTTTTAGCCAGTTCCAACATGGTGATAATCTTTCTGGCTGAACGGGAAGGAAGTTCTTCCTTTAAGTTTAAAATGCCCTTAATATATTGGTCCGGAACTGAAGGGTGTTTGCCTTTGTTTTTGTATCTTTTGGGTTTTAGACCTTCAAATCCATGTTTTTTGTAGTTCATGTAATAGGTATAGATAGTTCTGTAATGAAAAGTTACCATTCTCTGGTTTACCAGATCATTAAATTCTGTTTGAGCAAGTTTTTTTGCTGTAGCATCAATCTGACCTTTTGGTGCATTAAGCATGGGAGAAATCACGCTGAAGCGGAAAAATGCTACTGCATCTTCTTTTTTAATACTGTTTTCAAACAAATAAATCACCTCCATAATTTTTGATAATATCATCATATCGGAAGTGATCTAAAATTAGAATACAGATTTTGTTGCTGCTTAAAAAAGAATAATCTAGCTCTGGTTAAAAAAACAAAAAGGAATATGAGCTGAAATCAGATTAAAAAACCCAAATATTATACCTATTTGTGGAAATATATTCTTTAAAAAAGAGTATAAGGTTAATTATGGAAGCTTAAGTTCAAAGATGCTGTTTTTTTTCTATCTTAAGAATTTAAAGATCCTGTTTAAGGTGGATAATATCCCATATTCACCGGCTTCCTCGATAAATATTTGTCCAGTTCTATACAGCTCAAAAACTGCAGGATAGCGATAAGTATCTAAAGTATTGATTAATTCAAAAAAACTGATTGGACTCTCATATACTTCAGTATAGAGAGTGTTTAAAATGCTGGAGTAGTTGTTTTGAATACAGACATTATTTAATCTCGCACAGGCTCTATCTAAAGGATCTTCTGAAGAGAGTAGACAATTTAAATCATCGATGGCTGTAAAGATATCCTCACCCTTTCTGATATTTTTGCTGATAAGCTCAATTGTATCAACAGAAACTCTGCCGTATTTGATAATGAAAGAGGGGAAAACACTGAGGTAAATTTTTTTCTCTTTACCATCAATAATTGCTGTCTGCTGCAGTTTCTGTATTTTAATTCTTGAATACTCAAGATTACCGTCAACAGTGTAATAGACGCCTCTTTCAAAGGTTCCGTTCTTTTTTAATTTATCAGCTTCTGGTATTTTTGCTTCTTTACGCAGCTCATCTAAATTCAGGTTAGATAAAAAAATTTCATAATTTTCTTCAAAAGACTTGTAATTTATATCAACTTGTATTATGATGTTTTTAGTAGGTTTTTTGATATATTTATTATATACCAAGAGGTGGTTCTCTTGGTATATTTTTTTCTCCTTATAGGAAATATATGTTAATTTATCTAACTGGTGAAAAGCTTGTCCTAAAACCTATGATTTACTGGTGAATATTATGTCTTATAACAGAAAAGGGAATAAATTATTACAATCAAGAGGAGACACTTCATTTTGAGGCTCTAAAAGTAAAGGCAGTTGATACAACAGCTTCGGGAGATGTATTTGCAGGTTCTTTTGCGGCCAGTTTTGTTAGAGAAAGAAACCTGGAGTCAGCTATTGAATTTGCTATTAAAGCTGCAGCCTATTCGGTAACGATAAAGGGGGCACAGAGCTCTATCCTCAGTCAAAAGGATTTAGATCAGTTTCTCAAAGAAAGGATTAAATAAAATTATTTTCTGATTTTAATAGTCGGCTATAATTTAATTAGTATATAAATTTGATGGTCAAAAATAAATATTTAAGACAAAAAAGAGGATTTAAGAGGGCTATATTTAAATATATAATTAAGAAATAATTTTATTCTGAGGCAAAATTATTTGACCTTAGAAAATTGAACCTTGATAATTATTGAAATAGCAGTTTAGTCAGGATAGTCAAAGCTGCGGCATCTGCTTGAAAATAACTATTTTAAGCCGCTTTTTGAGCTGAAAGTATTAATCTCCTGTGCTAAGCGAAGTCGCGTGAAGGTTGCTATAATAGGATTTGTTGAGTTCGATGGGTCAGAAGACTAAATCCACTACAACAAGGATTGAAACTTTACTTACGAATAATCTATTAATACGGTCAACGTGGTCAGAAGACTAAATCCACTACAACAAGGATTGAAACACTAATAAAGGATTATTTTGCGCTTTATGAACCTTATCAGAAGACTAAATCCACTACAACAAGGATTGAAACCTGTGATAGTACTTCCATCAAATGTGGTATTCCCATGTCAGAAGACTAAATCCACTACAACAAGGATTGAAACCTCATTACCGGAGCTTCTTTTTTCTCGGGAGTAGGGTCAAAAGACTAAATCCACTACAACAAGGATTGAAGTTCATACCTTGATTGATCCTAAACAAAGAAAAATAGGAGGGATTTGATGGATGATTTTAAGATGTTATGTTTAGATATTGATGGAACACTACTTAATTCAGAGCACCAAATTAGTTCCAAAACTAAAAGTATGACTAAAGAGGTTGTCAAAAGAGGGATCTTAGTGATCCTAGTATCAGCACGGATGCCTGCGGGAATCTGGTTTTTACAGGATGAACTGGAAATTAATCAAGCAATAATTTCATATAATGGTGCATTAGTTATTGAAAAAAATTCAGATTATTTATTAAATTTAACTATAGCCAAAAGGGATCTAAAAGATATATATAGTTTAGCCAGACATTTAGATGTACATATCAGCTTATATCAAGATGACCACTGGTATATAGAAAACTTAGATCATTGGGCTCAAAAAGAGAGTAATATAACCAAAACAAAACCTAATATTGTGGAATTTGAGGATCTGATTTCAGTTTGGAAAAAAGGTGCTAATAAGGTATTGTGTATAGGTGAGGCTGAAAAAGTATCTCTTTTAGAGCAAGAAACTAAAAATTATGATTTAGATAATTTAACTATTTATCGTTCTAAACCAGGCTATTTAGAGATAATTCCTCAAAAAGCTTCTAAAAGGGCTGCCATTAAAATTCTGCAAAAAAGATTTAATGTTAATAGTTCAGAAATTATTGCTATAGGAGATAATTATAATGACATTGATATGATAAAATATGTCGGTTTAGGAGTAGCAATGGGTAATGCTCCTCAGAAGGTTAAAGAAATTGCTGATCAAGTTACCTTATCTAATGATGATGAAGGTGTAGCTAAAGCAATCAGAGAATATATATTGGATTAACATTTGATGAGACTGATGTATTTAAGATTTCTGATGAGAAACTAGAATTCATTTAGGATTATGATTTTTTAACCCTTTATCTGATGGTCAAAAGACTAGATCCACTACAACAAAGAAAAAATAATAACTAATAGCATAATTTTAAATAAAATCTTTATTCCTGTAGGTAATATTTTTAAAATAGTCCGGGTGAATATTCAGGATCACCTGAAGTGAAAAAATATTAATTAAGATCTATCTCAAAGGGGCCGTCAGGCTCTTTTTTTGCCTGATTTGATTATATCTTTACCTTATTCAATTTGAGTGATATCATTAAGGTAGAATAAGAAAATTATGTCTAGAACAGAGGTGATAGAAGTGGAGTGCAGCATACCCTGTTTTTTAAATTCTTTAGCCTATAAAAGTGTGATTTTAAATAAGGATTTAAAGATATCTTTCATCAATAATGACTGGAAGAAGTATGTTTTAGCTGCTGCAGAAAATATAGAAAACAGCAGCCTGGGTTCAAATTATATTCAGGTAATGAAAATGATTACTGAGTTAGATAAGCACTGTTTTCAAGATATAGAGGCAGGAATCGAAAGTGTAATTACCGGTAAAAAAGAAAAGTTTGAGCTGGAATATCCGGATACTAAATTTGAAAATAGAATGTGGTTTAAAATAATAGTTACTCCTTTTGATCAGGGAGTATTAATTATGCATGAAAACATAACAACCCGAAAACAGGCACAGCGGGATCTGGAAACAAAAGAAAAACAGTACAAAAAAATCTTTAATAAAGCTCCGATCGGGATGATGCTGGAAGACCCAGAGGGCAATATTATAGAAGTAAACGAGTCGTTATGTGAGATGACAGCTTACAGCAAGGAGGAGCTGGAAGGAAGCAGCATTTTTGATAAACTAGTGATTCCCGAAAGAATTGAAGAAGCAAAAAAAGATATAGAAATTATACTGAGCGGCCAGGATTTAGAATTCAACCTGGATAATATAGATAAAAATGGAAATCACTATTACAGTCATTTTAAAGAAACTAAGATTAATCTTCCTGACCGGGGTGAAGGAATTTTATCGATGCAAGTTGATCTAACAGATCTGCGGATGAAAGAAAGAAAACTTAAATTCTTGAGCTATCACGATCAGCTAACCAATCTCTATAATCGAGCCTTTTTTGATCTGGAACTAAAGCGGCTGGATGCTGTGGAACAGCTGCCCTTAACAATTATAGTTATTGATGTCAACGGACTTAAACTGATCAATGATATTTATGGACATTTAGTTGGTGATCAATTGATTAAGCAGGCAGCTGAGGTGCTCAAATCTAGTTTGAGAGGAGAAGATGTTCTGGCCAGATTTGGAGGAGACGAGTTTGCTGTAATTTTACCTCAGACCAGAAAGGAAGCTGCCGAAAAAATCGTAGACCGAATTAATAAGAAAAGTAAGAACGTTAAAGTTAAAGATACTACCTGTGATTTTGCAAGTTAATCCAGTTAAATTTTTCAGATTAAACCAGCCTAAATTAGCTAAAATTTCAGCATAATTTTCAAATTAAATTAGTAAAAATAAAAATATTTTGCAGATTAAATTAGCAAGGGACTAAAAAATAAGCCCCTTTAATTTGAATAATATTTTTCAGTTTAAAATGTATCTTTTTCGCAGGCTTTGAAGACAATTTCCTGGTTTATCTGCTCTGCTTTAAGTTGAAATCCTAAAAGTAGAGAATTTACTGCGATATTGTTGATCAACCTGGGTAAGCCCCTTGATCTCAAGGCGATTGCCTCCAGAGCCTGAGGTATGAATATCGGATGATTTGCCCCAGCAAGTTTTAACTGGTGCTCAACATATTCTTTGACTTCCTCTTTGTTTAAAGGACTCAGCAGGTACTTCATGATCACTCGCTGATTTAAGGACTGATTATGATTTAAATTCAGCTTGGTCATAAAGTGAGATAATCCTGCTAAAATCAGAATAAATGGGTTCTGAGAATCCATAGCAAAATTAAATAAAATACCAAGATCACTTAAGAATTTGTTGGGAGCAAGCTGCATTTCATCCAGGATAATGATCGGAGTAATCTTTTTCTCGTTGTAAAATTTTAAAATAGCAGCCTGGACCTGATTAAAAAGATCTACCTTTCTGAATTTGGGTTCTTCTCCCAGGCCAATGGCTATGCCTCTGTAAAAATCCATTACTGAGCCTGTAGATAAGGGAAAATAGATGACCTTAAATAATGATGGGTTAACACTGTCAGCCATAGCTCTTAGGGCAGAAGTTTTGCCGCTCCCGGGTTCACCAATAATGACAGCAATACCTCTTGTTTTTTTAAGATAATTCAGTCTGGCAGAAAGTTCTTTTAAATTTTCAGACTGGTAGAGATCTTTAGTTTCAATCTCTTTTTTAAATGGATTATCTGATAAAGAATAAAAAGATTTATACATTTTTGCTGCCTCCTTCAGTCATT
>Ga0247721_100184_pt1 | contig 26349 bp, 28 predicted proteins | sample MSEWel2017_08_16_FD_189089 | JGI IMG/M metagenome (GOLD analysis project Ga0247721, IMG submission 189089) | Subsurface sediment microbial communities from gas well in West Virginia, United States - MSEEL Well Study Marcellus 3H_2017_08_16 | ecosystem: Environmental > Terrestrial > Deep...
ATACTCCATTATCTCTTTTTCTTAAAAAAGGATAAGGTAGTGACTGAATATTCTGTAGATAGTATATGTTCTCAATAACTTAAATTTGACAATGCTTAAATATTTTTATGCAATGCTAGTGTAAAAAGATATATTATCATTTGCCAAGAATAATAAAAAAAATTATATTATCAAATTTTAAGAACATGAAAAACCCATATAATAAATATGACGACAAACATAAATGTATATTTATTCATATACCTAAAGCAGCTGGAACTAGTGTTTCTTATGCCTTGTTTGGCGATAATATCGGACATAGAAAAATAAAATATCTTAAAATTTTTAATGAAGAAAAATTTGATGAATATTTCAAATTCACTTTTGTAAGGAATCCTTATTCGAGGATTGTATCTGCCTATAATTTTTTGATGCAGGGTGGTATGCATAAAATTGATGATAATTGGGCTAAAGAAAATTTATATCAATTTGAAAATTTTGATCAATTCATTTTAGCTTTAAAAGAGAATGACATAGCTCAAAAAATCTTAAATTGGCAGCATTTCGCTCCTCAACACAAATATATTTGTGATTATGATTTTAACATTATGGTTGATTTTATTGGGAAATTAGAAAATATTAATAAAGATTTTAATTATATAAAGAATAAATTAAATATAAATTCTAATTTATCTCATAAAAACAAAAGTAAACATAAACATTATAGTGAATATTATACGGAAGAAACGAAAAATATAGTAAAAAAATTATATAAAAAAGATTTTGATATGTTTGGGTATGTTTATGAAGAAAAAAAATAGTAATATATATTATTATCGGGTATGATAAATCAACAAATACAACATTACAAAAGCAATTATTTAATCGACATTCAGAAATTAATAATTTAGGTTTGTTTCCAACCCAGAATGTGGGAAAAGATTCTGATTATATTGATGAAAGTTGTTTGTATCTTAAAGATGAAAATTTACAAAAATTTTATTATAATTTAGTGATGCTGAGAAGTATTGATTATTTAAATAGCAATACTTATGAATTCTTTAATGAAAAATTAAAAAAGTATATTGATAAAGAAAAAATTAATTTATTTAGCAATGAACGATTTACTTCTGTTTTTTTCTCTCATGATGATATTGTTTCAAAAGCAGATAGGCTAAAGAAAATATTTCCATATGCTAAAATAATAATTATAATAAGAAATCAACTTAATTTAATTAAATCTCAATATAGAGATCATCCTTTTAATTCAAGAAATTTGACAATTGGTAAACCTGTTTCAATAAATGAATGGATAAAGATTGCATATAATTCTGAGAGTGTATATTTTCTAGATTCTCTTAAATATAATGAAATAATAGATTTGGATCGGGTATAATTAATTAAACAGTTTTTTCTCGGACATGATATAAGTAAGATAATAACAAACTAAAATGGAGGAAAATATCATGTCTAAAAGATATCCTGAAGAATTGAAAAGAAAAGTTGTTGCGCTAGCCAATAATGGTAAAAATCAAACTGAAATACTCAATGAATACGGAATGGCAAGATCCACGCTTCATAAATGGATAAAAGATTATAATAATTCAGGCTCATTCAGCGTTAAAGATAATAGATCAGATAAAGAAAATGAAATAATTAAATTAAAAAAAGAAAACAAGCAGTTAAAAATGGAGAATGATATTTGCCCTAAAGGATAAGTTCCACTAAGACAATAAATTGTCAAGTAGTCACTTAAAAGCAAGCGGCGCTGATATTGGGACGAAAGTAGCGGTTATCAAGGCAAACAGGGATAAATACAGTATCAGCGCCATGTGCAGAACACTCAATATATCAAGGGGTATGGTCTATTATACCCCTAAGAAAAAACAGGTTAATACAGAGCTTGAAAGTGAAATAATTAGAATCTTTAAAGAAGGTAGAACTCATTATGGAATCAGGAAAATCAAAAGAAAATTAGCTAAAAAAGGTTACCAAGTATCTAGACGCAGAATTGGTAAAATAATAAAAAAGTATGGCTTAATTTCTACTTATACTAAAAAGCAATACAAAGTTCATTCTCCCAGCTGTAATGAAGATAAAATAGCCAATGTTGTAAATAGAGAATTTGATAAAGAAGAATCTCTAGATGTTGTTGTTAGTGATCTGACCTATGTTAATGTAAAGGGCAAATGGAACTATATCTGCCTGATAATAGACCTCTTTAACCGTGAATTTATAGGTTATGCAGCAGGTAAAAAGAAAAATGCTGAATTAGTAACTGAGGCTTTTAAAAGTATTAAAAGACCACTGGATCAAATTAATATTTTACATACCGATAGAGGTAATGAATTTAAAAATAAAGCTATCGATGATATTCTAGACAACTTCGATATTGAGCGTTCTTTAAGCAATAAAGGGTGCCCTTATGATAATGCAGTTGCAGAAGCAGCATTCAAAGTGGTTAAGACTGAATTCGCTTATGATAGAATATTCAACAGTTTTGAAGAGCTGGAATATGAGCTATTTGACTATGTTAACTGGTATAATAACCACAGAATCCACGGGTCGTTAGATTACCTAACACCTGTTGAATATAGATATTTAATGTTCGATAAAAAATTGTTGTAAAAAGGGTTGACAATCCAATTACTATGAAGAGATATTTGACAAAAAAATGTTAAAGTTTTTTTACTTGAGGATTTAGCAAGCGATATAGAATTTTTTGCTAAAGAAATTTCTGAATTTATGGATATAAATTATGATGAAACATTAACTCTTTTATTAAATAAAAGAGAAAATACTTCTGTAAGTAAGAAATATAATTTATATAGAAAAATTCGCAGAAAAAAACCTTTTCAATTTGAGTTGAGTAAGGTTGTTCCTGAAGTTATAAAAAATAAGATGTTGAACAAGTTAAAATCTGGTAAAAAAGGAGAAGTTCAAATAAATAAATATTGGGTTAATCAATTAAAAAAATACTATTCAGTTTCTAATCTAGAATTAGAAGAAAAGTATGGTTTGAACTTGAAAAAATATAATTACCCAATGTTTAAATAAGCAGGTGTAAAATAATGATAAAAGTTGGATTATATTTAGAAAATAAAAATATTTCTGAGGTAGATCTTTCTAAACCAGAAGAAGGTAACCCGGGTATTGGTGGTACTCAATATAATTTTATTACTATGCCTTATTACTTTAAAAAATACATTAAAAATCAAATTGAATTTGTTTGGTATGCTAATACTACAGATAAGTTGCCCAGTGAAATAGAGTCAGTAAAAGTAGATACTTGTATTGAGGGGGCTAAAACTGCTTCTAAGCAAGGATGCGACATTTTTATTTGGCGGCCAACAACAGATGCTGAAGGACTAGAATTTATTAATAAAATGGATTCTTTTAGTATAGATATAGTTGCTTGGGTACATAATACTCCTGGATTTAAAGCTTTAAATAAAATGAATGATTCCTCAAAATTGAAGCGTTTTGTTTGTGTGAGTCAAGAACAACTAGATCGACTTAGAGACCATAATATTTTTTATAAGTCAAAGTGTATTTTTAATGGTTTTGATCCTAAAGAATATATTCCCCAAGATAATATAAAAAAAGATGATAATATGGTTACTTATGTTGGAAGTTTAGTTCCTGCAAAAGGATTTCATCATTTAGCTAGAGTTTGGCCTAAAATTCTCAAAGAGATAGAGAATGCAAAGTTAGTTGTAATTGGAAGTGGAAAACTTTATAATAGAAATCAATCTTTAGGCAAATGGAATATTGCGGAAGAAAATTATGAAAAAAAATGGAGAAAGTATTTAGCAGATGAAAATGGTAATATACATAAATCTGTTGAATTCAAAGGAACTTTGGGATCAGAAAAAATTACAATAATGCAAAAATCAAAAGTTGGAGTTGTAAATCCTTCAGGGCGCACAGAAAATTGTCCGGGAAGTGCTATTGAGTTTCAAGCTGCTGGAACACCAGTAGTTTCTGGGGGTTATAGAGGTCTTTTTGATACAGTAGTTGATCAAAAAACGGGGTTGTTGGGAAGAAATGACAAAGAATTAATAAATAATATTGTTTATTTGTTAAAAAATAACGATAAGGCTAGAAAATATGGCGATAACGGAATGAAATTTATTAAAAAGAAGTTTTCACATAAGCGTATAAGTAAACAATGGTTAAATTTATTTAATGATGTGTATAACGGTAAACCTAACAAAACACATAATATTAAACAACATCCCTTTAATGATTATAAATTATTACGTGAAATATGGAGATATACTAAGAAATATGTTCCAGGTTTAAAGAAGGCTCCTTCACTTTCTGAGTTAAAGTTTAAGATTAAAAAGGTGATTAAATAATGGATTTTTCATTAAGTCTTATTATTCTAAATTATAATAATGAAGAATATGGATCGGGTATAATTAATTAAACAGTTTGCTAGATATAGGATAATAGGGATGGCATCTGTAGGTTTAATAACTAATCCAAAGCATCTAATTAAATTATACAACCATTCTAAAAGAAAGGAAATGTATAATGTTCTTCCCTATGTTCATTATACTAAGTGTATATTTAATGTCCAATAAAATATCTATTATTGTACCTGTTTATAATTCGGAAAAATATTTAAGAAGATGTATTAACTCAATTATATCACAAACATATTCAAATTTAGAAATTATATTGATAAATGATGGTTCAGAAGATAAAAGTGGAGAAATATGTGAAGAATTTTCTTTGTTGGATAATAGAGTTAAAGTAATACATACAGAAAATTGTGGGCAAGCTTCAGCACGTAATACAGGATTGAAAATTGCTACTGGAGATTATATTGGTTTTGTAGATAGTGATGATTGGATAGATAAAGATATGTATGAATTATTATTAAAAATGATTGAGAAACATGATGCTGATATAGCAGAATGTGGATTTAATGTTGTTTATGATGATTATATTGAAAGATTAAACAAACAGAGTTTTATAGTCTCAGATAAGATTACTTCAATTAGGAATTTTGTAAAAAATAGTAGACTGCATTCTAATATAGTAATTTGGAATAAACTTTATAGCAAAAAAATTATTTCCGATTTAAGATTTCCTATTATACCTGCTTATGAAGATGATTACTTTACTTTGCGTGCATTATATAATTCTAATAAGTTAGTTAGTACAACAAATGCAAAATATAATTATTATCAAACAAAAGCTCCAAGTGTAATAAGAGGAAAGTTTAATAAGAATAGACTTTCAGGTTTATGGGTTTTAAATCAAAATGCGAAATTTTTAAAAAATAAAGTTCCTCAAGATATATATGAAAAAGCTAAACAAAACTATTATGGGCGATTATTGTATTTCTACTCAATGATTTTTATTAATAACTTAGATAATTGTGAAGATTACAAAAATAAAATTGAATTTGAAATCAAAAATAATATAAAAGATATTCTTCTATCTAAAAACTGTCTTCAGTTAAAATTAAAAGCTATTCTTTTCTATTTGTCGGAAGATTTATATCTAAAAATATATAAGTATTATTATAAATTTTTATCTTGACTATAGTAAGATAATATCAAATATATATAGCCATTGACCACTTTTATCTATGTGGATCTGAACCATATCTATCTTTACAGGTTTGGGAAGGTTTAGTTTTTTTATGTTTTGGAACTGTATTGTCCTGCAGGAGATCTAAGACCTTTATAATGCTGTGAATAGCTTATGATTGATTTTTAGATTTTTTGTATATTATTCATAATTAAAAAATTATTGAATTGATAATCATTTAAGGAGTTAAAAAATGGAAATATTATATTATTTTGAAAACAAAGAAACTTATATGGACATGTGGCAGCAGGTTCATATTTTTGATGAATTAGGGAAACATAATTGCAATATTAAAGTTTTTAGTCCAGTTGGTTATAATAATATGTATGAAGCAAATGAAGAGTTATTAAAATATATAAGGGTTAATGACATTGATTTATTTATGACTCCTTATGGAGAAGAAAAGCTTTATATAGATACACTCAAACAAATTAAAAAGAAAAGCATTCCGACTTTATTAATATGTTTTGATAATTTGTTAATTCCTTATAGACATAAAAGTATTTCAAAATATTTTGATTTAGTATGGCTTACCTCAAAAGAAACCAAAAATAAATTTGAACAATGGGGAGCAAATATAATAGTTCAGCCTTATGCAGCAAATCCATATTTCTTTAAACCAAATTATAAAGATAAAATAAATAAAGTTGCTTTTGTGGGAACTCCATATGGAAGTAGAGTAAATATGGTGAATAAATTAGTTAATAATAGAATTAATACTACATTATTTACTAAGATTGATTCTAAACCTGAAAAAAATTTATTAAGAAAAATTTCTAGTAAATTAATCTATAATTTGGAATCAATATATAATTTATTAAAGTTTGATATTGGTCGAAGAATTATACTTGGAGCTTTAAAACAAAATTTATTGTCATCAAGAAAACTTGAATTAAATAGTGATTATTTGGAAATAAAAAGTCAAGTTGAATTTAGTAACTTATCAAAAATATATTCAAATTTTGCGTTATCTTTATCTAGCACATCTGCACGAAATACAGGTATATTAAAAAATCCAGTTAATGTTATTAATTTAAGAACTTTTGAGATTCCAATGTGTGGAGGTTTACAATTTTGCAGATATTTTGAAGAGATATCAGATTATTTTGAAGAAGATAAAGAAATAGTTTTTTATAGGAACAAAGAAGAACTTGTTGAAAAAGCAAAATTTTATTTAGACGAAAGTAATAGTAACCAAAGAAAAAAAATTAAATTAGCTGCTAGAAAAAGAGCATTAAACGAACATACTTGGTATCATAGATTTAAAGAAATATTTGACTTTTTTGGAATTAACAAATGTTAGGTTGTGATTTATATTTTTAAAAAAAATTTGAATGGTTCAAATAATTTAATAGAATCTAACTTTACAAATAGATTAATTAAACTATTGTTTGTTATTTATATTATTCTTTCATTTTATGAAGGTTATATAATCAAGATAGTAGGACCAATTTCTCGATATTATATTCTTTTTTTTATGATTATGCTTTTAATATATTTCAAAAGTATAGAAATGAAAATTGAACACTTTATTATAGTATTATGGTTTAGTTGGAAATTAGGTTCTATATTTTGGGCTATGGGTATTACTGATTTTAATTTTAATATTATTAGGTCACATATTTTTACTCATATTGGAATGATAGCATTATTTGTTGTTCTAACATCGGTGAATTTCAAATTTATTTTTATAAATAAAATATTAGATTATTTTTTATATATTAGTTTTTCATTAGCTTTTTTTGGGATATTTTTTTCTAACAGTTATCGTGGCAATGCAACATCACGTCAAGTTTTAAGTATTTTAGGGACTGAAATGGATCCTAATAATTTAGCTGCTTTATATCTGATGGGTATAGCAATTTCAGTTTATTATCTAATTATTAATAATTTCAAAGAAAAAAAATATATTGTTATTTTGGTATTAAACAGTGCAGCTTTATTTTTAACAGCATCTCGAGCTGGATTTTTAACATTATTATTAATATTAACAATTTTGGTTATTTATACTATTATAAACAATACAACACCAAAGATTATTAAAATGATTTTTATAATCTTAATTTTTATTTCTTTAGTTTATTATTTATCAATTCATATTATACCTGAAGAATCATTAGAAAGAATTTTTTCAATTCAAGGTTATACGGGAGAAGGAGGTAGTGGTTCAATAAGATTAAGGTTATGGAGTAAAGCAAGAGATATGTTTTTAGTCAAACCATTTTTTGGCTGGGGTTGGGGAGGTCATAATTTGGGGTTACACAATACATTTATTACATTACTTATTGATACTGGAATTATTGGATTTATTCTTTTTATTATACTTTTTTTTATTTTATATTTCAAATCATCTAGTGATAATAAGTTGTTGATTACGTTGATTTTAATTTCTTCAATGGTTCCTTCATTTTTTATTGATGCTATTAATAAAAGATTTTTTTGGAACGGTATAATATTATCTTTTATGATTGTAAATAGTATAGAAAGCGATAGAAAAGATATAAAAATATGTGATTATTTATTATAGATAGGTGTTTGCAAAATAGGTAAAGAAAATAGTAAAAAACTGTAAGTGGTAGATTAGATTCAATTTATAGAATCAAAAAATTGAATAAGAAAATGTTCTAATAAAATTAGGCATGACAAAATAAACCTATGAATACAGGTTTTAAAAAAGATATTAAAAGATTTAAATTCTAAGCAATTAATGATCTTAAAGATCTAATATTTTCTGGTTTATCCATTTCCTCAGCTAAGATCAATGTTAAAAGCTGAGTGATTCCAGCTAGAAAAACATCTGCTTTAATACTTTTTAGATTCTGAGTTTTTAGATTGCCAGTAACCATTGCATCTTTAAAATAGTTAATTGTTTGTTCAACTACTCCGCGTTTTTTGTAGAGGTCTATCCAATTATCTGTATCTCTGATGATACCAGGATAAGTTCTTAAATCCTGGTAAGGATAGGTATAGACAACTCTACCGTAACTGGAAGTCTGTACAGGGGTCTTAACAATAGCAGTTTCTTTTACCACCTTTATGATTGGTTTTAGGACAGACAAACTTAAATCTGGGGCTGCGGTTTTTACCGCGACACCAACTATTAGGTTTCATTGGCAACGAAGAATCTTTAGGACATAAAGGCCAGCCATTTTCATTGTATTTTGGCTGTAGTAGATCTGAATTAGTATTTCTAGAATTAAGTGGTATAACCGCTTTATCAAAGCCAAAATCCTTAATTAAAAAGGGATAAGTCTGATAATTATCAAAGGCAGAATCAGTGATAAAACTGGAGTAATGATGATTATAAAGATTAAAATAATCTTCTAAAACTGGTTTTAAAGAAGTTGAATCTCCAATAGATTTGTCTTCATCAGGTGAGTCAGATTTTTTCTCAACAGGTACTTCAGGGTGATTATCTTTGAATTCATCACCGAAAAAGGAAATATGACGGATAGCTCCATGCCCATTATTGACAATAACTGCTTTGTAGACATAGCAAAAATGGCCATTAATGTAGAGCTGTTTTATTTCGTTATTAACCTGGGCTGAGGAAGGCATTGACTTGTAAGCAAAAGCATAAACTTTAACTAAGAGTACAAGGGTTGGAATCCCTAATGTTTTTTGCAGGATAAAAGCAGAAAGCATTGATTCTAAGCTGTAAGTTCTGTTTCTACCAAAATAATTGTAGTAAGCAGAATAAAAACTTGATGGAAAAAATTCAGATAAATTAAGATATTGATTTAGCATTTCAAGGAATTGAGGTTTATCATTTTTAGCCCAATCTTTGGCCTGTTCATAAAGATCACCGAAAGACAATTGCTTTTTAGAATTAAAAGACATTATGATTTCCTCCTTTTAGTTTATGGTATTTTTAGTATTTCTAACTATATTATACTATATCTCAAGGAGAAAGTCACCAAAAATTTATGTCATGAGCCCTGTTATTTAGGGCCTTAGACATTATACAAATGACTAATTTATTATAAAAGATAGGAGGAAAAAATGAACATATGTTTCTTTTTGGGCGGTTTTAGTGGAGTAGGTGGAATTGGAAGAGTAACTTCTATTTTAGCTAATGAACTATCTAAAGATTCGAATATAAATGTGTTTACTTTAAGTTTTTATGAATCTTCATCTAATGAAGTTTATGAATTAAATAAAAATATAAAAAAAAATTATTTATATGACCAACCTATAACTATGAAAAAAGCTTTTCTTTTATTGGGTTTTATAAAACTAAGAAAATATTTATTGGATAATAGTATTGATATTATAATTGCCTGTGGAGCTTTATATTATCCTATAACAATCGTTAGTACTTTGAATCTAAACATTAAAACAATTTGTTGGGAACATTCACATGTTAATAATACAAAAGACCATCTTTTTCAAGGATTTAGTAGAATGATTGGTGCAAAGTGTTCTGATAAAATTTTAACTTTAACAAAGAATGATAAAAAAGAATATATTAGTAAATATAATATTGATAATGTAAATAAGATTTATAATCCCATAGATCCCTCTTTGTTTAAATATACAAAAAGTTATAATGAAAAATCAAAAAAGATAATCAGTGTTGGTAGATTATCGTATCAAAAAAATTTTAAATTACTTGTAGAAATTGCAAAAGAAGTATTAAAAAATAATAGTGATTGGAAATGGGATATTTATGGTGATGGTGAATTAAGGGAAGAAATACAAGAAAAAATTATTAGTTACAACTTACAGAATAAAATAACTTTAAAGGGTCATATAGATAATATATATGAAATTTATTCTGATTATTCTATATTAATTATGACATCTCGATATGAAGGGTTTCCAATGACTTTGTTAGAAGGTTTAGCAAATGGATTACCTTTAATTAGTTTTGATGTTTTAACTGGTCCAAACGAGATAATTAAACATAATAAAAATGGATTTCTAGTAAAACCTTTTGATAAAAATAAAATGGTTGAATATATTAATTTATTAATTGAAGATGAAAAAAAACGAATTGCTTTTTCTAAGAACGCAAGAAAAAGTGCTAACAATTTCAAATTATCTAAAATAGTTCATGAATGGGAACAATTGTTATACAATTTATTAGAAACTGACTAACAAGAAGTTTATAGGATGTAATTAAAGAAATAAAAAGGAAGTGTTTTAGTGAAAGAAAGAATCTGTTGTATTGGACTGGGCTATATAGGATTACCAACTGCAACCATGTTTGCTGTAAATGGTCACGAGGTAGTTGGAGTAGATGTACAGGATCATGTAATAGATACAATCAATGATGGAGATATTCATATAGAAGAACCGGGATTAAAAGAAATGGTTAAAGGTGCAGTAATGGAAGGTAACTTAAGTGCCTCTTTAGAACCAGTAGAAGCAGATGTGTTTATAATAGCAGTACCAACACCATTAACTGAAAATAAAACTGCAAACTTAGAATATGTAAAAGATGCAACTGAAAGTATTCTACCTTACCTCAAAAAAGATGATCTGGTTATAATTGAATCAACAATAGCTCCCAGAACTACAGAAGATGTGGTTTTACCTATTTTAAAAAAATTGAATTTAGAATTAGGGGAAGAACTTTTTGTAGCTCACTGTCCGGAAAGAGTATTACCCGGTCAGATTATTCAGGAACTGGTTAATAACAACCGGATCATTGGTGGAATCAATGAAAAATCAGCTTTAAAGGCAAGAAAAATTTATAAAAGCTTTGTTCAGGCTAATATGTACATAACAGATGCAACAACAGCTGAAATGGTTAAATTAATGGAAAATACATACCGTGATGTTAATATAGCTCTGGCTAATGAACTTGCTAAAATTTCAGAAGAAAATAAAATTGATATCTGGGAAGCAATAGCGCTGGCAAATAAACACCCAAGAGTAAATGTTCATCTCCCAGGACCTGGTGTTGGTGGTCACTGTCTGGCAGTTGATCCCTGGTTTATTGTAGAAAGTGCACCAGAGAAGGCTAAAATAATAGAATTATCCAGGAATATCAATGACAGTATGCCGGAGTTTGTAGTTAGAAATGTAAAAGAAATATTATTTGGTATAGGTGATCCTAAAATCTCTATCTTTGGCATAACCTATAAGGGTAATGTAGATGATTTAAGAGAAAGTCCGGTGCTTGAGATAATAGAAATACTTGAGTCAGAAAATATTGACTTAGGTATTTATGATCCTCATATTTCAGAACCTCAAAAAAGCGAATATGGTTTAAGTGAATTAGAAAAATCAGTTTCCGGTTCAGATATCATTATCATTGGTGCCGATCATAATGAGTTTGAAGACATCGATCCAGCAAGACTTGCTCCTAAAATGAGAAATACTAAAGTTTATGATACTAAAAACATCTTAGATAAGGAAAAATGGGAAAAAGCAGGTTTTAAAGTTATCAAAATAGGAGATTATTCTGACTATGCCTGGCATAAAGAATATGGAGTAGCTGAACTCGATAAATAAATATTCGCTATTGTAATGGAGGTTAATAATGATTAAAGTAATGACTGTTTTTGGTACCAGACCTGAAGCAATAAAAATGGCACCAGTAGTTAAAGCCTTAGAAAAAGAAGAAAATATAGAAACAATTGTAACAGTAACTGCACAGCACAGAGAAATGCTGGATCAGGTTTTAGAATTATTTAAGATTACACCTAATTATGATTTAGATATTATGCAGGATAAACAGACTTTAAGTGGAGTAACTGCCAGAGTTTTAATGGGGATTAAAGAAGTATATGAAAAAGAAAATCCAGATTTAGTATTAGTTCACGGAGATACTTCTACGACCTTTGTTTCTTCTCTGGGAGCCTTATATCAGCAGATAAAGGTGGGTCATATTGAGGCAGGTCTTAGAACCCATAACAAATACTCTCCCTTTCCTGAAGAAATGAACAGGCATCTCACCGGGGTTATTGCAGATCTGCACTTTGCTCCAACAGAGTTAGCAAAAGAAAATCTCTTAATAGAAAATGTTGATTCAGAAAAAATAATTGTGACAGGTAATACAGTTATTGATGCTTTATTAGATGTTGTAGATGATAATTATCAGTTTGAAGAAGAATTATTAAAAAGCATTGATTTTGAAAATAAAAAGATTATCTTATTAACAACTCACCGTAGAGAAAATCTGGGTAAGCCAATGGAAAATATATTTGATGCTATCAATGATATCTTAAAAGAAAATAATGAAGTTGAGGTAGTTTTTCCAGTTCATTTAAATCCAGTAATCAGGGAGCTGGCTGCTGAAAAATTTGAAGATGCAGCGAGAGTACATCTAATTGAGCCACTTGATTATAAGCCTTTTATTAATTTGATGAATAAATCCTATTTAATTTTAACAGATTCAGGAGGAATTCAGGAAGAAGCACCTTCTTTTGGTAAACCGGTATTAGTTTTAAGAGATACTACTGAAAGACCGGAAGCTGTTAATGCTGGAACTGTAAAAAAGGTGGGAACAGATAAAGCTGCTATCTACAACACAGCTAATAAATTGTTAAATGATGATCAGGCTTATATTAAAATGTCACAGGCTTCTAATCCTTATGGTGATGGTCAGGCAAGTGAGAGGATAGTAAATAGGATATTAAGGGATTTTAATTGCAAACTAAATTAAAGTGAAGTGATAATTTATGAAAATAATTCATGTTGAAGATCATTTTGATCCGACAGCTGGATATCAGATTAACGAATTATTATATGCTTCAAAAAATTTTGATGATGAAGTATATCTTATAACTTCAGATGATATGTCTCCTTTTCATAAAAGTGTTGATTTATCACTTGATAAAAAATTTGAAAAAGAAACAGGTATAAAAATAGTCAGATTAAAATCTTTATTTAAATTATCAGCTAGACTTATTTTAAAAAACTTAACTAAAACTATACAAAAAATCAATCCTGATGCAGTATTTATGCATGGCATTGCTGACTTCAAAGATTTAATTTTATTAAAACAAAAGCAAGATTTTAAAATTGTAAGAGATTGTCATATGTCTTGGGTTGCAGCAAAAAATAAATTTAGGAAACCCTTTTATCTGTTTTACAAGTTGACTTTCGCAAATATTATTAATAAAACAGATAAATATAATAAAATTTATGCTTTAGGTAATGAAGAATTAGAATACTTACATAAGATTGGGATTAAAGATAAAAAAATTGATTTTTTGCCTCATGGCTTTAATGATAATATAATGTATTATGATGAGAAATCTCGTCATAAAATAAGAAAAAAATTTAATTTAAAAAATAATGTTGTAATTTCATATATTGGGAAATTAAATGAATCAAAAAGACCTGATTTAATAATTGATATTATTAATGAACTAGATAAAAAATTTATAAATGTTTATAATATTAGTTTATTATTTATTGGGCCTAAAGATAAGAATTATATGAATTTATTTAACGAAAAATTAAACACACTTAACTTTGAATTAAAATATAGAATTGAAGATTCAAAACCTTTTCAAGAATTGAGAAAATACTTTTCTGCAAGTGATATTTTGATTTTTCCAAAGCAAACTACATTGAGTTCAATTCATGCCCAAGTTTGTGGATGTCCTGTAATAATGGAAAATTATAAATCTAATCAAGAAAGAGTAATAAATAATGATAATCTTTATCCAAAAGATGATTTTAAAAAAGCATCAGAAATATTAAAGAAGATAATTCTTAACAAGGAATATATCAAAGATGATAATATAGAAAATAAATTTATTTTATCTGATAGAGAGTATAAAAATCAAATTAAAAAGTTGTATAAAGATTTAAAATAATTTACATTAAGTTGCGTGATTATATGAATATTTTACATTTGAATACATCATACAATAACGGTGGAGCAGCCCAAATAGCAAGAATTATATACAGAAAGGTTAATAAAATTTCATATTATAAATCTTTATTTGCTTTTGGTCGTGGTGAAGCTATTGAATCTAAAAAAGTGTATAAATTTACTTATAAACCGGAAATATATTTACACGGATTGATAACTAGATTAACTGGTTATGAAGGTATCGGTTCATATTTTTCAACAAAAAATTTAATTAAATATATAGAAAATAATAATATTGATTTAATTCATTTACATAATATTCATGGTTATTATCTTAATTTAGAATTCATTAGTTATTTAAAAGAAAATGAATATAATGTAGTATGGACTTTACATGATGCCTGGTCTTTTACAGGCAGTTGTGCTTATTTCTCTGAGTGTAAAAGATGGCAAATTGGTTGTGGTAAATGTCCTCATATAGATTACTATCCTGCTAACTATATTGACCAGTCAAAAAAAATGTGGAAAAAGAAAATGAACCTATTTTCTTCAGGTTGGGAACCCGTGATAATAACGCCCTCAAAATGGTTAGCTGATGAAGCTAAAAAATCTTTTTTAAAGGACCATAAAATAAAAGTCATAAATAATGGAATTAATATAAACACATTTAAGCCTCGTAATTATGAAGATATCAGAGAAAAATTGAATATTTCTTTAAATAAAAAAGTAGTTTTATTTGTAGCTGCTGATCTTGAAGATGAAAGAAAAGGAGCAAAATATTTTTTTGAAGCTTTAAGTTATTTAGAAAATGAGGATTATATGGTTGTAACTATTGGAAAAGAATATAATAAACAATTTAATAATATAAATATTGATATCAAACAATTAGGATATATTTATGAAAGAGATAAATTATCTGAAATCTATAGTATGTCAGATCTTTTTTGTATAACATCTTTAGATGATAATTTTCCTACAACAGTTTTAGAGTCTTTAGCCTCAGGTACTCCAGTAGTTGGATTTGATGTTGGAGGAATTTCAGAACAAATATCTGGTAATTGTGGTTTTGTTGTAGAAAGCAAAGATACAAAAAGTTTATCTAAGAAAATTAAATTACTTCTTGAAGATAAAGACTTAAATCAAGAAATGAGTAAAAATGCAAGAGAAAAAGCAGTTAATAATTATTCGATAGAAAAAATGGTAAGTGAATATATTAAAGTTTATGATGAATTGTTGGAGGGTAATTAAATAATGAAAAAAGCATTAATCACAGGTATAACAGGACAGGATGGATCATATTTAGCAGAATTGTTACTGGAAAAAGGCTATGAAGTTCACGGCATAATTAGAAGAGCTTCTACCTTTAATACTCAGAGGATAGATCATATTTATCAGGATCCACATGAAGAGAATGTAAGATTAAAACTTCATTATGGTGATATGACTGATTCCAGTAATTTAAGTCGTTTAGTAGAGAAAATAAATCCAGATGAAATATATAATCTAGCAGCTCAGAGTCATGTAGGTACTTCATTTGAAATACCAGAATATACAACAGATGTAGATGCAATGGGTACTTTAAGACTGCTGGATGCTATTAAAGAAGGAGAGGTAGAATGTAAGTTCTATCAGGCTTCTACCAGTGAATTATATGGTAAGGTGCAGGAAGTGCCTCAAACAGAAGAAACACCCTTTTATCCAAGAAGTCCTTATGCAGCAGCTAAACTTTATGCCTACTGGATAGTTAAAAATTATAGGGAAGCATATGATCTTTTTGCTGTTAATGGAATATTATTCAATCATGAAAGTCCCAGAAGAGGAAAAAGATTTGTAACCAGAAAGATAACCAGAGCTGTTGCCAGAATAACTAAGGGTAAACAAAATAAAATATATCTTGGTAATATGAATGCCAAAAGAGACTGGGGTTATGCTAAAGATTATGTAAAGATGATGTGGATGATGTTACAGCATGATATTCCAGAGGATTTTGTGATAGCTACAGGAGAAACACATACAGTAAGAGAATTTGTAGAAGCTGCTTTTAGTCATGTTGATGTAGATATAGAGTGGCAGGGTGAAGGTGTAGATGAAAAAGGTATAGATAAAGATACAGGTAAAGTATTAATAGAAGTTGATCCTAAATATTTTAGACCAACAGAAGTTGATTTATTAATTGGAGATCCTACAAAAGCTAAAGAAGAACTGGGCTGGGAACCAGAAGTTAAATTCAAAGAATTAGTACAGTTAATGGTTCAATCTGACTTAGAAGCAATAGAAAAACACGGAGATATTTAAATATCAAAGTGAAAGGTGTGTTTTAAATGGAAAAAGATGCAAAGATATATGTAGCTGGTCATAGAGGTTTAGTTGGTTCAGCTATTATGAGAAAGCTAAAAAAAGAAGGCTATAATAATTTAGTTTATAGAACTTCTTCTGAACTTGATTTAAGAAGACAGGAAAAGGTAGAGGAATTTTTTAAAAAAGAAAAACCTGAATATGTAATTCTAGCTGCTGCTAAAGTTGGTGGAATTCAGGCTAATGATACCTATTCAGCTGAATTTTTATATGATAATTTAATGATAGAAACAAATGTAATAGATGCAGCCTATCAGAATGATGTTAAAAAATTATTGTTTTTAGGCAGCTCCTGTATTTATCCTAAATTTGCTGATCAGCCAATGAAAGAGGATTACCTTCTTTCCGGAAAACTGGAATCAACCAATGAAGGCTATGCAGTAGCAAAAATAACAGGTATTAAACTTTGTGAGCATTACAATAAGCAGTATGATACTAACTTTATTTCTGCAATGCCGACTAACCTTTATGGTCCCAATGATAACTTTGATTTAGAAACTTCTCATGTCTTACCTGCTTTAATTAGAAAGTTTCATGAAGCAAAGGTCAATGATGAAGATGAAGTAGTTATTTGGGGAACAGGGAAACCTAGAAGAGAGTTTTTACATGTAGATGATCTGGCAGATGCTCTATTATTCTTAATGAATAATTATGATGGAGATCAGTTTGTTAATGTGGGTGTAGGCAAGGATATTTCTATCTTAGAACTTGCAGAGTTAATTAAAGATATAGTTGGTTTTGAAGGTGAGATAGTTAATGACCTATCCAAACCAGATGGTACTCCCAGAAAATTAATGGATGTTACCAGACTCAATGATTTAGGCTGGGAAGCGCAGATATCATTGGAAGAAGGAATAAAAGATACATATCAGTGGTTTAAAAAGAACTATTAGATTGATGTAGGAGTTGTAGTAATTGAAAGATAAAATATTAGTAATAAATCAACATTTTTATCCTGAATTTGCAGCCACAGGTCAGCTGCTTGAAGATTTATGTGCTGATTTAGCTCAGGATTATGAAGTCACAGTCTTAACAGGCAAGCCAAGTTATAATGGTTCTATAGACAATATTCCAAAGGAAGAAATCTATAGAGGTATTGATATCATGCGAGTATTTAATACCTCTTTTTCTAAAACAGGTAAATTGGGTACTTTGGGGAGAATAATAAATTATTTAACCTTTTATTTATCAGTATTCTTTAAGGGATTAACTTTAAAAAATTATGATACAATCATAGTTTTATCAACTCCTCCCTATATCTCTTTAATTGCTTTAGCTTTAAAACTATTTAAAAAAACAAAAATTATCTATGTGGTTCAGGATTTATATCCAGAAGTTGCCATTGAACTTGATATCATAAAGAGTAATTTTTTAATTTCATTTTTTAAAAAAATAAATAAATTCATTCTAAAAAGAGTTGATCAGATAGTAACTATTGGTGAACATATGCAGGAACTTTTAGAAAAAAATTATGGACAGGAATTAATTAACCAGAAATCTAAGATCATCTATAACTGGGCAGATGGTGAAAAAATATATCCAATTGAAAATGAAAAAACTTTTCGTAAAAATTGGGATCTAGATAATTCTTTTGTAGTTATGTATTCAGGCAATATGGGTTATGCTCATGAATTTGATACTGTCTTAGAAGCAGCAGAGAAACTAGAAGATGACAGAGCAATCAAATTCTTATTTGTTGGGGAAGGAGTAAAAAAGGACTACATCAAAGAATATATTTCTGAAAATGATTTAGATAATTTTATGTTTAAGCCCTATCAGGATAAAGAAGATCTGGTATATAGTTTAAATACTGCTGATCTTTCTCTAACAACCTTAAATAGTGGTTTTGAGGGACTGGTAGTACCCAGTAAAGTTTATGGAATTATGGCCAGTGGAAAACCTATCTTATTTGTTTCTGATAATAATAATGAAATAAGTAATTTAATAGAAAAACATCAAATTGGTTATAATATTGAAATAGGAAATTCAGATAAATTAGCAGCAGTAATTAGAAAATATAAAAATAATAAAGAACTTTTAGAAGAACATTCTCAAATTACTAGAGAATTGTTTGAAGAAGAATTTGATAAAGAAATATCAATTAATAAATATAGAGATTTACTCAAAAAATTAGATTAATCGTTTTATATTAATAAATTATCATAGATTAATTCATCGACTGAACTTTATTTGTAAAGTGTATAAATTGGAGTGATTTCAATGATAACAGCACTAATTATGGCTGGAGGAGAAGGCACCAGATTCTGGCCTTTAAGCAGAAAAGACCATCCAAAACAGTTTTTAAAATTAAATGATAATCAAAAAACAATGCTGCAGGAGACTGTAGAAAGAATAAATGAACTTGTTCCTTTAGAACAGGTCTTTATTGCAACCAATGAAGCCTATCAAAAAGCTATTAAAAAACAGCTGGATGGAATTCCTGAAGAAAATATAATAGTAGAACCAATGAAAAGAAATACAGCTGCCTGTATAGGCTTATCTTCAGTAATTATTGAAGATAAATATCCAGGTTCAACAATGATTGTTTTACCGGCTGATCATTTAATTAAAGATCAAAAAAGATTTGTAGATATTTTAAGAAAATCAATTATGACTGCAGCTACCGGTAAAAATTTAGTTACTATTGGTATTGAGCCTACTCATCCAGAAACAGGTTATGGCTATATTCACTTTGGTGATCAATTACACACCATAGATGGTGACCAGGTATTTGAAGTTAAAAACTTTACCGAAAAACCTGATTTAAGCACTGCTAAAGAGTTTTTAGAGGAAGGAACATATCTCTGGAACAGTGGGATGTTCATCTGGCAGTTAAGCAGTATTCTGTCTAATATAGAGACTCATTTACCTGAGATGTATGAGTCTTTAAAGAGAATAAAAAATGCTTTAGGTACAGATTTAGCTCGAAAAGTAATTAGAGATGAATTCGAAAATATGCAGAGTGTTTCTATTGACTATGGAATTATGGAAAAAGCAGAAAATATTTTTGTTATACCAGGTTCTTTTGGCTGGGATGATCTCGGCAGCTGGCCGGCTTTAGAGAGAATTAAAAAAGTAGATGACGATGGTAATGTAGTAATGGGAAAACATTACGGAATAGATACCAATAATTCTATTATTCACAGTCCAGATAAGGTAGTAACTACCATTGGACTTGATGATATAGTCATAGTTGATACAGAAGATGCTATTTTAATCTGTGATAAAGAGAGAGCCCAGGAAGTAAAAGAGATCAGAAATATCTTAGCAGAAGAAGGTATGGAAAACTGCCTCTAATTTTAAATTTTAAAGTCAGTAAATCTCAGTTGTAATTCAACTACGGAAGGGTGATAAAATGACCAAAAGAATATTTGACATAATACTTTCAATATTACTAATCATTATTTTATCTCCTTTGCTGCTTGTAATTGCTCTAATTGTTAGAATAGAATCAAACGGGCCAGCAATCTTCAAACAAAAAAGAACAGGCCAGTACGGCAGAGATTTTATAATCTATAAATTCAGAACAATGTACCACCACACACCAAAAAATAAAGCAAGCCGTGATTTAGATAATAGAGAAGATTACATAACAAGCTTTGGTAACTTTTTAAGGGTCACCAGCTTAGATGAACTGCCACAGCTTTTTAATATCATCAAAGGAGAAATGAGCTTTGTGGGACCAAGACCCTTAATTCTGGCAGAAAAAGAATTTCACCAGGCCAGAAAAAACAAAGGGGTCTATCAGGCAAAACCCGGAGTAACAGGTTACGCCCAGATAAACGGCAGAGACCACTGCTCTTTTAAAGAAAAAATAGATTTAGATAAATACTATGTAGAAAACCAGAGCCTCTGGCTGGATCTAAAAATAATAATAAAAACAGGAATTAAGGTCCTAAAGCGAGAAGATATATATGAACACCAAAAAGCAGATGACAAAGCAGAAACTTTTCTAGAAAAATTATTTAAATCAAAATAAGGTGGTTTTTATGCAGAATTCAGCTAAAAGAAATAAGATACCTCTGGGTGGGGCACTAGTTTTTTTAATTTTTACTGCTGGCTTTTTAGTCTTAGGAGTCGAGAAGGTAGCCAGTTTTCATCTTTTATCAGCCTTAACTTTAATTTATCTTGTCGGACTCTTAGATGATTATAAAGATCTTAGCTTTAAAACAAAGCTACTGCTGCAGGTCTTAGCAGTAGCTTATCTCGTCTATTTTGGGATCAGAGTTAACTATATAACCAATCCCTTTGAAGGTTTTATCTACTTTGAAGAATTAAGTTTTCCAGTAACCTTAGTCTGGTTTGTTTTAATGATCAATCTTTTAAACTTACTTGATGCCTTAAAAGGTTTAGCCTCAGGTATTGCTATTATTTCATCCTTATTTATTTTAATTATTGCCTGGGATTTAGGCCGCTACCTGACAGTTGTTTCAGCAGCTTTATTACTGCTGGGTTTAATTATTATTAAATACCTAGCCCGTAACCATCAAAACTGGGAACTCGGTAATTCAGGCAGTATGTTTGTGGGAGCAGTGCTGGGACTGATCTCTATCATCGGTGCTGTTAAAAGTATTACCTTTATTTCCTTAGTCTTACCGGCAATGCTGCTGGGGATTCCAATTATTAATGGTTTAATTGTTTTTTATCAGCTGATCTTTAAAAAGGACTTTGATCTTACTCAGCTTCGTTCAAGGCTCCTACACCACATACTCTTAGACAGCGGTTTAAATGAGGAACAGAGCCGGCAGATACTCTATTTAATCAGCTTCAGCTTTGGTTTAACTGCCTTTTTATTAACTAAAATTGCTACAACTCAGTCTTTTATGATCATTATCTTAGTTTTCTTTGCTCTTTTAATCTATTTTAGAGAGTTAAAAAATAGTGGGCAGCGGAAAAATAATCTGATAAATGTAAAACTCTTAAAAGACGTTCAGCTGAGCCTCTATCAGATTCGAGATAAGCTGCAGTATAAATTAGCCAATGGAGAATTAACTGTCGTTAAAGAGGAAATATCGGACTTAGAAGAGATATTGAGCAGAAGGCTGCCTCTTTATTTTACAGAAATAGAAGAAATAGAATATCAGCTAAAAGCTGATGAGCAGATTGAAGACCGCTTAAATGATATTTTAAAACTTTTAGAGAAGGTCTTTGATGTCTATAATTCTGAGCTTGATAATTTAGATTATGTACTCCGGGATTATGAGGATGAGCTTAAGGAAACTGTAGAGAAACTGGATGAGATTTATTATAAGCTGAAGTAAGAGTATACTACCCTATTGCGGCTTTTTTAGATTAAAATTAAATCTTAGGATGTGTTTTAAATCAATGCAGATATTAATCACAGGTGGAGCCGGTTTTATCGGCTCCAATATAGCTGATTATCTAATTGAACAGGGGAAAGAAGTAATAATAGTAGATAATTTAAGCTCAGGCAAAAAAGAAAACATCAACAAAAAGGCTAAATTCTATCAGCTTGATATTAGAGACCAGAACTTAGAAAAAGTATTTCAAGAAAATAAGATCAGCCATGTTATTCATCATGCAGCTCAGATAGATGTGCAGCAGTCAATTGCAGATCCTATCTTTGATGCAGAAAATAATATTTTAGGAACTATCAATCTTTTAGAAAACTGTAGAGAGTATGGAGCAGCAAAAATAATCTATGCTTCTTCGGCAGCAGTCTATGGAGAGCCGGAGCATTTACCAATTGCTGAAGAACATCCAGTTAAAGCAATGTCACCTTACGGAATAACAAAACATACAGTAGAGCATTATCTCAAGATGTATGCTGAATTATATGATTTAAAATATACTATCTTGCGCTATGCCAATGCCTATGGACCAAGACAGGATCCCAAAGGAGAAGGTGGAGTAGTTTCTATCTTCTTAGATAAGCTCTTAGCAGAAGAAGATCCAGTAATCTTTGGTGATGGTAAACAGAGCCGGGATTTTATCCATGTTTATGATCTGGTTAAAGCTAATTACTTAGCCTTAGATAAAGCTGATAATCAGCTCTTAAATATCAGTACAGGGGTTCAAAACAGTGTAAATCAGCTGGTAGAAGATTTAAATGAACTATCAGCCTATCAGCTTGAAGCAAGCTATAAAGAGGCAAAACCAGGAGATATAAGGCATTCAGCTTTAGATAATACTAAGGCTAAAAAAATTCTGGGCTGGGGGCCTCAGTTTGACCTGAAATCTGGTTTAAAACAAACTTATGATTATTACACAAAAGAGTAATAAATATTTGAATAAATTAATTTGGGTGCTGCTGTAGATGATACAGTAGTTATTTTTTTAGATATTGTGGAGATACTTTCATAAATTTTAAGGCGGGAGCTTTGTGGGGAGAAACCGCAGGGTTATCGCCCTGCTAAAAAATAATTATATCAGGTCTGTACTTAGTGATTTCTTTATTTTTAAATTATTAATTTTCTATGACAATAGAGTTGAAATAAGAGAACAAATGTATTAAAATGAAGATTGATAAATTAAATCTTTATAATAAAGCGATTTCAAAAGATAGTATAAATAATTTTACTGCCCCTCAATCTTTTAAATATGTTGACGATGATTTTATAGAAGAAAATTTGGGTAATAAATTAAAAGAATAAAGGGATAAGTAATATTAAATTCAGCAGAAGCAGATCTAAAGTAGAAATTAGATAGGGGCTGCTGATAGATCAAAACTTAAAGAAAAATCTATTAAATTTTACAAACCATCCTTCCTCTTTCTTAACTTAAATGATAAAATTAAAGTAAACATAAGTTCAGAAAGGGGTAATGAATTATGGAGCAGTTATTTACATTAATCAGTTCTTATGGTTTTCCAATGGTTTTATCTATTTATCTACTGCTGCGCTTTGAAACTTTGATTAGAGGGCTTAAAGAATCTATTGATACTCTAATTTTACTCAGCAATATCGAATCTGCTGAGCTCAAGAGAATCAAAAAGCAGAAAAATATCTAATTAAAAGAGGCAGCCCCTTATAAAAGAGGCTGCAGGAGTGATCAAAAAGTTATTGTATCAAAGAGTCCAAAATAAGTAATAACATCAATTTTATCTAATTTTGCTTTGCAATCTACAACATTTTTATCACATTCACCTGGATCACAATCACAGCTGTCATTACAGAAACAGGTATTTCTTCTATTCAGTTCTTGAAAAACCATAACCAACACTTTTAACTTTTCTGATTTTCTAAATTCACCAAAACAGTCAATAAAGACCTGGTAATTTGGTAGATTAGGATCACTATTAAGATCTCTTGCTCCCGGAATCCTTTCTATTTCTTCAGCCTTATTCCAGAGCAGGTCATATAATTGGGCTTCTGTATATATTTTTTTAGACATTTTTTACACCTCATCATTTTCTGAGATTAGCAGCAGTTTTTCTTTAAATGCTGGTGGTAAATAGGCTGTATCTTCATTTTTAAGATAAACTTCCTGGTAGATTTTTATAAACTGATTTTTGGTAAAGCTATCATCTTTACTGTGGCAGAGGGCTGCAAAGCCGCCAAAGTTGCGAACCGCCTCTCTGACTGAATCGGGTAGAGAATCCATTCCTTTTTGAGAATTATAATAACCGTATTGATGAACAGCTTTTGTTGCCAGATACCAGGCTTCACCTCCTGTAATTTTAGCAGATTCAGGCTTTTTTAGATTAGCTGCTTCTTTAACTATTTCACCAGGTGTAGGAGGCCATTTAGGATGATTGATAATTAATTTTTTGAGAGCTGCTGTGATCAGCGGGTATTCGTAGTATTTTAAGAAATCATACCAGACTTCAATCATCATCTTATTAGCATTTTCATCATTAACCTTCGGGAACTTAAAGCGGTTAGTATAGCAGCTGTTTAAGTAACTAAGAATTTTAATAGTTTCAGTTTTTTCCATTGTTATCTTCCTCCTCTTTAGCAGCTAAATATAGGTTTTTTAACATATCAGTTTTTTGATTAGATTGAGAGTATTTAGAACTTTTCATCTTGTTTTCCAATTTAATTATTTGTTTTCTTAAAGCACGGGCACTTAAGATATTATTTTTCCAGAACTGATCCTGCTGACTGAAGTTGATAATAGCTTCGATTTCTTGGAAGCTGTAACCTTTTTTTTCATTTGCATTTGCTCCTACAGGACCCAGGCGGTGAAGTTTTTCCAGTTCTTTGAGCCATTTTTTAAAACGAGAGTCTGCTGGATCTTTAGCTGGTAGAGGTGCTCTTGGATTATTATTCTCTATTAACTCGATTAAATAGCAGGTCATCTTTTCTAATTTTTTTAATTCTGGGTTTTGATTATCTTTAAAAATTATTTCTGCCTTTTTATCTAGAGTTTGAGTTTGAGTTAGAATTGGAACTGGAGTTGGAGTTTGAGCTTGAGAATCTTTTTGCTCTCTCTTAAGCCCCTTATTTAGATCTAAACTAAGGCCCTTAGTTTGAGTTAAATTAAGGTCATTATTTGAAATTTCTTGAAAAGCTATTTGGAGAAATTTTATGTTCTGACTTTTTTTCTTTAAGAGCTGATAGAACTTGGGATTATATAGTTTAGCTTTTTCAATTAATTCTTTTAATAAAGGCGATTTAGGCAGCTGTTCCAACTTCTTTAATGCTGCTTTACAGTGATTAATATTTTGTAACGGTTGATATTTTAAAGCATTAATGATCAAAACAATAGAATTTACTCTGTCATATTTAATAAAGTTATCAGAGCAGAGCTTTTTAAGTGCTTTATCTATTTCTTTTTTCGTTAATTTAGTATCCTCTACAATATAGCTTAGGGGAAGGTGATAAAGACCTTCAGAAAACCTGTGCTGATTGTTTAGGAGGTAAAGTGCAGTCATCCGTGTTTTAAAATCCCAGCCTCTTACTTTTTCGTCAATCCAAAAATTATCCTGTATCTTATTATAAGACATCAAATCATCCTTTCTTTTTATTAAGAATATTTTCACAATTTATTTTAAAAAAATATCTCCTTTCTTTTTATTTTGAAACGATGATCAGCCTCTATTAATGATATGAATATTTTATCATCAAATGGAAAATATTTTAAGGGTGAAATGTAATTATTTCTAAATAATACATATATTATTTATTATTGTAAATATTGTAGATGTATTGTCTTATTTTATCATCTACAACCCCAAATACGAGGTGAATTTTTGTTTGGCGAGAAATATTATAACTTAGCTATCACAGATGATAATTTTAAATCCCCTTTTTATGAACGTAATAGTAGATTAAATAAATATAGAGACTAAGCATTGCTTAGTTTAATGTTGGAGGGCTTTTAGCTCTCCTTTTTTATTTATCGCCAAAATTATTATTTTACTTTATTTCCAATTTATTCTATGATATACTTTATATAGTATAAATATTAGAAAAGGAGGAAATTTAATGCAGCAGTTTGATGTGACGGCTCATAACTATGATTTTGTTTTTAAAGACTCTTTTAATCTCTTTAAAAATGATATTGCTGATTTTTTAGAGGTGGAGCTGCCTGGAATTGCTTCTTATCTGGAAACTGAATTTGCTGAAATTGAAACAAATTTAGAATTACTGGATTTAAACTTTATGCTGAAAGACGGGTCAATCCTTCATCTAGAGGAAGAAGCAGAGATTTCTGTTTCAGACTTAATT
>Ga0247721_100190_pt1 | contig 25794 bp, 21 predicted proteins | sample MSEWel2017_08_16_FD_189089 | JGI IMG/M metagenome (GOLD analysis project Ga0247721, IMG submission 189089) | Subsurface sediment microbial communities from gas well in West Virginia, United States - MSEEL Well Study Marcellus 3H_2017_08_16 | ecosystem: Environmental > Terrestrial > Deep...
CAATTCGTAGACATCAGGACCATACACGAATGTTGTTTGCTTGGGTTTTGAACAGAATACATTTTAATCACGATAGAGTTAATTATTTCAGTTGATTATGGTTATATGATATAAATGTATCTCTTGGTTGTGATTATGCGGTAGAATATGAGTATATACAATAGAAACTGTATGATATGTGTCTGTAAGTAGTAGACTTTTCCGACAGTCTCATTTACACCTGAATTAATCTACATTAAGATTACTTATACAGAGTGAATAAAACGTTTCACAATTTGCTGTAGTAAGATATGGAGATTATATGAAAATAGTTTATTGGTAAATGTGCTTTAATTGTCATTATATTCACAGTTCTTGTCACATTCCCTGTTATAGGTGTGATAGTTACACTTCACCGAAAAGTCCAGTTCATCATCCCAACTCAACCCAAATAAATTGGACAGGTATATCACACCTTCTTTCAGAGACACTCTTATTGATTTTTTGCAGCATCTAGCCCCCCCTGCATCTGCAATCGAATTTAGGGTACATGATGTTGCCCAGTTCGCATGGGACCTGGGTTGTGGTGTTAGTGGTGTAGCATCAAGTAAAATACTGACTGCGATACCTACGCCAATTCCCCCTCCACATGCCCCGTAAAAACCACAATAGCCACCAGGAATCTTTTTTCCTCGTTTGATAGCTTCTGAGATAGTACTTTCGTTCTCGTAGCCCATATAGTTTTGATAAGCGGCTATTAAAACTGCAGGAACTAGAGCATGATGTTCCGGTCCATGCATATGGACACTAGGATGTTTCATCAATCGTTCTGCAATTATGAAAGGACTATCTGAATCAGTAGCAATAGATACGCTTTCAATTAATTTTAATGCATCGTTGGTATGGCATGTGTTGCATATATAATGTCCTTCCATGCAACAAAAATGCGCTTCTTTCTCTTTTAATCCACAATAATAGCATTTAAAATCAGTTGAATAATTCAGATATCTTATTTCAGCTCCACAAACAAGACAATCAGCCTTATTGGATAAATTTTCTTTAGATGAAACGTTCATTTTACCACCTATTAACAAATAGCAAAACTATATATTGAATTATGAAAAATAAAATCGAATCCCATACAATGATAACATTATGTGTTAGCTAATTACATTTATCAAATTTAAGAAGGAAGGAGTGTAGAAGTTAACATTAGACCCTGTGCCGAGATTGTTAACTTCAAAAATGAAAGAACTACCTTCATTAGGAGTTTTTGGACAGATTCATTTTTGCATAATTAATCACTTTCCTTTTTACATTATTTCATGGGATGTAAACTAATGACTATATATTTAGAGGAGGTTGTGAAATTTATGCATGCATACATGCCACATACATAAATTTCTTGCAAAAAATTCGGAATCGAATTTGATGCATTTCCTTCAAGGTGATGAGTCTATGCTGAATCGAATTAGTATATTATCCCCATCTTTCTTCAGTGGGAGATAATTCACTCACAATAGATTTTGCCCATTTAGCAGCTTCCATTGCATCTTCTTTGGTAGTATCTGCACCTATATCCATTGCAAAGGATTCGGTTATAGGAGCGCCACCTACAATCAGTTTTATATTATCTCGTGTTCCACTGGATTCAAGGGCTTTAACTGTTTTCTCCATATTGTCCATTGTGGATGTCATCAATGTGCTCATGGATACAATGTCTGCCTTGTTCTGAGTTGTAGCATTAACAAAATCATCTATAGGCACATCTTTTCCAAGGTCAACAACATCGAATCCCATAGCGCTCATCATGGTCTTTACCAGATTTTTCCCTATGTCATGTACATCTCCCTCAACTGAACCAATGACTACGACAGCTGGTTTATCTGCACCATCCACTTTCAAATGAGGAGTGAGCTTTTCCATACCACCATACATGGCATTGGAAGCCATTAAAAGATGGGGCATGAACGCTTCCTTTTTGTCATATTTTTCGCTCATTATTTCCATTCCCTTTGCCAAACCCTCAATGACGGCTTTATAGGGATCGATACCTTCTTCCAAAGCTTTTTCAGACAATTCAATAGCTTTGTCTTTTTGTCCGCTTACCACTGCGTCCGTCAATCCTTGGATTAATTCATTTTCTTCCATAGAATGCCTCCACATTTTTTTCAGTATAGAGACAGGATCTGCAATATTTACTTACATTTCCGATCTCCATACAATTCACTAAAGTTTCCAATATGCTACACAGAACAATGCCTCCATCCATTATTAGTAGCATAAATTGAAAACCATATCAGATGCAAACATTGTTCCTGGTCTGTAGTTATTGAACAATATCTAGTTTTCACTTTAAGGGATATATAATAACTCATAATAATTAATCAAAAAAAAGAATATAATCAATGAGGGTTTTGCAGTTCAACCTGTAGATAAAACAACTATGGACTCTAAATCTAACGAGTGCTAAGAAAACTATAGTAAAAAGAGAAGTAACACCTTTGATATAATCAAAGATTTGAGTTACAACAACTCATGTCTTAGAGATATGACAATGGTTCTAGTTATTGTTAGACCATCAAATTAGATTTTTACTTTAAAAAAGTAACTCTTTATTCATTATCAATGAGCATTGCATGGGCGTAGCTCATGCATTATGTCTATATATAAAAAATATGTCAAATATTGAAAATTATCATAATGTTTCGGACAGAATCGATAGCCAATAAGTGGAGGTAGACCTTGGTACTTATACACTGGATGGAGGGTATTATTCGTTCAAAGACCATACAGATGTATGGTATAAATTGGAGGCAAAACCTGTCATTGCATATTCTTCTGATTCTAAGGTCCATAATAAGAGAAGGATGAAATGAATTGATTACCGGCAATAAGATATGAATAATTGGTGGATAGATTCATATGAACTAGGAGAATAAACTTGGCCTGCTCCATGAGAATGGAAGGAAAAAGCAGGCCGGATGTACCTGAGAAATGAGAACATAGAAAATGAGGAATTATAGGAAGGATATTCAAAAATTTCTACACCTCTATAAAAAACAAAAGAATTGATCTAATCAATATAGTTGATTTGAACAAAGGCGTTGGATATAGCGCTTGCCTTGATATTGAACTCATATAAATTAATTCATTTGAATTCGTTATTTATAGATATAAACTAGATATTCTCCTCTAGGATCATATCGTCTGAAATTTTTCAGACCATTAATGTAATAGGAGGAATTTCATGTATGGAATTGCATTGGACCTAGGGACCAGCGGATTTCGTTTACAACTTATAGATATTGAAAACAGAGATATTGTAAAAACTGTAATAGCTACCCGCCACCCCCTTCCCGGAGGAAATGTGATTGATCACCTTGATTTTGCAATTCGGGTAGGAGAAGATATTGCAAATGATATTATGATTAAAACTATTGAATATATGATACGTAAATTACCAATAAAATCTGAAAAAATTAATAAAATTGTGGTATGTGGTAACCCGATTCAATTATCTCTCTTTCAAAATATCGAAATCAGAGATCTCGCATATGCAGGCAAAAATATGCAAAAACGCCTGGGAGTTGAAGATATAGAAAGAAATTTAAACATATATTATGGCAAGGATATATTTGTTTCGTCGCCACAATTGTATAAATGTGAAATTATAGTTCTGCCGTCTATAAAGCATGAAATTGGGGCAGATGCACTTGCTATGATGATCAAAACAGATTTCCTTAAGCAAAAGAAACCTGCCCTTGTGACAGATTATGGTACAAATGCAGAAATGGCATTGAAGATTGGTGATCGAATAATCACTGGTAGTGCGGCAGCAGGACCGGCCATTGAAGGCCAGGGAATTAAATGTGGTATGCTTGCAAGTCCTGGGTCCATATGCGACGTGAACCAAGAAGGGGACTACTGGAGAATTGCTGTACTTGACCAAAATATGCTGGAATCGAAAGGACCACTTATCAATCCAGTCACTGGTGACATTCTTGAACAAGGTGACATTCAGCCTTTGGGAATAACCGGCACAGGTATAGTTTCTGTGGTATGTCTGGCCTTAAGTACCGGCCTCATTAAAAATCTTCCTGATTTGCCAAATGGAAAACTTTTTTTGGGGGAGGCAATAGAGGTAAACGATAAAGACATTAAAGAAGCAGGAAAGGCAATTGGTGCAATTAGAGCTGCACACCTTACACTTCTAATTGAAGCCGGTGTGGATTATGGAGAACTAGAGTACATGTATATGTGTGGTGCTTCAGGTACTTATGTAAATGCTGATAAAGCAAGAAAAATAGGTTTGTCACCAGGATTTGTTAAAAATATTGTCCAATTCGGAAACACATCCCTTGCACTTGCAAAGGATGTCCTTCTAGGAAATATAGAGTTGCAAGATGTATGTAAACTTGCACATAGAATAAAAGTTGATCACCACATGATGGCATCCAGCGAGACATTCAAAGAAATTTATACGTGTGAGTTAGCATACTGGACAGAAGGAATGCCTGAAAAAGATTACGACATGTTCATGCAGTATTATAAATTGCCAAAAATACCTCCACTTGAAATTGCTCCTATTATTGAAAAAAGAGCAACAAAGGACATTGAAGATAGTGGTTATGGCGGAGTAGAATTTGTAGGAGACATTAATATAATTATTGAAGAGGAGGCAAAAGGATGCATTGAATGCCATAGATGCGAGAGAGAATGCCCTGAAAAAGCTATAGTCAATACTAACAAAAATGGGAGCATATATGCAGATTATATTGCACATCGATGTCTCGGTATGAGCTGTAAAAGATGCGTAGATGTTTGTCCTGTAAGAGCAATAAAATACAGAGACATAAAGGCCCTTGCAATGTGAAGATACCAAAAACTATGGCATCTATATGTATCTTCATATTGAATTTGGCAAATACAAAGGTATGTTCGCATAGAAGCAAAAATGGTAAATCGGAGAGAGGGAAGCATGAAAGAAAAACGAGCAAGTGAACAAATAAAAAATATACTAAACAGCAGCCCTGCTATTATTTTCCTTTGGAAAGCAGAATATAATTGGCCTGTTGATTTTGTATCTGACAATATAAGCCAGTTTGGTTATAGTCCAGATGAATTCTTGGATGGTTATTTAGAATATGCAGACATTATTCATCCAGATGATAAGGAAATGGTAGAAAAAAATTTAAATTTATACATGCACGAAAATAAATATAAGGGATTCTCCCAGCAGTACAGAATCTTAACAAAAGTTGGAGATATTCATTGGGTAGATGAAAGGACACTTGTTAGAAGAAACAAAGAAGGAAAAGCTACCCATTATCAGGGGATAATCTTTGATATTACAGAAAATAAGAAAGTTGAGGAACTATTACAGATAAACAAAAAGCGTCTTACTACATTATTAGAGTTAAACCAAATGAGTAACCAGTCAGTTAGACAAATTATGAACTTTGCTCTGGAAGAGGGTATAAAGCTTACAAAAAGTGATATTGGACACCTCGGTTTTTTGAATCAATCTGAAACTGCCTTTACTATACATGCAAGTTCAGAGCATTCAATGAAAAATCATAATGTTGAAGAAGAACAACACCTTTACCCTGTGGAAGAAGCTAGCCCATGGGGAGAAGTTATCGAAAGAAAGGAATCAATAATTACCAATGAATATAAGTCTAGCTCCCCGAAGAAATGTTATCAAGAGGGAGATGTAGAAGTAATTCGCTATCTGAGCGTGCCCATTTTAGAAGGTAATAAAGTAGTAGCTATTGCAGGTGTAGGGAACAAGAAATCAGATTACAATGAAACAGATTTAAAGCAACTACAGCTTCTAATGGAAGGAATGTGGAAAATAATACAACGTAAGCAAATAGAACATTCTCTTGAGATGTTTTCTGAAGAATTTGGTAAAGCTGAAAATGGACTTAAATCCATAAATGGTATTAAGAAGGAATTTTTAAGATTAAAGGATTCTAGCTATGCTTCCAATAATAATGAAGACATTATAAATCAGGATACACTTGCATCCTTAAATCAACAACAAGATAAAGCTGTAGAAGCAACTATCCGAGAATCTGAAAAAATGAAGAGTATTGTTGATTTCTTGCTTTATATGAGTAGAGAGCATGCTGGACAGAACCAATACAATATGTCTAACATAGATATACTTGAATTAATGGACAAATCATTACTGGATGTTAGTTTAAGGATAGATGAAAAGAACATAAAAATTATTCGAAATATACCCAAAGTAGTTTCCAACATAACAGGAGATTATGATAAAATAAAAGATACATTTACGAGGATAATTGGAAGTTCAATTAAATTTTTGGAAACCTGTGGTACTATGAAGATTAGTGTTTATGAAGACACAGATCATGTTCACTTTGAACTTGAAGATAATGGTACGGGTATTCCTGAATCAGTCACATCGAACTTATTTATGAGGTTCTACAACATAGAAGATGCCATAGAAAATTCTGCTTTCAACAAGATTTATGAGGAACTAAAAGCAGATTTTTATATATCAAGAAGTATAATTGAAGCACATGATGGAACTATCAATATAGAAAGTGAAGAAAATAAAGGAACAAAAGTGCATTTAAAATTGCCGAAACGCAATAATATATAAATTCATTTTTATTAGTATAGATGTTGCTGATGACCACAAGTAAACAAAGGAGAATATTATGAAAAATGAATTGATAGGAACGGTATTTTTATCTGAAAAAAGAAAAAGTATTCTTTTGATGTTAATGAATAATGGATCTACTTCTATTGATGACATTAAAGATTCACTTACAGGAACTACTAGTGCAATTATGGCTCAGGTAAAAATCCTTCTTGAGCAAGGTCTTATTGAACAAATAGATGACGAATATAAACTAACATATATCGGAAAAATTATACTTAAAAAAATAAAACCCCTTGTAGAAACATTGAATGTTGTAGAAGAAAATAAAGATTATTGGGAAAACAGGGATTTGAGTTCGATACCTGAAAGACTACTTGACAGAATAGGGGAACTTGGAGACGTAACTATACATGAGCCTGATTTAATTCATTTATTTGAACCTCCAGAAGAACTTTTGACCAGTTTTAATAAAACCACACATGTGTATACTTTTTACTCATATTTTTGTCCATCTTGCCCTTGTAACTACAAAAATCTGGCAGATAGAGGAGTGAAATTTGACCTAATGCTCACAAGAGCCGTTTATGAAAGATTCAAAGAAGAATATGCAGAGCAATATAATATAGTGAAAAACTCAAAAAATTCGAATTTATATATATATGATGACAATGACGTGAAACTGGGAGCTCTTTCAGTAACTGATGACTTATTGCTTCTTGCTTTCTTCAGCAAAGAGGGGGTATTTGATCATAGAAAAGTAATTAGTTTTGAAGAAAGTGCAAAACAGTGGGGATTAGAATTGTTTTCTCACTATAAAGAAAAAGCAGAACTTGTTGATTAAAACAAATTAACGCATTATGAATTTGAGCTTACAGTAGCTATGATTGACTCATATGCAGTCATCAAATTAGCTTTTCACTTCAAAAACATAACTCTTATTTTATTAACAATGAACATGACATGATTTACGCTCATACATTATGTTATATCCCTACTTTGAATGTCAAACCTGGGTTTCCCTATATAGTTAGTGAAAAGTATTACACCTCCTTTAACAGACGTAAACCTATGCGACTGCTGTTGCGACAGGAAATTTGTGGATAGTAAGAACGACTTGCACATCGACATCCTGCAGCAGATGTTTGCCAACTACCACCACGAAGAACCCTCATTAATTTATTAGTATGGTCATTTTCCTGCCGGACATTGCCATTTACTGAAGATTGATCATCGTTATCGACATATAGATCCTGAACCCATTCCCAAACATTTCCGTGCATGTCGTACAAGCCCATAGGATTTGGCTATTTTTGGCCAACAGGTTGAGCACCAAAATTTAAACTGCCATAATAGCCATATTTATCAAGCTTTGATTCGTCGTTACCAAAAGAATATCTTGTGCTGGTACCTGCTCTACAGGCATACTCCCATTCAGCCTCAGACGGAAGACGATATTTAGCAGTATCTTCCATTTCATTTAATTTCTCGATGAAATTCTGTATATCATCCCATGAAACTTTTTCTACAGGTCTGTCATGACCAATGAATTTGGATGGATTTTTGCCCATTAAATTGACCCATTGCTTTTGTGTAACCAAATATTTACCAAGATAAAAAGGATTTTTTATGTTCACTTTATGCACAGACTTTTCGTTCCTGTACCATTTGTTATCTACTGACAATGAACCCATATAAAATTCACCAGCAGGAATCAATACAAATTTCATACCAATTGAATTGGTGTAAGTTTTCGATGGCTCCGATTTGTCTTTCTCTATGATAAAACACCCTATAAGAATTCTCATAATTAAACTTTAACGATTCATAAATTCAGCATTTTTCCTTTAATTGACCCCTGGCAATATTCATTAACCATTTTGTAGGCAACATGTTTATTATTTTGTGAATGATAAAAAACCTTCTCATTGGAATTAGCAACTCTTTGCCACATAACATTGCTTTGTAAGTATCCTGGGCCACAACAGTTGCCGTTGTAGTCATCCATGTATTGAATGTGTTGGTGCCTTCCATATTTGCAGTTTTTTTAAAAGCTGTTCCTTTAACTGCTGTAGGGCATACTGCAAGGATTTTTACACTGGATTTGCGTTCATTGAGTTCGTAGTTTAAAGCACGGCTGAAATTTAATACGAAACTTTTGCTCGCTCCGTAAGTTGCCATATTTGGGTTAGGTTGGAAGGCAGATATAGAGGACAGATTTATTATATAGCCCCTGTCATTCTTTATCATATCAGACAAATAAAGACGTGTGATATGATATAAGGTACAAACATGCAGTTGTAACATAGAAAGTTCTTTTTCCAAATCAATTTCGTTAACAAAACCAAAAGTACCAAAACCTGCACAGTTTACCAACACATCTACAAATAGCCCTCTTTCCTGAGTAAAAGCATAAACTTCATTTGCAGCAAGGGGCTTTGCAAGGTCGATTTGCTTCAATAAAATCTCCGTTTTCGGATATAATCTCTGTAAATATGCCCTAGCATTTTCAAGTTCTACTCGTGGTTGAGCCACTAGTATCAATCTGTAACCATCCATTGCAAATAATTTGGCTAGCTCTAGCCCAATTCCACTGGAACCCCCAGTTATAATCACAGTCTTTTGTTCATTTTGAGCCATTAGTACCATACCTCATATTTTAAAAAAACCTATATATTTTTTGTATGATCCACAATATTTTTTTTGAGTATGGTGGATACAATAAACTTAGGGAACCCCACCTGCGATGAATAACACTGCGCTCATTGGAAAATTCCCGGAAACCCCTGAAACCAAGGGTCTTACCTAGCCCACTGTCATTTACCCCTCCAAAAGGCAAATTTGGATTGCTATACCCTAGCATATAATCGTTGATAACTGTCCCTCCTGCTGAGGTTTCCTTTATGAAATAATCTATATTCAATGAACTACTACTGGCAATGTAAAGTGTGAGTGGTTTTGGTCTTTTTCTGATTATTTCCACTGCTTCGCTTTTATCTCGGTATGCCAAAACTGGAAGGAGGGGACCAAACACTTCCTCGTTCATAATATTCATTTCCTCAGACATGTTATAAAGAAGCGTTGGGGATACATATCTATCATTTTCATCAAATTCACCCCCCAATAGGACAAGAGCACCCTTGTCGATTGCATCATTGAAAAGATTGTTGAGTCTTTGAAAATGCTGCTTGTTAATTATACGGCAATAGTCAGGGGATTTTGCAATTCCAGATCCATCAGAATCATAAAATTCTTTGATTGCTTTTCTGTATTCTTCTATAAATTCATCAAATATGGATTCCTGCAAAATGAGATAATCAGGAGATATACATGTTTGTCCATTATTTATTGATTTAGCCCATGCAGCCTTTCTAGCGATTTTTTTAACATCAGCTGTTTCATCCACAATTGCAGGAGATTTACCTCCAAGTTCCAATGTTACACTTGTCAGGTGTTGGGCAGCCTTGCACATAACTATTTTTCCAACCTCAGGACTACCCGTGAAAAATATATGATTAAAAGGTTTATCCAGTAATTCTTGGGCGACTTTACCATCTCCTTCAAATACTGCTACTTCACTTTCATCAAAAATATTAGATATCATCTGCTTTATATATGATGATGTATTGGTAGAAATTTCACTTGGCTTGATTATTACGGAGTTGCCAGCTGCAATAGCATAGATAAGGGGTACGATGGAGAGATTGAAAGGATAGTTCCATGGAGAAATTATAAGCACAACACCTCTCGACTCATAATGAATAGATGATTTTGTACCTACCAGAGGTAATGGAGAAGGCACATATTTAGGTTTCATCCAGTTTTTCAGCTGCTTGCAAACATATGATATGTGGGATTGAACAATACCTATTTCAGTTGCTATTGCTTCTACTTCCGGCTTGTGAAGATCTCTATATAGGGCACCATAGAGATTTTGCCGATTATGGGAATTATTAAGATATTTATCTATACGCATCAGAAGTTCGATGCGTTCTTCCTCATTAGTACGATTTATTTTTGAAGAGCCACTTTGTTGGATTTTAAATATTCTTTGAATTTCCTGTTGTATATTTTGGTTCATATATATCGACTTCTAATAATTTTAGGAGGATGTTAATTCAAATAGAAAATATCCCTGCCATTGATACAATATAATATAAAGTGAGTAAAGAGGCAGCTACAACTTCCACAACTCCCCATTTTTTTACCCCATCGATACTATCTGCTATAGTGATGCAAATCCACAACAAAAAGACATAGCCAGTCATTAGAGAAAGGAGAGAAAAATCTGGATGATACCATGTTCCTAAAATTTCCCCACTGAATTCAGTAAGTACTGTAAAAAAACCCACAAAATATGCAAGTCTTAACTCTTTGAAATTTTTGAATAGTAAGAATGCAAGGGAAAACTTAGCCATTATTGCAATTGGATTTTGTGCTAAATCAAAAAAAAAGAAATCGAACGCTAACAAAATAGTAAGGCTTACAGGAATGAAATAATTGACAACAGGAAACCATTGTGACTTTGAATATCTAAGTTCAAATATATGCCAAAGGTTATAAGACGACCAGAAGATTGCACCATAACCTGGCAAGATCCATATTGGAACATTGCCGATTACACCCCCAAGATAGGTGAAATATCCATATATCACTCCTAATAATTCATGAAAATACCCGAAAACAGAAGCAATTATAAGAAGAATCTGCCCTTTTCGTTCACTGTTGCTCCAGAACATTATCCACAAAAATGAGAGTATTGTTAAAGGCAATACTTCATTTACAGTCCACCTATAGAACAACAATATACCTATGATTGCAAAAAGCATGAAAAAGAAAAAGTACCAAATGTTATTGATCAATACTTTACTTTTGCTTTCAATTATTAACTTTAAAGTAGTTGGAGGGAGAGTCTCTTGGTTTATCATACTCAAAAACATACAGAATATTTGGTATTATAACTATGCATATATAATCATCAATGTAACTGACAAAAACAATGAAGACGATAATCACGGCATTCTTATCAAAAAAGGAGGGAGGATTTTATTGATGTCTTGTAAATTGGAAACTTTGTATTAATAATAATATTGTAGATTCAAATGTTACGAGCTATTTCATTTGAAGAAGTAACCGCTTCCCAAACCCCTCCAATCTCTTTTGAATCACCTGCACAATATACATTAGCAGACATATTTTTTTCTACAAGTTTCCTATATAGAAACTCATCCGCTTCTCCACCGGTAGCAAAAATAATATGATCAGCATATGTTTTTATTATCTCTGTATTCGTTTTCTTTAAGTCTTTCTCAAAAGGATTGGATATATTTTCAGGGAGCAGACTTTTCCAAGGTGTGTAAGGATCCCCTCTATCCTTATTCGCTGCTATACGGACCAATTTTCCTGAGATGTTTAGGACTTTAGAAGAAGTATAGGCACGAATTGGCTTTTTGATGATATCTTCTTTTTTGCCCGAACAAGACCCTTTTCCCATCATCAGCCACAACATTTGCGACCTGTTAGGTAGAGAGGTAGAAGGCATAAGTTCTTTGTTTTTACCCACAATTGTAACATTAAAATTTTTTTCAAATGACAGGGTGTAACCAATTTCACAACCTATGGCACCACTTCCAATAACAAGTACATTCTTTACATGATCAGGCAATCGCATGTCATGTGCTAAGAAATCCCTAGCTTCAGAATAACTTGTTGATTCCATTCCCTCTATAGAAGGAAGTGCGGGTTTTGATCCATTGCAACATATAATAACATCAAATTCATTTTTAATGTTATCAATATTTATTTCAGTATTTAGTCTGATATCAAGACCTTCTTCCTGAAGCAAATTAAGACGGTGTTTAACGTTATCCAAATATCTTTTGATATCGTGTTTGATAGCCATTTTAGCTGCCAGATGAAGTTGACCACCAATATTGGCCGTTTTTTCGAAGAGAATTACCTTATGTCCTCTATTATGGGCAGTTATTGCAGCCTCGCATCCTGCGGGCCCTGCACCTATAATAGCAACTCTCTTAGAAATGTCAGCCATTAATAATTTCTTTCGATCCTCAAAACCTGCATAAGGATTTACTGAACAACAAGGATGTCCCCCCTTCTTGAAAGATTCAATACAACCTTCATGATCACCTATGCAATGAATTATTTCCTTATCTTTATGCGCCTTTACCTTTAATGGCCATTGTGGATCTGCTAAAAGAGGCCTTCCAAGCATAATGAGATCAGCCCATCCATTAGCAAGAATTTCTTTCGCTTTTTCAGGTTTCCCTATTTTCCCCACTGCAATCACAGGAGCAGAAATACTTTCATCATTGAAAAATTTCTTTAACCGTCCTGCTATTTCTTCCACATACACAATGTCATCGAAATAGGAAGGAGGATGAGGCCAAAACCAGTTATCATAGCAACCTTTATCGACATCAAATGCATCAACACCAGCTTCATATAAAGCCTTACAAAACATCAACCCTTCTTCTATTTTTCTTTCTTTGTTTTTAAATTTTTTTTTGAATATATAATCCCCATAACTTTCCTGAAGTCCCTGAGTTAAATCAATCCTGTAAATAACGGGAAAATTTTCACCACATCTTTCTTTAATTTCCTTTACAACATCTATTCCGAATTGGAATCTGTTTTTATATCTCCCAAATTTCCTTCTATTCCAGGGATAAGATGTCAATTGATCCATCAGATACCCTTCATGACCATGCAGATGTATACCGTCAAACCCTGACACCTTTGCATTGATTGCACATTGACCGAAATTCTTCACAATCTTTTTGATTTTGCGATCAGAAAGAGGCAAATGAGGAACTTGAGGAATATAAAAATTCCAATTCAAGGAAGAAGATTTGGGTACCTTCCCTTTCAAAGCAACTTCAGGAGATCCAACCCGTCCAAGTCCTGCAGATAACTGGATAAATATCTTTGAGCCATAGGGCCGTACTGCTGCGCAGAGATCCCTCCATCCAGAAAGGCGTGTCCTTGAGGTACCATCAATACGAGGAAAATATGTATTGTTACATTCTGCATCAAGTGTTGGATCAATACCAAAAGAGACAGGAACCAATCCAGTAATCAAAAGGCCTGTTCCACCTTGTGCTCTTTCTACAAAAAAATCAATCATTTTGTCTGTGGGCCTACCTGTGGGGTCTGCCATGTTAATATTTCCAATCGGAGCCATTACTATGCGGTTGTTTAAGTTACATTTACCAATATTAGTTGACTCAAACAATTTTTCATCATTCATTAAGCAGTCCTCACCTAACTATTATCAAGTGATATTCTTTCATATTATTAATTAAATAAACGGATGGCTCTTTAAAAACCTAATCCTATATATTCAAATAGAGGAACTGTAGAATTCCTCATGCCAAACTGGGCGACCTCCAGAGTATTGAAAGCAATTGCCGATACAGGGGTAGAAAAGATAAATTCCAGTTCATGTCAGTAATTTGCTGAGTATACGACTTTTTAGAATTGAGAAGTCCTCTGATCCGGCAAGTGTGATCGTACGTGGACGTTCAAAAGGAACTGATATCTCTTCGATTATGCTACCGGGTCTTCTACTCATGATGCAGATACGATCTGATAACAAAAGGGCCTCTTCAACATCATGTGTAATGAAAAGGATAGTCTGTCTGTTGCTCTCCCAGAGCTGGAGCAACAATTGCTGCATGCTGTAACGTGTCTGGGCATCCAGTGCTGCAAAGGGCTCATCCATCAACAGAACCTTGGGATCCAGTATCAACGAGCGGACTAGAGAAACCCTTTGCTGCATACCCCCCGATAACTGCGAAGGATAGTAGTTCCCGAAATCCTCAAGCCCAACAGCCTTTAGATATTCTGAAGCAAGTTGTTCTGCATCAGCTTTTCTTTTACCCACTTGCTTCAGGCCGTACATAATATTTTCCTTTACATCAAGCCATGGGAAGAGAACCGGAGACTGGAAGACCACTGCTCTTTCCGGTGAAGGACCTTTTATTGATTCACCACAGCATACCACATTTCCACAGTCCACATCTTCAAAACCTGCAAGTATGTTCAAGAAGGTCGATTTGCCACATCCACTTGGACCCAGAATACTTACGAACTCCCCTTCCTGGATCTCAAAATCTATTTTCTCTAAAGCCTGAAGAAAAATATCCTCGCCAGGCATGGAAAAACTCTTGCTGATATCACTTGCTGATAGTTTTGCTCTCCTCATTCCTCATAACCCCTTTTTAATAGATTCAATCTTCTGAAAGAGCCCAAGAGTAACAGATCACTTATGCGACCGAACAATCCAATGAAAATCATCGAGACAAGTATCATCTCAACATTGCCGAGCATACGTGCATCCATCATGACTGCGCCCAGTCCATGTGTCACTCCTGTTAGCTCACCCAATACCAAATACGCCCATGACAATCCCAAACCAAGGCGAAGACCAGCTACAGTTGAGGGCATAGCTGCCGGAATTATAACCGTAGTGAATATTCTCAGCTCATTTGCTCCCAGCATTCTTCCAGCACGTACAAGCATTGGGGATACTGATGATGCACCCTGTGCAGCATTGACATAGATAGGGAAAAAAGCTGCCAGGGATATGAGAAATAAGGTTGTACTTTCCCCTACCCCGAACCATACCATTGCAAGTGGAAGCCAACCGATACCGGGTACTATACGAATGAGATGCACGGTGGGGTCCAGAGAACTCTTTGCCAGAGCTATGCGGCCTGAAAGAAAACCCAGTGGAAGACCAATTGCTGCAGCCAGTCCAAAACCTGTTACCACCCTCCCTACGCTGGCTATGGAATGCACGAAAAGTGTCCCAGAATAGGGTGTCAGGTCCTCACTTACAATGGCAAAATCGATGGCTGTGCGTACCAAGTCCCACGGAGAAGGGAGCAGATATGCAGGTACAACACCCTCCATTGTTGCAACATACCATACAGTAAATAATGTTAGAGGGAATATGAAACCTGCGACCTCCAATTTCTCGATATTTTTATACATTCTCACTGTCATCCAGATCTTTACGTGCCTGTTCCACAAAGCTCAGGTCAAATAAAGCATCCATATCCGGGATCTCTTCTATCATTCCCAATTCTTTCATCCTCTCTGCCAAGCTCTCTGCCTGCTGAACATAGTCCTCGTCCATTTTCCATGAAAGTTCCATATTATCTGAAGCGATATCCAATACCTGCGGGTCTGTACCAAATTCGGATGACATGCTGAGCCATTCCTCGGGATTATTTTTCAGATATTCTGTGGACCTTGCATGGGCTGTAACCAGTTCCTGTATCTCTTCCCTGTTGTTCTCGATCTGGTCTTTTGTGGTCAACATTCCTGCATTGATTGTTCCGACACCTTCTTTGTAATACGGATAGCTTAGTACACGTCCATAGCCATCTGCTATTGCCAGGGAAGGATATGGCTCACCACTGCAGAAAGCATCCACATTACCCTGCGAAAGTGCCTGTCCCATATCAAAGAAATCGATTCTCTGGAGAGTTACATCTTTTTCAGGATCAAGTCCTGCATTCTTCAGTGTTTCAAGAAGGAGTACATGATGCATGGTTCCAGGTACATATGCGATGGTCTTTCCTTTCAGATCAGCAGGTTCCGAGATATCTGAATCAACCCTTACAACAATAGCCGAACATTTGTTGCAAAGAGCACTCACAACGACAACAGGTTCACCCCTTGATGCAGCTGTTATCGCAAGGGCTATGGTTGTGCCGGTCATTTCAAGGTCTCCTGCAAGCAGAGCTGATTTCTGATCTCCCGGATTGGTGAAGGGAAGAACTTCTACAAGGTGATCATCTGTGATGTGGTCCTGATATAGGAATGGCTGTATCGTTTGTGCTGTCTTCCAGGTTCCTACTGTGGATGTCTGACTTTGCTCAGGGGCATCACCTGTACAGCCAGAAATGACCAGCACCAGAAATATGCACAGTACAAAAAATAGTTTGTTCATCCATGTCACTCCCCTGAGAAAAAGGTATAGCCTGCACTCGTGAACTGGTCTTTTGCAGTGTTCATATCGAATTCATGCCACTCACGATCACAGTCCCGGGTGTCCCTTGGAATTGCACCCGTCTCAACAACAACAATATTGGCACCCCATTGTATTGCAAGTGGTGAAGGTGGATGTACACAGATATTAGGTGCCTGGTGACCTGATGCCAGACGTGTAACTGCTACGATCTGAGCCAGTCTCCTTTCAGATATTTGGGCACGGTCGGCAAGAGGAGTACCTGGCAACGGCACCCTTGCCATGACACCGGAGAGAATGGCATTATGTTCCATTCCTTTCATGAACACATCCGCAATCTCCTCATTCGTATGTTCGATGCCTACCGGTTCGACCAGATAGGCAAGACCCAGAGGTGATAACTTGACACAGCCCAGTGTTGCAAGTCTTTCTTCAGGTTTGAACCCTGTATCCGTGCCTTCGCGTAGCCTAAGTGTGTGATAGACCATCTGAGCCCCGGCATCTGCAAGGGTCATTGCTTTTTCATCATCAAATTCACCGGTATTAACAACGATCTCATAGTCTCCAGAAACAGATGAACGGATATCCCGTATCAGCTGGATGAGCCTGTCGAATCCATAGAACTGAGTTGTGCGCAATGTTACCCATCTTGCACCCTGGGATACAAATTTATCGATAAGGCCTATTATCTCTTCTGTACTCCTTTCACTTTCCTGTTCTACTAATCCCCATTTCTGCCCGAATGAACAAAAACTGCAGCTCATGGCACATTTCCTATAGTCAACTCCTATAGATACCCAGACACTGGCCCGATTCCCGGTCACATATCCAGCAACCTCCCTTGCAGCCTTCCCAAGTAATTCCGCATCCCGGGAATCAGGATCTATCTCAAGCAGGCCAATAATACTCTCCCTGTCCAGTTTTTGGCCACTTAGCACTCTTTCTTTCGCATCCAGAATGATATCTGTATTTGACAAAACACTCACCATTTATTTACATTAAGATCAATGTTCCATATTCAACTTACACTACAAATCTTTCAATGTTCCCGATTCTCTGGTCCAGACAGGCACCACACCCACAAGCCTCGTCGATAAGTGAAGAAATGTCCCTTGTCCTGTAACGAATGAGCGTCATGCATCTTTTTCTCAGGGTGGTGACAACAAACTCTCCTTTTTCACCCGGTGGCAGTATCTTCATCTTTGATTTCCGAGTACTTCCATTTGCCGCTGCTTCATTTATCAGTTCCTGAATATCCTCTTTTCCCAAATCATTGTCCTTCAGTAAGTTATCCATTCCTTCAATAATTTTTACATCCATAAGAAAACCTCACCACTTTTTGAATTATATTATTTTGAGTCTTGTTCTTAATAGATTTTTTTCATAGTTTCCGTGGACTTTGCAGCCTTAACCATTGCATGAACATTTACTACTGGTGGAGCATTGGTTGGAAATTCACATGAAGTACCCAAGATGAAATCCCCTTGGGCTATCCTTACCTGCTGAAACCTATTCTTTGATCTGACTATCTGATTTATTTTCTGATCAATAAATCAAATTTAAAATCTGTAGTTATTGACTGTTTATCAAAATTCAACTGGAGCTATTTATAATAGCTTAAAGTAATTAATCGATGTCAATAGTATTATCAACAAGGTATTTTCAGTTCAAATTATGAATCTTGTAATACCCATGCCATGTATTCACAGCATGTAAAAAAGACCATCAAAAAGAATCTTGAAAAAAGGAAGGAAATATGAGTTTGCTATCATTTTACTAATGGCCTCTATTATAGATAGATTAACTCATCCAACTAAAAATATGTAATACATGGTCAGGCTAAGAAATCAACGAACTCCTCTTGCTCATACATTGCCCTTATCCATAATAACCCAAAACAACCGGTTTACTGTAACAGTTCTTCCTGTGGAGAAGTGCAAAACAGAAGCTGATTTTTTATATGTCTTATTAATAGTACCAGTAAGTTGCTTTAAAATCCAAATCCTTTGTTCATATAAGTATTTATATTCAATAGATGGTACTGTTCAGTATAAAGCATCTTTCCCATTGATACGGCGTATATGAATTTAGATTTTGATGATTTCTGATGTAATTAGGATTAAACATATTGATCCAATTATTGATATGTTGAACAAGTCCCTCTTTATGTGGAAAATATTTATCGAACACCTTAATCCTGCTTTTAGAAGATTTGAACCATCACTCGATATAGTTTCTGATATCCCCGAATACTACAGTTCTCTTAATCCCAAGTTTCTCTGTAGCAGTGTACCGTGGCCCCCCCATCCACAACTGCCCTCTTTGGCATTTCTCCATATATTCATTCCAAACTCTTAAAGAAAGATTTTGTAGTTAGGTAGTTCCTTGTAGTATAGATTCTTGCATATACTATACTTTTAGAATCAGGATTTATAGCCGCGTATAATGAACCAGTACTGACTTCCAATCTGTACTTTCAACTACTATGGTATCTGGTAATTTACCAGCATAAGGCTGTACCCACAAGCCGAATTTCTGTACCCGGTAATGTACTACCCTGTAACTTATCGATTCACCAAAATATGATAATAGTTCTGAGGTTTTCCTCATAAGTCCCTGCTGGTACACAAGTATGATAATGCTATGGCTTTTAGATCCCTTCTTTTCCTTTGCACGTAAGATATAAGGTCTACCGGTATTAAATCTAATAATGCATTCTGTTCCATTTTTTCATCCCCTATTTATTTCTTAACTGTAACAGTGCCCAATAGATATATTAGATCTTCTGCAAAACAATAGAATTCCTCATATTACCCCTGTTGTAAAAAAGGAAACTAGATCAAGTAGATACTTATCGGAAGAAACGATACAGTGAATCTCTCGTTCCTGTTTATAATCGAAATGGAGATGTATGAATAAAAAGATTATGTTGACTTCTTAGCCTAGATGTGTATCACATAATTCTCGTTAGGTTTACCAGATTCTCCATAACATGGATCATTGGTAAAATAGATAGCAAATTCATATTTCTTACCTCTTTTCAGAATTGAAAACGCTTTCTGGAGAAGGATGTTTTCATTCAACCCAATAAGCTCATCAATATCCAGTATTTTGAGATGGTATCGTATCGATGTTTCACATGTTGTCTCTTGGTAGTGTTTTAATATGGAATAGAATGAACCATTATCTGCTGCCATAAATATTGCAGTACGAAATAGATTTTTACAAATAAGTGCACCATTGATATAGATTCCGATATTATCCAGAAGGGAGTTTGGAACAGGAGATAGACGTATTTCGGTCTTAAGAATATGTTTGTCTGATTTTGGGAGTTGTATGTTGAGAATAACATACGGCTGAATTTTCAAAGTGCACATAACTATCAAAAAACAAACTGTTAAGATTTAAAAAATAGAGTAAGTACCAAATTTGATGGTCCCAAGAGGATTTCTACAGTATCTCAAAAAGTTTAAGTAATTAAGAGTCATTGATTTTTGACATGAGGCGTGAAGAGAGATTGACAAGTGAGATGAAAAGATACGGCGTAAACAGGAATCTTTTTGATTCAAATAGACCTGTAACCTGTCCTTCATGTGGAAATTCATTTAATCTTTTCTACTCAAGGGCAAAAGTCTGTACTGGTTGTCCAAAATCAGTTACCGGATGCGAATTGGCTCGATGTGTTTACTGTGACACTGAGTTCCCTCTGAACAATATCATGTCCAAATTTGATTCAAGAAGAACATCCAACTACCTTGGCTCCGTAGTAAAACGTTACTACGACACTTTTGGAGAAAGTGAATTTCGCTAAGTTAGTTGAAAATACAAGTTTCCCCTAAATTCTCAAAAGCTGCTTGTTTGTAGTTATTGAACACAATTCCAAACATAGCCCTTCAGCCTCATAATGCTTTTTTTGTAGCAGAATTTGTAGCATATATTCATGTATTTGATAATATCAAAGATGTTTATTATTGTTACAATGAAGTTATTTTTTCTTATATTGCCACTGGGCTATATCGTAAATTTATCCATTTGATGAACATTGAATTAACGGTTGATAATAATACGTTTATTGATAAATAATTAAGGTTTATTATATATTCTTTTATTTGGATAAAGTTTGATGTTCAATAATGCAAAACAAAATCATGTGCTATTGGACGTAGATAAATTTTGTAAATATGGATGGTAGTAAGTGTCTAAAAATTAAGATCTTTACTAGCATTCCCTAAATATCAGGTGATAAAATGCCAGCAGAAGATTATGCACCAATAGATCAAGATTGGCTAGAAAAAGCAGGGAATTTATGGACAACCCCATGGGCAGATACACCTTCAGAAAGGGTAATAGTAGATCCCATCATCCTATCCCATGCTGCAAGCATGTTCAGGAAGAGTCCAGGATATTTCTATAAAAATCCAGAAGAAGCTGTCAGGATGGTCTGTCATACCTGCGAGTTGTACGATGTTACTCCAGTGGGACACTATCTATATGCAGATTACTGGGGAGAGGACTACGGAGGAGAATTAAAATTTCAAGAAAGTGCACCACCAGGTATGCAAAAACGTCCAATCACAACTCCAGAGGATGTTGACAACTTCGAAGTCTTAAGTCCTGAAGAACTTGCCAAAGGTCCGAGTTGTACAAGACATTTCCGGGCATTGGATACCTGTAAAGAAGAATATCCACAAATGTTTGCTCCCATCACCCAGTTAGCTGGTACCATGGAACTGGCTACAAATTGGGCGGCTATTGAAGATGTGTTCATGTGGATGATAACAGATCCTGATTTGGTTGACAGACTGTGTTCAAAAGCTGTAGATCATATGGTAAATGCAAGTAAGGTTACCGCCGATAGGTATGGGGCCAATGTAATGATAACCGGATCAGTGGTAGCTAGTGGAGATTTGATGGACAGAGAACAGATTAAGAGATTCAGTTATAATCCTGTATCAAAAGCTGTTAGGAAGGTTCTAAATGAAGATGCTGGCCCTGGAATCTATTATCATCTTTGTGGAAATCATAGTGATGATTTTGATTTGTGGAAAGATGCCCCAATGAGCCCTTTCACTATTGTACAAATTGGGTATGATGGAAAAGAAATATTCCCTACTTCAAAACTTGTGGAAAATTTTGGAGATCGTTGTACATGTTTCGGAACTGTTGATACAAAACTAGTTGACCGTGGTACACCCGCACAGGTTTATGAGCAGGCAAAGCAACAAGTCCTTGCAGGTAAAGATAGTCCCAGAGGTTTCATTTTAGGAACTGCTTGTGAATGCCCAACAAACGCCCCTCCAGCAAATGTTCACGCAATTGTAAAAGCTGCAAAAGACCACGGAAAATACGAAAAGTTCTAAGCAGAAAGATCATTGCGATATTATCATAGCAAGTCAAAGAGGTTTTCTAATGGATATAAATATGACTGAAGATGTGCAAAATTCTTTAAAAGATGAAGGATTCAAGATAGAAGAGATCCAAGAACTTATTGAAAAAGCAGAATCTACTGGAACAAAACTTAAGCATAAAAGTGAAGGTACTTTTATTGCCAAAGAAGATTTTGAAAATCTGACCAGATATGCTGTTTACACAACATCCGATGGAGAACTTACCTTATGCAGTGTCTATGCTCACAAAATGAATATCAATGGCCCAACCGGTGGAAATATTCATGACGTTGAGTATGATGACAAAAGTGAGTGGATTTGCCAAAAGTGTAATGAGGCCGCACTTGAAAGAAACGTGGACCTTTCCTACATGGGAGTTACAAGGCCGGGACCTGCCTTGGTATGCCCTGATTGTGGAGAAATTTATGTTTCAGAAGGTGTGGCAAAAACACTGAAAACAGCAGAAGGAATTCTCGAAGAGAAGCGAGCCTAATTACATTTTTTGCAAACAGAGAAGTCGGAATATTCCGAGGGAAACAATGGAGCAGATCGATACAGTTAAAAGTCTATGCCCTGAATGTCTCAGGAAAATCGAAGGCATCAAGTATGTCGAAGATGGTAAAGTATACATCGGTAAAGAATGTGAAGAACACGGAAAATTCACTATTCTTATTTCGAGGGACGTGGAGCATTATAAAAAGATGGAGAATTGCTATGAGGCTGAAAGAGCAAAACCAAAAGCTTTTTTGAATAATGCTGAAAAGGGATGTCCTTTTGACTGCGGTCTGTGTCCATCCCATAAACAGGACACATGTATAGCAGTGTTAGAAGTTACTAGCCGTTGTGATATGGGCTGTACATTTTGTTTCGCCAATTCAACCTCCTCTGGAAATGACCCCGATATGGCGACTATTAAAAAGATGTTTGAAACCGTCAAACAATGTTCTAACGATCCGACATGTGTACAGATTTCAGGCGGAGAGCCAACTCTTCGAAATGATTTACCGGAAATAATAAAGTTGGGCCGAGATATGGGAATCAGTCACATAGAATTGAATACAAATGGCAACCGATTAGCTGATGACCCTGGTTTTTTGAACGAAATAGTAGATGCAGGCATCGATGCAATATATCTTGGATTTGATGGTATATCTGATGAGATATATGATAAAAGACACAAGAAAATGAACTTTAGCAAAAAAGCCCAGGTAATTGATAGGTGTGAAAAGGTTGGCATCGGAGTAGTTTTGGTTCCTCTGGTTTCAAGAGACTATAACCTCCATGAAGTTGGCAAGATAATTGATTTTGCCAGTAGCAAAGTTCCAACAGTTAGAGGAGTACATTTCCAGCCAGTTTTCTTCTCCGGCAGGTATCCTTCGGAAGAGGGAAGAATAACCATTTTTGATTTGCTTGAAGAAGTAGAAGATCAAATGGAAGGTAAACTTAAAATTACAAATTTCACTCCATCATTAATGCCTCACGCACATTGCGGTGCCACCTGTCTGGTAGTAGTTGATGAATATGGTAATTTCATTCCATTAACAAATATCTCATTGGGTGCAGTAGAGTCAACCTCCGATATTGCTAGAAAAACAAAAAATTCAATCATGGGCAGGTGGAAGGGAATGGATGAATCTTCTTCCTGCTGCAGCAAAGAAGTCGAAGTAAAGTCATCATGTTGCACCCAAAAATTGGAAATAAAATCGTCCTGCTGTAGCAAATCTGACCAGGAAAATAAACTTAATTCTGACTTTTCAAATGGATGGGCAGACTTCATTGAACTTAGCAAAGAAAATTATCTGACCATATCAGCAATGGGTTTTCAAGATGCATGGACCTATGAGCAAGATAGGGTTGAAAACTGCTGTATACATGTTGTGACTGAGAATGGAAAATTTATTCCCTTCTGCAACTACAATCTCACCAATTGCAAAGGTGAATATCTTTATAGAAATGCCGGATGATCAATTAATAAACTCCCATTTATAGGGTGGATATTATCTGCAGTTTCCCTCAGATCACCGAGAAATAACCTAAATATCCACCCTTTTTTATTAAAATAGCAATATTATCTACTTAGATACAACAATCATTTGACTTCAATTCGATGAAACTGGAGGTTTAGTAATGCAAATTGTAAAACAATTCAATAATGCTGTACGCCAAAATATCGCAAAAAGAAAACTCGAATCCAGAAAATTGGGCAGTAATACCAGTAATCCGCTAGAAAAGTGGAGTATTGTCAAAATAAAAAAGGATATCTCAAAAAGCAATGAATTGAAAAATATTCTTGATCCGGATAGTCTTAGTAGAAAAGATATAGAAAAATATAAACTTATAAAATTACGTGAAGTATTGAAATATGTATCAAAATATAGTTCCTACTATATGGATCTTTACGAAAGAGAAAGAATTGATCCTTCCAGCATACAAAAACTTGAAGACTTAGAAAGTATACCACTGACAGATCCCGTCGCTTTTGCTGAAAAACCCTATCATTTTCTGTGTGTTTCAAGAAGAGACATAGCTCGCGAATTTACCACTTCAGGTACCACCAATATTCTAAAAAGAGTTTCTTATACACAGGAAGAACTACTAGAAATTGTAGATTCCGTGGTGGCCGGTTTAAAGATGGCTGGAATGGATTCAGAAGAAGATACGCTCCAAATAATGTATCCTACCATAACAGCGACATGGGAACCTGGTCTTGTTTTAAGTAAAGCATGTGATCTAGCTGGAATGGATTCCGCAATAAATGATTCTCTTAATGCAGAAAGTCAAATATCCACCATGAAAAAGGTTGGAACTACTGTAATTATAGGTACATCTTCTTTTATTTACAGCTTATCCAGACAGATAAGAGAACTTGACATAGATCCTCATGAGATAGGAATAAAGCGAATCATATGTTCCTCAGAACCACTGACTGAATTTATGAGAAAAGAGATTGAAGAAATATGGGGATGTAAAACCCTTAGACAATGGGGGATGACTGAGATGGGACTGGCAAATGCCATCGAATGTACTGAACAAGATGGTATGCATGTTAATAATGCAGATTTCCTTGTTGAAGTAATAGACCCCAAAACAGGGAAAATACTCCCGCCAGGCGAAGAAGGTGAACTCGTATTCACTACGTTGAGACGAAAATGCATGCCTCTTATACGCTATAGAACTCGTGACATAGCCACACTTATAGATGAACCCTGCAGATGTGGAACCACTTTAGATCAGAGAATAAAGAACATTAAAAGAATAGATTTGTAAGTAAATTTGAACAGTTCAAATTGATGAAACTGTTCTTAACTTTGCTGTATTTGGTAAAAATGCAAACAAAACTAAGAACATACGGGACTATACCTAACAAGAATATTTTCCCATTGGAACTAATCCTTGCTGTAAACCAAATTTACGGACCCCCCTCAATTTTTGAAAAATATCGGAAGAACGAGATTGACATCAACAATCTGCTGAAAATTGAGGATGAAATTGAGATTAAACCACTAAGAGTGTGAACAAATGCTAACATTTATAGAGTTACCATCCAATTAAATCATGAATCCTCCCATTCTAACTTAATAACATTTTTTATACTTTATTTTTTGTATGCGCTATCTCGGTGGAAGCGTGACTATCATATTGATACACTATCTGTGTTCAGATAGCTAGCAATTGAATCATTGGTACAAATTCCATTCAAAATTTATAAAAAGATTTTGTATATTGATATATTTCCTCACTCCTAAAATAATAAATAAGTTACGCTCATGCAATGCCTGGTGATAATGAATAAA
>Ga0247721_100192_pt1 | contig 25679 bp, 36 predicted proteins | sample MSEWel2017_08_16_FD_189089 | JGI IMG/M metagenome (GOLD analysis project Ga0247721, IMG submission 189089) | Subsurface sediment microbial communities from gas well in West Virginia, United States - MSEEL Well Study Marcellus 3H_2017_08_16 | ecosystem: Environmental > Terrestrial > Deep...
CTCCATCAGTAATACTTAAATATTTGTAATCATCATTTTGAATTTGCCATTCATCTGGAATTTCTTCTATAAATATCTCATTATCTCCAACTGAAATATCTTCAGTAATATTGACCGAAGTAACTTCAGCACTTTTCACAGGAAGTCTAATAGGCATTGTGTCTTGAACTGCTAAATCGTCAAAAGTCTGTGTAGTAGCAACATATTCAAAAAAGCCTTCAATGTCTCCTTCCCACAATTCCTTTTCATATGGTCCAGTTCTTAGTAAAGTTCCCGAAGTAAATGCCCCATCATCAATTCTAGAAGCTAAATTAGTCCTAACTATAGGAAACCAGGGTTCTAATTCTTGTTTATAAATTGTTTTTGCTTCTAAGTTCATACTAAAACCTGTATCTACTTTGTTAATATTAATATTAGAAGTTGTATAAAATTTTAAAGACATAGAAGCAATAGTACTTAGAAACGGATAGCCATTATTAAAAGATTCTAAGACTGACCAATGATTAGAACTATTATCATCAAAAATCCAATCCTTATAAGTTGTTTCAAACTTTATTGGATAAGTCATTTCCTCAGTAGTTCTACCTAATTGCCAGTCTTCTTGTAAATTGTACACCAAGTTTTCATTTATTAATGACTTATCATAATAACAGCCACTTCCAGTAGATTCTTGTGATGTAATAGATTTAAAAAAAGGTACTGATATTGGATTTTTAACAAGTAACCGAGAATTAGAAGCAGAAATATCTTTTTTTAACTCTTCAGCTTTGTTTACTATTAATTCATAAGGAGTATCTGACTCGGTTTCTTCACTATAAAGTGGTGGAGATATATTTTCTTCCACAGCAGTTATGAAATCAGAATATTTATAGAATATCCCATTTGGATAATCAACTGCATAATAAGATTTATTCAATAATATTGCTTGTCTAATTTGAGTATGCTCATTATAAGTGATTACTCCATCATTTTCTAACTCATGCAAAAAATATTCAATTTCTGTTTCCTTTCCATAATTTATAGCTTCTAACGTTTGTAGCTGGACACCGGAATTTGATCCTAAACTTCCAGCAAAATAACTATTTTTAATATAAGCGAAACCAATACACAAACCACTGACTGTAAGTGCTGTATCAGTAGTATTAATATTTCCTGTCATGTAGCTATTTTTTATAACAAGTTTACCCTCTCCAAAATTCCCACCACAGAGGCCAGCCCCATTAAAAGCTGTTTTTACACTGCCTTCAAAGGAACAATTTTCAATTATAACTGCTGCATCAGCCATTAATTTTCACCCCAGCTTATATCATTAATAGTGCCAATTAATCCGCCAGCTCCTACTGAAGTGATATAAGTTAAATTACTATCATATTCTCCAATAGTTTCTACGTGACAGTTAACTGCCTTTATATTCTTTAATTTTGTCGGTTTAGTATCAACAACATTTTCTCCAGTAGTATATCTAACCTTATTTATTACTAACCCACAGTTACTATCTCCTACTATATCGGCATTTTTGAAAATGATATCTCTTATTGTACCCCCCCTAAAGAACTCTATTAAACCACCATTACTCTGGTAATTCACTGTTATTGTGTGCCCATTTCCATATAAATCTAATGTTAAATAATCGCTATAAAGATGGTCAAGTTCCAGATACTGAGAATCAACAACACTATTCCAAAAATTACTAATACTAGGCAACCTATCAATTGTTATGTCATTAACTAATTCGAAAGTCATTCCTGGGCCAAATCTCATATTAACTAAATCTTCGGCAGTTGATATTTCTCTGTTAATTGGGTCACCAACCATTGAAGAAAAGTCTATATTCGGAATTTCTAAAGTACCAGGCCATATAGCATATTTTTTAGGAAAATGTACCTCGGGGTCACCTTTATATTTATATCCCGGAAATGATGCTCGCATCCCAGCTAAAAAATATGGATATGGAACTACATTTAATTTACTATAGTCATAATTGTTTTCTAAGATTTCCGGCATATCTAATCCATATTCATAAGCAATCCAACTTGCAGTAACAATTCTATTTCCAAAACCATCTAATATATAATAATTAACGTTTCCATCATAACTTATTTCTGCTTTTTTATTGGCCTCCATATCATAATCACTATCAACTGCATTTATTATTCCTTCAACTATACCTTTAGTATCAATTCTACTAGTTGGTGATACATTAAAGTTAACAATACAGCCTGGAACATCATTAAATTCAACTACAAGGACAAATCTAAAGGTAGCGTCAAATGATGGCTCTGGCTCATAACTAAACCAACTTTTCACAAAATAAGCTTCATTATCCTTAAATTTTGTAGAGATTGGAGTACTAAAGTTTACAGTAATCCAATTCTCAATAACTTTATATACATGATTTGTATCCTTATCGCCTACAGTATCTTTCCATTCTGTTAGTGTTTTACCTACACCCTTATGCATAAATTCCTCTTCTTCACCAATAATATAGTATTTTTTTTGATACAAATAGTCTGTTACCTCTTCACCCTGCTCATTTGTATATGTCCACTCATCAGCAATTTCCCTTTCCCCAACTTCCACGATCGATGTTCGGTCTATCACAATAGTAGGTTTGTATTGGTTTATAAAATCCTCATATCCATAATCCCAATTTGGATATTTCACAGATTACACCTCATTTCTTGAAACTGTTCTAATCATTCTGTTTGACCCCTTACCTTGTCCAGCAATTAAAATCTTATTTTCGTTGGAAGTCTTATTTTCTTTAAAATTAATCATTTGTACACTATCAAATTCTGGATTTAATCTAACACCTTTTCTAATTTTAGCAGTTAAAACTTTGAAAACAATCTGCTTGGTGGTCAAATCTAATTGCAGTTCCCAACCTAAACCAGTTGTCTTTGCAATTTCATATAAAATTTCTGATATTTTTTGAAATCTAGCTTTATAATGAATGATGCTTCCTTTCTCTCGATCTACTTCATTTACTAGATTATCTACAGATCTAGTAGGATCTGTCGAATTAATAACATTCACATTCACATAGTGCTTCATAGCACTTTCAGCAGCTCCCACAAAAGTATCGTACCCATCATCCACATTTACGTTATTAAAAGCTATTCTGTTCTCAAATATTTCCCCTAATCCTTTTCCAGATACAGTTACATACTCACCCTCAGAATTTTTCTCTAGTTCTCTAGTAGCAATTCTTCCTGCATAAACTTTAGAAGCCTTTTTGATAGCCACATAATTTTCTAATTGCAGATATTTGGACACATTATTATTCCTATTTAAACTTAATTTATAATCATCAATTTTTCTCCATTTTCTATTCCACACAAAATCTTGAAAATCATCAAGAACAGCAAGCAGCTCAAAATCTGGTGTAAAGATTAATATTGTTTCTTTGTTGCTGTAGATTTTTAGGAATAAGCTAGTTTCACTATTTATTTGAAAATCAAGTGATCCTAACAACTCTTTAAGTTTTACCAATTCAAGATCTAGAGAAGTGGTACTTTGGAATGAAATTTCACTCCAAGTAGAACTGACTGGTATTACAAAAGAAGAGCTAATTGCACCTTTTAGATTAATACCCGTGCTCAATTTTAAAGCGAAATCTGTATTACTAACAAAATTCATCTCTAAAACTGGTATCTCCTCAAGAGTATAATTTATGGTTAAGCTATTTTGATAGATTGTCTTATCAACTAAAGTAAAATCAAGTATTATACTATTTTTATATTTTGGGCTACTGTATTCTAAATTAATTAAATTATCTAGAAGTTTGTAATTCACATCCAACACAGTTACATCTTTATTTTCATAGTTTATTTCTAATTCAAGCAGTTTAGCATTAGTGTACTCAGCTATCAATCTATTATCCTGTTTTACAAAATCCAATTGTATGTCATTAATGTTTTTGCCATTATAAGTTACCGTCAACTGGTTATTAATTCCATTATAATAGTTTAAAGAAACAGAATTATTATTTTTAGAGAAAAGCAGACCTACAGCTGAGGTATATTCGTTCAAGTAATTTACATTTAATGAACTGTAAGCCTGCACATACTGTATATTCAAACTATTTATAGGAGGATTATAATATTTAATTCTCATTGCTATTTCCTCCTCCTGAGTTTAAGGTGCTAAATTACCTACTACCAGTAGCTCTAAAGAAGCATCACCAACTGTTTGAACCTCATCAGTTGATAATTTAAAGAATACTTCAACAATATCACTATTTGTAAAAGGAATTGTAATTTGCTCTAAGCTTTCGAATGGATCTGCTGTACTTGAAAGTAAACAATCAACACTATTTTCAGTAGTTCCTAAAGTAATGCTTTCAAAAGTGTCAGTAGTTACATTTGTTGCAATTTTAACCTTATAAATATCAGTGTCCTTTAATGGTGAAAGTTGTCCAACATTAATAGAATTTATTAAAGTATCAGCTTCATCAAAGAAATAGATATCTTCTTCAGTTGGAAATGATAAGTCTTGTCCAGTATCAATTGATACTGGAGTATAGTTATATCCTTCATATGCTTTTAATGAAGTAGTAATTTGATTAGGAGAAAACGGTTGTTCAATTTCTTCTATTACAATTACTTGACTATCAGTAGAATGAGCAATTTTACCCACATTAGTAGTATTTATTATAACGTTCTCTATGCCAGTAAAACTAACAATTTCAGTTTGACTAGCTGGGTAAATAGGCACATCTATAGATCCATCATCTAACATTCCTATAGCGAAAGTGTTTACGTAAGGTTTTTGAGGAAGTTCTTGCATAAATGACTGAGTTGAAAGATTATACATTACAATTGAAACAGAGTGTGCACTACTAGAATCCATTCCAGCCACAAATGCTGTACATTCTAAATCTCCACTACTCTCATTAATAACTGTGTGAATATCAGCTACCCTTATTACAGTTTCTATATCAGAAATATCAGCTGTATCAACTAATGTTTGTTCTATAATACCAGAAGTTCCACTCCTTCCATGTATATAGCTTCCATTATCCGGATTATCAACTGTAACTATGGTACTTGACTCACCATAATCACTCTCATAAATAATTTCTAATACGTATGGGGAATCATTATTACCAGTATAATCTATAGTATTAACTGGTGAAGTATAATTATCATTAGGGTCGAGAGTTCGTACATAATAGTCTGGAGTACCATCCTCGAGTAAAACTGCTATTCTACAATCAGCATTATTTATACTAAGTCCATTATCCCTTATTCTAATTACTGCTCCAGTACCACCATTCAAAGTATAACTTGTAGTAGCTGTTAAACCCTCCTTTAAATCTTTAATTGATATTTCATATAAAAGCCCATTCACACTCCCCAACTGTAATATTTCTTCACCATGATCACCTAAAATATTAATAGATTCAATACTGCCAGTTATATCACTTAAAGTTCCATCAAATATTAAACTGGCCTCAACTACACCATAAACAGCTATCTGCGGTTCTCCTCCAGCTAAATAAGTTCTTGCTACATAATTACCACTATTAGACACAGTCAAATTTGAATTACAAAATCCGGCATCTCCAGCATTAAAAGTTCCTAACGAAGATAAATCAAGAATTAAATCTCCTAAAGCCATCTTTATCACACTCCTAAATATCTGTTGTAAAACTTAATCTTAAAATCTGTTTCAGCTGTTGTGTTTGCTCCTTCACATCTCAATGAATTGTCTCCTCTTTCAAGATAAAACAGATTAGAATCTAAATCTAAAATATTCATAGCTCTACGATTCTGCCCTAACTCATTTATAAAGGATATATTCTTATTACCAAACTCTGTGCTAATTTTTACTTTTTCACCAGCCAACAATTCTTTATTAATTTTTATCTCGTTACCGGACGTCATATTCATAATTCTTGGGTTAACAATTGGACCTAGAATTTCTATCTCACAGAATGTCTTTGTATCACCAGAATTTACAACAGAGTAATTAGAATCAATCGGTAAATTAATTTCTGTAGCTTCTATATCAAACCAACGTGGATCACTTGCTAAAAAACTTACTTGAACAGCTTGAAAGTTTCTTCCTCGAGCATCACCACCAGGCATTTGCACATTTTCAAGTTCCACATTTATTTGAAAAGTAGTCCCGTCATTCTGTTGCCAAATGAGTTTACCTTGCTTTAAAACAGGATTTAGCTTTGAAATAACTTCCCTTCTCAAATTAAATAATGACTGCACATCTCTATCAGTTATTCTAAACTGTAAATCAATGACTCTGGATTGAAAAATTCTATTTATTACAGTCGTTCCAATTTGATTTGGAGCTTTAGTTTCTTTTAAGGAATGTGCTGTATTTGCAAAACCACTCCACTCATTCAGTATAAATTTGTTGGTTTCTGGAAGCGACAAAATGTCTCCTTCTGAATTTATAAAACTGATTAGCATAAATCTCACCTACCTATTAATCTATACTGAAAGTACAGCTCCCTTGTGTAATTATCTGAGCTTCTCCTGCTAAAGGCATTTTAACACTAGAGAAATGATATAATCCAAGTACAATTCCAGTTGTTCCTGAGGCTACGTCACATAAAAAAGCATAAGTTATACCGATGTCCTCATTCTCAGCCCAAGGACCAAATTCTATTTGTGCACTATTTTCAATCTCATAAGAATCACCATTAATAACAGGGGCAGTAAATACAGACTCTTTCCTTTCATAACCTGCATCATCTACTTCAGTTAAATCAGCTAACTGTACAGTCTCATCTAAACTTCCTGCAGGATTAGTAGCAAGTCCTACATAAATATTTGTAGGAAGTGTTCCAGTGTTTCTAAATAAAGCATTCAAAACTAATTTTTCGCCGTCATTTGTTAGACTGGCCATAGTAATCACCCTTTCTATTTCGTACCATATTCTGCTCCAAGTTTTCTTAATAATTGTTGTTGTTTTCTTCTCTCTTCAGATTTAGAAGTGCTATTAGAACCATTCACAGTCACATTAGGTTGAAAATTATTATAAGTTGTATTTTGAGAGGAGTAATTGTTATTTGTAGCTGATACAGCTGCTGGATTTACTACAGATGGAGATATATTTAGATTTTCCATGCTGCCAACCATTTTTGCTTTAACCTGGTCTATAGTGTCAGAAAGAGAACCCTCATTTTTTTCTATTCCAATCTCTAAACCAGTACCGACATTATCACCAATTCCCATAAAAACTTTTGAGGGAGAATTAATACCCAATGCTTTTTTTGCTGCATCAGTTAGCCCCTTAGCAACATCTGTAACCGAACTGACCACTTTATTCATTGCAGCACTTACTCCATCAGCTAAACTACTAATTATGTTTCTGCCTACTGAATAAAGATCCTGATTAGAAAGATAATCATAAGCATCTTCCCAAAAAGATTTTATTCCCCCTACAATCTCACCAATCTTTTCTGGTATCCAATCAACTACAGCATTAAACATTGCTTTCATGTCAGAAGCTATATTTTCAAATGCAGTTACTGTGAAGTCGATAACATTACTCCAGACATCGCTGATCATCTGTGGCAAACTGTTAAATGCACTAGAAAAGTTAGTAATAAAATTAGTAAACATACTAACAGTCGACTGCCAAATAGCTGAATTGGTGATTGCTGAAGTTATAGCATCCCAGGCACTAACAACTTTGTTGCGCATACTCAAGAAACTATCTATTATAACTGTCTTAGCATCAACAAAAATTTCAGTAACTTTTTTCATGAATTCAGATTCAGCTATTATATTGACTAAATTACTCCAAATATCACTTATAAAGGTAGATATTTTATTCCAGATCTCTTTTGTATAAACCCAGATTTCATCCCAGTACTTAATAATTAATCCTTGTGGTGTCCAGTTTAAAAATAAAGTCCAGATCATATCGAGGGCTTTACTTAAAACAGTCTTTATACCATTCCAGACAGTTTTTGTAGCACTCTTAATGCCTTTCCAGGCAGTAGTAAATACATTTGTTATCTTAGCCATCATATTACTTATTAAATTTGTTAAACTCTTTAATGCCCCACTAATGATGCCGGTGATATCATTCCATATCTGCGGAAAATATTTTGGCAGTTTCAACCAGGTACCAATAAATACATCCAATAAAAACTTAACGAAATCTATTATTTCTTTGTGCCATTTAACAAATATAGCAATTACACCTGCAACTGCTGCAACAATTGCAACTAATGGGCCAGCTCCTAAGGCCATAATTGCTGAACCTACTGCAGTAATTGCAGGGATTAAGGGAGCTATTGCAGTCATTATAGAGCCAACAACTACTAAAACTGGTCCTATTGCAGTAGCAAGCATTCCAAAAACTCCAATAACTGCTTGCACTGATTCCGGTAAATTTCCAAACCATGCTGCTACTTTCCGTATTCCTCCAACTAATGCTTGTAATATAGGAAGTAAAACAGTTGAAATTGCAGGCTCTAACATATCATAAATTGATAATGCTGCATCAATAAGTCCGTCTTTTAATAAGCCTAACTGCTTTTGCATAGATTTCATTTGTTTTTTTGCTATTTCTTCAGTAGCACCACCGGCATTTTCTAATTCAGTCTGATATTCTCTAATCTGCTCAGAGGTACCCATTAATAAGTTAATAGTCTTTTGAGTTTCAGCATTAAAACCTAATCTCTTCAATAAAGAAGTCTGTTCTTGAGATGATAAACCTTCCATTCTACCTTCAAGCATTTCGACAATATCAGCCATATTTTTCATATTACCTTCTGAGTCATAAATACTCATATTCAATTCTTCCCAGGTGTCTGTATTTTTACCCTGGGCATCCTGTAAGTATGTTAAAGTCCTGGCTAATGTATTTCCTGCTTCAGAACCCTTACGGCCCTGGTCAGCAAATACTGATAATACCGCAACTCCTTCTTCAATTGATTTATTTGTAGCTTTTAAAGATGCAGCTGCTTCATTAGTTAAAGCCTCAGAAAACTGCTGAGTACTTGCATTAGCCATATTCTGCGCTTGTGTTAATACATCAGATACCCGCTGCATATTCTCCATATGCTCGGCTGTATCTTCTGCAGCAAGTCCTAAAGCACTTTGAGCATCAGTTAAAAGATCAGTAGCAGTGGCCATATCAAAATTACCAGCTGTCGCAAATTGTGCTACCTTAGGTAAAGCTTCCATTGCTTCAGCAGCATCCATTCCAGCAGATGCCAGATAATAATACGAATCTGCAGCCTCTTTTGCTGATTTATCAGTGGATAAAGCGACCTGTCTGGCTGTTTCTTCCATCTGGGTTCTCATTTCATTAGAAACATCACCCATAATAGAAAGAGATTGAGTCATAGAATTTTCAAACTCAATCCCAAATTTACCTGCTGCAGCTCCAATTGCTGCTAAAGGTGCCGTTATATATTTTGTCATTGCACTACCTGTTGATTTTAATTTAGTCCCTGTTTTAGAAACAGATTTTGCCAGTCCAGATAATTCATCTTTGGTAGTTTTAATACCAGCTTTAAAATCTTTTACTCCTGCAATGAAATTAGTTACTATTGCACCTGCATTATAGGCCATAAGCTCACCTCCTGATCTTTAAATTAGGATTATGATTTTTTAACTCTGTATCTGATGCAACTCCTACATTGCTTAAACTTTTATTTTCTTTAATTTTCTTATTATTATCTTTTGTTAAAAATTCATCTGAATTATCTTGAGATCTACTTGCCCTGAGCATCTTATACCTCAAATTAATTTCGTCTATTTCTCTATTTTGTATCTGTTTGAAAATCTCTTCTATCTGTTTTTTGGAGTATCTCCAAATCACTTCATCAGGAGGCAATGAATAAGTACTGGCAATTTTCTCTACCGCTTCGAACTCTGTAATTTGCCTGTTATCTTCTGAATTACCGCCTTCTTCCGAAGAACTTTTGTAAAATTTTCTATGATCGACTCAATATCATTTACTTCTAAAATGACACTAAAGAGCTTTATTTCCTGAGGCAGCAATAGATTATTGTTTACCCACTCTTCATCTTTATCCAATGCTGCAGCATATAGTTTCAATAAAGCTTGATCACTAATAATAGTAATTAATTCATCTATATGGTCTTCTGCATTTTCCAGTACCTCTTGATCTAAATTCATTACAAGTTCAGCAAAAACATTAATGAGTTTTCCGTATTTAGCTCTAACCAGTGGGCCAACTTCAAATTTTTCTTTACCAACATAAACCTCTTTAGTTTCTGGCATTAAAACTTCATCAACTTTAGTACTCAAAATTATCTCCTCCTATAGTAAAAAGCAGGGTTGCCCCTGCTTTAAATTTATTTGTTATGCAACTGTAGTGAAACTGGTACGATAATTATCGCCCATTGTATTTCCAGCCATATCTCTTACCTCACCAGATACAAAAGCCAGATATAATGTATCGTTATCTAGACTAGATTCCGGAATAAATGTAACTGTAAAATCATTAGGATTATAGGCTAATTCACCTTCAATTTCAGTTCCAGATGCATTAACAAGATTAAAATTACCACTGGTAATATCCCTTTGTTGAATAGCTTCAGAAAATGTCCATTCAACTTCTATATCTATTGCGACATCAGTATCACTGTCAGCAGGAAGTATAGAATCAACAGTGGGTGGAATGGTATCATCATAAACATCAACCCTTTTACCGTATCTATATTTTTCTGGCTTTGTTGTGTCTTCCATAACCAACATAGTAACTTCATAAACTGCATTATCATCTTTAGTCTGTTCAACCTCTGATGCTGAAATAGGAAACGTCTTCCAGAACTCATAATTTGCAGTTCCTCCACCAGGTGCCGGGCCATCAATAAATAATTTCTTATATTCAATTTTTGAAGAAGCACCAAAATATAATGTATTATTCTCAACATCAAGTGCTTCATCAGGTAATCCCCAGGCTAACTTCATATTTTCTAAAGTATTTTCTTTCATAGTGAAAGTTATTTCCATCCGATCACCGATTTTTGCCAGACCAATAACTCCTAAATACTGGTCAGCATCATCAAACTCTTTGAATTCTAACTCATTACTATAACTAACTCCTCCCTGAGTGATACCAACATCTCTAGCATCTTCTTTATTACAGCCATAAGGGCCTTCGTAAATATCAGATGGTCCAACCGTAAAGTTACCAGGGTTTCTTACAGCTTTAGTAACTGTCATATAAATTCACCTCTCTTTTTTAATCTTTAATCCAAATATTATAATTTGAACTGAATAAATGATTTCCGTTTTCGTCTCTTCCAATATGGCCCGGTTCATTTTGAGCTTCTAATTTAATCACCCAGGTATCACCAAGCCAGAATTGATATGCTTCTTTTAAAATCTTATGAACTTCTCCAGCTTTACCTATTCCAAGAGGATAACTTTTATTTCTAGTTATCACCTGAAATGTTCTATCTGCTGTACTGTCTTTTCTCGGAGGCCTACCAGGTGTATCATAAAAAGCAACACAATTTATTGGTTCAGGTGGCCTTTTTCCAATAAAAATATCGGTACCAAAAGTACCGACTTCTTTTTCTTCAACATATTCAACTACTTTCTTAAGTAAAATACTCACCTGACACCACCTTCTTTATCTAAAGCAGCTTCTATTGCTGCAGCCAGTCCTTTAATATATTCAGGAGATTTCTCTTTAAGAGGGGTTTCTAAATATTTAGCTTCACCATCTAGATGGTTTAAATCCTGTTCTTCATGCTGATAAGTAGCATAAGGAGTATTAAAAGCTACCTCTCCAATTAATTCATCAATAAATTGCTGCAGGGATATGTTACCTGCTTTAAAATCTCTAACTACCTCAGCTGCATTAGAACCAGAGCTCTCAGTATGAGCTACCTGATCATCATTTAACTTGGCAATACCAGACCCTCTTAAATAACCAGTATCTTTTGGTGCCTTTCTCATACCTTCACCTAATAAATCCATAATAATTCCTGCCATTTCATCTGCAGCAGCTTTCAAAGCAATATCTTCTGCTTTATCTAAGGCCTTTTGAACTCTCTTTATATCCTCTTCCATTTTTTCAATATCTAATTCAAATAATGGTTCATTTTTCATTTTAGATACACCCTCAAATATTGATCAGCAACTATACCAGGTACATGGCCAGAGTTAATTACAATATTTTTTTCTCCATCAAATACTATTTCACTTTCTGGTGACAATTTCTCAAATTCAGGTGGTAGCCAGACCTCTATTGAAGAAACAACCTCATTCCCTTTATCATTTCTAACCAGTTTAGTTCTTTCTATTTTTCTACATTCAATATCTTCATCTATATCCTCTAGTTCAGGCTCTCCATAGCCATCACTACCAACTTTTTTGCTTATTTTCTCTGCAACAGCATTAAAATAACTTCTTATCATATAAGGTCACCAACCTGGTATTTATATTTCTTAACCAGCTGCTGCACTGTTGGAGCGTAAGCGATACCATTTAATACATAAGCTTCACTGACTGATTGTGAAATATTAATACTCTGAACCCCCTGAGCCTGCAGATTAAGCCTTTTTCTATCCTCAGGACCTAGATTAAGCAAAAATATTGCTTGCTCAAAAACGGCTTTATTATAGTCCTCTCTCGACATTTTAGAACTGATATTTAAAGTATCAATCTCTCTTTGAGCATGGGCTAGAGCAGCTTTTTTCTTTTCATCATCTGAGTCATCCCACTCTGAAGTCCAGAGTCTTTTTGAGAAATAAGTATTAGCTGCAGCTATTGTAGGCATTTTTATCACTCTCTCAATTCTTCAAGTCGATCAGTTAGATATTCAATAGTAGTCTTTCTGTCTTTATTTCTCTTTTCTTCCTGCAGCCAGGCTTCCAGCTGTTTAATATCTTTACAATTATCAATAACTTCATCTGCTTCATCAACATTTAGTTCAGTCATTTTGACAACTGGTTTCTTCTTTTTCTCTTCAATTTCTTTTAAAATAGTAACCCTACCCTGCGCAGCTTTCTTTTGGCCCCAATTATCATCACAGGTAAACACATCACCTTCTAAATAAATTGTTTTATCCGGGCCAGCTGGATAACCAACTTTCCAATTAGCTTTTACCTTTAACATAATTTTCACCACCTTAAAATAAGAAAGAGCACCAATTAAGGTGCTCACATTATTTACTCAGACAGTACATCCATATAGAAAATATATTCAGGATTATATACTGCTGGCCACATTTCTGTTTTCATAAAGTGCCAGTACTTTTTAGGATCATTTTCCTCATATATAGTAGTAAAAATACCTGGCTGGAAATCATTTTCTGCTACTGGACCCATTACCAAGCGTCCAGTATCATCAATAGCCTGACCAGCAGCTTCTTTAACTAAAATAACTCGGCCCTTTGGTACAAAATATTCTGTAACAGTTGGCCTTCCCTTTTCGTCTTCAAGCTTAGCGTACTCATCATAAGTAATAATTTCTGGATAATCTAAACTTACCAGATAATCATTAATTACACTTAAAGAGATGCGGGTAGCATTATCCGAGAATTCACTTGCTACTTCAGCAGAGCCAGTTAACTTTCTTAGTTCAGATCTCCTCATTACAATATTAGATGGCATCTCTTTATTTGTATCATAATAAGTCTCACATGCTGATTCTAAATCACTCAATGGCTTAGGAGAAGCTCCGTCCCACGGATCTCCTTCTAAAGCAGAACTATCAATTTTATGCTTAGAAGGTACTCCAAAGTCAACAGCAAGTCGCTCGTTCTCTTCTTTATCATTAGAAGTAATAGCGCCTTTACCCATAACCTGCCATCTAAACCATTCCCTTCTTGCCTGAGCAGAACGGACATTACGAGCAGATTCATCTAAAACCTGACGCAAGTTTCTTTTGAGTTCATTGTCATTACGAGGATTAAAAATCTTATTCAAAATAGACTTATTGACCTCAAATTTTTGTCCAAACGGAGCAACAGAACCTGCAACTTTTTTAATAGCTGGTCCACCAATTATAGGTGCTTCTGCATCTCCTCTTGCCATTAATTTGGCCATAGCTGTAGTATTATCAAAAATATGATAAACCCAGTCATAATCAAACTCATTCTGAACAGGCAAATAAGCAGAACCTATATAATTTTCAGGCTCATCAACTTCCTGCAAAAATCCTAAATAGTCTATACCAAATTCATTTTCTATTGTTTCAATTAATTTTGCTTTAGGCATTAAATCTCACTCCCTATATTTTTATTTTAAAATCTTTATTAAAACGAGACCATTGGTAAGTCGGCAGCAACCTGTTCATCATAATTAGGCATCCTTAAACCATACACTGCCCCATGAACAATACCTCCAACCAATGCATCTTCATCAGATACATCCACTAACTCAGTACAAATAAATTCTGATTTGGAAGATCCATCATTTTTTTGAATAACAACATCTTCCGCATGGCCAGTTGAAATACTATCTACAGTTAACTGACCCGCTGCTGCATCAATTTCAGTTATAGTGGCTGTTTCTTCATTACTGCCACCTGGATCACAGATTATTCCATCACCAACCTGCCAGTTATGCCAGTCTTCCTCATTTAGTTTTTTTAGAGGAATGGTGTTTTCAGTAGCATCAGCTCCACCAGTTGCAACTTTATCTCTGGTAACAGGTGCATATTTACCTGAATTGTTAAGCTTACCCATGGCAGCTCCCGGTGGCACATAATCACCATTAACTGCTTCTTTACTCACAACTCTTACTCCATCAATATACCGGGCATGCTTTGACCTCAAAATTGTTACAAATTCAAACTCTTCACTAATCTTAGGTTTTAAAGCCATTATTATTCACTCTCCTTCTTAGATTTATATCCTAATTCCATGGCCAGACTTTCAGTATTCTTTTTCTTATCTTTTGGACCACTCCCACTGGGATTGCCACCGCCCCCAATATCTTTGCCGTCTTCTTTCTCTTCACCAAAAACATCAGGTTTATCCTCTTTAATCTCATTAACTAAAGCAGCCGGTCCAAGTTTTTTACCATCTTCAGTTAAAATATTACCTTTTTCATCAGTAGCAACTACATTACCGTCATCGTCAGTTATTAACCTATCTTTAAGTCCTTTTTTCTCTACCAGAAACTCAAAGTATTCTTGATCCCTAACACCTGCATCTTTAGCTGACAACTGAAGTTCATAATCTATTTTTTGAGATGTCTTATATTTTTCGAGTTCTTCTTCAGCTTCTTTTTTAGCTTTTTTATATTCTTCAACTTTTTCAGGTGGGATCATATCTTCCATTTTTTCTTCCAGACCTTTAATCTCTCTTTCATGCAGTTTTTCTTCCCGGGCCAGCCTCTTTTTAACAATTTCATCAACGTCATCCTGGGTAAATAGATCATCTTCATCAGGCAAATTACTATTCCAGATGTTTTTTATTTCCTTTTTGAGATCATCTGTAATCTCAACATCATTCTCTTCTAAAAATTTAATTAGTTCATCCATTTTTAAACAGCTCCTTCTATAATTCCTATTTTAGGTCTGTCGACCTCCGTTTTAGCTCGTCAGCTATATACCAGGAGCTTTTAATGTCTTCCCCAGTCTGGACATAAAAAAAGCACCCCAGCAATGGAGTGCAGAAAAAATATTAAATTTAGGCATAAAAAAAGACACCCTCTCAGGTGTTTAATTATTTTAATTTAGTTGTAAACTTTCTTAGCAGCCAGTTAATACCTTCTAAAACCATAACAATCGGCTGCACATAAATTCTATGATACCACGGCAGGTCCTGATAAGGTGTATCCCAGATTGACATTATTCTTCAACTCCCGGCGGAGCTTCTCCATACACTTTTTTATATCTCTCAATATAGTCTTTTTTATTCTCTTCTTCAGATTTATTATAATCAGGCTTATCATCAACTAAATCTAATCCGATTGGTTTTTTATTATTATCATCAGACATAATATCATTCCCCCTCAGGAAGAATTCTTCTATAAACCCATCCTAACTCATCTGCTAAACTAGTCATAAGTTCATGACTATGCTCCTGCCACGCTTCTTCGCTTGATAACTCTCCATTTAAAACTTTATCTCTAAATTTTTCATGATGTTTATATTTATGCTGGCTATATAGGCGATTAACCTTACTATCAGAATTAACTTTTTTGCCATCACTCATCATACAAGAATATTTTCTGCCATTATGTCCTTCTACAGTCATACTGTAAATTGAATCAAAATTATTCAGTACTTTTAAATCATCAGCAGAAAATGAAGAACTTCCCGGATGATTGTGTACCATAATTATACTATTTTCTGGCGACTTTTTCAATTTATCTACCAGTTCTGGAGTGAACTCAACTGAACTTTTACCTCCTGATAAATCTTTAAAGGCCGGCAAACCATCAGATTTATTAATTAAAGAAAGATGCTCATTTCCAGTTTCTTTTCCTCTTTCTAAAACTTTGAGATGAGTTTTTTCTAATTTTTCGATTACATCATCATTAAGTTCAGGATGTAACTTTTTGTATTCTTTGCTAACATTCATATCACTATTATCAGAGGTTATATTCTCTTTTACCTTATTTTGATATTTCTCAATCCAGGGAGTCATCACATGGGCACAATTAGGATGAAATGGTGGCCTTGCATCAAGTTTTGGATAATCAGGGTGATCGCCTGATAAAGAATAAACATTTGATTCATATATATTACAAATATCCATTCCATCTACATCTACATGCTCACTTATTTGCACTAAATCAAATCCATAATCATTCATTCTATTTTCAATACCCTGAGTCTGCAGTTCTCTGGTCCTGGTGCGGGCAAACATTCTTATATATCTGTCTGGCTCCCACTTGCGGCCAATACTATCAATTAATTTTAAGCCACTATTTCTGATTTCTTGATAGAGCCTGCTGCCTATTTCTTTACCTGTAGTTGTACCACCTCTAATGCCTGGCCTTTTAATAAGATTAATGCCTCTAACATCATTAATGCCACTCCTAACAACACCATCAAATCTTTTGCGCCAGGAGTCATTAATCATCCTGACATCTCTAAGCATTTCAGCAGTAACTTTTTCTGTGATTTCTTTTATCTTTTCTCTGTCTTTAGGAATTAAATCAAAAATCTGTGTAACTTCACCTTCATCATCATCAACATACTTACTCTGGTTTTTAATATAATTATTTGCCAGCTCTCTACCTGATAGATTACTTTTAGGTGCAGCAATACGAGCAAAGTTTTCAGCGCTTTTAACAAGTTTTGCTAAATCTTGATCAGCTCTCTGCCTTAATTTATCCAACTGGGCCAGCATATCCTTTTTATTTCCTATCTGTCTTAACTTTAAAGCTTCCCTATCAATAGAATCAGTTACCTTCTTATACTTATCCAAAATTTGCAGTATCTCTTCTTCAGCCGGGTTCTTTTCTAAATTGTTAGGCTCTAGTTCATCATACATATCAGCCATTTATATCACCAACCTTAAATCGTATAAGGGGAACTTGACTGCTGCTGTTCTAATTCCGATTCTATTCTAGCTACTTCTTTTTGTATCCATTTTTCAGTTTTATCAGGATTATTTTTCCTAACTTTTTCTTCTAAACTAATAGCACCTGCTCTATCAAGTATTTCAGTTTCTTCTGCTTCCTCTTTTGGATCATCCGGTATTCCATCTCTCCAACTTGCTGAAGGTCTCTCAGCGTCATATTTTTTATTATTGTGGTAAATATCCATTAACTGAGCTTTATAAAGAATATCTTTTATTCCATCATCATAATATCTTTTCTTCCTTGCAATCTTAGAAAGCAATCTCATCAATCTATATTTTAAGGCTCTACCAGAGTCAGCAACATTACTCTCACTTAAACCAAAAGCATCAGGTGAAGTTTCAGTAACTAAAAACATCATTTTTAAAATATAATCAATCTGTTTAAAAGCTGAATCAAGTTTAGCCTCCCAGGTTATATAATTAGGTTCAGCTCCGTCTTTTTCATAAGGGAAATACTTGCTGCCAGATACATCAACCCGACCATCTTCATCTAAAGCTTCTGCTGGCCCTTTCATTTTTGGATCTGCATGCTTATCTAGAACTCTAGAAATCTGACTTATTCTATTATTAGCTTCATCCTGCAGGCTCTTAATATCTAAATAGTCACTATAACCCCAGAAAACTTCATCATCACGCCAGTTGGGTATATGAGTTATTATAAAGTCATCTACTCCTGTTTGCTGCATTTTATCAAGCTCAGGGTATAAAGTATCAAGTGAGACCTCTTCCTGAACTGTATACCCACTAATTTTATATAAAAAGTTAAAAATTTTGCCTGGCTCATGGACTTCCAGCTTTAAAAACCTGGTGTCTTCTATATCATCGCCATTCATATCCTTCATAAAATCCCAACCGATGATCTGTCTATTGACCTGTCTAATATTATCGTCTGCCTGCTCTACAAAAAAGTAATTAGGATTTTGAGACTCAATTATTATGCTGCGCTCTTCAGAAAATTTATTTTTTCTTGCATATCTAACTTTATAGCAGGAGTCTCCACGATAAGAATTACCTAAAGCTGACTCATAAAGTCCTGTATAAAGTTTATTTTTTGTTATTAATTCCTGCAGTCTTTCATCAGTATCCTCATTATTTACTTTAAATTTTGGCTGCTCACCAAAAAGCATATCTGCTGATAACTTAGAAAGCAGACCACAATAATTTGCTACAAGATAAGTCATTGCTTTCTGATCAGCATTTTCTAATCTACGCTGCACATCTTTAAAAATTTCATCATGTTTACCTCTAAAAAGCTTTTTGTTTTCTTTATACTTTTCTATTCTTTTACGGTCATCATCTGTTGGAGGCCAGCTATCTCCTTTGCTTAAATAACTCATAACTTCATCAACTCCTAATATCCTGCAGGCTTGTTTTTTCGCGGAGCTAGATTTGCTTTATTTCCTAGCTCTTCAGTAGCATATCTAATACTATCAATAATATGATTATTCTTATCTACTGGCACCGGTAATATTTCTCCATCTTTACTCTCTTTATATTTATAAAGTGAAAACTCATTTTTAGTATGAATACAATCTTTATGAATGATAATTTCATAATCTTTAAGCCGCTTAATTCCATATTCAATACTTCCTGGACCTTTATCTGCTCCAATTATTCTGACACCATTATTCTTAAAATATTTAATACTTTTCGGCTCAGCACTATCAGCCACAATTCTTCGCCCTCCGTCATATTTTTCATTAACTTTTTCAATTAAAGTATCATTGGTTCGCTGATATAAATAAAGCTCATCAAAAATATAAATTATTTTTTTCTTCTCGTCGATATGCATCTTAGAAAATGCAAAAGGATCGGGATAAAAACCCCAATCCAGTCCGTAAAAAATATTATCGAATGATGGTATGAATTTAGATAAGTCTTTAGTTTTCCAGTTGTTAAAGATAAGATTACCGAGAACTCCCCAGTTACCTAAGGTATAAACCTCATAATAATATTTATCAGATTCATTTTCTAAATTAGCAATATCCTGGGCTGTTAAATACTCATTATCTTTATATGTTGTCTTTAGAATGCTGCAGGGCAAACCATCAATTGACCCTTTAACAAATTGTTTATCATCCTGCCAGATACCAAAGAAATATTTATAAATCCAGTGTGATTTGTGTATCGGGTTAAAAGACAATGTTAGTCGCTTTTTATGGTTTGATTGACCCCTGAGCCTTTTCTTTAGCTGCTTAAAATCTTTTTCTATTATTTCGGTAGCCTCTTCCACCCATATATCAGTAACTACACCACTAATAGGTGTAATTGATTTAATCTTTTCTACATCATCAAGGCCACCAAACATAATCTGTTTATTATTTATTAAACAGGTAATAGTCATTTCAGATTTATTAATATTAAAATATTTACTTAAGCCAAAAGCTATTATTGACTTTTTTATCTCATTGAATACTGATCCTCTAACAGTATTTTTGACTTTTCTTACAACAAGATAATTTCTGCCTTTCATTACATCCAGAACAGCTCTCTGGGCCAGAAAATAACTTTTACCTGAGGAAGAACCTCCAAAATAAATTTGAAAATAATTCTCATTCTTTAAACCTTTTTTGAAATATATAGGATTAAAATCGGACTTTTTAGGCTTTATTTTCATTCTCATGCCTAATCATCCTCAATAAATTCAATTTCTACTCCTGTAATATTATTGATATTCTGATCAATTTCATGTTTATCTCTCCATTTATCTGGCAGTCTATTTTTAAGCCAGAATATTTGAGCTGTAGTATCAGGCTTAACCTGCTTTTTAGTTTTCTCAACCTTTTTCTGGCCAGACTCATTAACAGTAACCTTAATCTCGTCATAGTCGTAACCAAGAGCACGTTTAAGCAAAGCTTTCTCTACTTTTGCATCTACAACTTGTTTTCCCTTTTTTAAGGCCTCCGAAAACTCCACATATTTTTTCTGCCAGTTATAAAAAGTAGTTGTAGAGATACCTAATTTAGATGCAATTTCTTCATTAATTAAACCATCGCGAGCATATTGTTCTGCTATTTCTGGAGTTATATCTGGATCATATTTGCTCCTTCGTGCCAACTTGATCACCTCATCCCCTTAAAAAATGGCATAAAAAAATGCACCCTTTGACAGGTGCATATAATAAAGATTATTTATACTAAGTCTTTGTATGGAATTTTTTCTCCACAATTAGGACATTCAAAATATATTTCTGAAACCTGATCAGTTAGTTTTCTTTTCTTAGGATTCTTAAATTCAAATTTTATATTACATGAATCACATTTTACAAACATATTCTCCTCCTATCTTTCTTGAAAATAAATAACTCAACAGCACCCCACACCCTCTATAATCTCCCTCTCCCCTCAAAATAATAAAAGCCCTGGAGGTGCAAGGCCAGGGCTCCAATAAAGGAGGAAAATAAACATAACAAAGTTTATATTTATTTCCACAATAATAGAATATCACATATTCTAGGGAAATGTTGCCCGAAAGTTGCCCATTTCTTGCCCGATTGTTGCTCATTCTTCTCATAACCCTACTTTTTGTAGCTTTTTTAGCACTTTTTTCTTCATACGCTGAATTGTAGTGCTTGAATAATCTCTAATAGTCGAATCATTTCGGATGCTAAATGTCTGCAACTCTAGTTCCCTCATTTTATCACTGACTTCATTATCAGTCATATCCTCAAAATATTTATATCTTACTAATCTTTTTTCTTTGTATGTTAAACATTCAAGTGCAGCATCTATTCTTTCTTTTCTCATGATCAATTCAATTAATTCTGGATGTTTATCTAATTTATTTTGCACAAACTCTTCAACATCAGAATAGACGCTGTTAGTCTTTCCCCCTGGTATTTTAGAATAGTCAATAGCTTGAGCTGCATAATCTTCTTGATGGGCTATTTTATTTGTTGTAATTTTTATTTTAGATTTTAAAATAGGATAATTCTTAAGCTGCTCTTCTATCCTTTCCTTAATTTTTGGTTCCATTAGAGCTTCACTCCCCTCGGCTTTTCCATCATATTTTTAAAGTAATTAAATAGTGGATCATCTTCTTCAAAATTTACTGGCTTAACTCGTTTAGTTCTTCTAAAGTTTAAATCAAAACAGTCAATTAAAAAATTATATATCTGTGGCTGCCGCTTTTCTATTTGCTCCCCTACTGTCATGATCAGGCCTCCCTAAAGTTTATTTCTGGATACTTAGCAAGTAAAAGCTTCTTTTTCAGCTTATATACCTGAGTCTTATGTCCTTTAACATCAACTATCTCAACCGATCCATCAGCATAAGTAATCTTAAAATCAGCTATATATTTAATCCCCCGGCCAGTTACCCTGTCCTTATCTTTTTCCAAGAGTACAAATTGGGGCTGCAGCTCAAACTCTTTAATTTCACCAGCTGCCATCTGAAGCTTTAAATCTTTATAAAACTTAGCTTCTTTTTTGCTATCAAACCTTATACCATCTACAAGTGGCTTTTTATTATTATATTTATTAGTTCTAGTTGATTTTTTTGTTCTTTTTTCTCCAGCTGCATTAACTCCCACTCGCCCTCTGAAATGCCTATTCTTTTAGCCTGCTTCTTGCTTAATCTGTTCCACCTGGTCATCATTACACTCCTTTGGATCATACAATATTTTAAACTCACCCGGCCTATCTGTATCGATTGTTGCCGGTGAATGCATTACTATTCCATCAATAACTAAAACTCCAAAACTTTTTCTAATTACATTTGTCACCAAAGACACCTCCTGGTCTTTCCTCTATTTCTCCTTTTCTAGATAAATCAATAATTAAAATAGCTACTTCGTCAATAATTCTGTCCACTTTTTCAGCTATATCTGCTATATGATAACCAGCTTCCCAATATACTTTCACTCTATTTAGCTGCTGTTCATTCCAACTAAAATCTAAATCAAAACACGCTATATAGTCATTATAAAAACTATTCATATCTGATTTACTTCTTGAAGGACCAATCTTTTTAGCGTGTCCCATATCAAATCACCTCAATTTTAATAACTTGCTGCAGCATTTTGATTATTGTTATCCCAGTCTAGAAACCTGACATTATCTGCATTAACTTCTGGATTAATATATGTTCTATTATTATTTTCACTTTTACGAATCTGTAAAGATCCATCAACTCCAACCAGTCTTCCCTTTCCAAGATGTCGGGCACAATTTTCTGCCAGACCTCTCCAGGTTACAATATCAATGAAATCTACATCTTTTTCTCCGTCCCGGTTAGTATAATTTCTTTCTACTGCCAGTGTAAAATTACAGACTGGAGTACCGTTGCTGGTATAGCGTAGTTCAGGATCTCTGGTCAACCGGCCAATTAGTACAATTCGGTTCAGCATTTATATCATTCTCCCAAAAAACTTATTAGTAATTTTTCTATAGTCAATTTTAGGTTTTCGTACTCCAATAATATGAGTAGTATTATGTTTTACTTTACATTTTTCAACCGCTGCTGACTGATTTCTAGCTTCTATTATATCTTTTTTGATTTCTCCATCTTTTTTGAAAATAACTTCATGTTTAGACATTATTTATCAATCCCTTTAGCTTCTTTAGTAGCATCATATAATCTATATTATCCCAACCTGTCAGAACCCCTTTTTGAGTTAGATATGAAATTACCTGGCTTAAAATTTCCTCTTTACCCTCATATCTCTCTAATTTTTTCTGCAATTCATTATTCTCTTTTTCCTGTTCTACGATTACATCTCCAATTTTCCCTCTTACTGCGAAACCTAAACTTTTATTATTTTCTTTTCTTTCAACTAACTCTCTAAAATAATCAGCCTGGCTATCATAAAATGGATCTTTATCTCTATCCACTTTTGAGAGTAATATATAATACAGCAGCTCCTTAGGTGGAAAACCAATATTTCTATATACTGGAGCTTTCATAGTGTGTAATCTGCAGTTATTATAATCTTCGTGATAATACATTAGTCCAACGTTTTCATCTAGAGCCTCGATTTCATCTCTGGAAATTAAACCTTTTGGACAAACAAAATAGAACTTGTGGCAATAGTCAAGATATCCTCGCCATTTTTCGTCTCTTAAAAAATCAGATCTAGAAACTTTTATTTCATAACCAGTGAGCTTTGGATTCTTCCACGATTTTTTTATGGCCAGTCCATCCATGATAAGTAAATCTGAGTTAAAATAAGTTGGGCCTGTTTTAACTTCAAAGAAAATTGTGGATTTATATGAATCGCTGTGATATTGAGATAAAGCCTTTTTGATATCTGTTGCTCTTACTCCATTTTTATTAGTCATTGTAAGTTTCACTCTCCTTAAAATAAATTTATATAATTAATTACTGCTTACTACTCTTAGCTCCGGCTTTTTATCATCAACTGAATTAAATGGCAGCTTCATTTGCTTTAAATTCTTTTTCATCAACTGCAGATCATTGTGCCAGAACCCATATCTTTTTAGTACGGAATTAAACCCTTCAAAATCATGATTTAAAATTGATCTATTCCCCTCAATATCAATAAAGCAGTGACTTAATTCATGATCAATTAGAGCCTTTTGTTTCTCTTGCTCCATATCCCAGAATTGTGGCTCAGCTATTTCAATTAGAAAATCTGCTCCAGTTACAGCATTATACTTTCCGGATACTTTAGTTGCTTTCCCTAACTCAATTTTCCCTTTGGACTTTATTGGTTTATCTCTAAATAAATATACTATTTTCGCTTCTCTTAAGTTTCCATGATATTTATCAATTAACTTATCAGCAATTTTTTTAACTTCTGATGCAGGTCTGTAGTTAGCCATTTTATTTTAATACCATCCTTTCTGCTTCCTTGATTATCTGATCTATTTTAGATTTGGTTAACTGTCTATATTTTTGTTTAATATTTCCTTTAACAGTTTTTTTGAAACTACTCACTTTGTAAATATCCCCTAAAGGCTCAGCTAGTTCATAATTGATTCCAAATTCAGTTTCATCAACTTCACTTAAGCTTTCATCCCAACATTGTGGAAGTGATTCTTTTGAGAGTTTCTCAAATTGAAATTTATTTAATTGAGGACGCTCTCTAATTAATTTATTTCTTGAACTCATGATTGCCTCCAAATTTTGTTGCCTTCATAATTTAAATTAATCCCACTTCAATACAAACCCGAATATTATTTGCTTTCAACCTCCTGTCTGATTTCTTCCCAGTATTCTGGGTTATCTGCTCTCATTACGCCCGGAAAAATAATATTATCTTCTCCAAAAATTGTCTCGTCATAAATATACTGGCAAACTGGGCACCAATAGCTATGATTTATCTCTCCTAAATCTACTGAGGTAACAATATTCATTTCAGTACCAGCTGAAAGTTTCCGTAAACAACCGACACATTCATGAACTTTTCTGGTCCTAACTTTTTTGCTCTCTATTATCCTCATTAGCTTTCTCCTCCAGTTTTTTCATTACAGGTATTATCTTTTGCCGGAACTCTGAATATAATGCTGCTCTTTCATCGCTATTAGTGAGCTGCCTGACGTAATTAAGCCTTCTTTGTATTTTTCTCAAATGTGCCGCTTCAATATCTTCCATCATAAACTTGTCCCACCTCTTCAAAATATTTTTTTACTTCCAGTGCAATAGCTCTGCAAATAACAGGACTCACGCTATTGCCAATCATTTTGTACTTTGTAGTCATTGAAGTTGATGAAAAAACATATTCCTCAGGTATACCCTGTAATCTTGCATATTCCCTTGGTGTAAAAGGCCTCAACCCTTTATAACCATTATCATCAAATATAAGGGTTGTAGATCTATCTTTAGCATAATGAGCTACACAGGTATTTCCAATATCATTATCTGTCTTAATGCTTGGTAAGTCCCTGTATTTACCATCAATTCTGTTTTTTATATAATCTGGTATATTAAATTTTGGTTTTAATTCTTTGATATCTTTAATTTTCTGCTGTCGATCATGTAACTGGTGCTGAAATATATCTGGAACTCCCGGAAACTTCTTCCGGAACCCCAGAAAGAATACTCTTTCTCTTTCTAACATAATATCGTGGATTATATCATCTTTTGAAAATTCTTTTGGCTGATATTCTTCATCATCAAATAAAATTTTCTCCATATAATTTGCCATCATCAACCCTCTCCTTTTTCTTCTAGCCATTTTAGATTTTTCGAAAATATCCATATTCTTTTCTATTT
>Ga0247721_100195_pt1 | contig 25205 bp, 27 predicted proteins | sample MSEWel2017_08_16_FD_189089 | JGI IMG/M metagenome (GOLD analysis project Ga0247721, IMG submission 189089) | Subsurface sediment microbial communities from gas well in West Virginia, United States - MSEEL Well Study Marcellus 3H_2017_08_16 | ecosystem: Environmental > Terrestrial > Deep...
CCTAATTAATCATTTAAAAGATATACAGATTGCTTTAGATAGAAAAAGGGACTTATTGAATGAATTAAATGGTGACTAAAATAAAATCAGTTTAATCCAATGTAGAAGGGAGAGTGATTAAATATGATTAAATTGAAGGATGACAGTAGCTTTGAAAACTTGAAAGAGAATGTTTTCAAAGATGAAGAGGAAAAAGAATATTATGAAAGTATGCAACTACTACGTGAATTGCAAAAATTAATTATAGGTACTAGAATTAAAGCTGGGCTATCACAAGCGGAATTAGCAAATAAACTTAATACTACTCAATCGTGCATTTCGAGATTAGAGAGTGGCGATGAATTCAATCCAGAATTTAAAACTTTAGTTAAATTGGTACATGTCTTAAATGAAAATATCGAAAATGATGACGAATTTTATGAAGCTTTTAAAGAAATAATTAAAAATTCAATACAAGAAGCCGCAGTTATTTTTAATAAAAATACAGGAAAATATAAGGATAAAAATAAAGAGAGAAAGAGAGTAGAGGTTTAGTAATAATTATCTGATTATAAGAATTGTTTCATCAAAACTAGAGTTAAAGCAAAATATATTTGTAAAAGAAAAACCATCTTCAACTGTTTTAGAGATAGTGGAAGATGGTTTCTTGTTATTAATTATCTTTTTAAATTTTTCTGTCAATCATAATACATTTTCCTAAAATTTTCACTTTATTTTTTGGAAGAGTTATTGAATTACAATTAGGACCATCCCCTCTTAGGGTGATTTGATTATTATTTTTATAGATTCTTCTTAACTTAATTTCTGACTGTATATCATTAACAAGTATAGCTGCTGCTTCTCCATTTTTCACATCCTATTGTTGTCTAATTAATACATAATCTCCGGAAGTCAATCTATCTATAATCATAAAATCTTCTTTAAATTTCACAAAAAAGTATGTACCATCATCCAAAGAACCCTTCAAAGTTAAACGATAGCCTATAATATTTTCTGGAGCTAAAATATATTGCAAACAGTCAATTGTATTTATTATCGGGATTTTAACTGTTGTTTCCTCTGAAATGAGAATAGCTCTTTCAGGTAAATTGTCATTATTAAATTTGGAATTTAACTGGATGATTTTATTTGTCCTCCTTTAAAGTCTTTAAAACCTTCCTTCTTCTTCTTCAATCTTTTTAATAAATTTAATAATACTCTTAATTGCCCCCGCTGGTAAGTTATAAGCCTGTCTGTCTAGTGGTATAACATTTTTGGGTGGAGTGCCAATTATTTCTTGCCAAAGGTCAAATAATTCTGGTTCGTCTTTTAAAGCTTCTTTAACATTTTTATAAGGAATATTCTTTGCTGGTGTTCTTTTATAATGCATTTAAACACCTCCTTCCTAAAAATAAAAACATATGTTCGATTAATAGGTCTAAAAAATATCCTCGAGTATATCTCCAGGAATTCAAATATTTCTAAAGGAATTATTATAGAAATCCTTATATAAGTTATCATTATAATGTATTTTTTTAATCTTCATTTTAGTTATCATTGCTTGCCTAGTTACTTTAAACTTCCTCGCTAGTAACCCCAAATTATAACGATATTTACGAGCTTTCCGTTTTAAAACAGGAGTAGGAATAAGTAACTCACTAGCAAAGATATCAGCTTGTTGATCAGCAGATGACTTATTCTTTAGATTAATAGCTTTACGTGATGTGAAAATATTTCCTTCATGTTCTAAAATATCGTGAGCTAACTCATGAGCTATATTAAATCTTTTTTGTCCTAAAGTTTGGCGTTTATCTACAATAATAACCTTATCATGATTATCTTTAATTAATATAGCTTCATCATGAGTCAGTTTTCTGTGAACTAATATTATTTTTCTTTTTTTCATTATGTAATTTAAATCGGCAGGACAATTTAAACCATGATTGTATAGATATTTACGAGCTTTTATTTCAATCTTTTTATACATTATGTGTTTAGCCAACTCCTTCCTATAACTGCTCACCTTTTTCTTTACCTTCTTTAACAGCTTTAAACACACGAACAGCAGTTGCTAAGTCTTCATCACTAGCTCCTCTTGTTTCTCTAAGAAATGAATGAAAACCTTCCTTTTGTACTAAATTTATAAGAAATTTTTGTTCTTCCTTACTCAGAAACTTTTTCAATTTTTCCAGAATGGGTTGATTTTGTTCCTCTTCACCTAGTAAGTAACTAACAGTAACATCAAGTGCTTTAGCTATATCTTGAAGTCTTTTCAAAGACGGATTGCTTCTATTATTTTCAATATCACTAAGAAATGAATGAGATATATTAGCCTTTTTAGCTAATTCTCTTAGAGTTAAATCGTTTTCTTTTCTTAATGATTTAATTCTATCTCCGACTTTCAATATAATTCCTCCTTACGTACATAACGTACTATAATTATATTATTTTTATGTAAAAAAGTAAAGTTAAATATTGTTCGATTTATACGTAAGATAGATTATAATAGAGTTTCTGTTAGCTATTTACGTAAAATAAAGCTTATTTAACGTATTTGCCTTTTGATATTTGTACGTAAATAGTGTACAATAATTTGTAAGAGATTTGGAGGTGATAAAATGGAAAAGTCAATAGGACAAGTTATAAAAGAAGAACGTCGTTCTAAGAATATAAAACAAGTTGATTTAGCTAAAAAAGCAGGTATTTCAAATACTTATTTATCAGATATCGAAAATGAAAGAACGGAACCTTCTATTAAAACTATTAGAAATATAGCTAGAGCTCTTAATATAGATTGGACACAAATTTTTTTACTTATTAATTACGTAAATAGTGAACAAGAGTATAGTAAAGAAACTAAAAAGTAATAATATTTTACTTTTTATTATAACACAGAGTTGCTAATATTTGTAATGAACTATTTTCACGTTTTCTTAAGTGGATGTAGATACTTACTGAAAGAAGGTGGTAACAATTAAATCTATAGGAGAGTTTATTAAAGATGAAATGAAGAGGAAGAGAATAACTCAAAGTCAGTTAGCTTGTAAAATTGGCGTAGATCGGACGACTATTTCTAAATATATTAATAATCATGTCAATATTCCTAGTGATGTATTACACAATATAACTGCTGTTTTAGATAGTCCTAAATTAAGGATATTAGCTTTTGGAACAACTTCCTCAGGTTTAGTTTTTGATCAGGTTAAATTAAAGTTTTATGTTACCGCTGTTAAAGCTATTGAGGAATTTAAAGAGACAGTTGAGGATATAGAAAGTGTACTTCTTTTTGCTCATAATATTGATTCTGTTGAAGAACTAGATCAAGGACAGCAAGAAAAGTTTAATCATATGTTAGATAGCTTAGAGGATGTTAGACATGTTATTAATATGCTGGATATCTGTGCTCACGAGTTAGATGCTGATCTTGAAGCGAGGAATGAAAGGTGCTTACAAAAGTATAGACAACGTGGTTATTTGAGTGAAGAGTATTAATCAGTTTAAAGGAGGCTAAAATCATGGAAGAAGTAGTAGAACAGGCTCTAAGAGAGGCGATTAGAGAGTCTAGGGAAGAACTGCCTTTTGCACTTACGGTAAATGATTTAGAAAATTTACTGCCTTTTGGGAAGACAAAGATTTATGAAATGTTAAGACAAGATATTATTCCTAATAAAAAAGTTAGTGGTCGGATAGTAGTTGCTAGAGATAAGTTTTTGGTTTGGTTTTATGATAGTCAAGATGTTAGAAGTGAGGACCAGGTACTAAGGGATATTGGAGTTATTTAAATGATTATTAGCTAGATTATTTTAAGGAGGTGAAGTTAATGGCTGGAGTTATGGAGGAAATTTTAGAGGAGTTAAAAGAGATGAATGAAAAGTTAGATAGTCTTTCAATGGAACCTACCTTGGAAACAGAGATGATGAGTGTTAAAGAAGCAGCAGATTTTTTAAAGATTAGTAAAGGAAAAATGTACGAGATGATTCGTCAAAATGAGGTTCCTTATGTATCCGCTGGCAAACGTAAATTAATTTCAAAGCAGGCTTTATTAGAATGGATTGAAGAGGAAGCAGAAACAGAACAGCAAGTTGCCGAAGTACAAGTGATTTAAATTTGGATATAGATGAAAGTAGTAAGGAGGTGGGCATAATGGCTGAAAGGCTTAATAGGGCTGTAATTAAAGAAGAGTTTTATGAACTAACAGGACATCCCTTAAAGGCATTAATTATTAATCAATTCCTTTATTGGACAGAAAGAGTTAGAGATTATGATCAGTTTATAAAGGAAGAAAGAAAAAGAGCTAGGAGAGAAGGAACTGATTTAGTTTTAGATGAGACTAAAGGCTGGATTTATAAGACCACCGGCGAGTTAAAAGAAGAGCTAATGGTCCATTGGCATAAGAAGACAATCAGAAATCATATTAAAGAATTAGTGGAATTAGGTTATTTAGCTGAACGACAAAATCCTAAACATAAATTTGATAACACAAAACAATATAGAGTAAATCTTTTAAAGTTAAATAAAGATTTAATGGAGATAGGATATGTATTACAAGGTTATAAGTTTGATGATTTGATTCAAGATGAGATGAAGAGAGCTATTCAACAGAATAATTCTAAGCTAGAAAATAGCAATGAAGATTCGAAACGAAATGATTTTGGTTCGAACCGAAATGAGGTAAGCTCGGAGCGAAATGATTTCGGTTCGAGGGGAAATGACTGCGCTTCGAGTGGAAATGGTTTCGATACAATACCAGAGACTACAACAGAGACTATAACAGAGAATAAAAGAGAAGAAGAAAAAGAAGACGCGCGTGAGGATTTGGACAAGCAGTTATGGATGTCAATTTTTGAGTTGTATGAAAAAGTGTTCGATAAAGAGATATCTGATTTTCAGCTTGAAACCTTAAGAGATTACATAAGTGATAATCAAAATATGGATTTAGAAATAATACCTTTAGCTTTAAAAGAGGCTGGATTAAATAATGCTAATACGTTTAGTTATGTAATTACGACCTTAGATGATTGGCTAGAGCGTGGACTTACAACGGCGGATAAAGTCGTGGCTATGAAAGAAGAGAGGTCAAAGCAGAATCAAGGAGCTAAGCAGTCTAAATTTAAACAAAAGAAGACTGATAAAAGTAATTATCGTTCTAAAGCAAAAGTTAGAGGTAGCAATAACTATCAACATTATCCTGAGGAAGAGAAGAACTCAGAGATACCGATAGATCAGATAAAAGAAAGGCTTAAGAAGTTTGGCTTAGTTAAACCAGAAGAGGAAGCTACTACTTGAGGGGAGGTGAGAAGATGTTAAACAGAATTGCTTTAGTTGGTAGATTAACTTTCGACCCAGAGCTGCATTATGTTGGCGAAGGTATTCCATTGTGTACTTTTAGCATAGCTGTTAAGAGACCATATTCCAGTCCAGATGGAGATAGAGATGTAGACTTTATTAAGGTGATTGCTTGGCGGAAGTTAGCTAAGAATTGTGCTGATCACTTAGGTAAAGGTAGATTAGTTGCCGTAGATGGTAGGTTACAGATTAGAGACTATGAAAATGGTGATGGTGAGAAAAGAAGAGTTGGTGAGGTCGTAGCCCAAGATGTACATTTCTTAGACTGGCCTAAGGATGGAGATGGAGGTGAAACAAAAGAAGAAGCTGTTTAATAAAATGCTTTCAGCTTTAAAGTGAGGCGATTACAGATGAGTGAAAAGTTATGCGGAGCTTGTTTATTATAAAAGTATAAGACTTCAAATAATCAAGATGAAGACTGTGATAAGTGCTTAGAAGAGAAGAAAAGAAAGAAGAATAGATAAGGAGGAATAAATCAATGAAAAAGATTGCTTTAGTGTTGATGGTGGCATTATTGGTAAGTAGTTTAAGTACAACTGTTATGGCTGGGGAATTAAAGTCAGTAAGAGAGCTTCACTTTAAGAAGTATAAGAAAGAACCGATGGTTGGGGCTGGACTTGCCTTATTACTTCCCGGCGCTGGACATTACTATGCTCAAGATAGTAAGGGAATGAAGAAGTTTGGATTAGCTGAATTAGCTGGTTATTCATTAGCTGTATTAGTTGATGATTCTAGCTTAATTGAAGCTGGCATAATTGGATTAAAAGCCTATGCTGCTTTGGATGCTTATAGAAAAGTTAAAGCATATAATAAGAGTTTAACTACTGATTTTGGAGTAAGCTTAAAGAATAAGCGCATTAATTTAGGAGTTAACTATCAATTCTAATTAGCTAATCTTAGGGAAGAAAGGACTTAAATTCAATCAAGGTATCTAAATAATTTATGTGGGTCGTGGCAAGAACCATAAGTAGCTTGATTTTCTTTCTTCCCTTTTAAAAATAAATTTTAGATTAAGGAGTTGAGCTTATGAGAAAAAAGTATATTTTGATAGCCGTTTTAATATTAATTCCTCTTCTTCTAACTGGGTGTTTAAGTAATGGTGGTGCTAGTAATAAGAATCCAGTAATTAAATCACTTAATCTTAGTTCGCAGACAATGCGGGTAGATGAAAGTATAGATATGTCAGTGCAGGCTTCAGATCCAGATGGGGATAAGATAGGTTACTCTTGGAGTGTAGATAAAGGTCAAATATCTGGCAGTGGAGCTAATATAACCTATCAAGCACCTTCTAAGGCAGGGACATATGAAATTAAAGTATTAGTTTCTGATGGTAACGGAGGGAAGGTAACAACTACTAAAGAGATTCAAGTTGCATCTAATGATTCGCCAGTAATCAATTCCGTAACCTTAAATCCAACAATTATTCAAGTCGAAGAGACAGCAACAATTACAGTTGATGCTTCCGATCCGGAAGGTGACAGTTTAATCTATGCTTATAGTGTAAGTAACGGTAGTATTAGCGGAACAGGTAGTAGTGTAACTTATACAGCCCCATCTAGCACAGGCACATATACTATCGAAGTTACAGTTTCTGATGGAAGTAACAATGTTAGTACTTATAAGGAGATAACAGTTACTCCGGTAGTTTGGCAACAAACTTATACAGGAGGCGAAGGTCAAAGAGTTTTTGAGACTGTCGATGGCAGTTATTTAGCTGTGGACGATAGTTTCCAAGTGGTAAAAGTGGATTCTAAAGGCAATAAATTGTGGTCGAATGATTACATTGCTGATACAGCCGTTACATTTAAAGATATGAAAGAAACTAGCGATAATGGAGCCTTATTAATAGGAGATAATTATTCTACTGGTGAGATTCATTTAGTAAAGATAGATAGTTTAGGTAATCAATTATGGTCAAAAACCTACGTGGAAAATGTAGACCTTAATGCTGTCATAGAAACTGCAAGTGGTAATTACTTAGTAGTTGGGACTGACGGGGATTATTCTACAGATTATCAAATCAGTGCAATTAAATTTGACCCCCAAGGAAATAAATTATGGTCTAAGACTTATGGTAGTTCAACTATTGATGAATATGGCGCTTCTATTATAGAAACTACTAATGGCTATCTTTTGGCTGGTTATAAGTACAACGGAACAGATAATGATATATATGCAGTTAAGATAGATAGTGCCGGAACTAAACAATGGGAAAAATCTTATAGTACCGCTGGTAATCAAGAAGTTAATTCTATTTTAGAAGTTAATGGAGATTATATTTTGGCTGGATATACAGACCAGGCTGGATATGATAATGCTTATTTAATGAAGATAGATAGTTTAGGAGCTAAGCAGTGGGAAAAGACTTACGGTGGAACAGATGATGACCTATTCCATGATATCGAAAAGACTTTAGATGGTAATTATATTGCTGTTGGAACTACACGATCTTTTGCTAGTAACAGGGTTGATTATTATTTAGTAAAATTAGACTCTCAATTTAATGAATTATGGCATAAAGCTTATGGTTTAGAAACTTATGATCGTAGTTATGATGTAGATGTAGTTTCCAATGGAGGTTATATTTTAGGCGGATATGATGCGATTGACCATTCAATTTATTTAGTTAAAACAGATTCGCAAGGCAATACAGGTAGTTTACCTCAATAAGAGCTAAGCTTAGGGAAGAAAGGAGGTGGTTTTCTGAAATTAACTGTAATATTTATCCCTACGAAGCAAAGACAGGTTTAAACTATCAATTTTAAAGGAGGAATGATTAAATGAAAAAGTATATAGCGGTATTTCTTTTAACATTAATAATGTTAAGTATGATTGGAGGTACAGTCTTAGCTGAACAGACGAGTATTCTTGATGTAATCAAGGATGCTAATAAGAATAGTAACCAAGGAGACCAGGTTCTAACTAAGGTCGATAAATTTATTCAGTTCTTTATCTATAAATTACTACCTTTAGCTGGTGTATTAATGATGGGAGTTAGCGGTTTTTATCTTATGACCGGAGCTGAGGAAGGTAAAAAGAAGGTAGCTAGCGCAGTCTTTGGCGTAGGTATTATTGCATTATCGCCGACGTTGGTCTCATGGCTGATGGGGATGTTTAGATAAATTTAAGTAAGTGAGGTGATAGGATGTCTTTACCGCAGACAAAGAGTTATAAATTAAGTTCTAAGCAAAGTATCTTACTTAATGCAGTCATCTTTATGTTCTTTACCGCCTTAGGGCAGGTATTTAGTCTAGTCAGCGTGGGAGTTATTATCGGTTTAAGTTTAGCAGTCTTACTTTATATCTATCAAAGGATGAATCGACCGGGAGTAATTAAGCATTATCTAGACTACATTAAGACTCCTAATCAGCTGTCAGGCAATAAAAAGGAGGGATAGTTAGTGGTTAAACAAGCTTTGTTAGATAAAGAGAGGGAGAGTGTTAAAAATTCTCTCTCTGATTATCTTCCTTACTTAGACTTTATAGATAATATCATCTTTTATGAGGATGAGAGCGTAGGCTTAGTATTAGAGATTAAACCTGTTTATGATGAGACTTTAAGTGATGAAGAGCTAATAGATTTAAAACAGAAATTAATTCATTTCTTAAATGCCCTAGAAGATAATCTTGCTCTTCAATTTTACTTTAAGAAGTATAAAGACTTTAGTGATCTTAAAGAAGGCCATCTTAAACAGAATCAATCAGATAGTAAATTAGTTAAAGAGTTATTTAAAAAGAGGATAGATAAGCTAGATCAAGATATTCAAAGAAATCGACTCTTTCGTTATTCTTTATTCTTAATTATAAGAAAGAAGTATGACTTTAAAGTAGATAAGGTTAAGAGCTTAATCTATTCTCCAAATAGATTAAACAAAGAGGTTAAACTACATTTTAAAGAGATAATTCAAGATCTAAAAGAGATTCAAGAGAAGTATAGATATTATTTACAGAAAGCAGATTTTGAAGTTATTCAACCTAGCGAAGAGGAAGTAATTGATTTTGTTGCTTCGCAAATTAATCAGGAAGTATTAAAGAATGTTAAGTTTGAGACTAAACATGATCTAACTCATTGCTGCATGAAAAAGGCTTATAATCACTTACAGATTGGCGATAAGTACTTTAAATTCATTACTCTAAAAAATGAGCCGGAGTTTGTAAGACCTACTTTAATTAAGTACTTAACTAATGCTGAGCTTAACTTTGAGTATGATGTGATTGTTAATTTAAAGATTTTAGATAAGCATAATCAAACTCAAAAGTTAAAGACACAAAAAAGAGTAACTAGAGCCTTAAAGTTTGATCTATTTGGCAGTGATATAGATGAGGAAGCCGAAGCTAAGGAAGCAGATATATCCGAACTGCTTACAGATATGGTCAGCGGTAAAGAGAACCTATTTAAGTTTGAACTGTTGATATTAGTCAAAGCAGATAGTAAAAGAGAGTTAAATAAGAACTGTGATGAGCTTTTAAGTAGTATCCGGCATTTAGAAGGTGCCCAAGGCTTTGAAGAGAGCATAGCTAACTTCCAGCTTTTTTTAAGTGCTTTGCCAGGCAATATGAAATTTAATAACTTTAGAGACTTTAAGTTTAAGACTTCTTATGTTACAGATTTACTGCCGATCTTTGGTCCACCGACAGGAATTGGTGAACCGTTGATGATCTTTAGAAATAAGTATAATTCAGTTACTTATCTAAATCCAATGTCAGATGAATTTATTAATAAGAACGGACTTACCATTGGTGCTAGTGGAAGCGGTAAATCCTTTACTATGAACTACATTAGTCTTAATTACTTAGCCTATGAGCCGATAATCTTAATTATCGATAAAGGCGGAAGCTATAAGAAGTTTGTTGAGACTTTAGGCGGTGATTACTTTGAAGTCTCTACTAAGTATGCTATTAACCCTTTCGATATTAAGACTGATAATAAAGAGCTTTTTTGGCGGGCAATTATAGAAGTAATGATTAGAGAAGAAAATGAACCGATCTCTAACGATATGAAGATAATTATTAACGAAGCAATAGCTAAAGTTAAAGAAGAAGAGATCAATAAGCCGATAATTTCTGACTTTGTTGATGCAATAGATAAGCTAGAGTTTAAGGACCAAGAGATGAAACGTAAGAAACGTAAGGCGTACCGACATTTAAAGCGGTGGACTAAAGGAAGATACGGCAGCTTTTTAAATAATAAAGAAAGTAACTTAGATGTAAGCAGCGATATTTTGGCAATGGACTTAAAGGGCTTAGAAAGTTATCCCGAAATACTAGAGGTCTTTATGTTCTATATTTCAAGTGTTTCTTGGTATAAGGCAGAATTAGATAGAGATCGTAAGAAGTTATTTATCTTTGATGAAGTCTGGCAGTTATTTTTAACTGAACAAGGCGGTCAGCTTCTAGAAGAGATGTATCGTACCTTAAGAAAATACGGTGCTAGTATCTTTTCAATTTCACAGTCTATTTCAGACTTTGCAGATAATAAGCATACGCCGGGAATTATGGAGAATATATCTTTCTTCTATATTTTAAGGCAAAGCTCAGGGGCTGATTATGATAAGCTTAAGAATACTTTAAATCTATCTAAACAAGATATAACTGAAATTAAGAACTTAAACAGTGTTAAGGGAGTATATAGTGATGTCTTTATAAGACTTCCTCAGTTATCTTTTATAGGTAGAGTAGTCCCGGGAGCATTTGAGTACTGGATGGCAACTACGAACTCTAACGATATCAGCTTATTTAATCAAGTTTTGAAAGCATTTGATAATGACTTAATTAAGGCTTTGAACTTTTTAGCTAGTAGATGTCCATACGGCTTTACTACCTATAGTTCTTTTAACTATGATGAAGCCTTTAAGAAGTTTGATGACAATATTGTTAAAGTTTTAGATTATTTAGCCAAAGAGTATCTAAAGAAAGGGTGAATTGAAGATGGGTCTACTTATAAAGTTAATTCTAATTTTAATAATAGAAAATTTGTTTTTTTATCAGCTCTTAAAGTGGAAGAAGAGAAAGAAGTTTAAGTCAAAGAAGAGAAGTGAAGACTATTTAGCTGATTTAAAGAGCCGTTTTGGCGAAGTCTTTATTAAAATAACGTAGTTAGGAGGCAGATAAAGTGAAGAAGAAAATCTTACTTTTAGTCTTAGTTGGAGTTTTAATGTTAGCTTATAATCTAAATACCTTTGCTTTGTTAGGTGACCAAGCAATTCCTCAGGCCGTTTATAGGGTGCCGATGGGGTCGGAAGTTAAGTATTTAGAGGATAATGTTCAAAAGCTTTTATATCTTAATGAACAGGTGATGAAATTAAAGAAACAGCTTGACCAATACAAAGACCAGGAAGCATTATTTAGAGCTTTGTTAGGTAACTCTAAGCTATTAGATTTAGCAGATTACGATTTTGATAATATGAGTCTAGAGGAGTGGAAGGAAGTTATAAGGACAGCTGCGGATATTATCTATGCGGACGTAGATGTAGTAAAATCATCGACTAATAATAAGCCGTCTAAGCAAAGAGTTGAAAAAATAAAAGAGTTTCGCAAAGTAATGGCTGGAGACTCAGATAGTGAAAGTCAAAGTAATGATCAAGATCCTATAATAGATTCAAATCCTGATACTTCTAAACAAGAGAGAAATGAAGAACAGATAAAGAATCTTAAAGCTAGATTAAATAATTTAAGTAAGCTATATAACCAACTGCTTTCTAGGTATATGAACTTAGAGATATATAAGGATAAATCTTCTCAGCCTATAGTAGTACCTAAGGCTGATTCAATGCCGACATATATAAAAAAGACCCAAAAAGATTTAGAGCAGATTGAAGATAATATGGCTAAAAACCAAAATCTTAAGCGTTCTAATATACCTGCTTTATTACAGAGTCTAAATAAACAGATGTTATTTAATAATCAGATTAATCTCAAGATATTACAGGCACTATCTGATTTAAATAAGATGCAGGCTGTAAAAACAAATAAAGATAGTATTGATGAAGTTAAAGAAGATTATATTGAAATGAAGCATAAGCTGCTTAATTAAGAAAGGAGGTTTAAGATGAGACTATTTGAGAAGTTTACTAACCCTTTAGCTAACTTAAGTACAGCCTACCAAACCTTAAAGATAGTTACCTTTATATTATTAGTAGTAGTTATAGGCTTAACAGTAAGCTTAATTATTACTTTAAATAAAGAACAGATTGTTGTCGGAGTCAACAAGCAAGGGGTGCCGATTCCAATGGAGATTAAGGATAAGAGAGTAGAGAATATGATTAATTATAAACAGTTTATTACTTACTTCTTAAACTCTGTCTATGATTGGAATAGTGATACATATATCGACCAAATCGAGAAGGCTTTACCTTTGATGGCTGAGGATATAAGAGGAGATTATATTCAAGAGATGAAGAAGGGCGGTTATATTGAGACGATCAAGAAGAATCAAATTACTAGTAGTATTCAAGTTAAGAAGATACTAACAGATAAAGCTAAAAAGTATAAAGACGGTTACTTAGTCAAAGTGCAGGCAGTTAAATTGAGAGTAACTGATTTTATAGACCGGACAAGTCCAGTAAAAATAAAGATTGCATTTAGACCAGTAGATATAAGCTCAAAAAATATTTGGGGGTTAGAGGTCTTTGAGATTAAAGAGATTCCGATAGATTAGGATTCAAGCCGAAACACAGCTTATTATAAATGACTGTGTTTCGACTTGAATATAGGAGGGATGAAAATAAAAGTTATAAATACGTTAATCTTTTAAGATAGTATAATCCTATCTAATTAAAATATTCAAAATTTATCTAAGGAGGTTAGGAAAATGAAGAAATACTCATTACAGGTTGTAATAGTAATTGTTTTGATGTTAGTTATTACTAGTTCAGCATTTGCTAAAATCAAAACAGTCTATCAGACTAATCAACCGATTCCTATCATGACAAAGTTAGGTACTCAAACTGTCTTATTTTTTGAGAGTGAAATTGAGTTTGCAGTAAGTAATGCTAACTACTTTCAGGTTAATAGTGATAAGAAGAATAATAAGTTATCGATCACTCCTAAGAAGGCTGGAGCTAAGACTAACTTAATTGTAACAACGAAAAAGAATAATAAGTATGTCTTTCACTTAGTTGAGAATAAAAAGCAGGATTATTATGACTTAGTTAATGTTAAAGCAGCCCCTAAGATTAATTATAAAGAGATTATTAACTTAGTTAATAAAAGAAAGATAGCTATTGACCCAGCGGTTAGAGAGCTAGTTAATATCTATGAGATAGATAAAAATAGGTTTAAATTTAGTAAACCTAGCTTAAAGTTAATAGTTAAACGGGCTGTAACGATTAAAAGCTTAAATAAGACAGTATTGTGGTTTAGGCTAGTTAATAATTCTAAGGGGATAATTAGGATTCCCCTTAATTCAATCGATATAGAGAAAAGAGAACGCTTTGCTCTAGCTGGAGAGATTAATAAAGAGAAGTTAGAACCAGGTGAGATGAGAGATTATTATATTTTGCTGGAAGGGACTTATCTAGATAATAGCTATACCGTCTTGATGAATGTTAACGGTCAAGATAAGGAATATAAGATTAAAAATATTCCTTATAACAAACAGGAGTTTAAAGTCTTTATCGAAGATGCTAATAATTATATCAATCTTCGGCTTGAAAATTATCAGAGGTGATTACTATTAATAAGTTGATTACTATTAATAAGTTGATTACTATTAATAAGTTGATTACTATTAATAAGTTGATTAGTAACGACTTCGTTCAAATAGTAATTGGAGCTTTTCTTATAATTGAGTTTTATCAATATAAGAACAGATTACACTTAAAAAGGAAAGATTAATCTTCTCTTTAGGAGGTGAACAGATGTTAAAAGATAAGCTCAATAGCTTAAAAGATTTATTAATAGATGAAGAAGGTAAACCTAAATTTAAAGCAGTTGCGGTATTGATTCTAACTATAATTATCTTTACAGTGCTAGCGATTAATTTGCTTCCGACGAAGAAAGTAAAGAAAACGGCTGGTATATTAGATATAAACTACAATCTGCCTAAGCCGCCAACAAGACCAAAAGTTAAGATTAATCCCAGTAGCAAAGATACATACTTAAAAAAGGACGAATTATCAGCTGTTTTGGATAAGAAGTTATCCGGGGCATTTAGTAACGAAGCAGAGGAGATCATAAAACAGATCGATAGAAGTCAACGTAGGATGATGATTCAGATTAGAAAAGAGAGAAAAGCAGACTTAAAGAAGTTAAAGAAAGAATTTGTAAGTAAGCTTAAGCGTCAAAATAATAAAAGCTTAGGTAGTAATTCAGCTTCTAATATATCTAACAAGCTAGACCCAAGTGACCAAAAAAGAAGGAATGACAGACCAAGTAATAAAAATAACTCAAACCAAAATCAAACTAACATTAACACTAACACTAAAAAAGAAAACCCAACTGCTAGACGTACTTACAAACAGCGAAGAGAATTTACAGCCCCAACTAATACTTATAGAGACTATAGTTCTAACTTAGATTATGCTTATTCAAACCAAAATAAGAATCGCCAAGCACCCTCTGCTATAAAACCAAGTTCAATGGTTGTAGTGGATAACTTTAATACTCGCGTTGGAAGTTCAATTGTAGTTAATAAGACATTTAAAGAACCTAAGCCTGGTTATGAAATCAAACGAGGAATTAGAGCTGGTACTTTAGTTCCGGCTAAATTAAAGGTTGGTTTAGTCAGTTCCGAAGCTAGATCACCAGCGTTAGTTAAAGTCACTAAAGATATTAAATATGAGGGTGAAGTCTATATCCCGAAGGGTAGTCTATTTTTGGGTTATGCAACGGCTGATTATGGAGTAAGACAGATGTTTGTAACTTTAGAAAAGTTGATTATCGGCAATAGAGAGATCGATGTTAAAGCACACTTAGTTAAACAAAACGGAACACCAGGCTTTGCTAGTCAGTATATCGATCTAACTATGGAAAAGTTCTGGCCGACTTTCTTGATGGACTTTGCCGCTGGAATCTTACAATCCTTTAAAGATGTTATCTATGTAGTCTCAGATAACGGACTGCCGCAAAAATATTATCAAGATACATTAAAGAATAAAGCTATAGATGGTACAACCCAAGGAATTACTAAGTGGACTGATAGACTTATGAGGGATGCCGAAGAACACCAAGCAATCATTATTGTTGATCCTGGAGTTAAAGGGAAGATTTTTATAGATGAAAAGATTTTGATAAGTAAGTTTAAAGGGGACTAAAAGGATGTGGAAAGCATGTGGATTATGTGGATTTGATGGACAACTAAAATAAGTTGCCCACAAGCTCCACATGATCGCACAAGCTCTACTTTTGAAGTTTAGCTGCCTTATTTGCAGTACTTTAGCATGGTTATTGTAATAGCCTGATGGATTTGATGGATAACTCTTATTAAGTTACCCACAACTCCACAGCCACTAAAGACTTATCAGTTAAACCGCCCAAACATTTAGGGGCTATCCCCTTACTAATCTAAGAGAGGAGTAGATGATGATTACTAAGTTAAAGCTTAAAGAGGCTAAGTTAAAAATGAGAGCAATTAAGTACTGTCGAAGGTGTGGAATAGTACTTACTGATAAAGAATTAAACCGCAGTCAGTTTGTATGTAATAGATGTATGATTGAACAATTAGAGCGATTAAAGAATCTATAGTAAAGGAGGTGTTCTTTTTGAGACGATATATTTTCTTCGTAGTAGTTACTTTAGTCTTATTTAGCTTTACAAGCAGTGGTTTTGCTATGAATAAATTTACCCAAGAAAGCTGGATTGGAGCCTATATCTTTGATAAAAAAAGCTTATCTTCGGCTGAACAATATTATCCATACTTAGATATTAGGAATATAAACTTTAGGATCAATAGTCCTGGCTATGCAGTTAAGACTATAATAGCTGACTATATTATTACACAGGATTTCGATATAATCAAAAGTCTAAAAGCAGAAGATGCTTTAAATAAAGCAGAGGATGATAAAGACTTACTAGCTATCTTAGAGAATTTAAGCCAGAATGCATCTAAAGAGCAGTTAGAAAGAAAGATTTTAGAGATGAAGACTTTACTTCTATTGCGAGATGAAGTTAGAGATAGACAGAAGTTTTTAAAGTTAATAAGCGGTGAAAAATATAACCGTTTTAAATATAGATTCTATCACTTTAAGTTAATTGAATATGAGGATTATATTTTAAGCCAAAAGGTCGATTTCACAACAGATATTAATTATGACTTTGGTCGGTTAGAGAAGTTAAGGTTTGGCTTAGAAGAGACATCGGCTCAAAGAATAATTGACCAGGCTTTAATGCGTCTATCCGGAGCTTATAACCAAAAATTAAAGATACTAGATGGAGAAATACAGGCTAGCATGATGACCACCGAAAGAATTAACTCTATGCTTCCGATTTATCCGAACTCCTTAGCTAATAAGGAAAGTTCTCCCTTGGTTTCTCTTAGATTGCAGCCTATGGAGCTTAAGTTAAAGAGGAAGCTAGTTAGTAATTTTAATAAGTTAAAGTTTGACTGGAAGCAAAAGGTTACGCTTTTAAAGTACCAATTTAATAAAGAGGAGCTTACTAATATTGCAGATTATTTTAATCTATTTACTAATAAGTTATTAGAAGTAATGAAGAGTTCATACCGGGATAAATATGGAGAACTTAAATTTTTAGAAGATTATCAGTTTACGCTAAATAACTTAAACCAAATCTTAAGAGAAGTTAAGCTTATGAACTAGATTAGAAAGGAGGTTTTAAGATGCCGGATAGTCTTTATGATGCCCTAGATTTAGCTTATAGTACCAAGACCTTTGTACAGATAGTAAAGAATAGTTCAATGATAGAGCGTTTAATTCAGATTGCTGTTATTTTAGCAGCTTTAGTCTTAGTAGTCAGCTTATTTATGGAGATGTACTATAAAGTTTTAGAGAGTAGAGGAAGTTATGTTAGTGTCTTAATTAGGTTAGTTTTAGTTATTTTAGTCTTAGCAAATTATATGCCGATGGTCTTAGGGTTAGTAAATGGAGTTGACAGCTTTACTAAACAGTTTGCCGGCGGTATTGCTAAGGATAGGATAGATAAGGTCGAAGAAATAGTCAATCAGGACCAAGCTAAAGCCAAAGAAGAGATTAATAATATTAAAAACGATAAAAAGCCTAGTAATAAACAAGGTAGCTTCTTCGGATTTTCTTGGGGACTGCCGGATTTATCAGTCTCTCAACTTTTAGTCCAAGGTAGTATCTTTATTACCCAGGCAGCCTTATTTGTTATCTTTGGGATTAGAAATATCTCATTAACGCTTCTAACTGTAGTTGGACCATTCGCTTTAATTACATTAATGAATAGAAAGCTTCAGACTTACGGTTGGGGTTGGATTAAAAGCTTTGTTAATGTATTAATTTGGCCGGTCTTAATTGTTTTGATCCTATATATTCAAGATATTTTGTTAGGTAACTTAACAGCTGGCAGCTCTACTTATTATAAAGCAAAGATGTTTGGGTATAATGTTGTCTTCATCTTCTTCTTAGTTAAGGTTATGAAGTTTTTGCCGGAGTTAGCCCAAGGGACAGCCGGTGCCTTTTCTACAGCCGAAGGGTTGATGTCAGCACTTTTATACGCTACAGGGTTAGGCGCAGCTAAAGGAGCTTTTAAACAGCTAGGCGGAAAAGCAGCCTCAGGGTTAGGTCAAGGAGCTAAGAAGGCAGCCAAAGGAGCTGGAGGCTTAGGTCAGAGAGTAAGGACAAGTGGTAAGTATTCCCTAGGAAAGATGACAGGAAATAAAGTAGGCAAGATGAAGGCAGAGATGGAGAGAGTTAATTCTAGTAATAATTAAGAAAGGGGGGTTAAGATGATTAAGAATAGAAAAACTTTAGTCCTTTTAGTAATCTTATTAATTTTTGCTATCGGCTTAACAGGCTGTAGTTCCTCTAGTGGTTCTAAAAAGTATATAGTTACAATAACAACTAAAGTGATTGATAGTACAACAGGTAAAATAGTCCAAACAGCGACAACTAAGACAGCTAGCGGCAAACAAGGCTCAACCTCTGGTGGGATAACTAAATTCACCTTAGATGGTAACAAGGAATATACTTTTGTTAGTTCAGCTCCTTATTATGCAGTTAATAAAAAGCAGGTACGAATAGGAAAAGAAAATATCGTGATTACTATTAAGCTTAGTCAAAAGGAAGGAAAGGTCTTAGGAAAGGTAGTAGACGAAGTTGGGAATAAATTAAAAGGAGCTACAGTCTCTTTAGTAGAGCTTAATAAGAAGACAGAGACTAATAGCGACGGTACATTTAAGTTTATAGAAGTACCGATAACAGGAACAACATATACTCTAGAGATAAGTAAATCAGGCTATGGGAAAAGAACCTTAGCTAATTTGGAGATTCCAGCCGGAGAGAATAAAAAGGACGTAGGTAAGATAGTATTATCTAATAATCCAGGTATTCTTTCTGGAAAGATAACTGATCCAACAGGTAGTGCTTTAAATGGGGTTAATGTAAGTATAGTTGAGTTAGGGAAGAATCAGACCACAGATTATAGTGGTAACTTTGAGTTTGAGGTCTTGCCGGGTACTTATAGCTTAGAATTTACAAATAGCGATTATCAAAAGGTAACAAGAAAAGAGACAGTCCAAAGTGATAAGACAACCTTTGTAAGCATTGAGATGACTCCAAAGCCAGGACAGATTTCAGGAATAGTCTTAGATAATTATGGAGTACCGATTAATGACGTACAGGTAAGTATTTTAGGTGCAAATAAACAGACTAAGACCTTAAGTAATGGTCACTTTTTATTAGAAGATGTACCACCTGGGAACTATACTTTAGAATTTATTCATCCACAGTTTCAGATTTATAATGTAACAGCGGATGTAAAAAGAGCCCAAGAAACTAACTTAGGTAACATCATGCTTCAAGAAAAGACCGGTATGTTAACCGGTAGAGTCTTAGAGGATAGTACAGGCAATCCAATAGCTAATGTTAACGTAGAAATTCAAGAGACAGGAGTAAGTACAAGTACTAATAGCAATGGTTACTATACCTTTAATAATTTAAGGATTGGTACTTATAAATTACAAATTAGTGCTGTTAACTATTCAACAGAAGAAGTAAGTAATGTAGTTGTTAAAGAGAACTCAGTAACGAGCTTAAATGACGTAAGATTAATTAAGGATCCAGCGACTATTATCGGTACAGTTAAAAGCAGCTTAACAGATGAGCCCTTAGCTGATATTACAGTAAACTTAAATGAGACAGGGACAAGTGTTAAGACTAGCTTAACAGGTTCTTTTGAATTTCCTAATTTAAAAGCAGGAACTTATTCAATTTCGTTAAGTTCGGATACTTATTACAATGATTCAGTAAATAGTATCTATTGTGGACCAGATTCAACGACTAACTTAGGAGTGGTCTATTTAGATCCTAAGCCAGTTAAAATTACTGGCGTAACTGATCCGGGAGTAACAGTAACAATCCAAGAGACAGGAGATACAGTTACAACCGATAGTACAGGCAGCTTTACATTCACAGGTCTAGATCCAGGAAATTACACTATTGGATTTACTAAAGCTAATTATAACGGCAAGACGAAATCCTTGAGTACAAAACCAGGACAAACCTATGATTTAGGTATTTTAGATTTAACACCTGAACCAATGCATATCATAGGCTCTAGTCAAGCAGAGACTATCTATATTGTAGAGCTGGATAAGACTATCAGTCATCCCGGTGGGACATTCGATATAACAATTAATGAGCCTGGAGACTATACCTTAAGATTTAGTAAGTCGGGTTATGAGGATAAGGATATTACTATTAACTCCTTAGCAGCTGGAGAAACAAGGGATATAGGAACTGTAAGCTTAACGCCTTTACCGTCAACAATCAAAGGATATGTAGACTCTAGCTTAACAGATGTTAATGTAAAACTATTAGAAACAGCAGATGGGAAGACATTAGCTAATGGTGGATACTTTGAATTTGCTGGTTTAAATCCTAACACTTATAATATCGAATTTAGTAAGACTAATTATGAGACTAAGACTATTACTAAAAGTGGTGTTGGACCAGATGAAGTAGTTGACTTAGGAACTATAACTTTAAATCCACTTCCAGGAAAGATAGTAGGTGCTACAAATGCAGATACAGTTAAGATCAAACAGACAGGAGAAACACAGACTATTACCGGTGATCTATTCTCCTTTAATAATATGGAGCCAGGCGACTACACTTTAAGGTTTACTAAGGCTAATTACTATTCAAAGGAAGTACCAGTGACAGTTAATGCTAATCAAACAGTAGACGTAGGAACTATTACTTTACAAGCAACCGAAGGAACAATTGAAGGTTATCTTAATACTAAAAGTAATGTTTATATAGTTGACGGTTCAGGAAGAAAGTTTACTAATTATCAAGGATATTATTCATTTAACAATTTATCAACCCCAGAAGATTATTATATAAGATACTTTAAACCTAATTTTTATCCAGTTGTAAAAAAAGTATCTTTGAATCCAGGTGAAACTTATGATTTAGGAAGTGCCAAACCTCAAACAGGAAATAACTTAGGAGATGGAACTTTATCTCAAGATTCAACTCAGGTTAGAAAATTTCAATCAAATAATACCGAATCTATTACAACTAAGGATTTTGTAGTAGATTTCGATCAAAATGTAACATTTAATTATATGATTGATAGTTGGGATACGAGTGGTGACCATACTGGGGATCATTATGTAGGAGTATGGTTAAGAATTGTAGGGTTAGATAATAGTATCGATAAGGATATTGCTAAGGTAGGCGCGCTGATGGATTTTGGTGAGCCATATACAATATTTAGTTATAGAAGAGCAAATCCATCACAAATATATCTTCCTCAAGGAAGATACCGTATGTATATATATTTAGACACACAGTCTGGAGATCGCGCAGATATTAAACTTACAGTTAATTATTCTCATGACAATAAAAATCCAGTAATTAATTATAGTAAGAATTATGGCGACCCAAGTACAAATCATTCGGTCAACATAACAGTTTCTGATGATAGTAAACTTTCATCTATTAAATATAAATGGTCAACCTCAAAGAATAAGCCTAGTGTTTATAGTTCTATTAGCAATGGAGATACTGTAACTCAAAACACTTCAGGAGTATGGTATTTACATGTAGAAGCAACCGATGAATTCAATAACTCTTCTTATATATGGCAAGGACCATTTATAGTCAAGTAAAAGAACATCATCATATAGATCAACTAAGGTGGGCTTAAGCCTACCTTAGTTAAAACCTAAGTTGTCGCTTATTATTGTCGCTATTATGAACGCTGACGTAACAAGGTATAGTTAAAATGTTGTCGTTGTTTTAAGCAAGATAACCTTTAATTTAAAGAGATTAAGAAAAGTTGTCGCTCCCTTTTCTATAAAGTACTGTTGTGTAAGGGATTAAAGTGTCGCGGTTTTTAAGAATTCGATTAAAATAAGCTTAAAATTTAACTTTAGAATAAATATTTGTCGACAACTTCTCTGTGGACTCCTATTGTGTAGGGGTTGAAGGTGTCGCTATTTTAGAATAATCAAGGAGGAGATTTAACAGATGAAGATATTTGATGTATTTAGTTGGGATAATGGTTATGCTTCGGATAATTTCGTCGTAGGTGGTAGTAAAGAAGAGAGATTAGTCTTTCCTTCGGTTACATATCAGCCTAATTCAAAGAACTCTATCTTTAATATAACTAACGGAAGTATGGGTTTTATTAGAGATAGAATGATATTGCAGCATGAAGGAGATGAATATTTTATTGGTGACTATGCTATCGAACAAGATGGAGAGGCAGGAGATAGAAAGTTAGTTAAGGATAAGTTTAAGCAGAAGACAGAGTTAATTAAGCTATTAGCAGGCGCAGCTCTTTTAGCCCCAGGAGAGGAAGTAATTAAGATTAAGAAGTTGATGGTAGGCTTAACGATAGGTACTTATCGTAAATATAAGGATGAAATAGTGAATCAATATGAAAATAAAACCTTTAGATATAAAGTACCGACTTTAGAAAACGGCAGCAGAGAAGTAATCCTAGATATAGAAGAAGTGATCTGTATTCCTCAAGGAGTAGGTGCCTTTTATGATCTTCTTTTAGACTTTAAAGGTCAACCAGCGAATGGAGAGTTATTACAGACTAGATACGGCTTAATTGATATTGGAGGTAAGACAGTTGATGCCTTTATTAGTCAAGGAGATAATCCAATTAGAGATAGTGTAACAGCCTTATCGAAAGGAACTTCAGACTCTTTTAAACAGGTAGGCGAAGAGTTAGATAATGCACCTTATAATTTAATAGAAAAGGCTTATTTAAGTGGAAGAGAAGAAGTTTTTTGGAGTGGGAATTATCATCAAATTACAGAGAAATGTAAAGATAGCTTAAGGAATTTAGCTCATGATATCTATAACGAAGTCGAAGTTAAATGGGCAAGACAGATAGATCGTGTAGAGTTTATTTTAGTATGCGGTGGCGGAGCCGAAGCCTTAACTAAATACTTGAAAGAGTTATTTTCAGTTAAAGTTGATAAGGTTTCTAATCCACAGTTTGCTAATGCTAATGGCTATTTTAAGCTAGGCGTTTATAGTTCAAATGGGAATTAAGGGTTGATTCAATATGACAAAATGGAGAACAAGATCTATAAAGTTGACCGGTAGAATAACCGAAAGTAAATCTTCAATAGAAGATATAGAATTTGTAGAGAAGAAGTTAAGACAGGGTATGTCTCAGGCGGTATTAATAAGACAAGCTGTAAGTCTCTATAGGCGGTATGAGGAAGGTGAGTTATACAGTAAAAAAGCAGAAGAAAGCTTTAGTCAAAGCATAAGTACAACTTCTAATTTTAAAGAGCAGAATGAAGAAATGGAGAGTAGAGATGAGGTTAAAAAAGAAAGAAATATCGATCAAAGACAGGCAGAGAAATTAAAGAACAGTTTAGATATGAAGCTTAAATCTAATAGCTTTTTATAAAGAAAAGAACATATAGTTGATAATTTGGAAGATAATTTGGAGCATAATTCAAATTCAGTTCCAAATTATGATCCAAATATAGTGATTAGACCACAGCTTGGAGGACGTCCGCCCGCCGATAAAGGCTTGATATGATAGGATAGAGGGGTAATTGTTGAGTAGCCACCGAAGCAGGGTAAAAACCACCCTGATTCCAGCTGACCCCGACCGAACTTCGAGGAATAAGCACCTCTTGTCGATCGGGGTCAGCTGCGGCGACTGGAGTCTTGGGTGGCTACTCAACAATAGTGGGTTTGAATAGTAAGAATCGGCGGGCGGGCTATCCAGCTAGTGTATTAGTTATTAAAGGTCGTAACTGGTAGTTTGAGATTATAGGTGTGAGCTATAGTGATGTGGTTTAGGTGGTTATGTAGGTGTTTATTAATGGTGAAGTTTTGGTGTTTTAATGTGATTTGTTAGTTTATATGTGAGTTTATTAGTAGTGAAATTTTAGTGTTTTTATGAGGATTAGTATTTTATATGTAGTTAATTTTATGATGTTATTTGATGGATTTGAAATTTTAATTAGGGGGTGGAGTTTAATGAATAATGAGGAATATGGTAGTAATAAAACAATGGAAGCGGTAAAGAAAGATGAAGTAGGAGTAAAAGAATTAGTTGAAAAGTTAGGAGTTTTAAAAAAAAGTAGTTGGCGAATTCAGATGGAAGAAGAGCAAAAACAAATAAAAAAGGAAATAAATGAATTAAAAAATAAAGTTAAGATTTTAAAAAATGCAGAAAAAGAAAAAGAAGAAATCAAAGAGAAAAATATAAATATACAAATAACTAAAACAGATATAATGCTGTTTAAGTATTTATTTGAGAATAACTTCTTAACTAGAAAGCAAATTGGAGATTATATTTATACTAATTTAACATATGCAAATCAAAGATTAGCTAAGTTGACTAAATGTAATTATGTTAAAAAGAGATCTAATCCTTTGGCTAAGCATAATCGAACAACTTTTATAATGCCGACTAAAAAAGCTTTAAGTTATCTAAAGACAGAGAAAGGAAAGAAAAAATTAAACAATATAGAGAGAAATAATAAATTTGAACATCGTTTTATAAAACCTAAAAATTATATAGTTCGTAGTAATATTTCCTTAGACCAGTTTGAACATGACGATCAAGTTAATAAATTGAGATTTGAGTTTGAGAATATAGGAGCCTGCTTTTGGGTTACTCAAGATATAGCTGAAAGATTTAATTTACACAGTAAAATACCTGATGGAATTTTTGATACTAGAGATAGAGAAACGAAATTTGTATTAGAATTAGAAAAGACTTTAAAAAGAAATAGCAGATATATAAATAGTAAATACGGAGTACTTACAAGGTATGCCCAGGAAGATTCAATAGATGGAGTTTTATATGTGGTCGAAGGAGATTCTTTATATAAGTCAATTATGAAAAAATTCAATCCTAAGTCTATTCCTTACCCTAAGGGAGCATATAAAAAGTTCTATGCTGCTAAGTTAAAAGATATATTGGCTGGAGATTATAAATTTTACAACAAAACAGCTAATAAAGTTTTTGACTTGAAGGAGGTCTTAAAGAAATGTTAACAAAAATTAAAAGTAAATTTTTGGGTTTGATAGTTAGATCAAAATTAGAAAAATATATTTTCGATTTTAACTTAAGGAGTTTCTTTTCCTTACTGCGGTATTTAACAATTATTTTGATTTTACTGGCATATTGGTTCTATTGGTTTATCTATAAATTCATTATTGCATTATATAACAAATATCCAAGAGCAGTATTTACAGAGTATACAGTTAAAAGAAAAGATAATTACTTTGTAATGACCGGATGTAT
>Ga0247721_100196_pt1 | contig 25139 bp, 25 predicted proteins | sample MSEWel2017_08_16_FD_189089 | JGI IMG/M metagenome (GOLD analysis project Ga0247721, IMG submission 189089) | Subsurface sediment microbial communities from gas well in West Virginia, United States - MSEEL Well Study Marcellus 3H_2017_08_16 | ecosystem: Environmental > Terrestrial > Deep...
AACAAAATTATAATATTTACCTGACATATTAACCGGGCTGCCGTGGGTTAAATGGCCTCCGTGAGTAAGGTCCATTGCCAGAATGGTTCCACCTTTAGGAACCTGAGAAAAATAAACTGCCTGATTAGCCTGAGAACCAGAATGAGGCTGTACATTTGCATGTTCAGCACCAAATAATTCTTTCGCCCTCTTAATAGCTAATTCTTCTGCCTTATCGATTACCTCACAGCCACCATAATACCTTTTGTGAGGATAACCTTCTGCGTATTTGTTGGTCAAGACTGAACCAGCAGCTTCCATCACAGCTGAACTAACAAAGTTCTCCGAAGCTATCAGTTCAATGTTTTGAGCCTGCCTCTTCTCTTCTTCTTCAATAATAGCTGCTATTTCTGGATCATTTTTTTTGAGTTCCCGCATCCAAAGCTCATCTCCTTAATTTAGTGATTATAAACTTCCTTTATATTAATTATACTTCTCTAAAAGAGAATTAAATCCTGCTTAATTTCTAGCTTCTTTTTTAAATAAAATTTAAAAAAATGACTTATTAAAATGAAAAAGACCGGAGAATATACTCCGGTTTTTTCAAAAATTTATAAACTTATGCCTGGCTGATAGCATCTACTGGACAAACTGCTACACAAGCTGCACAATCGATACATTCGTCAGCATCGATTTCATACTTTGTGTCACCTTCACTAATACATTCTACAGGACATTCTGGTGCACAAGCACCACACATAATACAATCATCTGAAATTACATGAGCCATTTATTGTTCACCTCCTGCTATTCAGCTTTATTAAAATTATTTGTAAAAAGTTCACAAAACTATTATAACCAGATAGAACTTAAATGTCAACTAGTTTACAATTTTAAAGAGCTATTTATTCATAATATTTCTTGATTATAGGCTTTTAGACTAAAATTCCTCTTATTAACAGGAATTTTAGCCTTTTATTAACTTATGCTTAAAATATAAGTTCTTTCGCTTTAAAAATCATAACTTAGAGCAAAAGCTGTATAATCATTATCTTCAAACTGTCCAAAATCTGTGCCCTGATCACCATTAAATATCTTATGAGAAATTTCAAGTACTAAATCCTGCTTGAGTTCATATTCTACAGCAGCTTCTAGAGAATAATCGTTCTCTTTTAAGTTATAAATCCAGGTAAGCTGTGGTATTATTTTTTCATTTTGATAGCTGTCTTCTAATTTAACTACTGCTCTATTTGTTGTATAATCACCATCTGAATTAAACTGCAGGTCTGAAGCACCATTGGCTTCAATCTGATCATCATCTAAAATCTTTTGACCTGTAAATTGAATATTTAAATTTAAATTACTGATCGGTAAATCTCTGTCCCCACCAATAACCCAGGCAAGTTTATTATTTCTAACTGTTCGCTGACTACCTGAGCTGTCATCAGTATTATAATATGCAAGTTCAAAGCGGCTGTTAATGGTTGCTATGACTCGGGCCATCTCTAAGCCAAAGACATCTACCTGATCATAGTGCAGATCCGCAGCATCTAATAACTGCTTAAATACCTGCCTATTTTGGGCACTATTGTTTACAAATGGATTTGATTTAAAATTAAATACTGAAGGATCATAACTGGGCTCTCTTAAATAACCGTGGTAGTAGCTGAAGCCGTAATCTGTACCGGCTCTAGTGTCAGTAAAGCGCAGACCAAACTGCTGCTCTTCTTCTTTAACTGCAGCTTCTACCTGATTAATAATTTCTCTTTCACTGTAGTTAGTGGCAGACTTAAGTTGTAATAAAGAAATTTTATCTGCAAAGGGGTTAATTATCCAGTTACCGAGCGGACTATCAGGGTCTTCTGCCAGCCGGTGGCTCTCAAAATCTGGAGTGTAGATAAACTCAAGATTGGCATTTCCGTTTCTAAAATACCTGTCAATTTTAATCATTTCTTCCCCGATCTGACGGTCTTTATAATCAGGGTTATAAAAATCACTTAAATCTTCAGGGTTGATATTATCTACAACATGCAGCTGATCCCCCTTACCCCAGATTACTCTGTGTTTTCCGATTAATAAATTATACTTATTTCCATAATACTGATAATTTAGTTCATTAAATTCAATTTCTTGAGCAGCACCAATCTGAAAGTCAGTTATCAGCTGAAAACTGTGGCTGCTGCCCGGATAGCTGATATCCAGCTGACCACTTAAATTTTCTTCTAGATCTCCATCATCAAAAACCCTAATCTCAGGCTTAATATCACCACTAATTGTAGTTTCTGCTTCCTCTTCCTCAGCATAAAAACTACCGCTGTCAAAAGCTGCTGCCGCAGCTGAAAAAGCAAAGATCATTATAAAAAGCATCAGTGTAATTTTTTTAATATTGTTTAGCATAATTCCACCTCTTTATTATTAAAATCACTTTAAATTTATTAGTTATTTAGAAGCTTTTCCTCACCTCCCTCCCCCGGGATAAATAAATATATCAGATCAAAGGTGAGGAAAAACTAAAATCTTAAGAAGCCAAAATCCTTCTTTTTATCTTCCTGTCTTTAAGAACTGCTGAGTAAACATACTATCAGCAATATCATTATTGTATTCTAAGAGATAATTATTATCTCTGCTTTTAATATATAATCTTGTACTGTGTCCACTTTCTAAATTTTTCATTGTGGTTGAGAAAATTGTCCAGATACCATTTACCTTTTCGATGTTCTGCTCAACAGTCATTCTTTTATAGAGCTCACCTGTTTTTTTATCATACATTTCAACTTTAACAGGTATAAAATGCTTTTTGGTGACCCAGGATACTGATTTTTGATACTGTTCGTCTTCTGGATTTTTTGGAGTAGCTTCTACTACATAGGTTTCATATTTACCCAGTTTTTCTTCTTTTAAGATTTGATAGGTAAAATCATCAAGCTCTCTGGATTTCATATCATCATAACTGAAGTCTGAGCCCATAAAGGAGTCACCACCCTGAGAAGCAGAAATCCTTCTTACTCTGCCCAGAGCAGGTAAATATATCCACTGGTCATCATCAGCTTCATTATTCTGTATCTGCAGAAAGCGGGTGTTTTTGACAGAGGAAGGCTCATGAAAAACCATTACAGTTTTATCAAGGTCATCAGCTTGATTACCATACTTTTCTGACCAGACTTCAATTACTCGCGGACTGACCTCACCATTTTTATCAATTAAATCCATGCCCATTAGTGCATGTCTGCTCTCACCTGTATTTCGCTGATCGACTTTTTCCATTACCTCTCTTCCACTCATTGCCATCACACTTCCACTTACTATCAGAACAAGCAGCAGAGAAGTTACTAAGATTTTACTGTTCAATTTTTTCATTTCAAATTCCTCCTTTGATTTGTCAATTAAATTATAACTCTTTTGCGATAAATTTAGGTTTAAATATTTTTAACATCAGTGGTAAAATTGTCATTGATGCAAGTGAGGATGTAAACATTGTCACAGCAATTAATAAACCCAGATAAACCAGTGGATAAAAGTTTGAAAACAGCAGTACTAAAAATCCAGCAGCAACTGATAGGGCATTAAAGATTATTGCCTTACCGGTGCTGATTAGTGTATTTCTAGTTACCTGATGTAAATCATCAGTTTTCATTCTGTTCTCATGGTATTTATCCAGAAAATGAATTGTATAATCGACCCCAATACCTATGGCAACTGAGGCTACCATTGCTGTCCCAATATCAAGTTTGATACCTGTATATCCCATTAAGGCAAAATTGATTAAAAGCGAAAATGCCAGGGGAATAACACCATAAATACCGGCAATAATTGATTTATAGGCAAGGGCAACAATGATAAAGACAATTATAAAAGAAACTAAAATACTATTTATCTGACTTCCTATAATTAATTCATTTGCGGCAAGCGACATATTGGCATCACCTGCAATTGAAAGATCATATTCTTCTGGAAAATTTTTGCTGCCGTAATCTAAAATATCCTGTTTAATTCTAGCAGTAACAATATTGCTCGGATTATTTAACTGGACCAGCATTCTCGCTTTATCAGGCTCTAACTGGTCATTGATCATATCATCCAGACTGCCTGAATATAAAAGCAGATACTGAGAAACAAGATTTTTTAAACCCTGTATGTCCTGAGCGGGATACTTGCTTAAATCATAGGGGATTTCATTATATCTGGCCCCCTTATAATTTAACTTTTTATTTATCAGTTCAACAAATTCTTCCGAACTCAGACCCAGACTGTCAGCTTCTGCTAGGGCATTGTTTAAGAGTACAACTAACTCATGTTCGCTCAATTTCTTTTCTGTCTCAGGACCCCTATTTCCATTTTCAATTACAGACTCAGCTTTACTTGCTGCCGACTGACTATCCTGATTCTGACTGTAAAAACTAGAACCTGAGTTTTCAGAACTACTTTCTGAACTGCTTTCTGAACTGCTGTAAAAGCTGGATGTGCTCTCTGAATTATCATTTTCACTATAAAAACTGGAGCCCGCTCCACCTGAATCCTGACTGCTCTGGTTTTCTGTTTCAGCAGCTTCCTGATTATTTTCAGAATCGGTTTCGGGGTAATGCATAACTCTGTTCATTCTTTTAATAAATGTACTAATTGACGAAGCTTTACCAACTTCCGGATTATTATCTACTAGATAATTCTGCATCTCTTCCATTGATTTTAGAATTTCAGGATCTGTCAGACTCCCCTTTTCATTACCTTCTACCAGTACTGTCAAGATTGAAGAACCGGAAAAATTATTATTGATAAAATTATCTGCCTGACGAATCTCTGTATCTTCTTTAAACATATTAATTAAAGGACTGTCAATAATAATTTTATTCATCCCAATTAAAGATATTATAACTACCAGAAAGATTACTAAAAGCAGGCTGATGCTTTTTTGAGAATAAAAATTATGGAGCTTTATAATTAAGTTTTCAAAATGCTCTACTTTGGAATAATTATTATCAGTAGAATCATCACTTTTTCTATTGATAATTAATAATAAAGCAGGAATCATTAAGATAGCTATCATAAAAGCAACAAAAATACCGAGAGCAGTAAATAGACCAAAATTCTTAATTGGAACTATTTTGCTTGTAGCAAGAGATCCAAAACCGGCAACAGTTGTTAAACCGGCAAGAAAAACAGGTTTCCCCATACTTTCTACAGTTTTTAGCACAAGCTGCTGCTTTCTTTTTAAACTTAGATTTTCTTTTTCATCTGCCAGATAATCATAATAATGGCTCAAGATATGAATTCCATAGGCACTGCCTACTGCCAGTAATAAAACCGGTATTACAGTCGAAACAAGAGTCATTTTAATTCCCAGCATCGCCATTAATCCTACTGACCAGATAGTACTGATACTTACTGTCAGCATAATTAAGATAACCGGCAGTATTTTTCTAAAAAACAAAAATAAGACCAGAAATAAAATTACTATGATAAAAGGAATTAAATATTTAACATCTTCAATCATCTTATCTCCCAGCAGTACATCAATTGCAGTTGTACCAGCAATATGGGTTTCTAAATTTCCCTGTTCAAATTTATCGGTAATCTTTTTTATATCATAATAAAGCTCAGCTTCCTGCTCTGCAGAAACATCATCTTTGAGACTGATTAAAAGCTGAGTTGCTTTAAAATCATTAGAATAAAGGTTGTTTTTGTAAAAATCCCAGGATAATAATTTTGACTTAAAATCTGTTATTTCAGACTCAGTCTCTGGAATTTCCTTTACCAGTTCTTCCACAACCATTCCTTCAGAAGTTCCTTCTATGTAGTCAGAATTACTAAATGATGTTACTTCATCTACATTTTCAACTCCTGCTAACTCTTCAGTCATCTGATTAATCAAATTAATATTTTCAGATGTAAAAATATTTTCTTTTTTTACTTTAACAGCCACTATCATACTGTCACTTGATCCAAAAATATCTTCCATCTTATTATTAACAATAACTGACTGGTTATCATCAGGTAAAAAAGTCATTATATCATTGTCAATTTCAATTTTAGGCAGCTGAAAAGCAAAAAACAAAGTTATTAGTGCAATTATAATAATTATTAATCTATCGTGTTTTAATATTTTCTTCATTATATGACCTCCTGTACAGATAATAGAAATAACTTTTAAGCAAAATTAATTATCTCTATTTTTTACAATTTGATACATTTTTTCTATATTATTTATAACTCTTTCTGCCTCTTTTTCTCCAATTTCATCAATAAATATCTGGAACCACTGCTGATAAATTTTATTTATTTCTTCCTGTACAGACATAGATTTTTCAGTTAAATAAATTAAATTTACTCTACCGTCTTCCGGTGAATTTTTCTTTTTTAAATATTTTTTTCAATTAATGAGTTTATTGCTCGAGAGACAGTGGCTTTATCTACTGCCAGATTTTCCTTTAATTCATTTTGATTGATCCCATCTCCATCCTTATATAAATAAACAAGCAGATTGGCCTCACTGTGATTAAGTCTGTAATCTTTTAATAAATTATCAACATATTGATCATGATCTTTATACAATTTTGCTATCCATTTTCCAACCGGAGCATCTATCTTCATTTAATTCACCTCACAAAAATTAGTTGCGCGCTCAACTATCTTGTTAAAAATTATAACAGAATTTAGTTGAGACTGCAACTAATTTAGATTAAAATATTGATTTATGACAAAAAAATAACCTCTCAGGTGATCTGAGAGGTCAATAAAAATAAAATATTCTCTTTATACAGCTTCATTTTCAGCGCCTTTTACTTCTACATCCATTGCAAAATCAACAACACTAAAGACTATAACCGCTGTAATGGTATTAACAGCTGCTGCCGGGATTACTACTGTAGAAAATAATACAGTAAATGGACCGGGCAGACCAACTAAAAGAGCTGCTGTACCGAGGAAAATACCTCCACTTAAAAGTGTACCAAAAGCTGTTATTATTCCTGTTGATAATTTCCTAGATGGCAGTTTAACTATAATTGGAATTAGAGGATAGACTATCATAAAAGTAACCAGTTTATCCACCATATTTGCCACCTGTCCTCCAGGGAAACCAGTGGTTAGAGCAGTAAAGATACCAGTCGATACCGCCACTAAAAAGCCTAATTTAAAGTCCTGTTTGATGATCAATAAAATAAACATCATCGCCAGAGCAAAATCAGGTTTCATCCCCATTACTATTGGAGGAAAAAATGCATGTAAAATAAATCCTATCGCCACCAACAAAGCCGCCTGTGCTAAATCTTTTGTACTAATTCTCATCTCAACTCATCTCTCCTTTTATAATTTTTACTAATCTCAACTAATCTTTTAAGCTAATCTCTATTAGCTTTTCTAATTATTTAATATTATACATCAGACAGAATAAATTGTCAAAATATTGTTTTCAAATTCTGAACCTCTAATTTTAAGAATCTTTTAGCTGTTTTACCAGAGCCTGATTTAATTCAGCCAGAGTCCCCTGTTTACCGGCCATCTGACTGTATTCCTTATATAACATATCCGAAAAAACATCCTCAGCATATCCACCATCAATCATTTTATCATCGGAAAGTGTTTTTTTCATAGCCGAAAACATTTTTTCAATAAAAATAGAACTAAATTCCTGGGCCACTTCTTCCAGTTTTTTTTCATTTTCAGCCGAAGAATTAAGCTTATTTTGTGACTGAATCTCCTGCTGATTATTTAATTGATATTGAGCAAGCTGATGATAATTATTATTTAATTCTACCATTTTCACACCTTCTTTTTACTGCCGCTAATTTAAAAATAATTTATTGTATCTCTAACTCTGCATGCAGTGCTCCTGCTGCGTCAATTTTCTGGATAATAGAAATAATATCACGTGGGGTTGCCCCAATTGCATTTAAAGCAGTTACTAAATCTTCGATAGTATTTTCCTGACTGACAATCAGCATATTACTTTCAGGACCTTCATCAACTTCAATTTGTACATCTTCTGTAACCGTAGTATCTCCACCACTAAATGGTGCGGGTTGTGATACTTCTTCTTGAGTTGAAATACTGACAGAAAGATTTCCGTGAGCCACTGCTACAGTTGAGATAGAAACATTATGACTGAAAACTACAGTACCTGTTCTCTCATCAATGACAACCTTAGCTTCTACAGCCGGTGTTACTTTTAAACTGTTGACTTCAGCAATAAAATCTACCATCCCATAATTAAAGTTTTCGGGCATTGAAATATCAATAGTAGAAGCATTTAAAGCCTGAGCTGTCCCATCACCAAAATTACTATTGATTGTGTTGGCAATCTGACTTGCAGTTTTAAAATTCGGATTGGCAATAACATAAGTTAAGTTGCTGCTGTCTAAGCTAGAATTAATCTCACGTTCTACCAGAGCTCCATTTGGAATTTGACCAACTGTGGGATGATTTTGAACTTCTGAATTACCTCCACCGCCAACACTGTAGCCTCCAACTGAAAGTGGTCCCTGAGCTGAAGCATAGACTTCTCCATTAGGAGCCTGAAGAGGAGTTAAAAGTAATGTCCCTCCCTGCAGACTGTCTGCATCACCGATTGAACTGACTGTAATATCCAGCTGATCACCATTGTGAGCAACAGCCGGCAGCTCTGCAGTTACCATAACTGCAGCGATATTTTGACTTGCAACCTGACCATCAGTTACATTAACCCCAAAATTCTGCAGCATATTGGCCACACTCTGAACTGTCGCCTGACTTCGATTGGAATCTCCACTTCCATTTAGTCCAACGACGATCCCATATCCAATCAGCTGATTTACGCGCTGACCTTTTATTCTGGTAATATTTCCAATCTCCACTTCCGGATCATTGGCAGCTGCTGCTGTTTTTATATTTAATGACAGAGATATTAAAAGCAATAATAAAATGACTAAAATCTTTTGTTTTCTTAAATTAAACAAACTATCCCTTCTTTCAAATACTTAAAAAATAAAGTTAAATAATCTGGTTAAGACACCTGGCTCCTGTTTGTCGCCCACAACACCCTCACCTTCATATTCGATATTGGCATTGCTTACTCTTTTAGAAGAAACCTCATTATCAAAATTTATATCCTGAGGTCTGATTACACCTTCTAAGACTATTGTCTGTATTTCCCCATTGATTTTTACTCTTTTTTTACCCTGAATTTTTAAATTACCGTTTTCTTTTAAATCTACTACCTGGGTAGTAATATCTGCCTCAAGAGTTCCACTTCTCTGGGTTGCTCCATCAGCAGATTCCGAATCAGAATAACTGAAATCGAAAAATGGAATAAAATCTAAAATTCCTCCACCCTCTTCAGCACTGTATTCACTGCTCTGACTTGCATCAGAATTGGCACTCTGAATAGCACTTGCATCTTCTTCAATTACTACAGTAATTATATCTCCCATTTCATAATCGGGATAATCCTGATATAAGTCTTTAGAATTATCGCTCCAGAGTGATTTTGCAGCTGCAGGAGAAACAGCAAGCAATACAAACAGCATTATAATAGTAACTATTTTTAATTTCTTTAAATACATTTTTGCACCTCACTTAATCTGAGATCATTTTAACCTCAGTTGGTGAAACAACTTCAACCTGAAATTGATAACCACTATTTAAGTTTTCTACAGTGATAATCTCACCAATTTTTCCTCTTTCCTTTGCTTCAACAACGGTCGAAATCCTTATATTGTTCCGATTGAGCCTCAGATTTAATTTCTGCCCCCATTTTACAGCATAGGGGATTTTTAAATAACTTAACTTTAAGAACTCTTCCTTTTTTAGAGAACGAGAAAGTTCTATATTATTAAAATCTATTTCCGAAAAACTATTTATAATTTGCTCCGGGTCTCCTGCAATACTTTTTTCTTTTAATTTAAAATCAGATTTATTAATTTTAGTTCCACTTTTTAAATCTTCAGCTGCAGTCAAAACTTTCATTACCAGTTTGATTTCAACTGGATAAAAAAAGCTGCGCAGCCTCTCTCCGTTCTGCCAGACTTCCAATTTTAAGCTGGTGTTTGGAAGTGATAAAATCTGATTTTCGGCAATTTTCAGCTGATAATTTCCGGCCGGAATTTCAATTTCATTAATTGAGTTTTTACTTTCAATTATCAGCTTATCTGAATTGAAATCAAGGTTTGTTTTTAAATAATTTTCAACAAGTTTATAGATCTCAGCTTCTTTAATCAAATTACTTTTTCGCTTTACAACTACAGTTTTCGGCATCTGCAGCTTGAAATCTTCCTTTTCATAACCCAGATTTTTAACTGTCAGATCGACCAGCACCCGACTCAAACGCTTACTGTAACCTGGATTGGGAGAACTTTTGAAACTTAAACTCTCCAATTCTTTTAAAGCTGCAGCTGAAAGCTCTGGCGCCTTAATTTCTGCAATCTCCTTCAGTGTAATCTGAGGAGATTCAACTAAAAGCTCACTGTCTATTGTAATCTGAAAAGCAGCAGCATTAAAAGCTGTAAGCAAAATTATTACTGCTGTTAAAATTAAAATTGATTTATTCAATATTCTACACCTCATAGTACTGCTTGAGCAAGCTTTAATTACCTTTTAAGCTGATTTGCAGTCTGCAGCATCTCATCAGCAGCCTGGATAGATTTAGAATTTGTCTCATAAGCTCTCTGAGCTGCAATCATGTTTACCATTTCTTCTACTACCTTAACATTTGACATCTCTAAAAAGCCCTGAGTCACTGTGCCAAAGCCTTCCTGACCGGGAACTCCCTGCATTGCCTGGCCTGAGGCCACTGTTTGTGAATAAAGATTTCTACCTTCACTTGATAGTCCAGCTGGATTAGCAAAACGATAAAGCTGAATCTGTCCCAGCTGCTGGTTTTCCCCATCTACTATAGCATTAACGGTTCCATCAGAAGTAACAGCAATTTCTGTTGCTTCCTGCGGCACCTGAAAACCAGGATCAAGCTGATAGCCATCAGAAGTAACTACATTACCATTGCTGTCCTGCTTAAAAGATCCGTCTCTGGTATAGGCAAAATTACCATCAGGCAGCTGAATTCTAAAAAATCCATCTCCCTCAATCAGCATATCTAGAGGACTGTCAGTATTCTGCACATTTCCCTGAGTAAATATTTTCTGAGTACTGTTAACCTTGGAACCATGTCCAACCTCAATTCCGGTTGGAATTTCTGCTCCCTGAGCATTTGGTGTTCCGGGTTCTCTCATATTGGTATAAATTAAATCTGCAAAATTAATCTTTGATTTTTTAAATCCACTTGTATTTACGTTGGCCAGGTTGTTAGAAATTACATCAATATTAGTCTGCTGTGAGTTCATTCCTGTTGCTGATGTCCATAAAGCACTAATCATTTTTTTCCACCTCAATTATATTTTTTTGAAGCGGACATTATAAATATTTAGGTTAATTAACAACTGCTGTATCTTTCAGTCAACAGCAGTAAAGAGCTTCCCTTTCAGGTCCAGCTCGACCTTAAATATTTAGGCCCGTCCGACTTCGTTAATCACTTTATCTAATGACTGATCAATACTGCTGATCACCTTCTGGTTTGACTCATAATGGCGGGTAGTCTTGATCATCTTTGCCATTTCTTCTACAATCTTAACATTTGAACCCTCCAGATATCCCTGAGCAATTGCAGCTTCACTCTCCACTGCAGCTGCATCAGCCTGAGCTCTATAAAGGTTATCACCCTCCTGCAGCAGTTCTGCCTCTTCTTCAAAATTAACAAGAGCAATCTGTGCTCCCTGCAGACCATTATTAAAAGTAATCTGCCCATCAGCGCTAACTCTAAAGTCCTGATCGGGGATTAACTGAATTCTCTCTCCCTCACTATCCAGTACATGATTACCACTCTGAGTCACCAGTTCTGAATCAGCATTGATGGTAAAATTACCATCACGGCTGTATCTTTCACCAGCTTCAGTTTCTATTACAAAAAAGCCATCTCCTTCAACTGCAAAATCAAGAGCATTATCAGTTCTCTGAAAAGTTCCCTGGCTCATATCTTTAAAACTTCTCTCCATAAAAGCTCCAGTTGACAGTTCACCGATTTCCTGATCAGACTCACCGGCTTCAATCCTGCTCAAAAGCATTTCGGGAAAAGAACGGGTTATACCCTCTGATTTTTTAAAGCCATTTGTATTGACATTGGCCAGATTATTGGAACGAATATTTGTCTTTTTTTCCAGCACATTCATTGAAGACGCTGCCGTATATAATCCTCTAATCATCTTAACACCTCCTTTTGTCGTGAATTTATTAAAGCTATATTTATTATTAATTAGTTTTTTGTCTGAGTTCTTTATTAACCTCAGTAAAAGCACATTTTGAAATTTTATTTCTAATTATCATTTTGTCCTTACTGCTTAAAAGCTGTACACCCGGGAAAATACAATTATTCACTTTGATCACAGCATCATCAGAAGCAGTCAGCTGTTCTTCTAACTCTTCAATTTCTTCTTTCAGTTCCATTTTTCTATTTTCCAGCTCATCTTTTGTAGCCTTCAGTTTGGAGAACATTTCCTTTTTGTTTGGAGGTAATTTAATCCCTTTTTCTTTCATTGCTCTTAAAAGATCAACACTCTTATTTACCTTGTCCAGGTTATCTTCCACTGTTTCCAGTTCCTCTTTGGCAGCCTTAAAATTCTTTCTTAATTCTGGTTCAAGTCCAATTTCTACATAGGTTTTGGTAGCCAGACTGGAACCGATCATATTGGCTTCTATTATATTTTGAGCCATCACCCGGCCCCCAACTATTAAACCCTTACCACCATTTACAATGATGCTGTCTTTGGCAGTCACCTGACTGTGCATTATCGCCTCATGAACCCGAACATTATTTGCTTTTATCTCTGCATTTTCTACAAAGCGAGCATTTACATCTCCTTCAGCAGAAATTTTACCCTTATTTCTACCTAAAAAGCCTTTTTTAATTAATACACTGCCTCCACTTTCAATTTGAGCGGCAGCAACATTGCCGGCGACTTCAACGTCACCGGAAGCCTTGATCAGAAAACCTTCGCGGACATCACCGTGAACTTTAACACTGCCCACAAAGTCAATATTTCCTTCTTCCAGATCCACATCTCCTTTGACCTGATAAACGGGATCAATAGAAATTTTTCTATCATTACGGACAATCTGACCATCTTTGGCAGCATAAACACTGTTATTTTTTCTAACAGTATTTTTAGCCCGCGGCAGTTTAACTGACTTAGGCTTTGGCGGCTCTATTTCCTGACCAAAAACATCTCTACCAGGTTCACCTGCAGTCGGCTCTACCAGGGTAACAATTTTTTCACCCCGCCGCACATTATTGATCAAATTTTTAGAATGAAAGTCCATTGTTCCGTCTTCTCTAAGGGTTCCAATATTATTATCTTTCTCCTCAAAGTGATAGATCAAATATCCATCTTCCCCCGGCTCTGCTTTATCCCCTTCAGCAATAACTTCTTTACTAACTGGCTGTCTTCTTTTTAAAACTCTTTTCAACTTATCCTCATTTATACCATAACTGATATTTTTATCAGCCAGCAGCTCTTTTAAATCCTCATATGTAAATTCTCTGCCATCACGACCAGGGGTAAAGTTAAGCAGAGCTTTTAAACCATCTTTAGAAATTTCAATTTCTAATTTATCATCTTCAGAAGGTAAGTCTATATTTTCAGCGATTTTAAACCAGTCTTTTTCCTGATTATTCAACTTATCTCTTATTTTATCATAATCTGCTTCCATAATGCTATTTTTTTCTAAAAAATCTTCTATTTCCATTAATTCTGGCTTATTTTCTAACCTTAACTTTAATAATACATCATCTTCTGTAAACTTAAGCAGACAATTTTTGTCTTTTCTATCAACCTGCTCTTCACTCACTTCAATTACCTACCTTTCATTAGAAAAAATATTCTTTTGATCTACTTAACATCCCTCTTAAGCGCCGAATTGCCTGACTGTGAATTTGAGAAACTCTGGCAGCAGAAAGTTCAATAATTTCTGCAATTTCGACTTGAGTTAGTTCTTCGTAGTAATATAAAGTTAAAACCAATTTTTCATTTTCGGAAAGCTGATCCAGTTTTTCTGCTAACAAATCAACAGCTTCTTCCTCTGTCATTTTATCAACAGCCTCATCCAGATCTGCTGCTATTAATTCTATCAGTTCTACCCCTTCAAAATCATGAGAAAGTGAAATCCAGTTTGCAAGCTGACTGTGTCTTTCGATAGTGTTAAGTCTATCTTCCCGAATGCCAGCAAGTTCTGCCAGCTTTTTCTGATCGGGCTCTCTCCCATTTTTCGCCTTGAAATTTTCTCTCTCTTCTTCTACCAGCTTAATTTCGCGGCGCATATTATCCGGCAGCCAGTCTTTACTTCTTAAATAATCATATATTTCTCCTTTAATTCTGGGTAAAGCAAAAGTAGAAAATTCAACTCCTCTTTTGTGGTTAAATTTTTCTACAGCCTCAATCAACCCAATTATACCATAACTTTCTAAGTCATCAGCCTCAATATGGTCAGGCAGCATAATAATTATTCTTCCTACAGCATATCTGACCAGACCCAGGTGCTTTAAAATAATCTCTTCTCTGGCCTGTTGATTATCATCATCCTTATACTTTTTCCATAAAGATTTATCTAAAGCCATAATAATCTTCCTTTAGCAAATTTATTGGTTAATATTCTGCTGATAATCAAATTCTTCTGTATTAAGTGCTGAAAATCCTTCATTATCAAATTCATTTTCAACTGCAGATTCTTCAAATTCCTGGCTTTCAAATTCTGCTGATTCTAAATCATCTTCTTCCTCGGCAGCAGAATCTTTATTTTCTACTTCCGCCCCTTCTTCAGCTTCAGTATCAGTTTTAGAATTATAATTTTTAAGCAGATAAAAACTAAGCTGTAAAAATAGAATCATTAAAGTTGTATAAACCAGAAATTTTAAACCCAGAAAAAAAACAGTTTCCAGACTTCTTCGGGCCAGCAAATTATAAACAATTGAAGCTGTATATGTAATTAAACCCATAATGAGCGCGTTTACTAACATTTATCTCAAACCTTTTTTTCTGCTTTTCCGCTGATAGGCAAAAATCCACTGGATTATCTCTTCTCGCTGCTCATCTTCGATTTCTAAAAATTGAACTCCATAATTATAAAGCTCATCATTTTCCCTGTGAATTCTAACTATCTTAGATTTAATAAATTCCTTTGGTGCCAGAATATTTTTGAGACTGATTAGTATTTCTTTACCTTTTTTAAACTTTTTTTTCAGCTGTATCTGAATTCCGCCACCACTTATATCAAGCAGTCGAGCAGCAGATACTTTTTTGGGATAGCTCTGATCATCAACCATCTTATAGACATCAACTGTTCCTGTAACATCTAATCTGAAGTAATCCCGGCGCTGAATTCTGATTACCGAGTCAGCTCTTTCTATTAAGAGCAGTGGTATCGGTTTATTGGTCCTTTTTAAAATTTTGGATTCAAATTTATAGGCTGCCCGGTCAGAAGTGTAATAAACATTAACCTTCTGATTTAATCTTATTGGAAGGGGAGCACCTTCTCTGTATAATCCGGTGATTATAATTCCCTCATCCAAAAAATCAGCAACCTTGCTTAAATAGTTACCCTGATAGGTGCCTGTTAAAACTTCAATTTCCAGTTTTTTGTTTATCTCTAACTCCTTCATATTCTCAACTCCATCAACTATTTAACATGCTTATTGAAAAAATTAACCATTTTGGAGAAATAACTTTTGACCCCATTGGCCTGTTTTTCCTTTTCTTCTCCTGTTATTTTTCTGGCTATATTTTCAAAATCTCTGGCTGCTTTTCTTTTTGAAAACATTTCAGCATATGGTTTTTGCTTACGCAGAGCAGCACTTATTTTGCGGTCATGAGCTATACTACCAATTAAAGTTAAGTCTAAATCAAGATAGTTTTTTACAGTTTTGATAATTCTCTTAGCTGTTTTTTGAGCATCTTTTTCATCCTCAGTCTGATTAATCACAAGCTTTATTGATTTGTGGTATTGATGATTAGATAATATTTTAATCAGGCTGTAACTGTCCATAACCGAGGTTGGTTCTGTAGTTAATAATAAAATCAACTCTTCTGCAGCCATTATAGTGCTCACAATACTTTTAGCTGCTCCAGCACCAAGATCAATTAAAAGATAATCATAATTTTTTTCTATCTGTTCACCCAGCTCTATTAATTTATCCATGGCATCATTTTGAATATCAATAAAACTGTCATCACCGGTAATTCCACTTAAAAGCTTAATCCCGGCTGGACCTTCGATTACTGCATCTTCAAGACTGCATTCTCCCCGCAGCAGGTGTCCCATATCATAATTGGGCTGCACACCCAGCATAATATCAAGGTTAGCCATTCCAATATCACTATCAATAATCAATACATCTTTATTTAATTGGCGCAGATTATAGGCGAAATTAACAGTAAAAGTTGATTTACCAACTCCACCCTTACCACTTGCAATGGCAATGGTTCTGGTAGATGAAGTATCAAATTCCTGAAACTCTTTTTCATCTTTCTTTTTCTGCATTATTTCTTTAAGTTTGGCTGCCTGACTACGCATAAAAATCACCAAATAAGTATTTATAAATCTGGTCAGCACCTGCTGTTTCAAGGTCTTCTGGAACATCCTGGCCGCAGGTTAAATAAGAAAGCGATAAATCAAAGTTTTCTTTGAGATTAATCATCTCTCCATAAGTACTTGTTTCATCAAGTTTGGTCAGCAGAGCCCGGTCCGGCTCCAGTTCAGAAAATTTAGAAACAACATTTCTTAAGTCACTGCTTTTAGTATTTAAGCTCAATAATAAATGCACTTCATCTACAAAATTGTGATTTACAAAATCTTTAAGCCTGCTCAGCTGCTGCTGGTCCTTCCAGCTGCTGCCGGGGGTATCAATTAATATTAAATCACAATTTCTAAACTGACCCCTAATCATCTCTTCTAGCTTGGAACTGCTGTAGCAGACTGCAAAGGGAATGTCTATTATTTTGCTGTAAGTCTGAAGCTGCTCTACTGCTGCAATTCTGTAGGTATCAGCTGTAATCAAACCAACTTTTTTATCATTCTCTACTGCAAAATGAGCCGCTATTTTGGCCATTGTTGTTGTTTTACCAACACCGGTTGGACCAATAAAAGAAACTACCTTTTGCTCTGAATCAAGTTCTATTTCAGTATTAGCAGCAAAATAGGAAGCTAAAAAATCTTTTAACTGCTCCTCAAAATCTTCATGGTCTGCTGATTCAATTTCAGCATCCATTTCTTTTAAAAACAGATTAACATTTCTGCTCTCTACTCCCTGATCCAGTAAATAATTGTATAACTGGTTGCTGTTATTTAAATTTTTGTTTTCACTGCTGCCGGTTTTTTTATTCTGAAATTTACTCTGCAGTTTTTGAGCAGCAGTTAAATTTCTTTCATTCTTTTTAGTATTCTGCTTATCTATTTCTTCATTTTTTTGGGAATTATGACTTTCTTTTACCTCTAATTTACTTGCTGAAGTCTCCTGCTGTTTACTCTGCTGCTGATTATCCTGATGATAATTCTGCTGTTTATTTAGCTGCTTTCGAAAATTATTTTTCTTTTCTTCAATTATTTTATTCTCTTTTTCTTCAGCAGCATCAGCTGCAGTTTTTAAATCACTAATAAACTCTTTGATTGCATTTTTGTTTTCAGGATCCTCACTTGCTGTTTTTTGGATATCAGATCTCTCATCTCTTCTGGCTTTTCTGCCGTGATTTGAGATTTCAACCACATCATCTACCTGCTCATCATCAGCTTGAAGATTCTTATTTTGAGCAGGACTCTTTTGAACTGAATTATCCGGGCCGCCGCTTTTAGCTTCTAAAGCAGCTACAACCTCAAACATTTCTTTGCCAAAAAAACCAAAAAAGCCACCTTTTTTAAATTTTCTTTTGTTGACAATTACTGCCTCTGGTCCCAGATCAGCTTTGACCTGAAAAATTACATCCTGCATATTTTCGCCTGTATATTTTTTTACCTTCATTTACTTAACAACCCCCTGAACCTGCAGATCAACATCAGATTCCAGTTCATTAAAAGAGAGTACTGTTAAATCGGAAAAAGTACGGTGTACCATCTCTTTAATCGGCCTTCTGATCATTGGTGAGGTTAATAAAATTGGTTCCTTACCCTGTTCCAATAACTGTTTGGCCTGCTGAACTATATTATTTATTAGACTTTGAGCTTCAGCCGGCTGAAGTGATAAATAATTACCCTGATCAGACTGTTCTAAAGAATTTGCAAGTTTTTCTTCTTTTTGTGGATCAATGGTAAAGACATTTAAGTTATTTTCCTGATCAGTAAACTGTTTGCTGATCTGTCTGGATAATCCCTGTCTTACATACTCAGTCAGTATTGTCTGATCCTTGGTCCTGGCTGCATGATCAGCCAGCGTCTCTAAAATTAAAACTAAATTTTTGATCGGAATATTTTCCCACAACAAATTCTGTAATATCTTTTGAATTTCACCTAAGTTCATCAAATCAGGCATTAATTCGTCAACAACTGCCTCATTTTCTTCTTTTACATTATCGATTAACTTCTTCACTTCTTCTCTACCCAGTAATTCGTAAGCATGAGATTTAATAATTTCTGTTAAATGTGTTGCCATCACTGAACCAGGATCAACAACAGTGTAGTTAGCCATTTCAGCTCTTTCGCGCTGTTCAGCCTCAATCCAGATAGCTGGAGTTCCAAAAGCTGGTTCTTCTGTATCTATACCCTCAATATCTTCAAAAGTATCTCCGGGGTCCATAGCCAGATATTTATCAGCAAAAAGCTGGTATTCACTGATTTCTACTCCCTGCAGTTTTATCTTATAAGTGTTGGGCTGCAGCTGTAGATTATCTACAATCCTGACAGGTGGTAGAATGATACCTAAGTCCATAGCAATCTGTTTTCTAATATTGGCCACTCTATCTAAAAAATCTCCTCCCTGTTCGGGAAGAACCAGTGAAATAAGATTATAACCTACTTCAATTTCTAACTTATCAACTTTAATCAGCTGTTTAATTTCCTGTTCTTTCATTTCCTGTTTTTCTTCCGGGCTTAACTCTGGCTTTTTCTTTTTCTTCTTTTGCTTCGGACTTTCTACCTCAGCAGTCCTAATAATTAAATAGCCCATGGTAGCAATAAATACTGCCAGCACCAGAAAAGGAACAGTTGGTAAACCTGGTACAAAACCGAGTATCATTAAAACCCCTGCAGCAATAAAAAGAGCTTTAGGCTGCTTTAAAAGCTGTTCTGTCATTTCATTACCCATATTATTATCAGAAGCGGCTCTGGTTACAACCATACCGGTAGCGGTAGAAATCAAAAGAGCCGGAATCTGGGAAACCAGACCATCACCAACAGTTAAAAGTATGTATGTTTCTGCTGCCTGGCCGAATCCCATATTCTGCTGCAGCATACCGATTACCAGACCGGCAATAATATTAATAAAAGTTATGATAATACCTGCTATCGCATCACCTTTAACAAACTTACTGGCACCATCCATTGCTCCATAAAAGTCTGCTTCCTGTCGAATCTTTTCTCTTTCTCTTTTGGCCTCATGTTCATCAATAATCCCCGCATTTAAATCAGCATCAATACTCATCTGCTTACCGGGCATCGCATCCAGTGTGAATCGGGCTGCTACTTCGGCAACTCTTTCTGCACCCTTAGTAATTACAACAAACTGAATAATTACCAGGATTAAAAAGATAATCAGACCGACAACATAGTTACCCCCGACAACAAAATCACCGAAACTCAAAATAATCTCTCCAGCATATCCCTGACCTAAGATCAGTCTGGTTGTCGAAACATTAAGACCCAGTCTAAATAAAGTTGCAAAAAGCAAAAGGGAAGGAAAAACTGAAAGATCTAAGGGCTCAGTAGTATAGATACTCACCAGTATTACAACCATTGAGAAGGTTATATTTGCAGCCAGCAGCATATCTAAGAGCATAGTCGGCAGTGGAATAATAAACATTACTATAATTCCAACTACCATTAAGGCAAAAATTATATCCATATTTTTTGTTATATTTGTAAAAGCTGCACTATTATCCACTAATAAAATTAACCTCCATCATTTTTAAACAAAAATCTGTGCACAAGTTATAATTATTATATCAACAATCAGCTGAAATTAAAACCAAAAAAAGAAATTAATAAACAATACTACTAATTTTTATTCTGAAATATTTTGGCCAGGATTTCGGCAACTGCCTGATAAAGTTCTACCGGCACCTGATCACCAATCTCAGTCATTTTATTTAAAGAACGAGCAAGGGGCTTGTTTTCTATTATTTCTACCTCAGCTTCTCTTGCTTTTTCCTTAATCTTTTGAGCAACAAAATCTTCACCTTTGGCCACAATAACCGGAGCTTCCATCTCATCTAAATCATATTCTAAGGCAACAGCTATATGAGTCGGGTTAGTAATAACAACATCTGCATCTTTAACAGAAGACATCATTCTATTCATGCTCATCTCACGCTGTTTCTGCTTTCGCTGCTGCTGAATCATCGGATCTCCTTCCATCTCTTTTCTTTCCTGTTTAACCTCATATTTAGACATTTTGAGATCCTTATTATGCTGCCAGCGCTGATAGAGCAGATCTAAAACTCCCAGAACTATCAAAGCTGCTATTATTGCAAAGGCCATCTTCGAAATTAAAGCTGCAATGGCCATCAGTGATTCATCCAAGCCCTGATGGATGCTTTTTTGAAAAACTTCCAGGTTCCCCATTAAAAATCGATAAGCTATTGCTGCAATAATCCCCAGTTTAAATAAAGATTTTAATAATTCCACAAAACCTTTAAGAGAAAAAATATTTTTAGCACCCTTAATTGGATCTATCTTTTTAAGATCCGGCACCAGTGGTTTGGTGGTAAAAAGAGCACCAACCTGCAGAAAATTTATCAGAATGCCGGCAAAGGCGGTAACGATCATAATTGGATAAATGGCTTCAATTACAGCAAAAAATGCATCATATAAAATATTAAAGCCCAGAGTAATTGTAAAGGGTTCTATAATTAAATTTTTAAAATAATACTGGATCTGATTTAAAAGCCCAAAAAATATCTGCTGCATCAAAAAATAGAGAAACATAAAACTTGCCAGTAAGGTAACTGCCTGACCGATTTCTTTACCTTTGGCTACATTACCCTCTTCTTTAGCTTCTCTTTTCCGTTTCGGCGTGGGTTCTTCAGTTTTTTCTCCAGTTCCACCATCAGCCATAATTTTTTCTCCTTTTTATAAGCGATTCAAATTTACAAGCTATTTAAAATATATAGAATAAAATTTCTGAAAATACTTAAGGGGCAATCAATCTAAAAAGAGCCGGTATTTCATTGATCACGTTCATAATGATTTCTGAATAATAATTATTTAAGACCGGCATCAATACATAAAGTAAAATTAGACCAGCCATGATTTTAATCGGCAGTCCAATTACAAAAAGATTCATCTGCGGCACTGATCTGGCTAAAAAGGCAAGTATAATATCTATAAAAAAGATCGCTCCTGCAATCGGCAGCGCAATTTTTACAGCCAGTACAAACATATCAGCACTTCTTCTAAAAAAATACTGCCAGAGCTGTGAAGAAAAATTAACTCTACCAGGTGGTATAATCTCAAAAGATTCATATAAATGTCTGACTAAATATAGATGTCCATTTAAGGCCAGAAAAAGAAGGGTTACAAAAATGTTTTTCAGCTGACCAACAACCGGAGAGTCAACACCACTAAAAGGGTCAACTACATTTGCTATTCTAAAACCCATCCGCATATCAATTATCTGGCCGCCGAGCTGTACTGCTGAAAAAACTAAAAAAACAGCAAGTCCCATAAAAAGACCGATGCTGGCTTCACTGATAATCTCTATAATTACCAACATATTATTTTCTGGATAAACTGCAGGATACATCCCTGAGACAAGTGGAAAGCTGAAAACAGTCAAAGTCAGAGCAATTAAAATCTTGGCCCGGTAAAAAATAACCTGACTGCTGAAGACAGGAGTTAAAAGCATCATTCCCAGATAGCGGCTTAAAATCAAAAAAAATAAATAGATATATTCATTAATCATTAAACTATCTATCACACTTATCAGCCCCTATCCTACATAATTTGGAATTGCCTGCAGCAGTTCCTGTACAAATTCGATTACTGTTCTCATAATCCAGGGACCAAAAAAGGCTATTGAACCAAGAACTGCAAATATCTTGGGCACAAAGGCCAGAGTCTGTTCCTGAATCTGAGTTGTAGCCTGAAAAATAGCAACTAAAAGCCCTGTGATTAGACCGGCACCCAGAACCGGAAGCACAACTATAATAACTGTAAATAAAGCCTCACGTCCAATATCAAGGACTACTGCTTCTCCCATTATTTTCAACTCCTAAATTATTAAAGCCTCAAAGCTTATATTTTCTCTACCTTAAACCTATTAGAAAAAAGTTTCGACAAGTGAACCAATCAAAATATGCCAGCCATCTGCCAGCACAAAGAGTAAAATTTTAAAAGGTAATGAGATAATTACCGGTGGCAGCATCATCATTCCCATCGACATTAAAATACTGGCAACTATCATGTCGATCATCAAAAACGGAATGTATAATAAAAAGCCAATTTGAAAGGCAATTTTTATTTCATTGATCAAAAAGGCAGGTATCAGAACAAAGGTAGGCAGATCCTCCCTGGTCTCCGGCCGCTCAATCTCAGCTATATTAGTAAATAAAGCCAGCGAACGCTCGTCAACCTGATTAAACATAAATTCTCTGACCGGGGTAATTGTATTATCATAAGCTTCTTCCAAGCTTATCTCTTCAGCCAGATAGGGCTGTAAGGCATTCTGATTAACTCCCTGCCAGACCGGTGACATAATAAAGATTGTTAAAAAAATTGCAATTCCAATCAAAACCTGATTTGGCGGCATATTATTTAAGGCAAGAGCCCTTTTTAAAATTGAAAAAACTATTATGATTCTTGTAAAAGATGTAAATAAAATTATGATTGCTGGTGCTAAAGATAAAACTGTTAATAAAAGTAAAATTCGCAGTGATAGAACCAGATCTTCACCCTGATTTTCAGCTCCTCCATCTCCAATTTCAAAGGAAATATTAGGAATATTAAAGTCCTGTGCAGAAGCTGAAAAAGTAAAACTAAATACTAATAAACCGATAAAAGCTAATAAAATTAATTTCTTAAACATCCTGATCACTGCTGTTAGAATTATGATCACTGTTATTTGAACTATTATCTTTAGCCAGAATACTTTTCAATTTATTTTTAAAGTTAGGCTTTTTTTCTTTTGCTTTCTTTAAATTTTTAAAATCTAAATCAATTTCAGCAAGCGGCCAGCTTCTTAAATAGTTCAATTCTTCTTTGCTGCCGCCGAGCATTACAATCTCATCAAAAACTTTGACAAGATAGATAGTTTCTCCATTGGCCAGCCTCATCGTATCAATTATTTCCATCTGTTTGGAGTTGTTGAAATTAAAGCGGTTTTTTACCAGATAATAAATTGCTAAAATAAAGGCGATTACTAAGACAAGATAAAAAGTTATTTTGAATGTTTCCCATAGGTAATCCATTATATCACCAGCCTATATTTTTGATAAGCGTTCAGCGGGACTAATAATATCCTTAACTCTAAAACCAAAGTTCTCATCAATAACTACAACTTCTCCCTTAGCTACAAGTTTACCATTGACCAGTAAATCAACAGGTTCTCCAGCAAGTTTATCAAGTTCTATAATTGAACCATCACCCAGATCAAGTATATCTCTAATCTTCATTACTGTTTTTCCAAGGCGTACTGTTACTTCCAGCGGTACATCTTTAATCAATTCCATATTATTTGGCAGAGGCTGAGTGGAAGATTCATTAAACTCAGGAAATTGAGCTGACTGAACATCAATTTTTTCTTCACGTTCAATATTTCTATTTTGAGGCTCTCTGCGCTGCTGTGGCGCCTGCTGCTGTCTGGAAGCAGCCTGAGGCTGAGCTTGAGCAGCTGGAGCTGTATTCTGAGCTGCAGCAGGCTGCTCTTGATATTCTTCTTTAACAGAAGTATCAACTTCTTCTTTTACTTCTTCTTCAATTTCCTCTTCATCAATAGTATTGTCCATTAAGCCTGTACTGCCACCTAAAAGAGATTCAGCCAGATTTTTAACAAATTTATAAGATGAAATCTGCTTAAAACTGCTGTCAATAACCTCTCCTACTTTTAAATTAAAAGAAGTAACAACAATTTGCTCATCAGGATCAAACCAGTCTCTCCCCTCTTCAATTACATCATCAAGATCAATAAATTCTGCTGTCGGAGGAGAGATATTAACCAGTTCATCTAAAATATTTGACATTGCCGTAGAAGCTGCACCCATCATCTGATTCATGGCTTCTCCAACAGCACTAATGGAGATCTCATTTAACATTTCCTGGTCCATTCCTTCCAGACCATCTCCACCCATCATTAGATCTGCAATCACAGCAGCATCTTCAGTATCAATGACCAGCAGACTTAAGCCCTCAATCCCCTCAACATATTCCACCTTAACTAATACACAGGGCCTGTCATATTGTTCAATTAACTGCTTAAAAGTTTGAACCTCAACTTCCGGAGTTGTAATATCTACCTTTTCATCAAGTAATGTGGAGAGCGCTGTTGCTGAAGAGCCCATAGCAATATTATTTACTTCTCCAATAACATCAATTTCTTCTGAACTTAAATCAGAAACATCTGCTAGACCGGCTCCATTTTCAGCAGTTTCATCTGCAGCTGCAGACTCTTCATCTTCCTCATCATTCATTAGAGCATCTATTTCGTCCTGTGATAAAAAGTTACCATCATTCGTCATCGTCTTCACTCTCCTCTAACAAGTTTTCCGCTACACCTATTATTTGTATTGCTTTATGATTATTTTTATTTCCAACTACTGCTTCATATTTTCTCCTGCTGCCAATTTTAAGTTCAGCATTTTCTTCAACTTTTTTATCAAGTCGAACTACATCTCCAGGCTGCAGATAGAGAAAATCCTCCACAGTAATTTCAGTACTGCCTAAGACTGCATCAACTTCAACCAGGGCTTCATTTAAGCGCTTACGAAGTTTTGCTATATGTTCTGGAGTCTGTT
>Ga0247721_100198_pt1 | contig 24748 bp, 20 predicted proteins | sample MSEWel2017_08_16_FD_189089 | JGI IMG/M metagenome (GOLD analysis project Ga0247721, IMG submission 189089) | Subsurface sediment microbial communities from gas well in West Virginia, United States - MSEEL Well Study Marcellus 3H_2017_08_16 | ecosystem: Environmental > Terrestrial > Deep...
AACTATTTGATTATGTAAATTGGTATAACAATCATAGAATACATGGGTCACTAGATTATCTTACCCCTGTAGAATATAGAATGTTAATGTCCGAGAAAAAAGTGTCCTAAAAAGGGTTGACAATCCAAATCCAATAGGATATAATAAAAAAAGATATTGCATTTAACATAAAAAAGGAGTGATTAGTGATGACAACTTTCGCAATTCCAAGAACAGTTCACCATGGCAAGAATTCACTAAAGGAATTAGAAAATCTAGAAGGTAATAAAGCCATTATAGTCACAGATGAAGGAACTATGAGTAAGCTTGGCTTTGTTGATAAGGTAAGAAAACACTTAAAAAATGCAGGTTTAGAAGTAAAAGTTTTTGAAGGAGTCGAACCCGACCCATCGGTAAAAACCGTAAAAGAAGGTAAAGATATAATGTTAGACTTTGGACCTGACTGGATAATTGCACTAGGTGGAGGCTCACCAATGGATGGTGCTAAAGTCATGTGGTCTTTTTATGAGCATCCAGATTTAAAATTCGAAGATATTATAGAAGTAAATTCCATGCCTAAATTAAGAAATAAAGCTAGATTTGTTGCCATCCCTTCAACTAGTGGTACTGCATCAGAGATTACCGCTTTTGCAGTCATTACAGACCGGGAAAAGAAGATTAAATATCCATTAGTTTCCGGGGAAATCATTCCCGACATTGCTATTGTAGATCCTGAAATACCTTCAACAATGCCTAAACATATTACTGCCAATACTGGTATGGACGTATTAACTCATGCTGTCGAAGCTTATATCTCTACAGCAGCAACTGACTATACAGATGCATTAGCCCTAAAAGCTATTGATTCAGTATTTGAATATCTACCAACAGCTTATGAGAATGGTGATAACCTACAAGCAAGAGAAAAAATGCATGATGCATCTACAATGGCAGGTATGGCCTTTTCTAATGCTTCGTTGGGGATTGTCCACTCATTAGCTCATAAAATTGGTGGTGAATTGCATTTTACACATGGATTATCTAACGCAATATTATTACCATATGTAATCGAATTTAATTATGAAGCTGCCGAAGATAAACTTCAAAAGATTCAAGATACTTTAGAAATAGGTTGTCTAGCAGAAGAGGTTCGAAAATTAAATAGTAAAGTAGGAATTCCTGATAACTTCCAAGCAATAGCAGACAAATTTGATGTCACAGATGAAATGTTTGAAGATGCTTTAAGTCGGATGCCAGAAAATAGTCATAAGGATCCATGCACTCTAACTAACCCTAATCAGCCTACGGTAGAAGATATGAAAGTGCTTTATGAGAAAGCATATTATGGGAAGTAATAATAAGAACTCCTTTGGTTTATTAATCAAAGGAGTTCTTATATCTTTATTTTAATTATTTATTTCCATAATATTAATTTTTGTTACTTTAGTAAACCTATCATTTAACAATTCAATTGCCTTATCGACAGCTAATTCCTCTAAAGTAAAATAAGTAAGAGTCATAAGCTTTTTATAGTCATTCTCCTCATTTAAATATAATTTATCAAATTTTTCTAAATTCATGGCAGCTTTTCGCACCAGTCTCTGTAATATTTCAAAAGAAGACCGGGATAATAAATTTCGATCAACATAATTTTCTAATCTGCCGCCTTCTCTATATTTAGTTGAACCTTCAACCCCCATAAATTTTAAAAACCACTTAGCTTTATAATATCCTAAGGCATTACTCAGTCCCATATAATCAGCTATTAATTCATCTAAAAGGTGAGTCTCCATACTCCCTAAAGCTCTTTTAGTAAAATAATGAGTGCTTTCATGACCAAGTCTTATCTTTAAAGAATATTCTCTCCATTCTGCTTCTGAAAGATTTAATTCTTTTGCCGAAATAGCGCTATAATTATTATCACTTAAAACCATAAACTTATCCTGATACAACTCTTTTTTAGAAATAAGTCTCTTAAATTCTTTTCGCCAATTCCAAGCAAGATTATCGTTTAACCATTCTTCTTTATACCTTCTTATTCTATCCCAGTTATTATAACCAGATATCATTGTTGCCCCCATTGAATCAGGTATCTCCTGAGGTTCATTCTTCTTTAAAATAGCCTGTATAATAGATACAAAATCTGGTCTATGCTTCACTTTTAAAACAGGAATCTTTCCTGCAATCGTTTGCTCTACTGTCAATTCTAACTTTTCCGGCCTTTCTAACTCTAACTCTGTCGCTTCAGGCACTTCATCAATATCTTTCCCTCGTAAAGTAACATCTTTATAAAAAGACTGCTCACTTATTCCTTCTTTAATCAGAAAGTTAAATTGGACTAACTTTTCCTTTAAAGTTGCAAAAGTTCCTTTCTCTTTTGCTTCTTCTATATAATCTTCCCAGACCTCAATATGTCTTTCATCTTCTAGGGGTAAACTTATTTCTTCATTATAAGAATGATCAAAATATCTATTATTATATTTTAACAACTCTTCGATTTCTTGAGTACCAGCATTACACTGCTTTAAGATTTCTGTTCTAAAGTTTAATTTATCTATTGTTATCACCTCACTATAAAGATAAAACTTGAGCAGGGGAAAAATGACCCTCTCAAGTTTTATCTTGATTGTATTAATTCTATTTTTAATTAGTTTATTATTTAATTCAACTTAATTTAAAACCAACCACTTACTTTATCAATAGCATGATCATGTATGTCTTTTCCTGTTTCCTCTTCTACCTCATTATTAACAGCTACATATGTAGAAACAACAGCAAGAGTAGTAGCAACCACTGCACCACCTGCTACATTATCTAAATCATCTTCTGATAATTCTCCATCTCCAGACTCATTTTTTAATGCATCTACAATATCCTTTCCCATTTCTTTAACTTCTGCGTCTGTGAGTTCAATATCAACTTCTGCTGCTAATCCCTTTACCTCCTCTGCTGATTCACATTCAAATAACCTCTTAGCCAACTCCTGGTCTTCATTCACCTTTGTAAATAATTTTTCTGCGTTTTTCACTTTTCTTCCTCCTTTTAATTTCATATTAATTAATAGCTATTAAATAATAATTACAGCCATTTAACTTGATTTAAAACCAACCACTTACTGTGTCAATTACATATTCATGAGTATGCTTCCCAGTGTCTCTTTGTACTTTATCATCAACTGCTATACCTGCTCTAGTTACTGCTGCACCTGCAGCAACTACTCCTGCTCCTGCTCCAACCACTGCTGCACCTGCACCGATTGCTGCAAAAGCAGTAGCACCAGCAATTCCACCTGCTACATTATCTAAGTCTTCCTCTGACAGTTCTCCTTCTTTATTCATGCTTTTTAATTCCTCTACAATAGCCTTTCCTGCTTCTTTGATCTCTTTTTCAGTTAACTCAATGCCGACCTCTGCTGCTATTTGCTTAACTTCTACTGCTGATTCAGCCTCAAATACCTTTTCAGCTAACTCCTTATCCTCTTCTGCCTTTTTAAATAACTTCTCCATTCCATTCATCATTATCTTCCTCCTTTTATTTTTTAATCAGTCCTTAACTAGAACCAACCTTGTACTAGCTTAGTCACATCTTCCTTTCGACGTTTTTGAGGTTGGATACCATGTCCCACTACTCCGGGCTCTATTGGTTGTCCTACTAATGGACTTACCAGTCCTCCTTGAGATACCGTGCTAAAACCGCCGGCTACATTATCTAAATCATCTTCTGATAATTCTCCATCTCCATCAACATCTTCTAATTCATTTAAGATAAGTTTTCCTGCTCCCTTAACCTCTTCTACTGTCAATTCAATACCAACCTCTGCTGCTAATTCCTTTACCTCTTCTGCTGACTCAGTTGCAAATAACTTTTCAAATAATTCTTCATCATCTTTTACCTTAGCAAATAATTTCTCTACTTTTTCCATTTTTCTTTTCCTCCTTTAATTTTTAAATGTTGAAATAATTGTTCTTTCATAACTATAATAACGCTTATTATAAGTCACCTTCAAATTAGAACCATTTATTTGCCATGTCGTTTAACTGTTCTTTCTGAGCTGCTGGTGATTGTTCTTTTTGAGACATTGGATTAAGCGGATTAAACGATGGCATCTTAATATTAACCTCTTCAATATTGAGAAGACTAACCCCGCCAAAACCACCAGCAACATTATCCAAATCATCCTCTGATAATTCCCCATCTCCATTAGCACCTTCTAGCTTGTCTACTATAAGCTTTCCTGCTTCCTTAACTTCTTCGACTGTTAACTCAATACCAACCTCTGCTGCTAATTCCTTTACTTCCTTTGCTGATTCACTCTCAAATAACCTCTTAGCCAACTCCTGATTTTCATTTACCTCTTCAAATAACTTTTCAATTTTTTTCACTTTTATCTTCCTCCTTTTAATTAATAACTTTCTTCTACTTATTAATACTGACTTAGACAAAATGTATTACATGATTTTTTGATTTTTTAATTCTATTCTTGCTGAAGCTCTAGTCCTACTACTTCATTGGTCACTTTTTCATTATCGTTAGCAATTATAGAGGCTGCAGCTAAATTAGGATAAACATTAATTACAGTAGTCATCGAATCTATTATAGGATTAATTGCAATCAACAAGGCTATAATAGCTGTCGAAGGAATTCCTATTGGAGTAAGTACAAGACTAATCATAGTTCTAGCTACTAAGCCAGGTGCTCCAGAAGCAGCCATTCCTGCTAGAACAGAAGTAATGACTATAATAGCTAACTTACCAATCCCTAAAGTATGTCCATATAATTGAGCGGCAAATATAGCCCCTACCGCAAAGACCATTACATTCCCATAACGACAAAGAGTAACTCCTAAGGGAATAGATAGATTAACTTTCTCTTTGTTAAAATCAAGCCGATTGCTTAAGCCTTCAATTGCTGACGGAACAGAAGCAAAACTATTTCTAGTCCCTACACAGATTAGCAATGTTTCACCTAAAGCTTTGAACTGTTTAAAGTATGACGAATTACCATAATACCAAATAATAAATGTACTAATTAAGAAGATTACTATCCCTACTAAATAAAGTAATAGAATAAATTTAAATAATGAAGCTAGGGCAGAAAATCCAATCGTTGATATTTGAGTAGCCATTAATGCTGCTAAACCAAAAGGTAAAAAGTACATAGTTGATTTGATTACTTTCTGAAAAGCCTCAAATATCCCATCAAATAAAATGATAATATTTTCACTTGCTGTAGGTGAAATATATTTCATCATAACTCCTAATACAATGAAGAAGAATATCACTTTCAGATTTTCTCCATTGGCCAAAGCAGTAAATATATTTTCAGGAATAATATTAATAATAAAGTCTACTATGGCTCCTTCCTGACCTTTTTGTTGGGGAGGATGTTGTGAATGAATCACCTTAATAATAGAGCCTAATTCAGCGGCACCACCACTACCTTGTTTGCTCTGTAAAGTTAACTTTCCAATTGCTCGCTGAGTCTCCATATCAACCTTGACCAAAGGTCGAGATATACCAGCCGTTATAATACTAACCAATGAAACCCCAATCAGAAATAGGACAAATACAGTAATTATCTTCTTTAAGTACCTATCTGATTCTTCTGATTTAAATAGTTTACCAATACTAGTAATAATAGCTGCAGCTAAGATAGGAATTACACACATCTTTAATATTGTTAAGTATATTTCACCAATCGGTTGTAAATAAGGAACCAAGCCTTTAAAGTTAATCCCAATTACTATCCCAGTTATCATTCCTACTAATACAGCCCAAGGGCTCAATAGCAAATTTAACATCTTATTCTTCACTCCTAACACCTCCTTCAGATCCTATTCATATACTTCCGGATATCTATCAATTAAATCATTTACACTCATATTAATCTTACGGCTCTTCAAATAAAAATTAAGCCATTCTAAAAGCTGATTGCTCCCTCGTGGTAAAGCCATAGCAATATAATCTTTTTGGTCTTTGAGAATATAGACTGAAGCAAATAGAGCAATATTTGAATTCTTCCGCACTGATTTGATTACTTCATTTTCATCATATAAAGCTGCCATAACTTCTCCTTCTTTTAAAGCATTAACTACACTCTTCCATTCTTCATACTGAACAATTTCAGCATTTTTAAATAATTGATTAGCAAACTCAACATAAGATGTCTTCGCTCTTACACCAACTTTAACTTTAGCAGTTCGTAAATGATCCATCGGATAATCTTTAATTCCTTTTTTAGTAGCATAAGTTGAATTTACTAACAGTGCCCGACGAAAAGTAACATATGGCTCTGTATATCTTATTACTTGTGCACGGTCAAAGGTCATACTAAATTTAGAAATCACTACATCAACTTTGTTCTGAGCTACTAGCTCAAATAACTGTTGATAAGTCTTAGCTTCTCGGTTGAATTTGACCTTCACCCCTAAAACACGAGCAATATCTCGAGCTAATTCAATATCAATTCCGTATAGTTTTCCTTGATCATTAGTCATAAAGAAAGGAGGCATGTCCTTGTAATACAACCCTACGACTAATTCACCTCTCCTTTGAATTTCATTTATCTCAGGAGCAGGTTTAATCATTATTCTTTGACCAACAGCTATTCCTCCATATGTTAATATTGTACCTATTACTATCATTAGTAATAGCAACAAAATGCCAATTCTAGATTTCATATTCCTCCCCCCTTAGTCAATCCAATCAATATAATATTCTCTATAAATACTATCCTTTACTTACTTATACGAACTACACCTAAAAGTATTACACATTTTTTCAAAAAAACCTAATTTTAATCAAATTAAGCTAATTGTCTTTTGGCTAATTCTGCAAAAACACCATCCTGATCTATTAAAGTATCGTAATCTCCTACTTCAACAACCTTTCCTGCGTCTAAAACAATTATCTTATCTGCATTTCTAATAGTACTTAATCGATGAGCGATAACTACTCGACTTGCATTTAATCTCTCAACACTCTTACTAACTATATCTTGAGTTTCATTATCTAAGGCACTAGTTGCTTCATCGAAGAATAGAATACTAGGTTTATGTACTATCGCTCGCGCAATTAATAATCTTTGTCTTTGTCCACCAGATAATGTACCTCCTCCTTCTGAAATTACTGTATGCATTCCCATTGGCATTTGCTTTATATCTTTATCAAATCCTGCCATGCGAGCTGCCTCCCAGGCATCATCCATAGTTAAGTTAGAAGAACCAATTATATTAGTAAAGATATCTCCTGACATTAATTGACCATTCTGCAAAACTACTCCGAGCTGACTTCTCACTTCTGATATATCTAAATTTGCTAAGTCCTGACCATCATAATAAACAGAACCAGATTGAGGTGTTTCAAAACCTAATAAAAGCCTAAATAGAGTTGATTTCCCACTTCCAGAAGGTCCTACTAAGGCCACAAATTCTCCTGGTTCCATATGTAATGAAGTATCATTTAATATTAACGGACCCTCTTCTGTATACTTAAAATTAACATGAGAGACTTCTATTTCACCTTTAAGCTCTCCCGGATCAGCTTTCGTTTCATCTATTTCCGGTGTCGCTTCTAATATTGGTTTAGCTCTTTCGTATAAGGGTATTATAGACAAGATAGTCATAAAGACACCCGAAACAGATAAGACCCCACTCATAAAACTTGTAAAAGCTGCATTAAAAGCTAAGAAGATACCTGTTGGCAAATTGAAACCAGCAGAACTTTGCATAAACTGTAGCATAAACCAAAAGATAACCATGGAAGTAATTATCGGATACACACTATTAAATACAGCTAAATAATTTGATATATTTTCGGCTTTAAACCTTAATTTTTTCTTCTCACTAAAGGTATTACTCCATAAATAAAAAGCTCTCTTTTCAGCATTTGCTACCCTAAGTTTTGATATTGCTCCAATTAACTGTAATACTAAGCCACTAATCTTACCTTCGGCTTCCGCAATTTCTCTTTGATATCTTAAACTTAAATAACTAGCTAATGTAGTTACAGCAACTGAAATGACCACTAATACAATCGCTACCATAGCTAATTTTACACTATAATAAAAAAGCAAGCCTAAATTGAATATTGAAAATACACTAGATAATAAAGTAGAGAGTGTAGCTCCGGATAACGACCTTCTAATAGCATTAATACTACCTGCTCTTTGAGCTAAATCTCCAGTATTATAATCTCTAAAGAAAGGCATCGGTAGCTTTAAAACTCTATCCCAGACGGCAGCTTGAATTGAATAATCCATTCTATTTTCAACTCTCATCATTGCTATTGACCGCGTGACCTGAAAAGTAAACTTAGCAAAAGTAGTTGCAAATAAGATAAGCCCCATATATATAAGTTGATTTCTTGCAGCCTGAGGAACAATCTTATCAAAGATGGTTCCAGTAGCTTGAGGAACTACTAATCCTAATAATCCACCACCAATACCAAGTAAAAATATAAATACAAAATCACGTTTCCAACTACTCTCCAATCCAAACTTTAAAAGATCTAATACACTTAGTTCTTTATTCGGGAATGGTCTATAAAAAGAATAACCAAAAGGCTTTAATTTATCAGCAACTTCAGGGGTCACAGGAAGAACCTCTTTATTCTTAACATCATGTAATTCATACTTGCCCGGCTTTACCGGTACTAAGGCCACTGGCCGTTCATCTTCTTCCATATAACCTAAGATCGGCCCACTATCTGTCAACCACCATTCATTTTCTAATAAAACCTTTCTCATCTTTATTTTCGAAGCCTTAGTAATCTGGTTTAAAGGTTCACCTCTACCTTCATCCCTCTTCTTAGCCTGTTTTATCTCAACGTTCATATTTTCACCAACAATTTGACAAGCTCTGAATAATAAATGATCACCTAAACCTGGTGTAGTCACTTTATCACTTTTTAGGTCAATAACATTAGCAATCTTTTGTAGAGCATTATTCATAAAACTTTTATTCTTTTTCACTCTCTGATTCAATCTTTCTTTTTCTACTTCTTGTATCTCTTTTAATTTTAAATGAATAATATCTACAATAACCTTATGATAATCATCTATTAGCCTCCAAAAATCATCTTTTCTTATAAGAGTTTCAGTAGTGATTACTTCCAAATTTGAATCTTCAATTGCTTTAACCCAGCTATGATTATAAACTGAAAAATAACCACTTGTAGAAGTAATTGAGATTTCTTTATAATCCTTAAAAATAGCATTTCCTTGATTATTCTTAATCCATAATATAACATCACTACTGATTGCAGCTTGTCCCTTTACTAAATCGAAGTCCCTACTTACTTCTAATTCTTTATAATCCACAGGAGTAATCTTCTCTGAAACTCCTTCTAAACAGCCTTTAACCCAAGTGTCTAAAGTCCTAGACGCTATTTTCCTACTTTCGTCTTTTGCTCTTAACTTATCAAATTCTTCCTTATCAATTTCATTTAAACTAGTATCATTCTCTCCAATTGCAATTAGCCCTATATCTTTATCATATCTACTAAAATTAATTCCAAATAAAGCATCTTCTTTCTCAAAAGTAGTTAAATATGTTCGATTACCATAGGGAACACCATCTTTTAATTTAACCGCAAAGACTCTAATCTTACCCGTCCTTACCACCCAGACCTTATCTGGGTTATTCAGTAATAAAGGATTATTCCCATTTGCAATTATCGTCTTACTATTTTCAAAATTATTTTTATCATCCATAATTCAATTCAACTCCTCGATTAGATACAGAGTATAAAGATTATTAACCTGATCACCTAACTACTCAGTTGGATCAGGTTAGAATAGATCCCTTCTTTACCTTTTAAGTCTTCATGAGTTCCCCGCTGTACAATCTTACCTTTATCAAGAACAATTATCTCATCACAATCACGGATTGTACTTAATCTATGGGCAACTATTATACAAGTACATCCCCGTCTTCTTATATTTTCATCAATCTTCTTTTCGGTAGTAGGATCCAAAGCACTTGTAGCTTCATCTAAAATTAAGATTCTAGGATTTCCAACTAAAGCTCTAGCTATTTCAAGTCGCTGTTTCTGTCCACCGCTGAAATTATTACCGCCTTCTTCTATCATATGATTATAACCTTCACTCCGCGCCGATATATCTTCATGAATAGAGGCATCTTTAGCAGCCCTCATTATATCTATCTTAGGGATAGTATCATCCCATAACGTTAAGTTATCCTTAATACTACCTTCAAACATGGTGATATCTTGGTCCACCACAGCTAAAGAATTAGCCATTAACTCCCGAGGAATTTCACTTCTCTTTTTACCGTCAAAAAGAATTTCACCTTCCCATGGTTCATAAAGACCAGCAATAATTTTAGCAATCGTAGATTTTCCACTTCCAGAGCCACCAACTAAAGCTACTCTATAACCTGGTTTTAATTCTAAATTAAAATCTTCAATCAAAGGATCGTCTAATCTGCTATAGCCAAAGTTTAAATTCTCTATTTTTATATTTCCTTCTAACTTAGCCTGCTCTATATCCTCTTTTACATCTAGTTGATTATTAAAGCTTTTATCAGTTTTATACTTTAACGCATCATCTAATTTATTTATATCTCCCTTTAGTCTCTGTAATTGACCGCCTAAACTAACTAATTTATTAACCGGACCAATAAAACTTGACATTAGACTCTGAAAAGCAACTAACATTCCTAAAGTTAACTGTCCATCTATAACTCTAAATCCTCCTAAAACTAATATGATAGCACTATTTAGAGCGGATAAAAGCTTCGGAACCGCCGAGAGATATTGTCCAGACATGGCCATCTCCTGTTGAGAGTTCATTAATTTAGACTGATGCCCAGCCCATTTAGTGAAAAAATCATCTTCACGTCCACTGGCTTTTAAAGTCTCAATTCTTTGAAGTCCAGACATGGCTATACCTTGTACTTTTCCTTGTTCCTGCAGTAATCGTTTATTCTGGTCAACTCTCTTCTGAGAAACAAATCTTAAAAATACCATATTTAACACGGCCACTGTTATCCCCACTAAAGTCAAAATAATATCATATCTAAACATTAAAATAGCATAAAAGATTATCATTAAGAAGTCTAAAAATGTAGATGCTAACCTACCTGATAACATCTTAGCTACTCTATCATTAATAGAAACCCGATTCGCAATTTCACCAGCATATCTCTGAGAAAAAAATTCAACAGGTAACGATAATATATGCCAAAAGAAATTACCGGAGTGAGCCAAAGCAATACTATTCTCTAATCTAATCAAAAAGTATTCCCTCAACCACACAAGAAGTCCCCGTAATATAGCGGTTATAGCCATTCCTAACAATAAAGGCTTAACCCAACTATCCATTTGAGCTAATAATACCTTATCCACAAATACTTTAGAAAAGATAGGGACCACAAGTCCAGGTACAACTAAAGCAAGTCCTACTAAAAAGATATAAGCTACACTCAACTCCGCTCCTTTTAAACGTTTCCTTAAGGAATTGATTATACTTTTTCTTTCTCCACCTGGTTCAAAATCTTCAGTTACTTCAAAAGTAAGTACAACTCCGGTAAAAGATTGATCAAATTCTTCCTCAGTAACAGTCCTTCGACCCATAGCCGGATCGTTCAAATAAACCTTTCCATTCTTGAAACCTTCTAAAACTAGAAAGTGATTAAAGTTCCAATGAATTATCATTGGTCCTTCGATCTCCTTTAAATCTTCTGGCTCTTTTCTATAACCTTTAGCTTCAAGTCCATACTTTCTAGCTGCTTTTAAAACATTACTTGCCTTACTTCCATCGCGAGAAACTCCACAAGCAACCCTTAGTTCTTCTAAAGGAATAATTAAATCATGATAAGCTAATATCATAGCTAGGGAAGCAGCCCCACATTCAACAGCCTCCATCTGTAATACCGTCGGCACTTTTTTCACTTGTCCTAATCCTTGAATCTTATCTTTCATTTTTTTTATCATAATTAAGCCCCCTTACATTCCCAGTTTGGATTTAAATATAGGTACCACCAAACTAATTGGGCGCTTTTCCTCTACTATAATCATCCCGCTAGCTAAAGTTCCACTTGTAATCTTTTGTGGAGGCCCACCTTTTGAAGTCCACCTATAGCCACTAACTGTCTTTGATGAAGGTATTAATTCTGCTTTAACCTCAATAACCGTCTGATTTCCTACCAAACTATTAACTAGATTCTCATTATTTAAATTCTTCATTACAGATTCTCTAATGGCAGGGTATTCAGAAACATATGTAACTCTACCTAACATGAGTCCATATTTCTCCTTCATTACTGTCGAAGGCGACACCTGAATCTTCATTCCACGTTTTATTTCTTTTCCTTTGGCTGCTGGTACATACATAACTACTTCCAAATTCTTGATATTCTTACCTCTAGGTTCGATATTTACTATTCTAGTTCCAGCGTTAATTAAGGCACCTCTTTTAACCATTACTCCAGTTATTACTCCGGTATAAGGACTTACTATTTTAGAATAAAAGTTTAATTGCTCTTTTAACCGTTCTATCTTGCGTTCTGTTTCATCAATAGACTGACTTACTACAGTTAATTCTTGCTTTTGCTTTTCTTTGAGTTTTAATTTATTTGACTCTATTTGCTTTAACTGATTTCTTTTTCTTGCAATTTGACGTTCCATTTCATTATATTGCTGTTTAGTATTCAATAAAATTTCTTTTGTAACCGCTCCTTCTTCATATAATAACTTTTGGGTTTTTATCTTTTTCTTTAAAAAATTAAGCTCAACTTTTGAATCAGCAATATCATTCTTTATATTTGCTTCTTGTTGAGCAATATAATCCTGTTGAATCTTCATATTCTGAGTATTAAATTCTTTGATCTGTTCTTCTTTTTCTCTTAATTCAATTAAATTTATTTTAGCTTCTTTAATTCGATTCATTAAATCTGGTTTATCTACCCTTGCGATTACTTCACCTTTTCTCACATAATCTCCAGTCACTACTTTAATATCATTTAACTTCCCACTAGTTACATGTCGCACTGTTAATAATCCCCCACTCTGCATCAATATCCCTTGTCCATTAACTTTAGTGGGAATTCTTCCCAAAAAACCCCATAATACAGCTACAAAGATTATAATTAATAATCCTATTAAGGCAATCCAACTCTTTGGGGTAGTAACTTTCATTAACCTATCTAGTTGTTCTGGTGAAGATAATCGTTCTAAAGAAACTTTCCTAAAAATTTTACTCATTATTACTGCCCCCCATAAAACACTTTATTTATTATCTATGAATTTAAACCTTGAATCTTTCACAACCTTAAGATATATATCTTTCTGCACTACATCTCCATCTTGATTAAAGGTATGAGTCCCGGTAACACCTTGCCATTCTTTCATTTTTCTTATCTTAGGCGCAATCTTTTGAGGATCTACTGAATTAGCTCTTCTCATCGCCTCAACTATAACATTCAAAGCATCATATCCTAAAGCAGCAGAAGTATCAGGTGCAAAATCGTACTTACTTTTGAATTTGCTTATAAAGCCTTGAACTATCTTCTTATCTAATTTAGGATTAAACTCTGTGCTTATCATTACATTATTTGCTTCTTTTCCAGCTATATCAATCAACTCTGATGAATCAAGCCCATTACCTGATAAGATCGGCTGATCATAACCGCTATTTCTTGCTTCTGAAACAAAATATCCCCCTGCTGGTAGAGTTCCTGCAAAGAATATTGCATCAAACTCATAAAATTCCCAATCACCTAAGATATATTTAAACTCTCTTCTATCACCAATACTATATGAACTTCTACTAACTACTTGAAGTCCGATCAAACTAGCCTCTTTTTCAAAAGAGTTTGCTAAGCCCAAACCATATAGATTATCTGCATAACAGATTATTACCTTTTTATATCCTTTACCTTTAGCTACATTGGCTAGATATTTACCTATCTGAGCATCAGTTGGAACATTCCTAAAAAAATATTTGTATCCTTTTTGAGATATTTTAGGATTTGTAGACTTTGGTGAAAATGCTATAAGCTTTGAAGTTTCATAAATTAAAGATACAGAATCGGTAACATACGATTCCTTATGACCAATAACAGCCATAACATCAGGGTCTGAAGCAAATTTCTCTGCTATCTTTAAACCTTGATTTACATCAGCCTTATCATCTCCTTTTTCCAATACTATCTTCTTGCCAAAAACACCACCATTTTGGTTTATCTCTTCCGCAGCCAACTTAACTCCTTCAAATAATTTAGTTGTATTGGCACTAAAAGACCAACCAACTCCTATCTTTATAGTTCCTGACTCTTTTTCAGCTACTTCACTTCTTGCTTTAAAGACCTCACTACTTTGACTACAACCAAAGAGTATTAAGATTGAAAAAATTAATAATATTATTACAAATTTTCTTTTTATAATCAAGTTTAACAACTTAAACTACCCCCTCTCTCCATCTAATCTTTTATCAAGCCCTAGAAAATGTACTAATCGTAACTGACTAAGTAAAATGTTGTCTTGAGCTACTTTTAAATCTACCTCTGCTTGTTTAAATAAAATTTCTTTCTTTGTAAATTCTTTTTCATTTATTAAACCTTGTTTTAACTGTTCTTTTGAAATTTCTTTCTCCAACTCTGCTTTTTCTAAAGCCAACTCTTTTTCCTCTAGATTTAACTGAGCTTGCTTTAGTTGATCAATTAATCTATTAATTTCTAAACGTAAACTTTCAATTAGATTACGATAGTCATGATCTAATTTAACTGCTTGTTTCTGATAATCTTTAACTAATAAATTTTGTTGCCCCCCATCAAATAAATCATAAGTTAAGCTCATCTGTAACAACCAATCTTCACTTGATGAAGCGTAATTACCTCCGAATTCAATCTGAGGTTTATCTTCTAATTGCCTCCACTTTTTCTGTTTAAATACCAACTTCTGATCTAACCTATTGGCTTTAAGCTGCCAATTATTAACCACTGCTTCTTCAACCAAACCAACTTTATTATCTAAGTTTATTTGAGCTTCATTGATAAATTCTCTAATTTGTTGTAAATAAAAACTTTGTTCAGAAAATACTACCTGCTTATCTTTAGATAAAGATAACTTCTGTAACCAACTATCATATTGTTGATTTAATTCATTCTTAACTTGGTTAAGTTTAAATTTTGCTTTCTTTAAGTTAACTTTAGCCATTAATACCTGAATCCTATCGGCTTCATTAATCTTCTTTTCTATTAAAACCTGTTCCCAATCATCTTTAGCAAGTTGATAATTCTCTTTAACAATCTTAAGTTTCTGTTGTAGCCTTAAAAGATTAAGATAATTTGCTAACCACTCAATCTTTTTACTTCTTCTTTCCCAATTAAGTTTTTCTTTAATTTTAACTAAATTGTTATAAATCGAATGTTCTTTCTGCTCAATCGGTATAGGAAGTTGTGGATAAATATCCTGATTAAAACCAATTTTGAGATTTGTTTTATCATCTAAATTATTAAAGTTAAAAGTGTCTGTTTCATTTAGGACTAAATTTTGTTTCAATTCCAAACCAGATGTGAATTTCTTACTACCTTCTAACTTCATTATTAACTCTTTATTCTTTGTCCTTTCTTGTTCTGTAGTCGGTACAATAGCAAACTTTCCTCCTAAGTCAATCAATGTAGAAACAGTTTCTGTTTCTACTCTATAACTAGGAACAACTGAAAGGCGCATTTGCCAACCTAATTTAGTTTTAATTTTAGCAAGTTCAAGTTCAGTTTGATTTAATTCATATTCAATCTCATCAAGAGAATGATTATGTTTCAAACCCCAATCAATGGCTTCTTTAAGTGATATTTCCTTAGTCAGTCCACTTCCTGTAATCAATAACACTAAAACCATAGTTAAAAGAGCTATAAATTTACTCTTTCTATAATAATTCATCAAACAACACCTCTATCTCTAATCCCATCACCTTTTGAAGCTGTAATTGCTTTAAATAGTAATTAGTAACCGCAGCCTGATAATTATATTTTGCGTTTAAAAAGTTATTCTCTGCTAATAAAAGTTCATTCTTAGTTTTTAGACCGGCTTTTTGTTGTTTTTTAACTATATCATAATTTTCTTTAACTTGATTTAATTGCTGCTTTCTTAAATCTAAAATTCCTATTGCCTGTTTTAACATATGATATTTCTTTTTAACTCTATTTTTTAAATTTTCGGCTGCTTTTTTATAATTTAATTCAGCCATTTCTTTATTAATTTTACTTTCTTTCAAGTTTAACTTTGGAGCATCCAAAACTTTAGTCTTCTGTAAAGCAAATTCAGCTAATTCTATATATTCCTTTCTTAAATTTAAAGTCATACTATTTCGTACTGCTTTCTTTAAAGCCTTTTTTTCGGTTAACTCCACTAATTTAGGTTTATTTATTCCAGTTAATTTTACTCTATCTTCTAAATCTAAGCCTAATTGCAATTCAATATCTTTTAAAAGTAAATAATATTCACTTTTAGCCTGTTTCAAATCAAAAATGGCAGTATTATATTCAGTCTGTTGTTCAAGAAAATCTACATATCCTCTTTCTCCCCTACTAACTTCAATTTTAATACTTTTTAATTCTTGTCTCTCATACTCTGCAGCTTTTGCTTTAGCCTTTATATCGACTTCTTTCTCTATTAGCGATAAGTAATTATCAACGACACTAATAATCAATTCATTTTTAGTTTGACGATAATCTTCTTTAGCTTCAGCTAATTTTAATTCATTATTTAATCTTTTATAACGAGATTTAGCTAAAAGATTGCTCGCTTTGTTCTTAGAATAATTTATCCTACTACTATCTAAATTTACCTTAGCTAATTTTAAATTTAGATCATTTTTTAAAGCTAAATTAATACTTTTAGATAAAGTTAGTTCCTTATTTTCAGCTCTAACTGCTGTACTTGAAATAATTAAAACTAAATTTAAAAGAACAAATAAAATAAAAAGTTTATACATCCCTCTAAATATACTAAATCTTAACATTAATAATCATCCCCACTCTTTAAGACTGACAGTTTTAATAAAAACCAAGTTAAATCTATTAAGATGAATTATACAGAATTTTTAGACTGATTCCTCCTTTCAGTTAACTACTCTTATCAATAATTATTTTTATCTTCTAAAATTAAATTATATATCTTTATCTTCATTATCATCTTCCGAAATCATTACTCCCCCAGCTACCCAGTCTAGTTCATCATCACTTAATTCTCCATTATCTGTTTTTGTTTTCTCCTCAATCTTTGCCATTAACTTCTCCTTTAAACTTTTACGTATCTTACTTTCCTTACTATAATCTATTTTCGTTAATTGTTGAGCAAGTAAAAGTATTTTTTTATCCTTTTCTTCTTCTTCATTAATACTGAATAAACCATTTTCAAAGAGTGAATTTATTCTTTGATTAAAATCTTTAGCTAACTGTTCTTCATTCATTTATATCACTCTCCGTTCTTCTAGCATAGCCCTTAACTTCTTCATAGTTCTATACACAATCACTCCTACATTACTCTCACTTAAACCTGTAATCTTAGCAATTTTTCTATTAGTTAAGCCACCCCAAAATTTTAAAGCAATTATATTTCTTTTTCGTTCCTTAAGTTCTCCTAAAGCTAACAATAAATTTTCTTTTAATTCCTTATTAACTAATTCACTTTCTAAGTTAACCTCTTCACAAGCTTTATTAGCAACAATTTCTAAAGAAACATTAGAATCTTTAGACCTTTTTTTATAATAATCAACTACAGTATTATGGGCAATAGTAAATATCCAAGTCGAAAAACTCCCTTTTGTCGCATCAAACTTATCTAAATTATCAATAACTTTTGCAAAAACTTTACTTGTAGTATCATCTGCAATATCTAAATCTGGAACGCGACAACGAACATAATTATATATTTTAGGAAAATAGTATTCATAAAGCTTCCCAAAATTTTGAGGGTTTAATTGAGCTTGATCTATTAACTCATTTTCATTCTGCAATTCTACCATAATTTATTCACCCCTTATCACAAAAATATTATAACTTAATAACGATAATAAATACTCCTTAACTAACATATGTAACTTTTAATATTTTAAACTATAAAATGAAATAAAGATATTATTTGTTATATTTTTATAATTAATAATACGCTTTTAATTCGCCATATAATGACTGTTTTCCTGCATAAAAATAAATATATTTCATAATTTTACATTATTCTAGTGGTGATTTAATGTAGTGAATTAGTAAAATAGTGATGACCTAAAGGCAATAAAGAACGTACTTTATGAAAAAACATATTATGATTAGAACACAAAGTGGTTAAACCATAGTATGGGAAATAATAAAATGACTAACTTCTTAATCTTAAGAAGTTAGTCATTAATCATCTTCTATTTCTCGAACAAAATTCCAGTCTTATATTTGAACCCCCACAAATAAACAAAAAATTCACTTAGTTCCTTCTTTAACAATGGAAGTAAGTGAATTTTAATAATATTATTATTAATGTTAAAATGATGCCGAAATACTTATTTCATAATTAGCTAATTATATTTTTATAAGATACCTTTCGAACTTTCACAAAAACTACATATCTTTTTATCTTGCTTAGCAGTGTAAAATTCTTTCTGACATTCATTACAAACCTTCTTCAGTCCAACTATTACTTCTTGCTCACTATTATCTAGGTTATAATTGATCTCTTGATTAATACTAATCTGCTGTTTATAACAGACATCTTCGCAAAGACCACAATTAGTACAAAGATTATGATTAGCTACAATCTTCTTTTCTTCTTTTTCATTCTTTAGTTCTAAAACATTATTTGGACATAAGGAAGTACAAATCTGACAGAAATCACAATCTATTCCGATATCTACTTTCCAAAATAAAGATAAGAACTCAACTCTTTTGTTCTTTGTCACAATATCTTCTAACCTTTCAATTAGTGATAATAATTCTTTTCTTTTATCATTAATTTTAACCTCAACACTATCTTTTTCATTCTTTTCATTTTGGCTAAAAGTCAATAAACTTGTTAGACCATTAATACTTTCTTCTCTTAACTTATTTATAAACTCTCTTCTTCCAAGTCCCTCAGCTTCTTTACCTTCATAATTAGTTTTTTTAAGATTAAAAGATTCAAAATTTAGATTATTAGGTTCTTCCATTGAAATGATAATTCTAGATTCATCAAAGTAGTTTTTTAATAGAAAATTACAATTATTTACTGCTCTATCTATTAATTTACGTCCACTTTGCAATTGGCATTGAGCACATTGGCCTGACTGCAACCAAATTGAATCTGCACCAGTAAAGAGTAACTTTAATAATAACCTTTCAGATAGTCTTCCTAAGCATTTAATCTGTATACTATTTTTATTCTTTTTCGCTGCTTGACATTGAATTATTAAATTTGAACTTACATTAAGTTTTTTCTGAACCTCATTCAAAAGATGAGAGTCTGAATCTATTTCTAAATTAAATACTTGATTTGGACAACTAGTAACACAAAGTCCACATTGATTACATTTATCAAAATCTATTCTTATTTCTTCATCATCTATTATAATAGCATTCTGGAAACAAACATCTTGACAGGCAGAGCAATTACTTTTCGAAGATATAATTTTAGTACAACATTTTTCTTTAACCTTTATTGGTCTAGTATCTATTTTTTCAATAAAGTTAATTAATTTACCAAGCATATTCTCACCCCATCCTTAAAAAATATTTATAATTCTTTTACAATCACAACATTATATGCTGATTACACTTTGCCGTCTAAAAAAAAGAGATACCCCTAAATTAGAGTGATATATATCACGTATTTATGTTACATATATTGTATTCGTTGTTTTGCGATAAATTCCTGCAATTTATCTATTTTTTTGCAAGCACTCCCTGTTGATTATTAAATTAAAATTCACTTTTAACTTGATTTATTTTCCATAATATGGTAAAATAATATTAATGATATCTCACTTGCCATCCTTTTACTAATTTTTTATTATTAATATATTTATAGTTAAACCGTAGGCTTTTAAGTCAATCTTTGCATATTAATCCCAACCCACTCTAATTTTAAGCAAAGATTACAACTAATTAGCCTTACGGTCATTTTTTTAGTTTCAATTATCGCACTCCTTTTCCTAAAATAACAACTAATATCGTCTTCAATAATATCTTAATATCTAAAATTAATCCTTGCTTTTGTATGTAAAACAAATCTAACCTTGCTTTTTGTCTAGGCGTCAATTCATATCCCCCTGTCACTTGTGCCAATCCAGTTATTCCTGGTTTAATTAGTAATCTATTCTTAAAAGATGGATGCTCATTACTAAATTTCTTTATAAAGATTTCTCGTTCTGGCCTAGGACCTACTAAAGACATCTCTCCTTTTAATACATTCACAAGCTGAGGTAATTCATCTATGCGCTTCTTACGAATAAAATGACCCACTTTAGTTATTCGTGGGTCATTCTTCTGAGCCCAAACTGGCCCCGTCTTTGCCTCTGCATTTTCTATCATTGATCTAAATTTATAGATAGTAAATTCTTCCCCCGCTAAACCAAGCCTTGATTGTTTAAATATGATTGGTCCTGGAGTTTCAATCTTAATTGTAATAGCTACTATTAACATTATCGGTAGAGTCAATATTAAGCCAAATAAAGAAATACCTATATCTAATAACCTTTTAATAATTAAATAGAATTGATAACTAAAGTTTTTACTTCTTTTTCTTTTTAACCATACCTCTTTGACTCTAGAATTAACAATCTCAGAATCTATTTTAGACATTTATGACACCTCGCTTAATCTCACATAATAATATAACATTTTTTCATTATAATGGGAGCAACAGATATTAATTAGAGTATTATATAATTTATGGAATGTATGTATGCGTTCCTCCACTACCTGAATTATGACAAGTTGCATCGCAAGTATAATCTGACGTTGTCTTACTATAAGACGTAATTTGTGAATTATTAGTTCCATCTGCTACTTCAACTACCATATACGTATAGCCTACACCATCTGTAATATGTGGCCGTTCAATATGACAAGATGCACAATTACTATATGATTGGTGATTTCCTTTTGCGTGAATCCCACTTGACATATCATGACAATCATCACAAGTACCATTAGTAAGATCAACATTCATCATTAATAAGCTAGCATAATCAGTACCATGCGGTGCAGGACTTGCTGCACCATTCTGAGTATGGCATGCTTGGCAATCTGAGGTATAAGTTACTGGTCTATCAACATCTTGATTATTAGACCCATCATTAATAATATTAACCGGATGTCCACTACTTGGTTTAGCATTATGACAATCAATACATACTGCTGGTTGATTATTCTTTAAAATTGGCCTCACATTAGAACCATGAATTACTCCTGTCTCACTTCCTCTGTTTATAGTATTATTATAATTAACACTATCACCATGACAAGCTGTACAACTAGTAAGATGTCTAGAACCAAGTGCATCATTATAATAAATATCAGTTCCAGTATTACTACCACTATCTTCATGACAATCCAAACAAAGAGTAGGCTGAGCCTTAGTAAATAAACCTATTTCATTAGAACCATGAATTGCTTCCGTAGTTACATCTACACTATTCCCACCGTGACATGTATTACATTGTTCAGCATTAGTCTCATTACCATGAGTATAAGTTCTATTATCAAAAGTATATTTAACACTATCTATACTTTCCTGTAAACCATTAGCCCCTTGATGACATTTATAGCATAACTCATAACTATTTGTCACTGAAGTAATTAAAGTACCACTTAAATCGAAACCTGGCACTCCTGCGAAGGCATTGGTACCTGTAACTTGATGAGGATCATGACAGTCAGAACACTCTGTATGTTTATTAGCAGCAAAAATTGGCAAGTTATTACTTGGGTCATTATTCTCTATTGCATCATGACGTCCTGTTAAGTTCCCATCTTCTATTGAATGTACAGAACCGAAATTATCATTTGCATTATCTATTACACTACCGATATCAGGTATTGAATCCCATTCACTATAGCGACTCCCATCATCATCATGACATGTATAGCATAACTGCTCTTCAGTAGCAGCCTTCAATTGTGCTGGTTCATTAGCATTATGAGAAGTATGACAATCATTACAAGTAACCCCAGCATCATAATGAGCATTTCCAGTTGCCCAACCAGTTTTATCATGACAAGTAGTACATAATTCACCATTAGTATTATCTTTAATTAAAAAGTTTCCATAAGTATTATCATGGGGTTCATGACACGAAGTACATTGCAATCTAGAATTACTATCTAACATATCAATATTAATAGTATCACCTAGACCACTAGGTGCCATAGTAGGGTCTACTAATCCCTCATCTTTTTCTGCTAACGTAGGATCATAAACAAAGCTAATTGGATGATCATTGGCAATATTAACTCCTAAATTAGCTTTAGCTGTATTAGCAAAAGTATTAGAAGAATCTAACTTCTCACTACCACTATCAGTGATAGTTTCATCTCTTCCTACAGAACGAGCATAATTAACATCCCCCATAGCAATTGTCCCATCATGACAACTTAAACATAAAGCAGATGTTCCATTTGGCTGTCCGATGTCTCTTGCATCCGTAGTAGAACTATCATAAAGAGTATAAGTTTGTCCTGACATTTTATGATTCCACAATGGCTCAATTGGATCAGCAAAATGTGGTGTATGACAATACAGACAATAGTTATCGCCTTCATTAGATTTTATATCCCCTGTTCCAGTAACAGTTAAATTATGTGCTGAATCTCTTGTGTCATATGTATCTGCCACAACAAAATTAGTAAAAACAAATAACATAATCAACTGTATTAGCATGCAAACTATAACTTTTTTAGTAATATTCATAATTACTTTCATCACCTCTTCCAAAGTATTATATTGATACTAATTTCTAGTATTTTAGCCGCTTATTGCTTACCTAAATATTTAAATATCTGTATTCGGTGATTATGTGAATCAGCTACATAAATCTTATTCTGTTGATCAATATAAATTCCCGTTGGCAACCAAAATTCACCTAAGTCCGTCCCTTTCTCCCCTAAGATTAATAATAACTGTCCTTGTTCATTAAAGATTTGCACAACTCCAAATAAAGTATCAACTACATAAATATGTCCATCACTATCAACAGCTAGTCCTTTTGGTCGGGCAAACCTACCTGAACTATCTCCTAAATCACCAAACTTGGAAATAAAATTGCCTTTTAAATCAAAAATTTGTACTCTAAAATTCATAGAATCACTAACATACACCTTTTCATTCTTTACAGAAATATCAATTGGATAGTTAAATCTCCCTGCTTTTACTCCTCGTTGTCCAAAGCTTTTTATTAATTTATAAGTATTAGTATCATAAATATAAACTCTACTTTCTATAGTATCAACTATGTATAATCGATTCTGCTTTCTATCAATTCCTAACCCTGTAGGTCTCTTAAATTTCTTAACTCCTAATCGTTTAATTAATTTACCTTTATTAGAAAAAACTAAAACTTCTTGTTGGGAAGAGTCAGAAACAAATATTTTTTTACCATCCACTACTACATCAATAGGCGTTTCAAAATATTTCTTCCCTTCTCCAGAAAAGAATGACCCTTCACTCTTATATAAAATTTTTTTCATTTTATGCTCATTAAAATCTATCTTATATACTGCTTGGGCAGTTGGGTCTGCAATATATAATTCATTATTGAAACTACTTAAACCAAAAGGTCTTTCTAATCTAGCTTTACTCTCTTCCTGTCCTAAAAGAAAGTCTACAATTTTACCCCATAAACTTTCTTCTTGTTTAGGCTTTAATTGTTGGGCATGAGAAATACTACGTATAAATTTAATCTTAGCATTATTTGGTGATGGCCAATACTTACGAAAATCTGTTTTTTTCTCTTGAGCAGCACTCACTTTTACAGGAAAGCCCATACTTATACTTAAAATAGTTATTATAATTACAGTTATTATTAATGTTATATACGTTAGAAAATCATAGTTATATTTATCATAATTTTTCATTGTCTTCCCTCCTAAAAATATTTTAGTTACTTTTATATGTAATTATTATCTAAATATTAGTCGATTGTCTAGTTAAACTTCAAAATTCAACAGATTAAAAGTAACGTGTTATACCAGTAGTTACCTCTAAAGTATCACCTGGATTATAAGTATTACCACCTGTTTCTCGCCATGATACATCTAATTTTAATACTATAGATCGATAACGATACCTCACATTGAGATTAATACTCCTATCCCATTTATCTGCTATAAAATTGTTATTCTGCTTTAAATCGATACTCAATTGTGACCTCCCCTTCGAATAACTAATCTCTCCTTCCCACTTACGATAATTTCTTGCATTCTCACTATTCCCTTCATCTTCATGATAACCTTCTACTCCTAATTCTACTTCTAAATCACTATAAGGCGGTATATAAAATAAATCTAAGTTATAATTTGGTATATACTCAAATGTTTTTAGATTGGAATGATATTTAGTACTTCCTTTAAGATTTAAATTTCTAGCCAAATAGCGCTGATAATTAAGCTTAGCCTTAAACATCTGATTAACATCAGTCCTTGTATTTTGATTTGCTTCATTCTTAACCGTTTTTCTCCATCTAATATTTTGGTTATAAGAAGAATCCAGAGTAAAATTTCCAAAATATAATTCAGTAAAATCTTTATTTAAATTTAAACTTAAAGCACTTTTCTGATGAGTAGATG
>Ga0247721_100203_pt1 | contig 24099 bp, 20 predicted proteins | sample MSEWel2017_08_16_FD_189089 | JGI IMG/M metagenome (GOLD analysis project Ga0247721, IMG submission 189089) | Subsurface sediment microbial communities from gas well in West Virginia, United States - MSEEL Well Study Marcellus 3H_2017_08_16 | ecosystem: Environmental > Terrestrial > Deep...
TGATTGCATCCCAGATCTCGTCTTCTGTGTATTTGACGATACGGTGGGTGTCGGTACACCAGATACCACAGTCCAGAAGCATCTCGAAACCGGCTTTGAACAGCCTTTCCATCTGGTCCTTGTCGGTAGGAATGAATTCCTTACCGAAGTCAAGATTGTATTTCTGCTTCAGTTCCATTGCCTTCATTGGGATGGTCATTAAGTCCCAGTCATCCTGGGTACATTTCTCACCGGTCTGTGCACGGTCATAAAAATCATAGCAAGTTACGGATTTGGTAAATGTCATAAATTATCCTCCCTGTATTATTTTTTCATTAATTCAAGAGCCACGTTTGCTGCTTCTGCTGCGTTTTCTGCTGTTGCGTCAGCACCCAGTTCCTTAATCCAGGAATCTGTGACCGGAGCGCCACCGAACATTACTTTTACAGAGTCACGCAGACCTTCTTCTTCAAGCAGACGCATTACGTCTTTCTGACCGAGCATGGAAGTGGTCATAAGGGCAGAGCCGGAGAGTAGAAGTTTCTCGCCTTTGTGGGCTGCTACTTCTTCAATGACCTTGTCGTTGGGCACGTCAACACCCATGTCGATAACGGTGAAACCGTTTGCACCGAGCATGGTTGCAACAAGCCTGTGCCCTATATCGTGGATGTCGCCTTCCTGGACGAACTTGATGCAGGTTCCAACGGATTCTGAGGTCTCATCCTCTGCAAGGAGTGGATCTAGAATTTCCATGGCGGCTTTCATGGCCTTGGCAGACATCATTATCTGGGGAAGGTAGATTTCGGCGGCTTCGAATTTGTCACCGATGATCTTCATACCCACAGACAGACCATCATTGATGATCTCGAAAGGAGTTAAACCTGCATCCAGGGCTTCCTGGACAAGGGGGCCAATACCATTGATGTCCTGATTGACAATCGCATCTCTGAGTTTATCATACATTTCCTGTTTTCCCATTAAATCACCTTGTTTATATCTTGTAGATAACCGGCGTGTCCTTAAAGGAAACTATTTGCCAGCTAACGACTACTAAGAGTCTGATTATTTATTTTATATAAACGTTTTTAGCATCGAACATAACTATTTATACTTAAAAACGCAACCAAAAGGCATGGCAAAAAAAGAAATGTATCCTATTAAAGAAAAGATGAGCATGGAAAGCCTAGAAAAAAGGATAAGATACATAGAATATCTTACAAAAGTTTTGACCCGATTGTACTTCATAAGATATCGATACAAAGGTTTTTCAGTGGAAGAATCTGCAAAAAAAACAGGCGTCACAAAAAGGGTTGGTTATATATGGCAAAGAAGATGGAATCGGGATGGATATCCCGGATTATTTCCCAGATATGGAGGTGGCAGACCTTCAAAACTCAGTGAAGAACAGAAGTACGAACTGAAAAATATACTTCGGGAAAAAAAGAAATGGAAAACTTCTGATGTACAGGCAATTATAAAAGAAAAATTTAATGTGGATTATTCATCAAAACAAGTAAAAGTGATTATTGATTCTTTATCGTAATAGTATACGAAGTTACGTAATATACAGAATAACATTAATCAAAAAGTAGGATTTACTGACTAGGTCAAATTAAAGACATACTATAATAACCTATTAAAGTTCTCTAAATTGTACTTTATTCAATATGATAGCAATAAATAGGAAGAGGAAATTTTTAAAATAACTTTTTACCTATTCATAAGTCATATTCATGAAACATGGAAGATAGAACCGACAGCGTTTTGAATAGAGGCTGTAATGCAATCGGAGTTGCTTTTGATGAGGCACCGCAAGAATTACTAGAGGCTTTTGACAAAGCAAGCCTTATTATCAGCAAAGGTATGGCAAATTACGAAACCCTTTCAGAAAGAAAAATGGGCCCCATTGTTTACCTGCTGCAGACAAAATGCGAAAGTGTTGCACAGGACATGGGTCTCGAGAAAGGACATTCGGTTGCCAAACTCATGAGGTGAAGTTATGTGTGAACTAAAGGCGGTCCTGGAAAGGGGAGAAGGAAATAGAGATATTATTATGGAGTCAACTACACGTGTAATTGTGGAAGGAGACGAAATTGAACTTACAGGTATATTCGGTGAAAAAGAAAATGTTCAGGGATCTATAAAGGAAATCAATTTCTCAAAGGGGGAACTTATAATACTCGGAAATAACTAAATATCAAAACCGGGGGATAGTAACAAATCCCTTTAACTATATATAGCTGACACTACAGGGAAGGTACATAAAATGACAGTCAAAGTTGCAATAAACGGTTACGGAACCATCGGAAAGAGAGTTGCAGACGCTGTAAGCGTCCAGGAAGACATGGAAATTATTGGAGTGGCAAAGACCCGCCCTAATTTTGAAGCTTTTATGGCAAAGAAAAAGGGATATGATGTGTTTGCACCTGAAGATCGGATTAAGGGGATGGAAAAGGCAAACCTTGAAGTTGAAGGTTCCATTGATGATATGCTTGAAAGGGCAGATGTCATTGTAGACTGTACACCCGGTGGAATTGGTGAAAAGAACAAGCCAATTTACGAAAAAGCAGGTGTCAAAGCTATCTGGCAGGGTGGGGAAGACCACGAACTTGCAGGTTGTTCATTCAATGCACAGAGCAATTATGAAGAAGCACTAGGAAGGGATTTTGTACGGGTGGTATCCTGTAATACGACCGGCCTCTGCAGGGTCATCAAACCTCTTGATGACGAGTTTGGAGTAAACAAAGCAAGAGTGACCCTGATGAGAAGGGCTGCTGACCCGGCGGATATCAAGAAAGGACCGATCAATGCTATTGTCCCCAATCCCATAAAACTGCCGTCCCATCACGGGCCGGATGTCAAAACCGTCCTCCCCGACATCGATATCGCTACTACAGCTGTGAAACTTCCTACTACACTTATGCACCTGCACACTATCAACATGGAACTGAATAGCGAATGTACGGCGGAAGAAGTAGAAGCGTTACTGGCCAAACAATCCCGTGTGCGTTTTGTCGGACAGGGCATAACTTCCACGGCTGAGGTAATGGAAATGGCTCGTGATATGAACCGCCCAAGGTCTGACATGTGGGAAAACTGTGTATGGAACGAATCTATCACGATATATGAAGGAGAACTATACTTCTTCCAGGGAATCCACCAGGAATCAGATGTGATTCCCGAAAATGTCGATGCAATACGTGCTGTGATGGAAGTTGAAAAGGACGGAACAAAGTCCGTAGCAAAAACTAACAAAGCAATGGGTATCTAATACCCATCTTTTTTATGCAATCGATACAAAGTCTCCTTGAAGTTTGCAATCATGCTTCAAAAGAGGCTAACGAGTCTATAAAGGACCTTGTCGGAAAAAGAAAAGCATACAAATCCGTCTACATGGGAGCGGACGGAACTCGTACAAGGCTGATCGATGACAGGGCTGAAAAGGCAATTTTTGAAGTGTTGAAAAGTTATGGCAATTGCCGCATCCTCAGCGAAGAGTATGGGGAATACATTCCTGATAAAAAACCTGAAATCACTTTTGTAATCGACCCTCTTGACGGCACATATAATGCAGCCCACGGAATCCCGTTTTATTCAACTTCCATTGCTGTTGGCAATGCGGACCTTTCTTCAATCTACTTTGGATATGTTAAAAATCTCTGCACAGGTGATATCTACCATGCATATAAGGGTGAAGGAGCATATCTAAATGGCAATCCAATAAATACATCCAACAGAAAACTATTAAAAAATTTCAGTGTCAGTCTTTACGGTTACCGTAACAATGTAGAAAATACCCTGGAGCTTTCCAGAAAAGTAAGAAGGGTTCGAATACTGGGAAGTGTGGCTCTGGAACTCTGCTATGTTGCCTGCGGTAAACTTGATGCTTTTGTAGATATCAGGAATTCACTGAGACTGATTGATGTTGCTGCAGGAAAACTTATCCTTGAAGAAACAAATGGAAAGGTAACCAACGGAAAAGGTACAGAGTTACATCTTCAGGATAGTGTTGTAAACAGGCTTTCCATGATAGCATCAAACGGACATGCCCACAGGGACATACTCAATTTTGTGGGGAGAAAAGATGAAAGTAAATAAAATTGGTATAACCTCTAAATATGATAGTCCGCAAGCCCTGGAAATGGTTGAGACTATTGTGAAAAGGTTCACTTCACAAATTAAAATTTTTCTGGATGAGGGGTCCTTTGACATGCTTAATCTTCCTGAAACAGAACGAATGCCTGTGGAAAAAATGAAAGAAGCAGGTGCCAACCTGATGATTTCAATCGGAGGAGACGGAACTGTTCTGCGCAGCATATCCAGGATGGATGATCCACTGCCACTTCTGGGAATAAACATGGGTATGCTGGGTTTCCTTGTGGATGTGATGCCTGAAGAGGCAATTCCTACGATCGAGAAAGTGCTGGAAGGATTCGAATATACCGAACGTTGTCGTATTGCAGTCAATCTCAACGGTGAAGAGTTACCCTGTGCCACAAATGAAGTTGTACTAACCACAGCCAGACCTGCCAAGATACTAACATTCCGGGTAACGGTTGACGGATGTATGATAGAAGAGTTCAGATCTGACGGAGTAGTGATCGCAACCCCCACAGGATCCACAGCTTATGCTATGAGTGCCGGCGGACCTATTCTGGATCCCAGGGTCAATGCTACCCTCATAGTACCTCTTGCCCCATTCAAACTTTCAGCCCGCCCCTGGGTGGTACCTTCTGACAGACCCATAAAGGTCGAAATAACTATTCCGGAAAAGGAAGCTGCTGTTGTTATCGATGGACAGCATACTTACACAATGAAAAAAGATGATACCATTTGTCTTACAAAAGCAAAAAATCCTGCTCGTTTTGTAGTGACTGAACGTAGTGGATTCTATGAAAAAGTACAGTCAAAACTTCGATGATACAAACACATATCTTTAAATATAAAAGTAAAGATAGGACCGGATAGCGATAACATGGCTCCAAATAAAGAATATTCCAGAAATGAAATGATGGATTTTATTGATATCGAACCTCTGGATATAGAAATATGTGATGTGACCCTCAGGGACGGTGAACAAACTCCCGGTGTTGCATTTACCAAAGAAGAGAAAATGGACCTGGCAAGTGAACTGGATGCAATTGGTGTCGAGATTATTGAAGCCGGATTTCCTGTCGTTTCTTCTTCTGAAAAAGAAACCATGAAGGAAATTAGCAATATGGGGCTGAATGCAAAAACGTGTTGCCTGGCCCGGTCCATCATAGGGGATGTAGATGCTGCTATTGATTGTGATGCCGATATAGTGAGCATTTTCATAGCTCTTTCAGACCTTCACCTGAAACACAAATATCACCGCTCCTGCAGCGATGTACTGGGTTGCTCAATGGAAGCAGTAGAATATGCAAAAGACCATGGACTTAAAGTCAGGTTTGCCGCAGAGGATGCAACGCGTACACCCATACCCACCCTGCAACATGCATTCCAGGAAGCAGAAAAATACAATGTTGATTATGTGAGCATCGCTGATACCATAGGAATATTGAATCCTTCAACTACCAAATACATGGTTGAAAAGATAAAAGAAAAGGTACATACACCCATATGCATTCACTGTCACAATGATATCGGACTTGCCACTGCAAATACTTTAGCAGCAGCTGAGGCAGGAGCAAAGCAACTCCATACCACCGTAAATGGTATCGGAGAAAGAGCAGGAAACGCTCCTCTTGAAGAAGTACTTGTAGCCCTTCGTGTACAGTACGGAATCGAAAACTACGATACCACACATCTTAATGGTCTTGCAAGAAAAGTTGAAGATTATTCCGGTCTGACAACTCCCGTGAATAAGGCTATTGTGGGCAAACATGCCTTCACGCATGAATCAGGGATACACGTCATGGCAATTCTGGAAGAGCCGCGGACTTACGAACTCTTTTCCCCGGAAATGGTGGGTGGGGTCCGAAACCTTGTAGTCGGTAAGCATACAGGACTGAAGGCCTTAAAAGGAATAATTAAGGACATGGGATATTCCCTTGAACACGAAGAATTATGTGCATTAATGGAGAAAATAAAGAATTGTACAGAAATCAAAGGTGGAATTACAAGGCCACATCTGGAAGAAATGATCGATGATATCAGATCCTGTAAAAGAGATGATGATATTTAAGACATCTCTTCTTCAGGTATCGAAACCCCTCCTGTATTCAAAATTACAACATAGTCAGAAGAATTCCTAAGGGCAGTTGAAAATCCAGGTTCTACACCAAAGATTATAGTTTCTTTGCCGTGTTCATTTGCTTTATTCAATAAGGGTTTAAAATCAGCATCTCTTGTCACAAGTGCAAGAGTATCGATATTGGGATTATGAACAAGATCCATTCCCTCAACAGCAAGCCTTACATCCACATCGCTTGAACAAATAACAGGTTCGAAACCATTGTTTTCCACGGCTTCTACAAGTTTATTAGAAGCATACTGATTAAGGAAAACACGTCCTATCTTGACATTACCGTACTCTTTCAATACATCCCTTATTTCTTCTAAGTTTACATCAAATTCCTTTCTCAGAACATTGGGACCATCTACAAGAAGTCCAATACTCCGTCGCCCTATTTCCTTTTTAGTACTCAGATATTTGACTATAGAATTAAATCCGGTTTTTACATTCTGCATATTGCCTCTTATTGCAGGTATAAACATTATAACAATAAATATGTGCAACCACAGTATCAACAACAATTAACCATAATTACTATTAATGATTATAATAACAACTAAGGACCTGCAAACCTTATAATCTTTCAGCAAGCAACCATTCGTTTACATTCTTTTTGGAATATGAATCATCCACAAGTACGAAATAGTTTTTGTACCTCCTTCCTTCTTTCTTTCTCCTGTACATAATTTCTCCCCTGTATAAGAGAAATTTATTGAAAATATCCTCAAATTGCATTCTTTCGTCATTTGTCAACTCAATGATAGATTGGCCATCACGGTACCAGTTATACACCCTTAAAACAAATACTTCTCTTATTCTTTTTAATCCTTCGGCCTGTTCAAAAGAGTCAAAGTATAAAGTCTTTCTAATTTCAGGTGACCAGGCTGCAATTTTTTTTTCCATGTCAATAAATTGCACGGGAATTTCTTCCCCTTCACGTGGCCTGGGATACAGTAAAGAAAGATGCCTTATAGAGTCCAATCTCACCACCGCCTGTATAAGAAACTCCGGGAAACCTTTAGGTTCTTCTTAAGTCTGCGCCCCACAATGATGCCGACAAAAACTCCGCTCAAGTGAGCTGCATGTGCTATCATGTCGCCGGAAATATTCACGTACATGAAAGATAAGTCCACTATCACAAAGAGTATTAGAGCAGATTTGATGGTCATTGGGAAGAAAAAGACATATACGGGCAGATTTGGTTCAAGAATGGCAAGGGTTGCAAAAACCCCCATTATTGCCCCACTGGCCCCGACCATCGGGTAACTGGTAGAGGTCGTTGCGATGAAACCTAAAGCTGCAACTATCCCGGAAATAAAATACAGGTAAATAAACATTGAATTGCCAATGCGCCTCTCCAGTATCCTGCCAAAGAAATAGAGAACAAGCATATTGAAGAACAGGTGACCAAGACTTGCATGGAGAAACATATGAGAAATCAAAGTCCAGGGCCTGGATAGAATATTACCCGGTTCAAGCTGGAATAAAGTGTAATATGGCTGGCCCAGCAGGAGCTCCAGGAAAAATGAAAATATACATATAATTATTATGGCCATTGAGGGGCTAGAATAAAAGGAGCGTTTAGTCCTGTTAAATGCACTCCCGGCCGCACCTTTTGCAGCATTTTTGGTAGCTTCTTTAAAAAAATCCTTCACAATTTGATCTGTACCGGAAGTACTGCGTCCTCTGGTACCACTACTTCCAGCTGCACTTTGTGCAGAGCTGAAACGAGTCCCATCGCCCAGGCCTTCACAGCCATGTCTTTCAGGAAGACGATGATCAGAACAAAATGTTTTCCCACAGTAGCGGCATGTATACATCACTGGCTCTTTCTTACCGCATATCCAGCATTGGTTATCCAAAATATCCTCCTACCTAAACACATATGCAAAAGTAAATAAATCTATTTCCATAATCAGAAAGCAGGTTGAATTAACAGCGCAAACAAATAAAAAGAATTATCTATTATAATCATGATAAATACCGGAAAGACTTATATACTGAATCTACATTAGTTATGACACAGTCCACTACTGTATAAACTATTAACTTTTTATCAAACTATAACACTCCCATCAAAGCTATACAATTTATAGCGATGGGACACCCAGGAGGACAATACATAGATGAGTGAACTTAAAACAGGGACATTCTCTGTCAGCGACCTGGAAAACGTCCAGATCAACATCGGAAGCATTGTAGGTGCTATCGAAAAAACCGCCGCTGAAGAAGGAGAAGTCGGCCTTACTGTAAAACCCAACATCTCCGGACTGAGGGATTGGGACTATAAACTTCTTGAAAGATACAACCCGGTCTATACACCTATGTGTGACCAGTGTTGTTATTGTACATTCGGTACCTGTGACCTTACCGGGAACAAGGAAGGAGCATGTGGTATCAACATGGAAGGCCATAATGCCAGAGAATTCATGCTGCGTGTGATTACAGGAGCATCAGCTCACTCCGGTCACGGAAGACACCTACTCCACCACCTGATAGACAAGTATGGAGCAGATTATCCGCTTAAAGTTGGACAAACAAATATAATTGCTCCCAATGTCCAGATGGTTACAGGCAAAAAACCTGAAACTCTCGGTGATCTGGAAGGCGCCCTGAGTTATGTGGAGGAACAACTGGTCCAGCTTCTTGCGTGTGTCCATGTAGGACAGGAAGGAGAGGCAATCGATTTCGAATCCAAGGCGATGCATGGTGGTATGCTCGATCATGTAGGAATGGAAGTTTCCGATATCGCACAGATTTCCTGTCTGGAAATGCCAAAAGCGGATGAAAACGCGCCCCTATCAGAAATTGGTATGGGAACAATTGACTCCGAAAAACCTGTCCTGCTGGTAATCGGTCATAACGTTGCCGGAGTAACCAACATTATAGACTATATGGAAGACCATGACCTGACCGACAAAATGGAGCTTTGTGGTCTGTGCTGTACCGCTCTGGACATGACAAGATACAGGACCGAGGGAGGAGACGTACCAAAGGCCAAGGTTGTCGGAACCCTTGCCAAAGAACTCAAGATGATACGTTCCGGTGTTCCTGACGTTATTGTTGTCGATGAACAGTGTGTACGCGCCGACGTGCTAAGGGAAGCACGGAAACTTATGATGCCTGTCATCACAACCAATGATAAAATCATGTATGGACTGCCTGACAGGTCCGAAGATGATATAGAGGATATCATCGATGATCTCAAATCCGGCAGGGATGATGGTGCCCTGATACTTGACTTTGAAAAACTCGGTGAAGTTGCCCCCAGACTTACACAGGAAATGTCAAAAATTCGCAAGGAAAAAGGTGTCGTATCCCTACCTACCGAAGAAGAGTTCAACGAACTTACCTCCAGATGTGTACATTGCCTTGCATGTGAACTCGAATGCCCAACTAACCTGCCAATCAGTGATGCCATGACCGCTGCTGAAGAAGGTGACCTCGGGCCATTCGAAATACTCCATGACAAATGTGTAGCCTGTGGCAGATGTGAACAGGCATGTCCAAAGGATATACCTGTCCTCAATGTAATTGAAAAGGCATCCCAGAGAGTAATCCGGGAGGAAAGGGGCAAAGTTCGTGTCGGACGTGGCCAGATAAGTGACCCTGAAATCCGTGAAGAAGGCGTCAATCTTGTTATGGGTACCACACCCGGTATCATTGCAATGGTTGGATGTTCAAACTATCCGGATGGAACAAAAGACCTGTATCGGATAGCCGATGAAATGTTGAGGCGTAACTATATTGTCCTGATGTCGGGATGTTCTGCAATGGACCTTGGCATGTATCAGAACGATGACGGGGAGACCCTTTACGAGAAATATCCGGCAAAGTTCCAGAAAGGAAATCTCATCAACGTGGGCTCATGTGTTTCCAATTCCCATATCACAGCTGCTACCATAAAAGTTGCCGCAATCTTTGCGCAACGTAACATTACAGGAAACTACGAAGAGATCGCCGATTATATCCTGAATCGTGTTGGAGCGGTTGGCGTAGCATGGGGAGCATATTCCCAGAAAGCATCTTCAATTGGAACCGGCTGCAACAGGCTTGGAATTCCTGTAATCCTTGGTCCTCACGGTTCAAAATACCGCAGAGCACTCATAGGCAAACCCTATGAAGAAGATAAATGGAAGGTCCTTGATGCAAGAAACGGGGAAACAATGGATATCCCGCCAGCTCCGGAGTTCTTGCTGACAACCGCAGAAACCATTGATGAAATGATGCCTATGCTTGCCAAGAACTGTATCCGTCCAAGTGACAACAATATGGGAAGAATGATCAAACTGACTCATTACATTGAGCTCAGTGAAAAATACCTGGGAATAATGCCTGATGACTGGTACAAGTATGTAAGGAATGAAACAGACTTGCCACTTGCAAGACGTGAAGAATTCCTCAAGAAACTTGAGCAGGAATACGGATGGGATATCGATTGGAATAAAAAGAAGATTGTATCCGGACCCACCAGTAAACTGGATGTATCGGCCCAACCCACCAATGTGGAAAGATTGTGCAAGGAGGCTTAAAAATGGCTGATGTTTCAAAAAACCTGAAGGTCTATACAACATATGGGCCTAAATCTGCTAGGGGTACAAAGCCAGCTATTGTAGCAAAAATGATCGAAAAAGCTAAAAGGCCTCTTTTCGTTGTTGGCTCGGAGGTCCTGGAGGAAAAACTCCTTGCCCGTGCACAAGCCATAGCAAAGAAGGGTATCCCTGTAGCTGCTACCGGGCATTCCATAAAAGGATTTATCGATGAAGAGGGAGTGGATGCAAAATATATCAACATTCATTTCCTTGGTACTTTTCTCTGTGACCCCAAATGGGCCGGATTGGATGATAACGGATGTTATGATCTGATAATCCTGCTTGGACATAAAAAATATTATATTAATCAGGTCCTTTCAGCACTGAAGAATTTTTCAGATCTGAATACAATTAATATAGGAAAACATTATACCCAAAATGCTACCTTGTCTTTTGGTAATGTTACACCTGAAGTACATCTGGAAGCACTGGACGAACTTATTGATAACCTTTGAATTTTAAAGAAGGAGGATATTAACAATGGCTGAAGATTTTCCTTTTGAAATTTCTCCAATGTTTGAAGGAGAAAGAATCAGAAAAAATGATATGTACGTGGAACTTTCAGGTCCCAAATCCATTGGTTTTGAACTTGTAAAGGCAGCTGAGATGGATGATGTGGTAGACGGCAAGTTTAACATGATCGGTCCGGACATCCAGGATATGGAAGAGGGAGGAAGATACCCTTTTGCCATGATATACAAGATTGCCGGGGAACTTGTTGAAGAAGACCTTGAATCCATTGTGGAAAGAAGAAACCACGATTTCCAGAATTATATACAGGGGCTTATGCACCTGAACCAGCGTTATGATGTGTGGGTTCGTTTAAGCAAAGAGGCTGTGGAAAAAGGTGTTACCTCCTTTGAATCTATTGCTCAGGCAATAATGATGCTTTTCAAGAACGAACTCCCGTTCATAGAGAAGGTGGAAGCTACCTATATCACGGACAAGGACGAGATTGAAAAACTCATGGACGAGGCAAAAGCCAAATACAAGGCCAGGGATGACAGGACCCGTAATCTTCACGATGAGGATGTTGATACGTTCTATGGATGTACTCTCTGTCAATCTTTTGCACCGTCCAATGTATGTGTAATAACCCCGGACAGGATATCCCTCTGTGGTGCTATCAACTGGTTTGACGGCAGGGCAGCCGCCAAGGTCGATCCTGAAGGGCCCCAATTCGCAATACCTAAAGGGGATGTAATAGATGAAGAATCCGGTGAGTATACCGGTGTAAACGAGACTGCAAAATCCCTGTCAAGCGGGGAATATGATCGTATAAAACTTCACTCATTCTTGGACCATCCACACACATCCTGCGGATGCTTTGAAGTTGTAGGTTTCTATATACCCGAGGTTGACGGTATCGGATGGGTAGACAGGGATTTTACAGGAGCTGCACCAAACGGACTCCCCTTCTCCACGATGGCCGGGCAGACAGGAGGAGGAAAACAGATCAGTGGATTTTTGGGAATTGGTATCAACTACTTCCGTTCTCCCAAGTTCATCCAAGCTGACGGTGGATGGGAACGTGTGGTCTGGATGCCAAAACATCTCAAAGACCGTGTATCTGACGATATACCGGATGACATTGCAGACAAGATTGCTACTGAAGAAGACGTATCAGATCTGGAAACACTCAGGAACTTCCTGGAAGAAAAGAACCATCCAATTGTCAATAGATGGGAAAAGGAAGAAGAGGAGGAGGCTACAGAGGAAGAAGAAACTCCACAACAAGCCGCTCCCGCCATGCAGATGCCTGCCTCAATGCCAATGAATATGCCAGCCATGCCAACTTCCGGAAGTGGTGGTGTAAAGATCATTCTCAAAAATGCAAAGGTATCTGTTGATAAGGTAATCATTAAGAAGAACGAGTAATAGAGAGGTTTCTCTGTGACAAAAATCATTGCGATTACAGGTAAAGGCGGCACCGGGAAGACGGCCATAACGACCCTTCTGCTGCGCCATCTGACAAAAAGTGATAAGGTTGTCCTGGCAATCGATGCTGATCCGGATACCAATCTCCCGGAAACCCTGGGATGTGAGGCAGACCGTACCATCGGTGACATCAAGGAATACATGATGAATGAACGAGACAACATGCCACCAGATATCAACAAGGAATCGATATTCGAATCCAGGATATACGAGACACTCAACGAGTTACCTGACTATGACCTGCTGGTTATGGGAAGGCCCGAAGGATCAGGTTGTTACTGCTATGTAAACAATCTGCTGCGGGGGATAATGGACCGCCTGACCGAAAACTATGACGTGGTTATCATGGATATGGAAGCAGGTCTTGAACACTTCAGCAGGAAGACTATCAGGAATATAGATGATCTCCTGGTGGTTACCGATGGTTCCCGCAGAGGAATGGGGACTGCCGAGAGAATCAGTGAACTTGTGCATGAGCTGGAAACAGATGTGCGCAATATCCATGTGGTCGCAAATAAAGTCACAGAAGACAATAAAGAACAGATCCAGAAAACTGCGAATGAACTTGGCCTGAAATTAATAGGCCTTGTTCCAACGGATGAAAGTATTGCAGAGAGAGATCTTGCAGGGGAAGCTCTCTATGACCTTCCCGAAGATTCGAAAGCCGTTATCGAAGTTGAAAGAATCGCAGTAAAACTTGGATTATAATAAATAATCAGATGGTGGAAGTGGAATGTCAGATAAACTCAAACTTTCAGACCTTAATAATATCTTAAAAGACCTCGATGTGGAATCCCTGGAAGGGGTTACTATTGAAGGTGACATAGAACTTGATATACAGGGAGGCGGGGGAATGAATCCGGCTATGGCTTATGCCCTTGGCCATGAAGCCGCCCAGATCTCCCTTCATGTGGCAAACATCGCCAGAATGCTGGGCTATCCTGTAGACCAACTCTTTGCACAGTGTCTTGGAGCCGGAGGAGAAGCTGCAGCATTACAGACAGAACCTGCAATAGAGGAACTGTTGCAGGCTAAATTCGATGTTGCCAGAAGTAGCGAATGGAATACACCTATCCAGGAAGTAACCCTCGGTGCAACTTCCGCAGACGGAGGAAGCCGTGACCACACAATAACCCTGGGTGGCGAAAAGGCAATGCCATTCTATTTTGATGCAGAAATGCCCAACCGTAATTATGTCACAATGGATGTCTTTGACATGCCTATCTCAATGGCAAAGGCTGTCAAATCCAATTACGAAGACGTTATGGGGGACCCTGCAGAATGGGCTAAAAAAGTTGTCAATGAGTATAATGCGGATATGGTTACAATTCACCTGATTTCTACAGATCCTTTAATCAATGATACTCCTGCAAAAGAAGCTGCAAAGGTAGTAGAGGATGTATTACAGGCAGTTGATGTGCCTATCGTAATCGGTGGTTCAGGAAATCCACAGAAAGACCCTGAAGTACTTGAAAAAGCCGCAGAGGTTGCCGAAGGAGAATGTGCCCTGCTTGCATCCGCAAGTCTAAACCTGGATTATGAAAGGGTTGCAAAGGCGGCAACGGATTACGGTCATGCAGTCCTTTCCTGGACCCAGCTTGAAATCAATGCTCAGAAAGAACTCAACCGTAAACTAATGAAGCAGTGTAATGTCCCACGTGAAAGCATTGTGATGGATCCAACAACAGCAGCCCTGGGATATGGTCTTGACTATGCTTACAGTAACATGGAAAGGGTACGATTATCCGCCCTTATGGGTGACGATGAACTTAACTTCCCGATATCCTCCGGTACCACAAATGCCTGGGGCGCACGTGAATCCTGGATGAAACAATCACCCCTTAAGGAAGATTCTGACTGGGGACCCAGGGAATACAGGGGACCCATCTGGGAGATCGTTACAGGACTGTCCCTTGCCCTTGCAGGCAATGACCTGTTCATGATGATGCACCCAACATCCGTACAGGTGCTCAAAGAGATTACACAGACTCTCTATGGCAATATTGAAGCAAAGAACCCGGACATCACCAACTGGATCACTGCGGAGGTATAATATGAAGATAAATAGCCCCCTTGATGCTTACAAATACCTGCCGGGAACAAACTGTGGCAGGTGTGGTGAAGATACATGTATGGCCTTTGCCTCACACCTTATCGACCGTTCCAAAAGTGGCGAAGACTGTCTGCCCATGGTAGAGGAAGACAAGTATGCAAAGAAACTCGAGGAACTGGAAAAACTGCTTGCCCCGGAAATCAGGGAAGTTACCATTGGCACTGGTGAAAAATCAGTCACCATTGGTGGAGATGATGTCCTTTTCCGTCATAAATTGACCTTCTTCAATAAGACAGCCTATGCATACGATATCACCGACACTATGGATGATAAGGAACTTGAGGAAAGAATCAATACTATCCAGACTTTCAAGAAATTCTATGTGGGAGAATTCCTCAACCTTGATATGGTAGCGGTACGGTGTGTATCCGGCAAACCCGAAACTTTTGCAGATACTGTGAAAAAGGTAATCGGACTTACAGAATTACCACTTGTACTCTGTTCTTTTGATCCGGCAGTATTAAAAGCCGCCCTGGAAGTAGCAGCAGACAAAAAGCCACTAATGTATGCAGCCAACCAGGAGAACTGGAAAGAAGTTGCCGGCCTTGCAAAGGAATACGAGGTGCCTGTAACCCTGTTCGCACCGAATGATCTGGACTTGCTCAAGTCAATGGCAAAGACATTTGCAGAAATGGGACTAGAGAACCTTGTGCTTGACCCGGGAACCTTCCCCACAGGCAAGGAAATGAAGACAACGTTCGAAAATTTCCTGAAGATCAGAAGAGCAGGTATAGATGGGGATGGCGAAGTTGCCTATCCCATAATGGCCGTTCCCCTGACTGCTTGGATGGCCTACGATGATGATGTCAGTGCATCCTACTGGGAAACTGTGGTAGCCTCCGTACTCACTGTTAAGTACGGCGACATTATGATCATGCATAGCATAGAGCCTTATGCATTGCTGCCTGAAGTGCACCTGAGAGATACCATTTATACGGATCCAAGAAAGCCTGTAACTGTTGATCCGGGTGTATGGGAAGTAGGTTCACCTACTGCTGATTCACCAGTTATAGTTACCACAAACTTTGCCCTCACCTACTATACAGTTGAGAGTGATATTTCTTCCAACAAGATAGACTGCTACATTGTGGTGGCAGACACCGAGGGTATCGGTGTGGAAGCCGCTGTTGCCGGTGGACAGTTGACCGCAGACAAGATCAAGAAGACTCTGGAAAATGCCAAGTTTGATCTTAAGGAAAAGACAAACTACAACACCGTCATCCTGCCCGGCCTGTCCGCACGTCTGCAGGGAGATGTCGAGGACAAGGTGGGTTCAAGGGTACTCATTGGACCGGCAGACTCCGGCAGACTTCCTGGATGGCTGGAGAAAAACTGGCCACCACAGGATAAATAAGTCAACCAGCATCCGCTTAATGCGGATGCACATCTCTTTTTTTGCACCAACTTTATTAGTTCTGAATATAGATTTAGCATTCATGAAAAGCAAAGTATTTTTTGTTGACCTGAAAGTACGCAGAGACTGTGAAAATACTGTCCAGAAGATCAAAAGGCTTTACGATACAGCAGGTTTTGACAGAATAATCGATGAAGGCGAACTCACCGCCATTAAACTGCATTTCGGGGAAAAGGGGAATGAAGGCTTCATAAATCCGGTCAACGTTAGACAGGTTGTGGATAAGATACATTCCTGCGGTGCCAGGGCTTACCTTACCGACACGAACACCCTGTACTCAGGATACCGTCACAATGCTGTAGACCACCTTACAACGGCAATTGAGCACGGTTTTGGCTATGAGGTCACCCGGGCACCATTGATAGTAGCAGATGGATTGTTGGGCAACAGTTTCCGGCAGGTATCAATCAGGGGGAAACATTTTGACAGTGTAAAAATTGCATCCGGGGTACTGGAGTGTCAGAGTATGATTGTAATGTCCCATTTCAAGGGCCATGAACTTGCAGGGTTTGGAGGCGCTATCAAAAACCTGGCAATGGGCGGAGGTTCAGTAGCCGGGAAAATGGAGCAGCATGGAGGGCTTCATCCGGAAATTGATGCAGAACGATGTAACGGATGCGCAACCTGTGTGGAAGTATGCCCCTGCGATGCAATGGAGATTAATAGCGACAATATATCCACTATCGATGACGACAAGTGTATAGGCTGTGGAGAATGTATGACAGTATGCCCGGTCGAGGCGATTGATTTCAATTATGCCGATATACCCGACTTCATGGAAATGATAACCGAATATGCCCTGGGCACCGTTGCCGGCAGGCAGGAAAAAATAGGCTACATGAATTTCCTTGTCCGCATCACACCCGACTGTGATTGCGTGCCCTGGAGCGATGTATCGCTGGTACCGGATATAGGCATCCTGGCATCCACAGATCCGGTGGCTATTGACCAGGCAAGCCTGGACCTCGTAAACGAACAACAGGGTTTTACTGCATCCAAACTTGAAGAAAATATTGAACCCGGCAAAGACAAGTTCAAAGGTGTCTGGAAAAACAGCGCAGGAGATATCCAGTTAAGTTACGGTGAAGAAATAGGCCTTGGAAACCGGGATTATGAGCTGATCAGGATTTGACTCAAAACTAATAGCAGAAGTTTGTAAGTCTTGATGATAATATTATTATTCTATGGATATCCTATAATGCAGCAAACAGCCTTATGAGTAAATTGCAGATTAATTGGTGAACATCACAGTTCCCAAAAACAAAATTCACTATCATTAAAAATATCAATAAAAATTCGGGACATATCTGATTGCCCGACAGATAACGGACGATACAAAATGAGTTACAAGATCGCAATAATGGGTGCTACCGGTGCGGTAGGCAGAGAAATTATCGAAGTATTGAGTAACAGGAAGTTCCCGGTAGAAGAATTGAAACTCTACGCATCACAGAGGAGCGCCGGCAAGGTAATGGAGACCCCTTTCGGAAAAATTACCATCGAAGATGCGGACACGGCAGATTACTCCGAACTTGACATTGCCTTTTTTGCAATAAGCGGCTCGTGGAGTAAGGCTAATGCCAAGAAAGCAACCGATGCAGGATGCTATGTGATTGATAACAGCAGTGCATACAGGTATGATGACAACGTGCCTCTTGTGGTTCCGGAAATCAATACTCATGCTATCGGGGATTCAAAGCTGATTGCAAACCCCAACTGTACAACCGCAATCGCAGCCATCCCCCTTTATGCACTCCATAAAGAGTATGGTCTGGAGAAGGTCATTATCAGCACCTACCAGGCAACCAGCGGTGCAGGAGCCGCCGGGATGAATGAACTGATCAATGAGACAAGGAACTATCTTGAAGATAAAGAGGTATACCATCAGGCCTTTGTCCATCCTATTGTTTTCAACACTATCCCCCATATTGACAGTTTTCAGGAAAACGATTACACCCGTGAGGAGATGAAAGTCGTCTGGGAAACCCACAAGATATTTGAGGAACCCGATATCCCAATCAGCTGCACCTGTGTGAGAATCCCGACTCTCAGGGTTCACGGGGAAAGCATTGTTGTCGAAACTGAAAAACCAATTTCCCCGGATGAAGCCAAAAAACTGCTGGCATCGGTCGAAGGTGTTGAGTTGAAGGATGATATCGAGAACAATGTGTACCCGATGCCCCTGACAGCCACCCAGAAATACGATGTGGAAGTTGGCAGGATCAGGCAGAACATCGTGTTCGGAGACCACGGCCTGGAATTCTTTGTCTGCGGTGACCAGATCCTCAAGGGCGCCGCACTGAATGCAGTACAGATCGCCGAGCAACTTTAAGTAGACTGATTTTGTGTAAAAGGAAACCTGAAAGGCCTTTTTTTTTACATATCAGCAGAAATTAAAAAAAGTGGATATCCTGTGATTTAAGGATATCCTTATCTGCTCTTTTTGTCTTCGTTTCCTTACATCTGTCTTCTTCTGAAACCAATATACATGGCACCAACTGCTGCAAGCACCAGCACGGTTCCAACAATGTCAGCACTTGAGAAGGATGAACCACCGGAGTCCTCATTTTTGGGGTTTTCCTTGGTCATCTCATACCCTTCCACATAATCACTGCTGGATTCTGCTGACTCAGATGTTGGTTGTTGTGTTGATTCACCGTAACCTCCATCTGAAGTAGTGGTGGTCTGATTGGATGCTGAATCGGTGGTGGAAGCGTTCACTATCTGTGCACTGCCGACACCATCACTGCTGGAGGAGGTTGAAGAAGTAGATGATTTATCGGATGATCCAATTGCGGCTTCCAATTGCTCCTTGTATTTATCCATCGTTTCCTGGTCTACAACATTAGCACCTGGAACAGACATAATTCCATCTACATAATCATCCAGCAAAGGATTTCCGCAGGTATGATGACAACATGCAGCACCATTTTTAGCAACTGATTCTACATATTCACTAACAAGAGTTTTCTTTACTTCAGCAGATGGTTCCCAATAACCCTTTCGTATAGCTTCAATCATCCTTCCGGAGATTGACTGATAAGCTTCTGCATTGTTAGCATCGAACCACTCATTCATATCTTCATTAACATACATCTCATAGGTCTTCTTCCAGACACTATCATCTACGAGTTCGGGATTGGAAACTTCCCATCCCCACAGGTTGTCAACAAACTCGGCCATCATACGTCCTCCGGCATAACCGGATTCCTGCATGCCATTCATCCATTTAGGATTCCAATAGCGTGAACGCATATTTTTCATCAGGTATTCCTGCATACCCGCCATAGTTGCTGCATCCGGATCACGGGTGTCTGAGACATACATCTCAGGAGTAGTACCTGAAACATGCCGTGTTGCAAGATTCAATGCACCGAAGTACTGGAAGAAGTCATCATTATCCAATGTATCATATAGGTTGGATGAATCCGAATGGATTGAAGCATCCACATTACGCAGGTTTGATGTGAGCAACTCAGAACTTTTGAAACCCCAGAGATCGTTTCCGTATACATAACCCATCTTCTCAAGGTATATCTCCGCAATCTGGCTTTCATCTTCCCAGGAACCACTTGCATCAATTGCATTACCAGTTCCTATTTCATAGGTACCATCCATTACCGCAAAGCAGCGCATTGTGGCAAGTTTGCGTGCAAGTTTATCTGCTTCCTCCTCAGCCATTTCCTTTGAAAACTGTGCATATAGTTCATCATAGATGGCAGATGTACTCTCATTCACATAGTTTGAATGGTTCCCTGCAGGTGCTTCATTTGCCATTGCAACAGCATGATCAAGCATCTTGATCTTGCCAGGGAAAGCGTCACGCATACCCGCAGTAGCATAGACAATATCAATTCTGGGTCTTCCCGGATAGTCACCATAGGAAGGACGAAGTTCTTCCTCGGGTATCACTTCGAACTTGCTCAGGTCAATCCTGCCGTTGGCATCCCATCCCGGCTTTATACCAAGTAGGTAGAGTGCTTCTGCTTCCAGAGTACCATGGTCCCTTATGAATTCCACACCAAAGCGTGAAAAAGATACTTTCCGTGGATACTCACCATGTTTGTCATAATAATCCGTGAGCATCTGTTCTGCAAGGTATTTACCCAATCTCCATGTTGCTTCGGAAGGATATAACTGCGGATCCACTCCATAGAAATTCCTGCCTGTAGGTACTGCTGAAGGATTCATCACCGGATCTGTACCTGGGCCGGGTTCAATATAACCAGCCGAAAGTGCAGACATAACCCTGTCCATCTCGGCCGCAGATCCAATTAGCCTGTCCTTGTAGTCAATACCCCTTTCCAGATCACTGGAAACTGAAGCGTTAGTCCTATTGTACACAAGCATCTGGGAATCGTTCACACTGGTACCATTAGTTACCACTTCCCAGACCAGTTGATTTACCTTAGTATCATTTGAAGGAATGCCAAGAGGATATTCACTTTCTGGATAAAATGCTGCACTTACATTTTCTTCAAATTTGTTACCCATCATGGCCCGAACCATACAGGTAAGCTCATCCTTTTCAGGATCTGTCATATTGGTAGAAGGAACTTCTCCCAGAACATGCATACCATAAGGAATGTTTTCTCCCTCGACTTCTTCCACATATTCATGGAGTACATTCTTGATGAAATCTCCAAATTCAGTGGTATTATAATTGTAAAGTTCTGTGACATTCAGCCCCAAATCCACACTCAGGTTCAGGTCAACAATTTCATCAATTATCTCAACCTGATAGGCCTGTTTTGTCTGCTCACTCATCTCCGGCCCATAGTATGTTTGCATGAGCTGGGAAAGGTTGGCAATCTCACCATAAGTACCGGACCTAACAAGGGTAGGTGTCAGGTGATCGATGATCAGTGCATTGCCCCTGTACTCCGCTGTCAGGCCTTCCCCGACATTAGCAACTATATATGGGTAAATATTGGGTAGGTCCTGCAACAATATTGGTGCCCATTCTTCAGTCCTGTTGAGACCATATGTCTGCCCTGGAAACCATTCATGAGTACCGTGTGTTCCGAAATGGATTATTGCATCAGGATTCCACTCCTTATTGAGCCAGAGATAAAAACCAATATACTGATGAGGAGGTGGTACAAGTGCACTGTGATAGAGAGTGTCATCATTTTGCATCATTCCACGTGCAGGCTGCGGCATGAGCCAGACATTATCATATTGTACCGCCGGTATAACCAGATATTTACCGGTCTCATTTTCCCATATCATCAGGGATTTATTCTGTGGCAAGTCCTCTTCCCATGGAGCACCCCATTCTTCTATCACCTGATTCTGAAGATTTTGAGGAACTTCCTGTTCAAACCATTCATGATAGGTTTCCATAGGAATTAACTGCAGTCCCCATTCAGTCCTGTTTTCAACCATCTCATTCATTACTCCGGGTGCCCAGGAACCGGCGTTTATTCCCTGGGATTGTAATTGTTCAAGCAGGACTGAATTATTTTCAGGGATATTAGAAACCGTATAATTATTGGAATCCATTCTTTCGAGCAAAAGTCTCATGCTTATTATGGTATCAAGGTAACTGGCCCCGATATTATCCTTACCTGAAGGATAATTATAATAAATCACAGCAACTTTCTTTTCCTTATTTTCCTTAAGTTTTAGATTAGCCCATTTAATGGAACGATTGCTAATCCAGTCAACCTGGGAATCAAGCGGTATATACTGCGTACTTTCAGTATCCGGATCATATACAGCATTACCTATCAATATGTATTCGAATATCCCATCCACGTTGGGTGCAATTGTCTTATATACCATCTGGGAGTTGGGAATACCCCTGTTGGCATCTGCTGGATCAGGATTAGTGGGAACATCGGCAACTATACCCCGCAGCACAGGTACATTAAGGGCTTTAAGTTGTTCTATTCCTTTCTCATTATCCCAATAATTCAACCTGAAACTTTTTAGAGATATTACTGATTGAACAAGTGGTGTACCGTTCTCATTACAGTAATATTCGGTAATATTATTGAAGGTATCAAAACCAACCAGTACATTGCAATCTTTGGTTTCAATGTCTTGTATTAGGGCATTTACAACATCCAGTTGTTCCTTTGTGATGTCCGATCTATGGAACCACATTCCTATAGTGGGCTTTTCAGGGTCATAACTATGATTGCCTGCAGAAACATTGGAATACCATTGAATATATTCCTCGGTTGTCTCAAAGAAACGTTTCTCTGAAGCAGGATGATAAAGACCAACCTCAGGAATTACATCACCTTCACCTGAAATTTGCCAGCCCTCGGTCAGGAAACCCATCTTTCCGTATTCCTTTGAAGAATAGATCAACAAGTTTTCAGCATTAATCCTGCCAGAGGAACTTTCACCTATATTAGCATAATACAGAGCAATCGTATCATTTTCCGACCCATTGGATACATAATCAAAGAAAGCAGGGACATTTGCAGAGTTAATATCAAGCAGGGAAGAGCCGTTGTCATGCGCCTTAAGGAAAGTGTTGTTAAATTCATTGTCATAACCTATCATGTCACAGAAGATGACATCCTGTGTGGAAAGGAATCCGGAATCAGAAACATTGCCGAGCTCATCACTCATACCACTCCAGTCAGATTTGTAGGAAGGTATATATGTGAAGTTTATAAATTCCGCATAGGGATTGGTAAGGCTTGCCTGCTCAATGGGTTCATTATGAGTGTAATAGACATAGGTGAAGTTCAGCTGTGGCCATTCATCCGTGATTTCCGGATGATTACCATAGTTCCTTGAGAGATGAAGCAAAAAGTTTTCAGCGCTCTTCAATCCGTTTCCTGAAGATTCCATATTGTTGTAGTAGTTGCATATATGGTCATTGACAGAACCATTTGAGACATAATTAAAATATTCAGGTGTTAAACTAGATTTTACATCAAGCAAAGATGTACCATTTTTATGTGGTCCGTAAAAAGTATTGTTAAAATTCTCGTCATACATAATCATGTCACAGAATATAACATCCTGAGTAGATAGAAAACCTGAATCAGAAGCATTGCTAAGTTCATTACTCATTCCGCTATAATCAGATAGATAAGAGGGAATGTAAGTAAAATTTATAAATTCAGCATAAGGGTTGGTTCTGCTTGCTTTGGAAAGTGGGGTGCTCGAAGAATCAGCTATATAAGTAATATTGATCATGGGCCAACTGTCAGTGATCTCAGGATGGTTGCCATAATCCCTTGAAAGATGTATCAACAGATTTTCGGCATTTTTCCTGCCTGAATATGAGGAACTGTCCATGTTATTAAAATATGTGCAGATTTTATCTTCAGCCCATATTTCTTCTGTCCCGTTAGGTTTGTAATCAAAGTAAGAAGGAATACTGGATGACCTAATAGCTAACAAAGAGGTCCCGTTCAGATGAGCTGCATATAATGTATCATTTAAAGGTTCCCAGCTAGGTTCCCACAACATATCGCAGAAAATTACATCCTGAGTGAGCAAAAATTCATTTAAACCGTTGGTTGAAGCATTTTGAATCTCATCACTTACCGACCATCCGTCATATGCAGGTACGAAAGTATAGTTAATCTGGCCAGAATAAGGATTGTCCGAAGAAGCATTGTCCAAAATCATTTTTTGGTCTTCTAGACCTATATATGTAATGTTAACCTGTTCTGCCGCCGATACCGCCGGCACTGCCACTGCCAGCAAAATCAATATACTTAAAAGTAATAGACGCAATTTCTTAGTTTGCATATTATCGCCTCGATAGTATGCAGCACATCCCGACCCAAAAGCCCGCCAGCCGACAGGTCGGGATGGCACCACAATATTTTCAATTTAAATCTATCTACAATTCCCCTTTACATATAATCAA
>Ga0247721_100206_pt1 | contig 23750 bp, 18 predicted proteins | sample MSEWel2017_08_16_FD_189089 | JGI IMG/M metagenome (GOLD analysis project Ga0247721, IMG submission 189089) | Subsurface sediment microbial communities from gas well in West Virginia, United States - MSEEL Well Study Marcellus 3H_2017_08_16 | ecosystem: Environmental > Terrestrial > Deep...
AAGTGATCCTGTTAATTACTATTATATCATAATTTGGGGTGTTTTTGTATTTTTTATGACTACTTTTTTGAGCTTCTTCCTATGTTTATCAGGGTTTTATTACTAAAACCTAACGCCGAAAGTTGAGATTGTAACTAATTATATACTTAGTTTCTAAACATATTTTTAACAATTTTAATATCTTCAATATTATTTAAGCTAAAAATACATTGATCAATCAATACCTGAGAAAGCTACACCATCAATTAAATATCTCTGGAAGAATATAAAGAGAATAATAGTTGGCAGTATTGAAAGGAAGGTCATTGCAAACATTGCTCCCCAGTTTGTAATTGCATTTGGATCAGAGAACATCTTTAATGCTATTGAAACTGGATATTTTGTTACACTCTGTAAGTATAGCAGAGGTGTCATAAAATCATTCCAGGACCAGTAAAATCTAAAGATACCAGCTGTAACCAGTACCGGCTTTAAATTGGGTAGAATAATTTTAAAGAAAATACCAAACTTGCTGCAGCCATCAATTTCTGCCGCTTCATCCAATTCTGTTGGAATCCCCCTAACAAATTGAACCATCAGGAATGTAAAAAATGGAACTGGCAGCATCTGTGGTAAAATAACTGGCAAAAATGATCCTACCCATCCCCACTGATTAAACATTATGTATTGAGGAATTCTTAATATCTGACCTGGTACTAAAACTGTTGCAATCATAATTGCAAACCAAAATTTTTGTCCAATAAATCTGGTTCTGGTAAAACCAAAGGCAGAAAATGATGCTAAAAGTATCTGTCCAACTGTGGCTGTACCAGCAATAAAGAAGGAGTTTCTAAAGAATGTGGCAAATGAAACTCCACCAAAACCTCTCCATCCTTCCAGAAAGTTCCTGAACTGCATTGCATCAGGCCATAATGTAGCACTTAACGCATTACCGGAGGTTTTTAGTGAGCCAGCTACCATCCAGAGTAAAGGGTAAAGCATAAAGAAACAGAAACCGCCTACCAGTACATGAAATAATATATTTTTAAGTTTTTCTTTTTGACTAAAGGTTAAATTCATCAGTTATTCTCCTTCCGACTCATAGTATACCCATTTATTGGATGTTCTAAATAAAACAATAGTAACGATGGTTAATAAAACAAGTATAATCCAGGCCAGGGCTGAACCATAACCTAAATAACCATTGGAAATTCCTTTACGATAAAGATAAACAGCATAAACTAAGGTTCTGTTCAGAGGACCACCCTCAGTAATAATATAAACCTGAGTAAAGACCATAAACATCTTAACCATCTGCATAATCAAATTAAAGAAAATAACAGGAGTTAAAAGTGGTAACGTTACACTAAAAAACTGCTGTATTTTACCGGCACCATCAATTTCTGCTGCCTCATATAATCCTTTAGGAATCTGCTTTAATCCAGCCAGAAAAATAATCATCGGTGAACCAAACTGCCAGGCAGCCAGGATAATTATTGTCCAGATTGCATAATCCGGATGTCCAATCCAGGAAATTCTATTACTCATAATTCCCAGACCAACTAAAAGATCATTAAAAGCTCCCTGTGATGAAAATAGCTGTCTCCAGATTACTGAAATAGCAACACTGCCACCTAAAATTGAAGGAACATAATAGGCAGCGCGATAAAAGTTAGTGAAGGGTCGTGCCTTTCTAAATACTAATGCCAGTGCCAGAGCACTTGCCAGTCTTAATGGGACAGCAAAAACAACATAATAAAAGGTTACTTTAAGTGAAGTCCAGAATTTCGGGTCATCAGTAAAAATTTCAATATAATTACGAAGTCCTACCCAGCTGGGATCACCTACAATAGTATATTCAGTTAAAGAATAATATAATGATCTTAATAAAGGAAAAGCTAAAAATGCCAAAAAACCAATTAACCAGGGTAGAATAAATACATAGCCAGTCAAATTTTCTTTTATCCACTTCTTTTTATTCATTCCAGCATCTAGAGAACGGACCGAGTCTAGTGCTCCAAATTTATTATTCAAAAATCTCCCTCCTTAAATGTTAGTACAAACTATAAGCTAGTGACTCAAAAGAATCACTAGCTTATAGAATTTTATTCTTATTTTTTTTATTAAAATAAATTTTCTTATCTTGAAAGTAATTTTGTTGCTTCTTCTCTGAAATCTGCTGCAGCTTCTGCAGGAGTTTTCATACCATAAATTACTTCCCAATATTGATCAGCAAAAGCGGTGGTTACTTCTGAAAATGCAGGTGGCTGTAAAGGAAGCACAGGGCCAGCATTTGCAGCAGCTACTTCAATAAAGTCAAATACTGCCTGATCGTATTTATCAGCACTAGCTTTTAGAGCTTTTCTTACTTCACTGTTAGTAGGTACTCCACGATCTGTACCGATTACTTTTCCAGCTTCAACATTGTTGAACCAGAAGTTTAAGAAAGTCATTACTTCTTCAGGATGTTCAGTATTTTTAGCAGCAGTCATAACCATAGCAGGTTTCATAAATCTACCTTCCTGCACTTGATCCTCTGCTCTTGGATATAAGAAAGGATGCAGCAGTTTACCAGCACCATTAGAAATAGCAGGTAACTGGTTACTCCAGTAATTAGTTGCGGCTGCAGCTTTACCCTGAGTTACAGGATCCTGTTCAATTGCATCAGGAGATTCCTGTCTCTGCATAGCATCCTGTACTGCACCAGATTCAATTAATTCTAAATCATAATTCATATAATCAACAAATAACTGATCATCATCATAACCTAAAGACTTACCATCTTCACTAAAGAAACTCTGACCGTGCTGTCTTAACCAGACAACAAAACCATTACCTTCTTCCTGTGAAGCTGGTGTTGCAGCACCTAAAATTCCCAATTCTTCATGTATCTTCTTGAACATTTCTGCTCTATCTTCCCAGGTATCTTCTGGAGAAGGATAATCTACACCAGCAGCGTCAAATAATGCCTTATCATAATAACCTGCAGGAGCATTTACCCCAGTAGCAAGACCCATCTGCTTACCATAGGCTCTACCCATTTCTAAGTAAGATTCTCCAATTTTGCTAACATCTAAAGATCCATCTTCAATATAAGGATCTAAAGCTAATAACTGGTCATTTTCAACATAACTGGCCATCATTTTTCTTACATGCTGAATAATATCAGGTAAATTATCTCCAGCGGCTTGAGCGTTCATCTTATCCCAGTATCCACCCCAACCAGTATATTCAGGTTGAATTTTTATGTTCGGATATTTTTCTTCAAACATTTCAATTACTCTTAAAGTTCTTTCGTGTCTGCTCTGAGATCCCCACCAGGCAAAACGAAGAGTTACTTCTTCCTCCTGAGCCATTGCAGCAGCACTAAGTGATAAGGATAACGCAAATGTTAAAATTAATACTAAAGCTATACTTTTTTTATTAAACATTTAATTTCCTCCTTGGAATTTAATTGAAAATTTTTATGTTCATTTTCTGAGTAATAATCTAAATTCTTATAGGCTTATAAATCTTTCTGCAGTCTGACAAAAAGATCAGAGAAAATTTGATATCCCCCCTTTTCTTGACATATTAAATGAAAATACAGTCTTATATCCTTATCCTTATAGATTATCTGTAAACTTGACTCAGGAAAATGTTTTCCGTAAATTTAAAAATTATTATGAATTTTTAAATAAATATTAACATTTTTTCAAATCATTATTTAATAAGGAGTTTATTATTAATTTAAGCTGATTCATAACTATAATAATTAAACGCCGGAAAACAATTTCCACAAATGAAATAAAAAAGCAAACTCTTTTATTCACTAACTTTATTATAAATAATTGTCTGTTAATTGTCAAACAATTTTTTAAATAGTTTTTAATAATTTAATTATAACTTTCACATAAAACCAGTATAATTTCTAATCTAGTAGCACTTGTTAATCTAATTTCTTTACAGATTCTCTTTTAATTAATTGCATTTCAATGTTTACTAATTCAGTAATTTGATCAGATGTTAATCTATCTAATAAATATTTACCTATATTAGTACCCAACTCGTAAATGGGTAAAGAAATTGTTGTTAAAGGCGGATAAGAATATTTTGCTTCCGGTAAATCATCAATTCCTACTACTGATATATCAGACGGAACTTTAACCCCCTGATTATTCAGCTCCCAGATTAAACCCAGAGCTGTAGCATCATTGGCACCAACAACGGCAGTAATCTTATCTATTTGATCTAATAAACTTAAAGCTGCTTTTCTACCTCCCTCAAAACTAAAATCACCAGAAAAAATCAGTTCATCTGGAAGATCCAAATTATGTTTTAGGAGAGATTCTTTTAACCCCTCTCTACGTAAGTAACTGGTATACAGCTTTTCTGGACCATCAATAAAGGCAATTTTTTGATGTCCATTTTCTACAAGATAATCAGCAATTATTGCAGCTGCATTTTTATTACCAAGACTTATATTGTTAATATCAAACGGATGAGGAGTCACTCCAAGCAGCACTGTACCCTGAGTTTTTAATTGTTCAACTATAGAATACATCTTTTGCTCATATTCTTTATCCATTAGTGCACCACCGGCAAATACAACAGCATCAGCTCGGTTGGCTTTTAGCATACTAACTGCATACAGTTCTTTTTCTACACTGCGGCTGGTATTATAAATGTTTACGATATATTCGTGCCCGGAAATAAATTCTTCTATTCCTTTAACCATTTGAGCAAAATATGAATCACAGATATCATGTACGATAACACCAATTATATTTGATTTATCACTCTTTAGTCCCTGCGCAATTCTATTAGGAGAAAAGTTTAATTTTTCAATTGCAGCTTCAACTTTTTCAGCAGTATCCTTACTCACCGGATGATCACTATTATTTATAACTCGAGAGACCGTAGTTGGTGAGCATTCTGCAAGTTTAGCCACATCTTTGATAGTAATTTCTTTATTAGCCATGGTAAACCCCTTCCGAAATATTCTTATTTGCCAAAATAATTTTATCATAGATTTATAATACTTTCAATTAATATGGAAAACGTTATTATAAAAAATTTTGACAAATCAAGTAAAATATAATAAAATAGATTTCGGAGTCAGTTGTCTGACGTCTAACAAAATTCAAACTATTATCTAAAGGAGAATCAATTATGAATCAAGTATTTTTAGCAGCTATTTCTGGTTTAATAGTAGGAGGTCTTTTTTCTTTTCTAAAATTACCCATTCCTGCTCCACCGACATTATCTGGTGTAATGGGAATAGTAGGAATTTATATAGGATTCATGTTAACTAAAACAATATTTTAATCAGGGAAAAGGCCCTCTTCTAGCTTTTAGAAGAAGGCCTTTAATACTTTTTACTCATTTGTCTGATCAAGTTCCTCAATCCCTTCGAAAAGCTGCTGAATTTTCACTGAAACATCTTCAACATTTTTTGGCCTGCTCATCAGCACCAGCAGCTACTTCCTGAATAGAAACTGCAGCCTGATCACTATTTTCTGCATTTTGAAACCAGGGTCTCTCTGGGATCAAAATCAGGTAGTATGTTCTGATTCTATTAAAATTAAGCAATAAAAGCAAGTCTATAGCTTAATTGATTATTATTTGAATTTAACTTCTTACAATTTAAATCTGGAAATTGAATCTGACAACTCTTCTGCCATCTCTGCCAGCTCCTGCGATGCAGTAATAATCTCATCAGTGGCTGCATTCTGTTCCTGACTGGAATCAACTACTTCTCCTGTTTCTTCCATGTTTTCTACCGAATCCTGTACATCCTTCTGGATTTCTGCTATTAGTTCTGTAATCTCATCTGTTGCCTGATTTGATTCTTCAGCCAGCTGTCTTATTTCGTCTGCCACAACTGAAAAACCACGTCCAGCCTCTCCTGCTCTGGCAGCTTCAATTGCTGCGTTTAAAGCAAGCAGATTGGTCTGCGAAGATATATCTTTAATCAGACTCACAATTTCTCCAATTCTCTGAGATGATTCAGCCAGAGAATGAACTGCTTTTTCTACCTGTTCAGAGTTGATTTTAACTTTATTAACTTCAGCTGCAGACTTATCAATTGATTGATTCCCTTTTTCTATATTTTCCATTACATTTACTGACTGTCTATCCATAGCATCAGAAGAAGTATTGATCATTGTGATCTGTTTGATTAGTTCTTCCATAGTTGCAGAAGTTTCCTCAACCTGAGCTGATTGTTCTTCAGTGTTAGAAGCAACTTCCTGGATAGCTTTACTTACCTCATCTGCACTTTCTCCAACCTGATTTCCACCTGCAGATAGTTCTTCACTGGAGGCTGCAACCCTATCTGAAACATCTTTGACATCCAGAATCATTGATTTTAAATTATTAATCATCTCTGAAAACGACCTGCTTAATTTTCCGATTTCATCTTTCCGTTTTAAATATTTATCATCAATATTTAAAGTGAAATCGCCAGCTGCCAATTTTTGTGCTATTCCTGTGACATAGTTAAGGGGGTTGGCAATATATGATGCAATCACAAATGTTACAATGATTCCCAGGACTAAAGCAGCCATTGCAATCACCAGGCTAATCTCCTGCAAGATGCTTAAAGCACCAAAAACTTTCTTCCTCTCTGCGGTAACCGCTACAGTCCAACCACTTAAGCTAACAGGATGATAAGCAATTATTTTCTTTTCTCCATTCAATTCATAATTTTCAAAATTATGTTCCCCACTTACCATTTTATCAGTAATGTCAACCAGTTGGGGACTGCTTTCTGCCAGACTTTTATTTGCAACAAATTCACTTTCCTGAGGAACAATAGTGTTTTTATTCTGGTCTATTATCCAGCCAGATCCATGTCCATTAATTTTCATCTCCTGAATTAAATTATGTAAATAGTCTGTCGATACTCTCCCGGCAATAACTCCCAGCAGTTTTTCATTTCTATCCAGAATTGGTGCAGCAATATGAAAATAAGTTACCCCCGTTTCATTGTTAACCACCGGTCTGGAATAAGCAACCTGCTTTTTTTGTTATTAAAATAAATTATATCATAATAATTAAGATTATCAATAAAAAGAAAAGGGAATCCTCGTATACAATCAAAAGTAATAATTGCATATTAAGGAATTCCCGCAAAATAATTTATTACTGAGTAAATATTAAATTAAATCAAAACTAAATTCGGTTACTGTTCTATATTTTTCTCCCGGTCTTAGTACTGTAGAGGGAAAATTATCGTGGTTTGGAGAATCAGGATAATGCTGAGTTTCCAGACAGAGAGCTCCTCGTTGAAGATGATTTTTATCCCCTTTGCCAGCTTCATTGGGATTAATACCATTACCACTATAAAATTGTATCCCTGGCTCGGTTGTCCAGACTTCCATCTGTCTGCCGCTATTAGTTTCAATTACTCTTGCGGCCAGTTCTAAATCTTTTCCTTCTCTATTTAAAACCCAGTTATGATCATAGCCGCCAGCTAAATTTAACTGTTCCACATCTGCCTCAATTTCTTTTCCAAGTTCTCCAATTGCAGTAAAATCAAAAGGACTATCTTTTACAGTTCTAATTTCTCCAGTTGGAATCATACCTTCATCTACAGGTGTAAATTGTTCTGCATTTATATATAAAAGATGATCTTCTATTGTACCTTCTCCATGACCTTTTAAATTAAAATAACTGTGCTGAGTTAGATTAACCACTGTAGGCTGATCGGTTTCAGCTCTATATTCTACTCTTAAACTATTATCTTCACTAAGCGTATAATAAACTACAGCTTTTAAATTACCAGGAAAACCACCCTCACCATCTTCACTTAAATGCATTAATTTAAGTCCTTTTTTGCCATCAATTTTAGTCTCTTTTGCTGTCCAGAGTTGAGCATTAAAACCCTCTCCACCTCCATGCAGACAGCAGGGATGTCCGGCCGGTTCTTCATTAATTTCCAGCTGATATGTATTACCATCAAGCTCAAATTTACCTTCACCAATTCTATTTCCATACCGGCCAATTAAAGCCCCAAAATAATTGGGGTCATCAAAATACTGTTCTAAGTTATCATAACCCAAAACAATATCATCTAAATTTCCTTCTCGGTCAGGGACATAGAGTCGAACTATAATGCCGCCATAATTTGTTATATCTACCTTCATACCATTTTCATTTTCTAAGGTATATAAATCAGCAGTTCTTCCATCTTTTAATTCCCCAAATTTTTGTTTACTAATACTTATTTCACTCATCAAATAACCTCCAGTTTTTACTTGCAACTACTTTATTAATTATTCCTTATATTATATATTAGTGTTAAAAGCTAAAATTCCTGCTAAAATGATAAATTTTAGCAGCTTTTGAACCTTAAATAAGAATAATGATGCTGGACAGCACCGTAGCTCTGCCAGTTATTTTTGTCAGTAAACTTCCTTACTCTTTCTAAACTTTTATGGAATTCTTTATTATAGCGAAATATACCTCAAATATACAATTAAGCTTTTTACATTTGAATAATTTCTTTATATAACTAGTCAAAAATGAGATAAGACCTATTTGCAAAAGTCCTATCTCATCTTTAAATATATTTATTTAGATGGTTTAAAATTTAATTTTTTATTGCTAAGTATTTATTTAATCTTAATTATTTAAAATATACTGATTCAATCTCGCTTCCAACATTTCCTGGTGTCCAGAATAATTTTCAACTTCACCAAGCTCTAGTGCATATTCAGCAAGTTCTTCCAGACCTACTTCTTTATTTACAATCTTCTTACCAATTCCACTTTCATAACTTGAGTACCTTTCTGCTACAAAATCTTCTAAGACTCTATCTTCTAATAATTTGTTAGCTATCTTTAATCCTTTAGCAAAAGCATCCATTCCTGCAATGTGACCATAAAATAAATCTTTCATTTTAAAGGAAGGACGACGAACTTTAGCATCAAAGTTAAGTCCACCTGTACCCAGACCATTATTTTTAAGAATTTCATACATTGCTAAGGTAGTTGTATAAATATTAGTTGGGAACTGATCTGTATCCCAGCCCAGTAATAGGTCTCCCTGATTAGCATCTACACTACCAAGCATATCATTAATTCTTGCATAGTGAAGCTCGTGCTCAAATGTATGCCCGGCTAAAGTTGCATGATTAGCTTCAAGATTAACTTTGAAGTGATCAGCAAGATTATACTTTCTTAAGAAAGCAATAACATTTGCTGCATCAAAGTCATACTGATGTTTTGTAGGCTCTTTTGGTTTAGGCTCAATTAATAACTGGCCATCAAAACCAATTTTTTTCTTGTAATCTACTGCCATTTCTAAAAAGCGAGCCAGATTATCCTGTTCTAAAGCCATATTAGTATTTAAAAGAGTTTCATAACCTTCACGTCCACCCCAGAATACATAGTTTTGACCGCCAAGTCTTTTGGTTACTTCCATTGCTTTTTTAACCTGAGCAGCTGCCATAGCAAATATATCTGCATTAGGTGAAGTAGAGGCACCATTCATAAAGCGAGGATTTGTGAACATATTTGCTGTTCCCCAGAGCAGTTTAATTCCAGTTTCATCCATCTTTTCTTCAATTAAATCAACAATAGTATCTAAGTTTTTGTAACTTTCAGCTACTGTTTTTCCTTCTGGAGCTACATCCCGATCGTGGAAGCAAAAATAGGGAGCACCTAACTTATCCATAAAAGTAAAGGCCCCTTCAACTTTAGCTTTTGCTCTATCAAGAGGATCTTTAATATCAGCCCAGGGATAATTTCTGGTCCCAGCCCCAAATGGATCTTCACCTGTATCAGCAAAAGTATGCCAGTAAGCAACTGAAAATCTTAAATGTTCTTCCATTGTTTTACCGGCAATCTTTTCTTCCGAGTTATAATATTTAAACGCCATTGGATTATCTGATTCCGGTCCTTCATATTTTACTTTTTTAAAATCTTTAAAAACATTTTTCATAATTTTATTACCTCCATTTTTAATAAATATAAGTTTGAAACATTAACATCATCATTAATTCAAGTATTAATTTAAGTATTAAATTAACTCGTTATTTATATTATTCAAGACTAATTATTAAACTCCTGCATTTATTTTTATTTTATTTAAAAAATTATTTAGGCAGCCGCTTTTTTGTTTTTGGTATAAATATCAACCCAGACAGCCAGAATTAAAATTAAGCCTTTGATTATTGACTGCCAGAAATTTTCTACGTTCATCAAACTCATACCATTGTCAAGACTGGCCATAACAATAGCACCAACAACTGCGCCCCCTACTTTCCCTATACCACCAGCAAGACTGGCACCACCAATTACACAGGAAGCAATAGCATCTAATTCAGCACCATCACCAGCAGCTACCGAAGCAGCACTTAAGCGCGATGTCAAAAATATTCCACCAATTGCTGCCATCAAACCATTGAGCATAAACACAGTCAGAGTAATTTTTTTAATATCTATCCCTGATAACTTTGCAGCATCACTGTTTCCACCTATTGCGTAGATATAGCGGCCAAAAGTTGTTTTGTTAGTTATAAAGGAAAAGATAGCCAGAAAAATGGTTAAAACCATCAAAGGAATTGGAATACCTCGATAGGCGTTAAAAATTAAAATAAAAACTACCAGTAAAATTACAGAGGCGGCAATCTTTAAAATTTCAAACTTTAAAGGTAGTACATCAAAACCATATTTCAATTTATCTTTTCGAGATTTAAGCTGAATAAATATAACACCCAGACCGACTATCAGTGCAAAGACAAGACCTGTGATATCTGAAAAATATCCTTTACCAAAATAATAAAACAAATCACTCATTGGTCCGATAGTTGTACCACCAGTTATCCCAACTAAGATACCTCTAAAGATTAATAAACCACCTAAAGTAACAATAAAAGAAGGCACTTTTCTGTAAGCAGTCCACCAACCATTCCATAAACCTAAAATTAAACCTAATAAAAGAGTCAGCCCGATTGAGAAAACTGGGTTCATCCCCTGCCAGACATCTAAGATAGCTACTACTCCACCAGCAAGTCCTACCAGAGATCCAACTGAAAGATCAATGTGACCCATAATTATAACCATAACCATTCCGATAGCTAGCATTGATGTAAATACAGACTGTCTAAATAAATTAGAAATATTTCTAGCTGTTAAAAAATCTCCTCCTGTTGTAAAAGAAAAAATAATCCAGATTGAAACAAGAGCAATAATCATCATATATGTTCTAAAATCTAGTTTAATTTTTTTAGTATTAGCCATTCATTTCTCCCCCTGTTGCATAAACCATTATTTCTTCCTGACTGATATCCCTATTTCTATTATCAAACTCTTTAGTTATTTTTCCTTCATGCATGACAACAATTCTATCACTCATACCCAGTATTTCTGGTAATTCTGAAGAAATCATTATTATTCCCATTTCATTATTAACAAAATTATTCATTAGCTCGTAAATTTCCTGTTTTGCTCCTACGTCAATACCACGTGTCGGCTCATCCATAATTAAAACTCTGGGAGTTTCCAAAAGGTTTTTAGCTAAAATTGCCTTCTGCTGATTACCTCCACTTAAATTAACAATTTTTGTATTTAAAGATGCCGTTTTAACATTTAATTTATCTACCAGTTCAGAAGTCTTTGAAATCTCTTCATTTTCGTCTATAACTAAAAAATTCTTAAATTTTTCTAAAAAAGAAATCGAAATGTTTTCTTTAACACTCATGGGCGGTATAATACCAAACTTTTTTCTATCTTCTGAGATTAGTGCAATTCCTTTGTGTAAAGCTTCTTTTGGAGATTGAATATCTACCTTTTCATTATCTAAATATATATCTCCTTTTTTGCTTCCCGGTAAATAGCCAAAAAGTGTATTAGCAATTTCTGTTCTTCCGGCACCAATTAGACCAAAAATACCTAAAATTTCTCCTTCAGCCAGCTCAAATGAAATATTTTCTAAGATCTGATCTCCCTGATAATCCCATAAATTTAAATTGTCAATTTTTAAAATTTCTTTACCTGCTGTGTTACTTCTATCAGGAAACATCTGTTCAATTGAGCGTCCAACCATCATTTTAACTACCTTTCTTTCGTTTAAATTTTCTTTAAAATCTCCACCAATATACTCCCCATCTCTTAAAACTGAGATATAATCAGCAATCTCAAAGACTTCTTTTAGTTTATGTGAAATATAAATACAGGTTACACCTTCTTCTCTTAAATCCCTGAGAATTTCCATTAATAAATCAACTTCACTATCTGTTAAGGAAGCAGTTGGTTCATCTAGAATTAAAAGTCTAGAATTTTTAGATAGAGCTTTTGCTATTTCAATAAGCTGCTGTTTACCAACTCCAAGCTGACCAACTTTAGTTGTCGGTTGAACTCCCTCTAATTTCATCTTTTTAATCCACTTATTTGTTTGATCATACATTTCGTTCCAGTCAATATAACCTTTATAAGAAATTTCATTTCCCATAAAAATATTTTCCGCTACATTCATCTCTTCAAACAGTGTTAGTTCTTGATGAATCACTGCAATGCCGTTTGCTTCGGCCTGATGAATATTTTCGAATTTTTTTTCTTGACCTTCCATAAATATTCGACCTTCATAACTTCCAGCTGGATAAACCCCACTGAGAACTTTAATCAAAGTTGACTTACCTGCTCCATTTTCTCCACAAAGGGCGTGAATCTGATTCTTTTTGACCTGGAAAGATACTTTATCTAACGCTCTAACTCCAGGGAAATCTTTTATGATATTTTTAGTTTCTAATAAAACTTCTTCCAAATTACTCAACTCCTTTCATGAAAGTAAAAAAAGGGGGCGTATAATATGCCCCTTTTTTATACATTTTATTTTTCTGGTCTGTCAGGCCATTCGGATTTAGGTACATTTTTATATACTTCTTCCATTTTATGGAATCCATCTGCAATTACAGTCTCAACCATATTACCCTTATGAACCTGAATCGGTGTTAGTAAAACTGAAGGTACATCATATTCACCATTATTTATTGCACCATTAGTTTTTACTTCTTCACCCTTAGCCATTTTTACTGCAATTTCTGCACCGCGAGTAGCCAGATCCTGAATAGGTTTATAAACTGTCATTGTTTGTGTACCTTTGACAATTCTCTGACAGGCAGCAAGGTCTGCATCCTGTCCAGAAACTAAGACTTCTCCGGCAAGTCCCTGTTCAGCTAATGCCTGAATTGCTCCACCGGCAGTACTGTCATTGGAGGCTACAATAACATCAATGTTGTTATTATTAGCTGTCAGGGCATTTTCAACAATACTTAATGCTTCCTGAGGCAGCCAATCTTTTGCCCACTGGTCACCAACAATGTTTATCTTTCCTTGATCAATATAAGGCTGTAACACATTCATCTGACCCTGACGGAACAATTTTGCGTTGTTATCAGTTGGTGATCCACCCAGTAAAAAGTAATTTCCGGTGGGCTGCCTTTCAACTAAAAATTCAGCCTGTAATTCTCCTACTCTAACATTATCAAAGGAGAGATAATGATCAACTTTCGAATCCATCAGCATTCTATCATAAGCCAGTACAGGTACGTCATTTGCATGGGCTTCTCTAACAATACTACCCATTACTTTTCCATTATGAGGTACTACAACCAGCACATCAATACCCTGAGTTATTAAGTTTTCTGCCTGTGACATCTGCACCATATCGTCACCATTAGCAGACTGAACTAATACCTTTGCTCCCATTTCTTCTGCTCTTTTTACAAAAATATCACGGTCATGCTGCCATCTTTCCAGTCTTAAATTATCCATTGATAAACCTATTACCAGTTGATCATCCTGAGCCATTACCCCAAAAGAACCTAAAAATAATAATACTACTAATGTTGAAATAATAATACTTTTTCGCATTAAATTAATCCCCCTTAAAATTTTAATAAAATTAAAACTAAAAACTAACTTACTATAACCCATAAACTTTTGTCTTTTTATCGCCTCCTTCTAAATTAATTTAAGGTTTAATTTAAGAGTTAAATTATCTCTCTATTTATATCTTTCTTCATAATTCGCCAAAGTCCTGCAACAAATTACATTTTTTTAATCTTTCGAAAAGATTTTATGGGCTCTATCTAGTGAGCCTATTTTGAAACTATTTAACTTTAACTTCAGTGAAATAAACTCTTTCCGCTGTTAATTCAATTTTATCACCTTTAAGCTCTATCACATCTTCCAGTCTAATGTCCGTGGAAGAACTGCCGAGCATTATTTCGAACTCTCCTGGCTCCACAACTAAATTCATATTCTTATCATAAAATGCCAGCTGTTCAGTTTTTAAATTGAATTCAACAGTTTTAATCTCTCCTGCTTTTAGCTCAACTCTTTTAAATCCTTTAAGTGACTTAATCGGCCTGGTTAAAGAGGCAATTTTATCGTGGATATAAAGCTGGACTACTTCTGCTCCATCAATCTGACCAGTATTTTTAATATCTGCTTTAATAGTTATTCTTTTATTACCTGTAAATTCTTTTGGACTAATCTCCAGATTTGAGTATTCAAAATCAGTATAACTCAAGCCAAAACCAAAAGGATATAAAGGTCTATTACCGGTAAATACATAATCTCTGTAGTGAGACATATGGCGGCGGTTATAATGAATTGGAGTCTGACCTACATTTTTAGGAATTGAAACAGGGAGTTTTCCCGCCGGATTATAATCTCCAAATAATACATCTGCTGCACCATTTCCTCCTTCTTCGCCCGGCAGCCAGGCTTCTAAAATCGCATCAGCATTTTCTGCAGTCCACTCAATTGATAGAGGGCGGCCGTTGACTAGTATTACAACAACCGGTGTCCCGGTTTTTATAATTTCTTTTATTAATTCTTTCTGCACTCCTGGCAGATCCAGAGAAGTACGATCATGATGTTCTCCAGTGGTGTCAGTAGTATCCTGCAGTTCACTTGCAAAACCACCACCTTCAAAATCTACTGTTTCATCTTCAGTGCTTTCATTTTCTCCCATCCCGGAAAGACCTGATTTTCCTCCAACAACAACTACTGCTACCTCAGATTCTTTAGCAGCCATCACTGCTTCTGCAAAACCATCCTGATTTTTCTCCATTATGCTGCAGCCATAGGCATAATTAATCTTTGTCTCCACAGAAATCTTATTTTTAATTCCATCCAGGATACTAATAACCTCAACTGCATCCTCTTTACTGTCAACATGAGCACTATAGGCATAGTCCCCAAGTAAGTTGCGGGTACTGTCTGCAGAAGGACCAATCACAGCAAGTGAAGAAAGTTCTTTTGATAAAGGTAGTAAATTATTTTCATTTTTTAGTAAAACCATAGACTTTCGGGCTGACTCACGGGCCAGCTCTCTCTGTTCTTTTGTTTCAAAAAGACCTGCAATTTTATCTAAATCAACATAGCGCTGATCAAAAGCATTAACTTTGAACTTATAGCGCAGATGTCTTCTTACTGACTGATCAATTACAGATTCTGAGATTAAACCATCATTAACTGCATCAATAAGATTTTGGCCATAGCATTCTGTTTCCGGTAATTCTATATCAAGTCCAGCTTCTAAAGCCTTAATACCTGCTTCCTGCATAGAAGATGCTACTTTATGTTCTTTATAAAGCATCTTAATACTCCAATAATCAGAGACCACAACTCCATCAAATCCCCATTCTCCTCTTAAAATATCAGTTAATAATTCTCTAGAGGAAGCACAGGGAATACCATCAATGTCATGATAGGCATTCATCACTGAACCAGCATTTGCAGTTTTAATTGCTGCTTCAAAAGGGAACAAAAAGCTTTCTCGCAGTTCTCTTTCAGAAATATTGACGGGAGCATGGTTGCGACCACCTTCGGAATAACTGTGACCGGCAAAATGCTTAAGGGTTGCTACAATTCCTTCTGAGAGTTTATCTCCCTGCAGTCCTTTTACATAGGATGTTACCATTTCTGCAGCCAGATAGGGATCTTCACCAAATGTTTCTTCAACTCTACCCCAGCGTAAATCCCGGGCCACATCTGCAACCGGTGATAAAGCCAGATGAGCGCCAATTGAACGCAGCTGTTTTCTGATCACATCAGTCTGTCTTTCCAGTAATTCAGGCTCCCAGGTGCTGGCAACTCCAATTGACTGAGGAAAAGTTGTTCCGTCTTTACCCATATAGCCGCTCAAACATTCTTCGTGCACAATTGCTGGAATTCCAAGCCGGGTATTTTCGACAATATATTTCTGCAGCTTATTTGCTGCTTCTGCTGCAGCTTCCGGTTCCAGAGCACTGGCACCGGCAATTCTTGTTATCTGACCGATCCCATTTTTTAAATATTTGGCTGCTTTTTCTTCGGAAAATTTACCCTTATCCAGAATTTTATCAGGACCAATCGATCCCAGCTGAGCCACCTTTTCTTCCAGAGTCATCTCTGCTAATAATTTATCTACTTTTTCTTCTAAAGAATAATCATCTAAATTAAATTCAGCCATTAAAATCTCTCCTTTTCGTTTTAAAACAAATATTTTTTATCCTTTTAATGCTCCAGCTGTCATTCCCTTAATGATATGCTCCTGTAAAAAGACATAAAGTATAATCAGAGGTAAAACTGATAAGAATAGAGCTGTTAAAGTTAAAGGTATATTTATGCCGTGCTGTCCCTGAAACTCAAATAATCCAAGTGTCAAAATCCTTTTGCTGGGACTTGAAGTTAAAACAAGAGCATAAGCAAATTGATTCCAGAGTAAAGTTAGGTTATAAATGGAAACAGTAGCAATTGCTGGTTTAACTAAAGGTAAAATTATATCTCTAAAAATTCTAAATCTGCTGGCTCCATCTATTATTGCCGCTTCTTCCAGTTCATAAGGTATATCATTAATAAATCCAGTTAAGATAAAGACTGAGATCGGAAGGCTAAAAGCGACATAGGGACCAATTAAGGCTGAGAGTCTGTCATACATACCCATTGATAGTGTTATCTTGTAAATGGGAATCAATGTTGAATGAATAGGAATCATCATACCTGCCAGAAATAGAATATAAACAATTTTATTATACTTGAAATCTATTCTAGAAATTGCATAGCTGGCTAATGCAGAAACAATAATAATAATTGCAACAGATATAAAACAGACTATAATACTATTTATAAAATATATATAAAAACCAGATTCCATTACATCAATATAATTTTGAAGTGTAAAACTCTCTGGTAATGACCAGACAGGATTGCGAAAAAACTCCATCCTAACTTTAAAACTATTCTGTACTAAAAATACAAGCGGGTAACCTGTTATTATTAACCAGACCAACAAAAACAAATAAATAACTAACTGCTTTAATTTATTAATCATTATTTTCCACCTAATTCCTGACATCTTTTTTACTTAAATTCAAAAATACAACTGAAACTATAAGTGCGACTAAGAATAATGCTACAGAGATTGTGCTGCCATACCCCATATTCATTTCTGTAAATGATTTGGAATAAAGATAAGTAGCCATTAATTCAGAAGCATGATTTGGACCCCCACCTGTTAGAGCAAAAATCATAGCAAAATACTTAAGTGAACCGACAATAATCAAAACAGAGGCATTAACAACTGTGGATCTAAGCATTGGTAAAGTAACAAAGAAAAAAGTCTGCAGATTACTGGCTCCATCTATTTCTGCTGCTTCATAGAGCTGTTGGGGTATATTGGAAATACCGGCCATAAAAATAATCATGTAAAGTGGGATAAAGCGCCACTGGATTGGTGCTGCCACAGAATAAAATGCTATATCAGGATTGCCAAGCCAGCTCTGTGTTAGCTGTTCGAGACCTACTAAATTTAAGACCCTATTAATTAAACCAAAAGTAGGATCGTACATATAACGCCAGAGAAATGCTACAGCAACCGATGACAGCAGCATTGGTACAAAATATATAGTTTTAAAAAAATCAGCACCTTTAATTTTACGAGTTAATAATACTGCTAAAAATAGAGCGATTGGTATCTGAACTACTAAGGATATTGCTACAAGTTTAAAGTTATTGGCCATCGAAGACCAGAATATTGGATCACTTAATAATTTTGACCAGTTCTTCAGCCCTAAAAATTCCATTGCTCCTATACCGTCCCATTTAAAAAATGAATAATAGGCAGAAAGGGGAATGGGAATGATTAAATAAACCAAAGAAAAAAGGACTGCCGGCAGTAAAAATAAAGCTGCAATAAAAAATTTATTATTCATTAATTCTTTTTTATTCATTAATTATACACCTCTTAAATTAGAGCAGAGAGGAAAAATTCCTCTCTGCTTATTAATTATAGTTCTCTTACTTTATTTCTCTCATTTATTCACCGTAATATTCTTTGGCAGCTGCTTCCATCTGATTAGCTGCTTCTTCTGGTGTCATTTCCATACCAAATAATGCCTGAGTTGTATTTAAGTGAACCTGAGCCAGTTCTAATGGTAGTGTTTGATCATACCAGAGCTGAATATGGCTCGCTTTCTGCCCCATAGAGTATATTTCTTTTAAATAAGGATCTTCAATTTCCTTTGCCACTCCTTTAACAACAGGCATATTTCCACTTTCAATAACTGCCCGTCCCATCTCCTTATCAGCAAGATACTTTAAGAATTTAACGGAGACATCCTTATATTCTGAATTCTGAGAAACAGAATAAAAATTCTGTGCAGGTGCTCCAATTAAATTGGATGGATCACCCTTTCCATCCTCTATCGCAGGAAAATTAATCATTTCAAGCTTATCAAGAATTTTTGGGGTTTCCTGCTTCATTATTCCATAAGACCAGCTACCAATTAAATACATAGCAGCTTTATCAGTATAAAGAAGCATTCTTGATTGTCCAGCATTTTCGTCAAGTCCATTAACGCCATCAGGAAAAGCGCCCATTTTAACTAACTCCTGAATTTTTCTACCTGCTTCGATAAAAGGCTCATCATTAAATGCCCCTTCTCTGCTGATTGCTTTTTGCAAAGCTTCTGGCCCACCTATTCTGTCTACAAAATACATATAATATTCTGAGCCTGTCCATTTATTTTTATTGGCCAGAGTAAAAGGAATAATGTCATTATCAGTTAAGGTTTTAACAACCTTCAGCAGGTCTTTATAAGTTTCAGGTGCCTCAAGGCCATATTTTTCGAACATATCTGTTCTATACCAGAGAATAGCTGGTGTAACTCCTTGTACAGGAATACCATACTGCTGTTCATTAAATTTACCTATGCTTAGGGCTGTAGTTGGAAAATGTTTTGTCCAATCAACGCCCTCAATACTATATACTTTATTTTGATCAACATATTTTTCAAGACCAGTACTACCCCAGGTCATAAATATATCAGGTGCGTTATTAGCTGACATTGCTGTTCTTAATTTTGTCTTATAATTATCATTTGAAGTTGGAATATGTTTAATATTAACATTTGAATTATCAGCTTCAAATCTTTTAATCGCATCCTTAATGGCTGGGCGAAGAGCTTCACTCTGAGTTAAAATATCCCATAATTCTATTGTTATATTTTCTTGAGCCATAACAGTAGTTAATGGAGTTAATGTTAAGATTATCAGTATAATTAAGGTGTAAATTGGAATTCTTTTCATTTTCTCTCTTCCTTCCAGAATTAAATTCATTTATTTAAAAGTTATATTAAAACACTTACTTTATTCACCGTAATATTCTTTGGCAGCTGCTTCCATCTGATTAGCTGCTTCTTCTGGTGTCATTTCCATACCAAATAATGCCTGAGTTGTATTTAAGTGAACCTGAGCCAGTTCTAATGGTAGTGTTTGATCATACCAGAGCTGAATATGGCTCGCTTTTTGACTTGTATTATATATTTTCTTCATAATTGGTTCGTCTATTTTTTCACCAACACCTCTAAATGGAGGGATATTTCCAATTTCAATTAACTTTTCTCCCATTTTTGCATCAGTTAAATAATGTAAAAATTCAACTGCAGCATCTTTATTTTCAGCTTTTGTAGAGACAGAATAATAATTATCTCCAGGTGTACCAACTAAGTTAGAAGGATCCCCTTTTCCTGATTTAATTTCAGGAAAGTTAAAGAAACTAAATTGATCTACCATATCTGGAGCTTCATTTTTAATACCAGAATAGGCCCAGCTTCCCATCAGATACATTGCTGCTCGATCTGTATATAACAATGTTCGAGATTGTGATGCATTTTCATCAAGACCATTAACTCCTTCGGGGAAAGCTCCCATTTTTACTAATTCTTGAATTCTTCTTCCTGCTTCAATAAATGCTTTATCATTAAAGGCACCTTCTCTGCTGATTGCTTTCTGCAGCGCTTCTGGTCCACCAATTCTATCTACAAGATACATAAAATACATCGAACCAGGCCACTTATTCTTATTAGCCAGAGCAAAAGGTGTAATTCCATTGTCGGTAAATGTTTTGACAACATTTTTCAGCTCTTCATATGTTTCTGGTACTTCCAGACCATATTTTTCAAATAGGTCAGTTCTATACCAGACAAGTGCAGGGGAGACATTGGTTACTGGAACACCATACATTTCACCATCTACCCGTCCTAAATCCATAGCTGCAGGCATAAAATTATCTTTCCAGTCTTCAGTCATATGTGATTTTAAAGAATATACCTTGCCAGCATCTACATATCTTTCCAGACTGGCACTACCCCAGGTCATAAATAAATCCGGTGCATTATCTGCTGACATAGCAGTTCTCAGCTTAGTTTTGTAATTATCATTCTGAGTTGGAACATGCTCAATAGTTACATTTGGATTATCAGCTTCAAAACGTTCAATTGCATCTTTTACTGCTGGAGTAGCCTGATCAGCAGCAGTTCTAATATCCCAGAGAGTTAAAGTTACCTCATCCTGAGCCATAACACTCCCAACAAAAACAAGAGAAAATACCATTAATAAAGCAAGTGATAAAATTGAAAATTTTTTCATAAAATTATTCCTCCCTTTTAATTTGAAAATACTAAGCCTTTCCAATTTTCAAAATACTACTTAAAACAAGAGAACATTTATCCCCTCCTTTAAATTTGATATTTAAATCATGAGACTCAAACATAAGTTAATTTAACCATTAATTTAACCAATAAATTAACTCTCTAATATTATTATTCAACACTCAGTCAAAAAGTCCTGCAAAAAATTTTAGATTTTTGGGTTCTTTAATAAATCCTTAAATTGCAATGATAAATTGAACTAATTTCAAACTGTAATAATTTTACTTGTATAGAATTTGTTTTAGTTGATCTTCAAAAGCTTCATTAGGCGTTAAATATCCTAAGATTTTTCTTGGCAAAGTATTACACCAATTTTGAACTCTAGCAATAGCTTCAATTGAGAATTCATTTATGCTTCTACCTTTAGGTATAAATCTTCTTATCAAGCCATTGTGACGCTCATTTGTGCCTCGTTCCCAGGATGAATATGGGTGGGTATAATAAACTTTGGTATCAACTATTTCTTCTATACTGGCTAGCTCTGAGAATTCAGAACCATTGTCACTGGTAATGCTTTTAAAGACTGTGGAAAAAAGCTCTCCCGCTTCTTTGATTAGCTTTGTCATTGTTTCCTGGACTGAATGAGATGTTTTGTCAGCAATCTTACGAATGATTTGTGAGCGAGTTGTACGTTCTGTCATAGTAAGTAGAGCAGCTTCATCTTTAGTCTTTTTACCAATAACAGTATCAATTTCCCAGTGACCAAATTCGCTACGATCATTAATGCTTTCAGGCCGTTCTTCAATGCTGGTACCCAGTTTCTTTTTATTCTGTTTAACACGGTTGGACTTTAAAGATCGCTTTAGTTTCAGTGGTAAATCAATGTTTTTAATCTCAAGTAGCCCAGCATCTATATAATTATAGAGAGTTTTGGTACAAACCATCTCTGAATCTGGAAATTTATTATGCCGTTTGGCTGCCCCACAAATAGAATCAAGTGAATGATCTAAGTTATAAAATTCGTCTAAAACATGTTCTATGAAATCTTCACACGCTAATAGTTTAAACTTAGGCCCACAATTTTTACGATTATTCTCATAAACTCTTTGACCAGCATCAGGAAAATATATATTAACAGTCTTATTACCTTTGATTTGTGGAACTGTACCACGTTTCAACTCGTTTCTGATTGTATTAGAAGCTCTGCCCAGGCGTTTACCAATAGCATAAGCTGACATTCCTTCTGAATGTAATAATGCAATTTGACCGCGATCATAAGCATTTAGGTGTTTATTTTTTCGAGAATTTGGTGTATCATTTAAGTAGTCCATAGTGTGCACCCTCCTGTAATGTTTTTGTTTGTCATAATTCAATTATATTACAGTTTGGTCCGCTATGGACAATTTTTTATTATTTTTTGCCTCTTCGCTATTTAGTGTGGGTTTTCATTGTTCTTTTATTTAATATAGCTGAATTTATTCATTTTCATATCCAATTATGGTATACTTTACCTATACTATAACAGGAAATGATTTTAATGTTTAATAATATAAATTTATTCACCCAGGCTTTAGGAATAGAAGACCCATGGAAACTTGATAAAATAGATTTTAATAAAGATGATGGTCGATTGGATATTTACATTTCTCACAAAAGAGGCAGTAAATTTCCCTGTCCTGAGTGCGGTGAAAAATCACCAATCCATGATACTAAAAAAAGAACCTGGAGACATCTTAATTTCTTTCAGTACAGAGCCTACATACATGCTAAAATGCCGAGAACAAAATGCACAGACCATGGGAGTGCTGCAGGTTAAAGCACCATGGGCTGAACCAGGTTCAGGATTTACAATGCTTTTTGAAGCTTTCATTATGCAATTAGCTACAGCTATGACTGTCAATGAAATAGCTGAATTAGTTGGCGAACATGATACAAGACTCTGGAGAATACTGAACCGTTATGTAGAAGAAACCCGTGCTAAAGAAGATTACAGCAGCACCGATAAAATCGGTATTGATGAAACTTCAAGTAAGAAGGGACATAACTACATAACAATATTTGTGGATCTTGATAAATCAAAAATAATCTATATTACCGAAGGCAAAGATGCTTCAACTGTTGATTCTTTTGCTTTAGATTTAAAATTACATAATGGTGATCCTAAAAATATTAAAAAAATCTGCTGTGATATGTCACCAGCCTTTATTAAAGGCACTGCTGATAACTTCTCTCAGGCTAAGGTTACATTTGATAAATTTCATGTAATGAAAGCTGTAAATAAAGCTGTAGACCAGATAAGACGCAATGAACAATCTGATAACAAAGAACTTAAAAAGACAAGATATATCTGGTTTAAAAACAAGAATAATCTAACTAAAAAGCAGAAAGAAAAACTAAAATCACTATCTGAAATGAATTTAAAAACAATGAGAGCCTATAATCTTAGATTATCCCTGCAGGAATTCTGGAATATAGATGATCTCACAGCTGCAGCAAGTTATCTGCAGAAATGGTATCTCTGGGCGATTCGCAGTCAACTGGAGCCAATGGTTAAGATAGGCCAATTTATTAACAGACACTGGCAGGGCATAATGAACTATATTGAAAGTCGAATCAATAATGGTATATTAGAGGGCTTAAACAGTATTGTTCAGACCATAAAGAGAAAAGCCAGAGGGTTCAGGAATTTAAATAATTTCATGACAGCTATATATTTACAGTGTGGTAAACTTGAATTTGATTTACCTAAAGCATTTATTTAATATTAAAATTCATGCTAATTTAAAGCTATATTTAAATTCCACGTTACCATTAATGTTAATATATGTCATTTGGATTACCCACACTAAATAGCGAAGAGCCT
>Ga0247721_100209_pt1 | contig 23268 bp, 34 predicted proteins | sample MSEWel2017_08_16_FD_189089 | JGI IMG/M metagenome (GOLD analysis project Ga0247721, IMG submission 189089) | Subsurface sediment microbial communities from gas well in West Virginia, United States - MSEEL Well Study Marcellus 3H_2017_08_16 | ecosystem: Environmental > Terrestrial > Deep...
TTCTATGTTTTTAGAGAAAAATCATAATAAAAACTCTTTCACCCACTGGGTGAAAATAATATTTTGATAGAATGTTGCTATATTAGGACTGATAATTTATTTCGTGGTTGCTATGAATAATTCAGGTAAAATTATTTTCAATCAGGCTGGAACTAAAACTCCAGCCTTTTCTTAAAATTAAATTCAGCTATTTTAGAATGAGTCAGATTTATCACCTAAATTATGGAGCTCATTATCTACAATAACTTTGGAACTCTGTTTTCTTTCTAATTCGCAATTAATAGCTAATAGAAGTTCTTCCTGACTGAGTATTCTGGACCAGGCTATGATTTCCGTACAACGACCACCATTTGCAGCTGGAAGGTGAAAATTAGAATTTTTTTCATTTGAAATTTCTCTTAAATACTGGCGTCCAATTCTTAAATCAATAAATTTTTTCTGAGTTCAGTCAGCTTTTTTATCTGCAGCAAATCTTGCTTGGGACTGCTGCTGATAGACCATATCATGATCATCAAACATAGTAATTACATTTTTGTGATACCACTGGTGTTTACCTTCATTTAGCATATTGGAGTTAGTAAAGATATAAAAATAGTTTTCAGCTGAGTAATATCCTTTAGCTACATTTTCAAGATTTTCGGGTATTTTATTTATTCCTAAAGCTGCATTGAGTCCTGTTTGTTCACAAATCATTCTCTAAACTCGGGATCATTATCCCAGTCTCTGATGTATCCTTTTCTGGTAAATGTATTTAGATTAAATAATTCCTGGGGCTAGATGCCGCCATCAGGATAGCTATTCTCATAATCAGGATTAGATGGATTGATAGAAGCCTGACCGGATTTATCACGAAAAGCCTTAACTTCATATTAACCACCGTTATAAAAAGGATCTTCATTTAGATATTCAAAAACATCACCAGCATGATTTATGATCACATCGAGCATAATATAGATTCCTCTTGAGTGAGCTTTGTCTACCAGTTCTTTTAAATCCTCTTTATTACCAAAGTGAGGATCAATTTCTAAAAAGTTTTGGATTCCATAGCCGTGATAATTTTTAGAGAAAACTGGTTGTTTTAAAATAGGACTGACCCAAAGAACTGTAACACCCAAATCTTCTAAATAATCAAGTTTTCCAGTTATTCCTTTTAATGTACCACCGATCCAATCTTCACCGCTTTTACGCCAATGCTTTTTGTTTTTTCATCCTGAAGAGCCTGAAGAGCATTTTCATAGTCTCTTTCCTGGTCATAGAGTGGATAATTTTCTTCACTGGCAAATCTATCAACAAGTAAGAAGTAAAATATTTGTTCATCCCAGGCTTCAGGAGATTTTGTATATTTTCTGTTGTCTTTTAACTTATTTAAACTTAAGTTGCTAATGCTTCTCATAATTTAGTTCACCCGCTTTAAATTAATAATGGTTACTTTAATTATAGCAAAACTAGGAATATTAATAAAGAAGTTTAGAAATACATTGTGAAAAATTACTTGTTTTAATAAATTTGAAATGTTAAAATTTTTATAGATAACAATACATAAAATATAAAATAAGGTTGGTGTTTATTAGAATGAGAGATTTAAGTCTTTTAACTGATTTTTATCAATTGACTATGGCTCAGGGTTACTGTCAGAAAGGTAAAACTGAAAAGGCAGTTTTTGATCTTTTTTATCGAGAAAATCCCTGTAATAATGGGTATGCTGTTTATGCCGGTTTAGAACAATTTATTGAGTTTGTTCAGAATTTAGAGTTTAAGGAAGATGATATTGAATATTTAAGAAGTCAGGGATTTAATGAAGCTTTTTTAGATTATTTGAGAGATTTTGAATTTACAGGTGATATTTATTCGGTTCCTGAAGGTAGTGTTGTTTTTCCGAATGAACCACTGCTTAAAATAGAAGCCCCAATTTTACAGGCTCAATTATTAGAAACCCCACTTTTGAATTTTATTAACCATCAGGCATTAATTGCCACTAAAGCAGCCAGAATTACTGAGGCAGCTCAGGGTAAAGATGTCTTAGAATTTGGTCTGCGTCGGGCTCACGGTCCAGATGCTGGTATCTATGGTGCGCGAGCTGCAGTAATAGGGGGATGTGCCGGTACTTCCAATGTTTTAACCGGGAAGAAATTTGGAGTTAAAGTAAGTGGTACTCATGCTCACAGCTGGGTAATGAGTTTTGAAAGTGAATTAGAAGCTTTTCAGACCTATGCTGATAACTTTCCCAATAGTGCTATACTCTTAGTAGATACTTATGATACTTTAAAATCAGGTATTCCTAATGCTATTAAAGTTTTTAAGGGAATGAAAGATAAAGGAATCGAGTCAGATCTTTTTGGAATTAGACTTGACAGCGGAGATTTAGCCTATCTTTCTAAAGAAGCCAGAAAGCTGCTTGATCAGGCAGGCTTGGAAGATGCTGTTATAGTTGCTTCGAATAATCTTGATGAAGATATTATTACCTCTCTAAATTTACAGGGGGCGCAGATTGATCTCTATGGTGTAGGTACTAAACTTATTACCTCCTATAATTGTCCGGCTTTTGGTGCAGTATATAAGATGAGTGAATATAACGGACTACCTAAAATAAAGCTTTCTGATAATATTAAAAAGATGACTAATCCCGGTAATAAAAAATTAATAAGAATTTATGATAAAGATTCTGGAGAAATTAGAGCTGATTTAATTAGTCTGCACCAGGAAGAGATTAGTGAAAATCAGGACTTAACTCTTTTTGACGCCAGAGATACCTGGAAAACCACCACTCTAAAAAAAGGTGATTATCGACTTAGAGAAATGATGAAGCCAATTTTTAAAAATGGAAAACTGGTCTATGATTCACCATCAGTAGCGGAAATTAAAGAGTATGTAGATCAAGAAAAGGAGAGTCTGGGAGAAGAATATAAGAGATTAACAAATCCGCATATTATGAAGGTAGATTTATCAGATAAATTATTTGATTTAAAATCAAAACTTATTGAGGATAATAAAATTGATAATTAGATTTCACCTGGTAAATATAACATGAGGGGGTAAATCATGAAGCTTAATAAAAAAGAAAGAGCAAAAGGTGCTTTGATGGGTGCGTTTATCGGAGAGGCTCTAGGTGTTGGACCCCACTGGTATTATGATTTAGAAAAAATGCGTGAGGAATATTGCTCAGGCTATTTTCTATGCTGATGATCTTGAGTCATTAAGTTTAAATATTACGGCAAATACTGCTCTGATTCAATCTGATAATTTAATTGGTTCTTTAACAGTTGCCTACAGTTCAGTTCTTGCACTTTTAGTTCAGGGTGAGAGCCTTGATCCAGAAATTTCTAACAGGTTAATGCAGGCTGTTGACCAGGGTAAATTGCCTTTTCATAAAATAACTTCTGATGATTTAAATCCACCTTCCAAAAATAATGTGGTTAAAGAGTCAGATCTTTATGGTGAGGGAATGTTTGCCTCTCCAGATGCTTTGCTTTCTCCGTCTTACATGGCTCGAGCTGCTCAGGATGAAGAGATAGTAATTGAACCAGCCTGGAAAGCCTCTATAGTTTATGGTATGCCCTGTGCTATTTATCATATGCTGCCGGCTGTTTATTATTTATCTGCAAGATTTAAGGATGATTTTGAAGCTGGAGTCCTGCACGCTTTAAATGGTGGAGGTCAGAATCAGGTAAGAACTATGCTGACAGGTGCTTTGATTGGAGCTCAGGTTGGATTTTCTAAAATCCCTGGAAGATTTATAGAGGGACTGCAGCAAAAAGACAAACTGCTTGCTTTAAGTGATCAACTGGCAGAAAAGTATAGCAGATAAAATTATTAATTATTATACGATTTTATAATTTCATCACTGGTAATAATAGTTTCCTTTACGGTCCAGCTATTTATCGGTCAGCTTTAAGTATTTAATTTTAGCAGAGTATATGTTAAGATTAAGCTAAAGGAAGTGATAATTAATATGGAAAATATGAAATTTAAAGCACTCGAAGTCAGCGAAATTGAAGGTGAATTCAAAAGAAAAATTATAGAAAAAGAAATTAGTGATTTACCCGAAGGTGATCTGATAATCAATGTTAAATATTCTTCTTTAAATTATAAGGATGCTCTTTCTGCAAATGGGAATAAAGGGGTTACCAGAGAATATCCCCATACTCCAGGTATTGATGCGGCGGGCATAGTTGTGGAAGATCAGAGTGGAACTTATAGCAGAGGTGATGAGGTTATAGTCACCGGTTATGATTTAGGAATGAATACTGATGGTGGATTAGAAGAATATATTCGAATACCTGCAGAATGGCCAGTGAAATTACCGGAGAATTTATCGTTAAGAGAAAGTATGATTTATGGTACAGCTGGTTTTACAGCTGCTCTTTCGGTTTATAAACTCAGAGAGGCAGATATTGATAAAGGTAATATTTTAGTTACCGGTGCTTCGGGAGGAGTTGGCAGCTTTGCCTCTGCTATTTTATCGAAAATAGGTTATGAAGTTACTGCAGCTACCGGTAAAACTGAAGCAGAAGCTTATTTTAATAATTTAGGAGTAAAAAATATAATAGATCGCAAAGAGCTTGATGATGATTCTGGAAGAATGCTCTTAAAAGAAAAATGGGATGGAGTTATTGATACTGTAGGTGGAAATATGCTGTCTACTGCTATTAAATCAACCAGCTATGATGGAGCTGTAACCTGCTGTGGGAATGTAGCCTCTGCAAAATTAGATCTGAATGTTTATCCCTTTATCTTAAGAGGAGTCAGCCTTATCGGTATAGATTCTGTTCAGTGTAAGAGAAATTTGAGGGAAGAAGTCTGGCAAAAAATAGCTTCTGACTGGAAGCTTGATCAAATTGATAAATTTTCAAAAGAAATTGTTTTAGAAGCCTTAGATAAGCAGATTGAAAAAATGCTGGCTGGAAATTCTAAAGGAAGAATTCTTGTTAAACTTTAAATTAAGATAAACTCAATAATTAATTTCTAAAGAGCGGCTGCATCTGCAGCTGCTCTTTTTTTGAAAGAATATTTATTTTTTTAAAAATTCATATTCTCTTCATATTTATATTCTATAATAAACTTAGATTAAAGGTGAAGGGACATTAATTGTTTAATATCTAACAATTACGATATTATTATTGACAGGAACAATCCTGAGTGTTATACTATGCTTAAGATACCTAACAGGGGTATATGTAGGGGATGAATTTAAGTTTCAAAGGAGGCCAAACTAATGAAAAAATATTTAATTACTACTTTAATTATCTTAGCAATTATTGCTGCAGGAGCCAATTTAACTTTTGCTCAACCTGGTCCAGGAATGATGGGTCCAGGAATGATGGAATCAGTTGACAGTGAATATGAATTTTTAGTTAAAATGATACCGCACCATGAGGAAGCAGTTTCTAATGCAGAAATTTTAAGAGAAAATACCAATAGAGATAGAATGAGAAAATTTGCTGAAGATATTATAGAAGTCCAGACTCAGGAAATTGAAGAGATGAAAAAATATCTGGCTGAGTGGTATCCAGATAGAAGCAATAATTATCAGTATCAGCCAATGATGGGGAATTACGAAGGTTTAGCTGGAGAAGAACTGGATTTTGCTTTTTTAGAAGATATGATTTTTCATCATATGGGGGCAGTAATGATGTCACAGCAGTTAATAATGCGTAATTTAGATGAACATCGAGAAGTATATCTGCTTGCCAGAAGCATCAGAGACAGTCAGCGCGAAGAAATCTTTATGATGAGAGACTGGTTAAATAATTGGTATTAGTATATTAGACTTTTAAAATAGGGGGAATAATTATGATGGGTTTTGGCCCTGGAATGATGGGTGGAGGATTTTCGTTTATTTTCTGGATAATAATTATTGGAGTTGTTTATTACTTTTTTAAAGAATATAATAGGAATAATCATCACAGACATGATGATCGAAGACAGGATGATTACAGACCGGGCGGCCCGGGTTATAAAGATCAAAGCCGATTTGATGATGGTAAAATAATTGAACATCAACAGAATGAGAAAAGTGCTGAAGAAATAGCAAAGCAGCGTTATGCAAAAGGTGAAATTTCAAAAGAAGAATTAAGAGAAATTCTGGATAATTTAAACAATTAGCTCTAAGGAAAATGATATTACAAAATTTAAAGGGGGAAAATTATGAGTGAATATGGAATTAAAAAAACAGTTAAACTTTCTTATCAGGAAACAATTAAAAAGGCAAAAGAAGAACTAAAAAAGGAAGGATTTGGGGTTCTAACTGAACTGGATATGAAAAAAATATTTAAAGAAAAGCTGGATAAAGAGATGAATAATTATATTATACTTGAGGCCTGTAATCCTGACTTTGCCTTTGAAGGAATAGCAGAAGAACCTGAGCTCGGTCTTTTACTTCCCTGTAATGTGATAGTTTATGAAACTGAGGCTCAGGAAGTTAAAGTAGCAGCAGTTGATCCTGAAAAAGCACTTGGAATGTCAAAAAACAAAAAAGTTAATGAGATAGCTAAAGAAATAAAGTCAAGATTGAACCGGATTATAGAGAATGTATAAATATTATAAATTCTATAATTATGCTTTAAAAATTTGACGAAAAAATAAGTGATATACTATATAACTAAATAATAGTAAAAAAATAATTCAATTAAAATTTAATAATTCATCAAGAGTGGTGGAGGGACTGGCCCTTTGAAACCCGGCAACCTACCGATAAGGTAAGGTGCTAAATCCTGCATTTCGAAGAAATGATAGATGAGAGGAATCTAAAAGCCCTCTCACGAGGGTTTATTTTTTACCACTTTTGCAGTTACTAATTGTAGAAGTGGTTTTTTGTTTTCTATTAGTTTATAATAGATGGTTGCACTGTGAAAAGTTCAAATTTATTAAATTTCTAAGTCTTAAATGCTGTTATGATAGTAATTTTAAAAGTTAAAACATGTTTAATAAGTCTTTTCGCAGTGTAACTATAGATTCTTTGTTGAATTGCTTGTTTTATTACAGCTGAAATGTTAAAATTTGATAGATAAGAAAAAGAAATAAATAATTAAATTTTTAGATACAGGAAGGTGCAAAAATGAAGGATAAGTTTATTAGTGATTTAAAAAAGACAGGTAAAAAAGGCATTGAAGAACTGTTAATATATTTAGAGGAGATTGATTTTTATAAAAAACCGGCCAGTATCAGACATCATTTAAATGTTACCGGTGGTTTGTTAGAACACACAGAAAATGTTAAAAGAGAATATTTAAAGCTTAATGAGGAAATTAATGCAGGTATTCCCCGGGAAAATATTATTATCCAGGCTTCACTTCATGATCTGGAAAAATGTTTTGCCTATACCTCAGAGATGCAGCACACTATAACTCCAGGTCAGAACAACTTTTTGAGAAGTCTGGTCAGAGATAATATGGATCTTTACAACACTTACGGTCTGGATAAATATGTAGAAGATAAGGAATTTATTATTTCTAAAGAATATGCCAGTGATCTAATTAAGTGGTTTAAAGACGGCAGAAATATAGCTCCTCCGGATGTGCAGAGTGACTGGAACTATAATGAACACAATTTACCTCTAAATCATTCGATGCGCTCGATTCTGGAGGCAGCCAAGTTTATTGAACTGGAAGAGAGAGATGTGCTTGCGATTACCTATCATATGGGACCTTATGGCCCTTTTGATGAACGTAAGAGGTCTAAAGCAGAAGAACTATATTCTGATGTAAGACTGCTGCACCTGGCTGATTCTATAGCCACCAAAAAAGAAGATATTGAAGAGTCTTTTAAAAATAATTAGTTTTTAGTCGATGAACTAAGGAGCTAAGGAAGATGAGGAATAAATTTGCATATTATGATTCTCCAGTTGGTTTAGTTGAAATTCAGGCTGATAATGGTAAAATAGTTAGCCTAGATTTTAAAGAAAAGAAGCGTTATCAGGAAGCTGCCAATCCAGTTCTATTGACTGCAAAAAAACAACTGGATCAATACTTTAAAGGAGAGCGAAAAGTATTTGAGCTGCCGCTGAAAATTGAAGGCACAGAGTTTCAGGAAAGTGTCTGGAAACAATTATTAGAAATCCCTTATGGTAATACCTTTTCTTATAAGGAAGTTGCAGAAGCAATCGGCAATAATAAAGCCTATAGAGCAGTTGGAAATGCAAATAATAAAAATAGGTTTCCAATAATTATTCCCTGCCACAGGGTGACAGCAAGTAATGGTGATCTGGGCGGCTATGGTTCAGGAGTCTGGCGCAAAAAATGGCTGCTGCAGCATGAAAAAGAGAATTTATAAATTTTAATTAATTAGAGTTTAATCAGTTTAATATAAGAATAAGATCTCAGCTAAGTCAGTTAATTGATTGTGATATTAATTGTACAGCTGTGATTTTATTTTATGCTTATAATTCAGAAAATTATTTTTATTTACATTATAGAAGTCTTTTCTAAGGTATAAGCATCAAAATGAAGTTGTAATTAGAGAAAATTTTTTCGTAACTAACTGCTGTTACAGCATATAACATGGGATTGCCGTTAGGCTAAAGGGCAAGCCTACCCTTCGGGACATGCCTTCTGTCACAAAGCTTGCAATTATAAGTAGCAAGATATCTGGAAGGCAAGCTTTCCGCCAGGCCTAAAGGCACAGGCACGTCGGAAATCCCAGGGACGTTATACGAAAGAGCTGGTTTGAAAAAGTCTTTTAAAATAATAATTAAATTCTAAGCTAAAATACTTCTATAAATTAAAACTAAAAATATTGCAATTGATTTTACATAAAATTTAATGTATAATTTAATTAAGATAATCATTTATGAAATATTTTAATTTATGGAGGTGCAGATAATGGTTACTTTAAGAATTGATAGAGATCATATGGTCTCATCTTCTGAAATTGTTCGTAATTTTAGTAAAATGTTAGATAAAACAAAAGAGTCCCCGCTTTTTATTACCAGAAATAATGATATTGAAGGTATTATGATGGATATTGAAGAATATGAAATGTTACTAGAAAAAATAGAATTTCTGGAAGACCAACTAGAGGATGCCCATATTGAAGAGATTATAGCCAAAAGAAAAGAAAACTTTGATCTTAAAGATGCAGTAAGCGAAAAAGAGATAATGGATTTATTAGATAAAGAATAGTTTTTAGGGGGCTTAAGTTGATGAAGCTTAAATTTCATCCTGAAGTTAAAAATGATATTGATAATTTAGATGGAAGTGTTAAACCGAGATTTAAAAGTACACTTAATAAAATTAAAAGATCACCTGAATTAGGAAAACCACTTGGAAATAAAAGTGGAATTGATCTATCAGGTTGTTTAAAAATCTACTTTTATCGGAAAAAATATAGAGTTGTTTATCAAATAATGAACGAAAAAGAAGTTATGGTTTGGTCTGTTGGTAAAAGAGAAGATCAAATTGTTTATATAAGTGCATATAAAAGAATACTGGAAAAGGGGAGATAAACCCCTTTTTTTATTTATAAAGATTTCTAAAATTTATCAAAAGAGCAAACCAGCTCCATCGTATAACATGGGATTGGCACCATGCCTTCTGTCATAAAGCTTGCAATATTATGCAGCAAGAAATATTAAAGCAAGTTTTACGCCAGTTCCTGCGGAATCAGGCACGAGCGCAAATCCCAGGGACGTTATACGACATTGGGCTAAGCAATTACTGCTACTGGAACATCAATACTTTTAGCTGCTCTAACTAATCTTTTGTCTAAAGTTACTAAAGTAGCATTTTTACGCCTGCTTGTAACTAAATACATAGCGTCATAAGCAGGATGATTTATCTTGCATGAAAGTGGCAAAGCTTCTTCAAAAATGTCTTTAGCATCAATAAACTGATCTACCATTTTATAAAGATATTCAATTTTTTTCATAATATCTTCTTTTCTATAATCTTGATATTCATGATATTTCCACAATGTATTACTAGCTTCATAAATAAAAAGAGAAGGAGCAATTACCCAGTCTGCATCATTTAATATATTTACAATTTCTTTTTGACGTTTACCACCCATAACTATTTCGACAGCTGCACTAACATCAATTGTAATTCTCATCTTTCACGATCCTCTCTAACTAATTTTACAGGATCTAATATTTCTTCATCATTCTGTTCTTGATTGGTTTCTTCTTGTATTTTTTTTAGAAGTTGTTGACGACGTTTTTTGTTTTCTTTTTCTATATTTAAAGCTTTTTCCAATAATACTATTGTTTCTTGGGTAATACTTCTTCTGTCGGCTTCAGCTAATTGGACAATTTCTTGATAAAGATGTTCTGGTAAATCTCTGACTTGTAAAGATGGCATAATAAAAACCCCTTTCATCTAATAATTAATGTTTTATTCTATTTATATTATATCACTTAATATCATTGCATGCAATATGCATGTATAATGTTTATGATATTTATGCAGGTACTTTTTTCTATTAAAAGAATTATATTATTAATGCTCTTAATTAATAAAGATAAGAGCAGAGCCCAACAGTCGTATAACATGGGATTATCGCCATGCCTTCTGTCATAAAGCTTGCAGGTTAACCAATTACGTATACGAAAAAGCAAGCTTTACGCCAGTTCCTGACGGAATCAGGCACGAGCGCAAAATCCCAGGGACGTTATACGCAATAATGATTAAACATCAGCAAAAAAGGGGAAAGATAAAAGAAGGGTTGGGGCACCGCTAACTGAGATATATTAACTCCTGCAAATGAAGGAAATAATAACTGCAGTTCTTTAACAATGAATTTGAAGGATTATAATCTACAAAATTATTTACATATATCAGAAAATAAATTAGTCACTGTTAGATCTTCCCGCACTTCGTGAAGATTTAATATAGTACATAATTCATGAACTCGTTTGCTGGTTAAGGAATAATAAAATAGGTTTTTAAGTTGAAGTAAGGAATAACTTTTAGCGCGGCCAATTATCATATACAACATAACAGAGCATTAGCGCTACTGGGTATAAAATTGAGAAATAAAATATCCGTGCCCTTTGGGACATGGCTTTTGTCACATCTCTTGCAGCTGTTTAAGCTAAAAATGCTGATAAATAGCAAGAGATGCGCCAACCTAAAGAACAGGATAGCCACACCCCGTTAACTGGATGTCTATAGCACGGACAAAAGAGCAGATGACAACATGTTTAACGTCATGGAAGCCAGTACAAATGAGTTGTAATGGTGAAACTCATGAGGGTCTGTCGGGGTCAGAGCACCTGGCATGAAAAGAAAGAAATATTAGGAACCTGGGAGGACTCCTGCAGTTCCAGTAATCATACTGGTAGGTAAATCAAACCAAACAAGAAGGACAACCACAAACTAGCAGCAGGACTTCGGATTAACTCATAGTACTCTGAAGTCAAAAATGAGATTAAAACAGAGGAAGGGGTTAACAGTAATATGAAATCTTTAAAGGAAACACTAACTGGACGCGCAAGGCCAGAGCAATTAGTGCAAACCTCACTGAAGAATATAGCAAGAAAGGCAAAGCGAGATAAATAAACAGTTAAGATTTAACTTTGCCAGATAACGGAAGTGAACATTACTGAAGAGCTCAGTGCGGTAATTCTGCATGCTGAGATCTGTGCGGGGGTGAGCAGGTAACTGCTAATCCTACCGTGAATGTGAAATCCCTAGTTATTCGAAAAAATAGATAAGAATTCAGTTGGACTCAAAGATTTTACATTACCTTTTTTAAAATCATCAAGATTTCTGGTTATTATATAATCGATTTCATTTTCATACGAACTAACATCTATAACAGCATTTTCAAAATCGTTAATTTCTGAATTTAAAGATCTTCTTAATATAGTTTCAGTTATAGGAATCAATTTAAACATGTCTAAGAACTCATTTAATACAAATTTCACTTTCTGTGAATCACTATAATTTTTCATTAAAAAATAAGCCAAAGTTGTAATTTCATGAGCACATAAATATCCCTGAATCTTATTTGCATTACACAATTCAATAATTTGAGCAGCTTGTTTATGCTTATTACGTTTGTTTAGAAAATCAAGGAGAACATTTATATTAATTGTAATTTTTTTCATGAAAAGCACTCCTTAAATCTTTTTTATCAGGAATAGGATTATTTTCAAAAGCACCATAAAGCTTTTCTATTCTTTTTTGCAGCTTTTGTTCTTCAAAATTTTGTTTTTTATTCTTTTTTAGTTCAATAAGATATTCTTCAACAATATGTGAAATGGATTGATGAGTTTCTTTTGAAAAATTATGGGCAAATTCAATAAGATCATCATTAATACTTAAAGTTAGTTTCTTTTTCATTAATATCACCCCTTTACGTAATTAATTATATCATAACACGTAATAGAGTTCAATTTAATAACCGGGACTTCATATAACATGGGATTGAAGGTTCCGCTGCGCTCCACGCAAATTCATTTGGCAACCCCTGGAACAAAGCTGTTATGATTTTTAGTATGATGCTTTTTATTTTTGATCTTGGAGAAGAAATTGCAGCAGATTGTACCTTAGTGGTCTTTTTGGATTTCTTTTAATTATTATTAGTATGATTGCTATTTAGATTTATAATAACTGATAATATAGAGATCACTTTAAAATGAAGTAATGTTTCTTCTTTATTTAAGATTAGAAAAAATAAATCATTTTATAGAACAAGAAGTATTGAGAACAGGGACAATTATAATTAAAAAGGAGTTATAACATGGAATATATAATTGAAAAAATGAAAACTGAAGATTGGGAAGGGGTAAGAAAAATTTACCTTGAAGGAATAAAAACAGGAAATTCAACTTTTCAGGCTCAGGCTCCAGATTGGAAAGAGTGGGATACTGGACATAGTTCAGAATGTCGTTTAGTGGCTAAAAAAAGAGATGAAGTTTTAGGTTGGGCAGCATTAAGCCTAGTTTCTAGTAGGTGTGTTTATTCTGGTGTTGCTGAAGTGAGTATTTATGTAGGAGAAAAATATAGAAAGAATAATATCGGAACTAATTTATTAAAAAAAATTAGTTAAGGTATCAGAAAGAAACGGATTCTGGACATTACAGGCAGGTGTTTTTCCGGAAAATAAAGCTAGTTTATTATCTGAATATAGTTATACTATTAATTTTTGTTTCACTATGTGTTATAATTATAGTGATATTATTGAGTTAATCTTAAACTACAAATAATTTTGATTTATTAAAATTGGGAGGTAATTATGATGTCTAAATTAATGGCAGGTAAAAAAGGTATAATTATGGGAGTTGCTAATGAAAAATCATTGGCCTGGAAGATTGCAGAAAGGTTAAAAGAAGAGGGTGCAGAAACTGCATTTACATATCAAAATGAAAAAATTGGAGAAAAAGTAATCCCTTTATTTGAAGAAATAGGGGCAAAAAGTTATCATAAATTAGATATTACAAATGATCAGGAATTTGAAGCAGTTTTTAAGAAAATTGGGGAAGAGTTTGAAGGCGAATTTGATTTTATTGTTCATGCAATTGCTGGTGGACCCCGGAAAGAAGATTTAAGTGGGAAATTTGTAAATACTGGCCGGGATAGTTTTCTCCGCAGTATGGAAATAAGTGTTTATTCTTATGTTAAAGCTCTTCAGCTGGCCTATCCTTTTATGAAAAAGAATGGTGGATCAGCAGTTACCCTTACTTATTATGGAGGGGAAAAAGTTATTCCAAACTATAATATTATGGGGGTTGCTAAGGCGGCTCTTGAGTCTTCAGTTAAATATTTGGCTGCTGATCTTGGTCAGGATAAAATTAGGGTTAATGCTCTTTCACCTGGGCCAATTTTAACCAGAGCTGCCAGTGGTATTTCTGATTTTAGAGGCTTAATGAAAAGCTTTAAGGAAAAATCACCTTTAGGAAGATTGGTTAAACAGGAAGAAGTTGCTGCCAGTGCACTTTATTTGCTCAGTGATCTTTCAACTATGGTCACCGGGGAAATTATTCATGTAGATGGTGGCTATCATGTAACAGGATAAGCTAATCTTCTTTATATTAAATAATAAGATAAATATTTTTCTGTATAATATTAAAATAATCTTAGCTGCTAGAAAGCATTAGAAATTAAATATTTAGAGATAATAAAATCAAGAAGAAAATTACTATAATGATATTCTGGAGGTTTTAATATGGAAAATAAAAAGCGAGTTTTTTCTGGGGTCCAGCCCACAGGTCAAATGCATATTGGAAATTATGTAGGAGCTTTAAGTTTGTGGGTAGAAAACCAGAAGAAGTATGATAACATCTTTTGTATTGTTGATTTACACGCCCTAACAATTCCTGAGAGTATTAAGCCAGAATACCTGCGAAAAAAGGTAAAAGAAGTTGCTGCCCTGTATCTGGCCTGTGGAATTGATCCTGAAGAATCTACAATTTTTGTACAGTCTGATGTACCAGAGCACAGTGAATTGACCTGGCTTTTAAACTGTGTAACTCCTGTTGGCTGGTTAGAGCGAATGACTCAATTTAAGTCCAAATCAAAAAATCTAGAATCAGTTGGAACCGGTTTATTTGATTATCCAGTATTGATGGCATCAGATATTTTGTTGTATAACACAGATTTAGTGCCTGTAGGTGAAGATCAAAAACAGCATATAGAAATTACAAGAGATATTGCTCAACGCTTTAATCATTTATATGGAGATGTTTTAAAAGTTCCCGAGGAATTGATTAGAAAAAGTGGTGCCCGAATAATGAGCTTTGATGATCCGGAAGCTAAAATGAGTAAAAGTACTGGTGAAAGCAAAAAAAGACATGCTGTTGGCCTGCTTGATTCGCCAGATGTTATAAGAGAAACAATAATGAGTGCCACTACTGACTCCAATCGGGAAACTAGATTTGATTATGCCGCACCTGGAATTAAAAATATGTTAACTTTATATCAGGCTTTGACAAATCAAACTCAAGCAGAAATTGAAAATCATTTTTCGGATGGAAAGTATGGCAAATTAAAAAAAGAACTGGCAGAAGTGGTTATTGAAACATTAAAACCTATCCAGCAAAAATACAAACGAATAATTAATGAAGAAACTTATTTGAACAATGTATTAAAAGAGGGAGAAGAAAAAGCAGGTGAAATTGCAGCAGAGACAATGGATAAAGTTAAAACAAGTATGGGACTTAAATAATTAATTACCTGATATTGTGCGGGCATTTGTGGGTAGAGATTATCGATTTGTGCTTCCTTGGGTACTCTCAGGTTCGGCTTTTATGCTGCTGGCAGACCTGATTGTAAGAACTATCACTGCCACTATGAAACTCCCGTTGTAGCAGTTGGTGCTATGCCAAAGATTCCATTATTTTTAATAATTGTTAAAAAAAGGAAAATAGATTTCGCATGATTTATCCAGAGACTATTAAAAAACAGCGCTTAATTTTAATATTATTTTTTCTTATTGGGAAAACAGCAGCTAGAAATTCGAGAGCTGTTTTTTGCCATTAATCTATGTCGGGTAAAGGATACAATTAATAGATATTTAACTAAGGTATCAATTACCTCTGGATTAGAGTTGAAGATTAAGGCAATTGATTTAGCAAAAGTGATTAAAAACTACTGCGAGAATAAGACCGGTTAGAAGTGCAAAGAGTTCTCCAAATTTAAAACCCTTATCTACCTACCCTTTTAAATAATTTTGAACCTAGATTCTGACCAAACTCTAATTGCAGTCACCGCCGTTATAGCTCTGGCAAAAACTGTTGCAATAGCAGCTCCGGTAATCCAAAGTGCAGGAAATGGTCCATAGCCAAAATTAGAGTTGGATCAAGAATAATATTTACTGCTGCACTAATTCCCATAATTAGACCTGGAACTTTAGTATCTCCTAAAGCTCTAATTATATTATTTCCGATCATTGGAATTACAACCATAAAGGAACCAAAATACCAAATTGATATATATTCTACAATATAATCTAAGATTATACCTTCTGCTCCCAATAATGAAAAGAGGGGGCGGATAGTTGTTATACCAATTAAGATAATTAAGGCAGTCATTGTAAGACCGAGAATTATAATATAACAAGAAAATTAATATTTTACTAGAAGGAGGATTTAAATGCAGGAATCACTGGGTCGCTATATCACAACAATTTCAAAACATATAAAATATTATATTAATCAAAGAGCAAATAAATTTAACTTAAATATTGATCAGGTTCATATTCTAAAAACTCTGTACGATAACCAGGGTGTCAATCAGGAAGAACTAACCGAGATTTATAAATCAGATAAGGTAACTATCTCAAAACTGCTGGATAGATTGGTAGAAGAGGGATATATAGAAAAAAGAAGAAATAAAGATGATAGAAGGGTAAAAAATTTATATGTGACGGAAAAAGGAGAAGCTTTAAAAGGAGAAATAAAAGAAATTTTTAAAGATATTACAAGAGTACTGGCTTCAGATTTTAGTGAGAAAGAAAATTTTATTATTAGAAAATTATTAAGCAGAATGTCAGAAAACATTTATGAAGAAGTAAATAAAGAAAGATAATATACTTAATAAAGTAAAAGATATCTAAAAAAATTAAGTTTAAATTTTGACAAAAAATGTCCGAATAATTTAAATTAAAAAAGCCACCAATCACTATCAGTGAAAGGTTGCACGATCAGCAAGACCTTCTTCTTCAATTAAAACATCAAAGTTTTTGCAGAGGGTATGTGAGGGATCTCCAACCATCACGAATTCAATCTCTTCGATTGTTGGGGGATTATCATGCCGGGCTTTATGAGTGTAATGTGTATCTGCTGAAGAGACTAAGATTTATTGTCCCAGTAGTTTTTTTACAATACATGAGTAAATAAATTAAATAGAAGATTTGTAAATATGATAGAACTAGTATCTGAGATAAAAGATAAGACTTTACTCAGTGAAAATGAATTTTTCACTGACCTATTAAAACATGCTGTAGAGATAATTCCAGAAGCAGATTATGGTAAGAGCTGTATATTTTGCGATGATTTTTATACTGCAGAGATTTGGGATAAATATTTAGACCTTTTAAATTTGCAGAATTAATTGAGGAAAAACTAGATAGTGTTAATAATTTTAAGGTTATTTTCCTTTTTTTACCATAATGATTAGGCAGTAAAAATCAATTTAGAAAAAGATCTTCCGAATTTCGATACCTTCAGCAGAAATTGATGTTATTTCTGGAGCTACTGAAAGTTATAATAAATATCAAAAGGCAACCCAGATGGCCCTTGAACAGAAACTTCATTTTTTCAGGGTCTTTTGTTTTTATAAGAAGAGCTTTATGATATAATAAGTATAACTTAAAAAGGATAAAGAATTAGAAGTTAAAACTAAAAAATTTTATGACTATTGAAAATAAACAAAAAGGAAGGAAAAATGATAATGAAAACTATTAAGGTTAACAACTATAAGATGGAAAAAATAGCTTCAAGAATGACTAAGAAATTTGGAAAAATAAAAAGAGGTGAGGAAGATAATTATACTATGGAACTTTTTACCATAGAAGCAAATCTAATCAAAACACACCGGCGTTATCCGGATTATAAAAGCAGAAGGGTTATTGAGGCTATTAATTTATTTTTATTAAAAATTGATGCTTATCTTAGTAATGGAATTGAGTATGATTTTTCCGGACAATTAAAAGACGCTAATAAAGTTTTTTTAGAGGCACTGCAGATGAGTTGTGATCCTTTTTATAATGAGGAACTAAAAACAGCTTTAAGCAAGGATATTGATTTAGAGGACAGGGAAACTAAAGAAAAAATATTTGAAATCCCTGTTAAATGTTTGCTGCGAATAAAAAAGTCAGTAGAGATGTGGATTAGAGAACTTGGCAATTACGGCTATTTTAAGTTTTTGGAAGAGCAAATGGGTAGCCAAATTAAGGGTGAAGAATTAGATTATACTATAAGATTAAATTAAAAATAATTAATTTTTAAGGAGCATTAGGCTATGAAAGAAAATTTTTCGCTTGAAGAACTTAATTATATTGAACCTGATTATGACTTTAAGCAATTATTAGCAAATTTGACTAAAAAAGAACTGACTGAGATGAGAAAACTCTGGGATTTTCATGGTATAAGCCAACTTAATAAGATGGAACTAATTGAAGCACTTATTGCAAAAATTGATGAGAACCTGGAATCATGGATTTTACTGTTAGGAACGGATCAGATTGGATTTTTAAAAGAAATAATATCCCGGTGTGAAAATTATTCTGCTGCCTATTTTGAACTTAACGAAATGGTTTATAATATTGCAGATTATTTTCAGGCAAGGGGCATTGTATTTTTTGGTAGACATAAAGATACTGCTCTTTTTATGGTACCGGAGGAATTAAGGTTCAAAATAAAATCTATTTTAAATAAAAAAAGTGTTCAAAAGCAGATTAAATTAAATGATAACTATATAAAATATGCAGTTGGAAGTGCAATCTATTATGGAGTCTTAACACCAGATTTATTGTATAATTCTTTACAGAGATATATGGAAATAAAAGATAAAATAGATCCTCTTGATGTTATTTTAGAGTATGGACAGTCTTCTATGATTGCTTACATTATCGGTCCGTTTTTTATTTTAACTGCTGTAGAAGATGCGCGTGAAATTTTAATTGAAAGAGAGAGCCGAAGCGATCTTGACTATTATATTCCATCAAAAAAAGAAGTTGAAAATGCTTACCAAAAAGGTCATCCAACCTGGAATCTTGCCCAGCGTCGGTTTAAAAAGAAGCTGACTAAAGATTATAAACTGTCTCCCGAAGATGCAGAAATCCTTATTTTTAATTTTTCATTGCTGATTAAAAATAATATCAGTACAGCAGAGATAATTCGTATTTTAGCTGAAAGTTTTGAAATCGATGTTTTTGATAGTAAAGATGAACTAATCAAGCTGATTAATGATTTTCATAATAATACAAGGCAGTGGGTATTAAAAGGGCATACTCCAGCTGAATTATATAGGCGAGAAAAATAAAATACTGCAGTATTTTTTACTCTACCTACAATGGCTTCGGTAGGTCTAATTGAAGCAGCAGCACAAGCGGAAGGGATAAAATGTTAAAGTTTTAAATTATACCTAAAAATAAAACAAAATTGGATATTAGTTAATATATATTATAACCTCAGTTAACTTCAAAATAAGTATTTGAAGCTGGCTGAGGTTTTTTTGACACAATTAATCCTGAGTGATATACTTTACTTAAGGTACCTATTAGGGGTATAATGTATTTATAATTCTGGTTATACTAAAAATAATATCATGATAATTTAAAGTTTATAGATGAAATTCATAATTTCTTCACATTTAACCGGTATTATATAATTACCCGGTAAGGGTATAAGGTATTTAAGAAAGGAGTAGATATTATGATGGGTTTTGGTATGGGAATGATGGGAGGAGGATTTTCCTTGATTTTTTGGATAATAATTATTATTGCTGTAATATATTATTTTAACAATAGAAACTTTAACAGTTCTGGTTCAGATTATAACAGAGGTAACTCTAATTATCAGGTAAATCAGGCTGAAGAGATTGCTAAAAAGCGTTATGCTAAAGGTGAAATAACTAAAAAAGAATTAGATGATATTATTAATGATTTAAGCTAGAATTTGAAGCATTTAAATAACAAATCAACAAAAAGTATGAATTAGCTATACTGATGTTTAATTAAGGAAGGAGCTATTAAATGAAAATATTTAAGAGGATGAAGAAAGTATTTGAGGCAAAAATGAGTAAATTTGTGGATGAAGTTGAGGATCCAGAGGAATTACTGGATATTTCTCTGCAGGAGATGAAAGAACACTTGCAGCAGGTACAGAATTCTTTACTGGAGCTAACTACAATCAAAAAAGGTCTGGAAAAAGACTTAGATGATGTTAAAGATAAGGCAGAACTTGCCCGGGAGCAGGCACAGACTGCTATAGATATAGAAAAAGAAAAACTGGCCCGTGCTGCTCTAGAAAAAAAGGCGGACTTAAATGAAAGAATAACTATTTTAAAAACTGAAATAGAGAAAATAGAAAGTAAGATTGAGGTTATTAAATCCAATAAAAATACACTGACTGAACAAATTAAAAAGCTGGAAACAAAAAAGAAAGAGTTGACTTTTATAAATAAATCTGCCGATGCTCAGCTGGAAGTAAAAGAGATTATTACCGGGGCTAGTAGTGATATTACTGATTTAAATGGACAGATACAGAGAGCAGAAGAAAAGATACGAAAGAAAGAAGCCAGGCTTTCTGCCATAGATGAGTTAGTCGCTGATGGTGAGCTAACAAATGATCTTAATTCAAAAGATGATATTGATAAGTCTCTTAGTCAAATACAGCGTGATTCAAAAATTGAAGAAGAACTTGCTAATCTAAGATCTAAAAAGACTGGAGATGTATAATAATGGGATGTGGTGGTTTTTATGAACTTTTTCGAGTCTATGACAGTAGATATGACAGCAGAAATACAGGCTATAATAATCGACATCAGGATGATACTCAGGAAAAGATTTCCCTAATTAAAAGATTATATGCTGAAGGCAGTATTGATAGAGATAGATATTATTCATTAAAAGATAGAGCTTATAATGGCAATCTTTCTTTTGAACAATTGATGGATATTAAGGAATCGAGTTTTGATAGCAGAGAAAACAGTTCACAGGATAATGAAGTAAAAAAAGATAAACCAAATAATAAAAACAAAAGTATTAATAAATATAAGAGGAAAATGAAAGAATTAAAGAGAAGTAAAGAAAAAGTTGAAAGTATAAGATCAAAAATTAAGGAACGTCTAAACGAATTACTCCAGGAAAAAGAAAAATCAGAAGAAATGGCTGAATCAATGGTATCTTCCAGTGAGGAAATTGCCAGAGAATATATAAAAAAAAAGCTTGATCTTGAAGAAAATATACAGGTATTGAAAAAGAGAGAAAAAGAATTAGAAAACCAAATTGATGAGATTGCCAAAACAATGAAGGTAATAGATACAAAGATGCTTGATTATGAAGCTGTAAAGTTACAGGAAGAATTAGAAGATATTAAAAAAGATATTTAGGGAGGAATTTATTATGTTTAAAAATAAAATATTTATTGTCTTAATAGCATTATTGTTGGTGGCTGGTATCTATTCAGCCGTGGGAGCACATTCAGGTTCGTCTAATAGTAATAACATGATGGGTAATGATCAGATGAATGGGTTTGATAATTATCCAGATAACAACAATCAGGATTATTATGACATGATGGGACCTAATGGAATGATGGGATATGGTGGAATGATGGGACCTAATGGAATTATGGGATATGGTGGACGGATGAGAGGTTATGGACAGGGAGTTAATAGAAATATTGATTACAGTCTTTCAGCTTTAGGTATGACCGAAGAAGATGTTAAAGATTTAGCTGTTGAACTTGTAGATAGACAGTTTGTGACAGAATATCAGGTTAGTGATATCTTCATTTTCAACGATTCACCATATTATATTTCAGTTGTAGAAAAAGACAGTGATCAGGGTGTCTTTGAACTACTCTTTGATCCTTATAGAAAGGTGATTTACCCAGAATATGGACCAAATATGATGTGGAATACAGAACATGGAATGTCTTATATGATGGGATGGAGTGCGCCAGTAGAAGAGAATATGATGTCACGTCAGGAAGTTCTGCAAATTGCAAAAGAATTTGCTCAGCTAAATGATTTTATGGTAGAGGATGAAGGACATCAGTTCCCGGGGTATTATACTTTCCACACAGCAGATAGTAGTGATAATACAACCGGTATGCTGAGTGTTAATTCTTATACAGGCCAGGTTTGGTATCATAACTGGCATGGAGATTTAGCTAAAGTTATTAGTGTTATGGAACATCAAGAGTAAAAGGAAATATTTTAAATTAAAAGATTTTTATAGAAAGGAGTTTTAATAAATGGGATATTGTTATGGTTTGAATGGATATGGTTCTGGTTTATTAGGTAGCTATTGGTGGATAATGCCTCTATTATTCTGGGGCCTTATTATAACAGGAGTTGTGTTCTTTATAAGATCACAGAAAAATCGTAGTAGTCGCGAAGCATTAAGTATTTTAAAGCACGAGTATGCTTTAGGAAATATTACAAGAGAAGAGTTTAAAACTCGCAAAAAAGACTTACAATGACCTTAAGTGAATATTTGATACAGGTATTATCTAAAAAGGCCTTCTCTAGTAATTATGAGAAGGTCTTTTCTTTGATTTATTTGGTGAACTGTTCGAGTGTTAAGAGAGATGATTTACCCTCAGAGAAACTTCATTTTGTTCAGTTAATGATGGAGTTTTTCTGGGGGGTTTTTGTTTTTATAACTATGGCCTTATGATACAATAAAAGTAGAAAGTAATAAAGGAATGATTTCAAAATGAAATGGAAAGATATTATAGATGAATACCCCGACTGTTGGATCCTATTAGAAGCTATAGAAGCTCATTCAGACCAGGGAAAAAGAGTTGTTGATAAAATAGCTGTTCTTGATAAATTTAATAATAGCGATAAGGCTATGACCGCCTATAGAGAGCTTCATAAGAAATACCCTGAAAGAGAACTCTATGTTGCTCACTCTAAGAACAAGGATCTTGAAAAGGTGGAGATCTGGCAGTAGCTCTGTCTGAGCCGACAACAGTTCCTGAGCGGGTCCTCTCTACTGTCAAAAATGTTATCGAGAACTTAAACATCGTCTTAAAAGAGATAATTCCAGACTTAACCATTAAGATTAAAGAATATGGGGAAGAACTGGATGAAAATGGTGATCCAGTTATTTAAATAGAGCTGCTGGCAGCAAGAGGAGAGATTAAGATCCCTCTGAGATATGAATCAGATGGAATTAAAAAGATTATATCTATCTTAAGTGCGATGATTGCGATGTATAATAAGCCCGGTATTTGTCTGGCAGTGGATGAACTTGATGCTGGTATATTTGAATATCTTTTAGGTGAAATTCTGGAAATCATTCAGGATAGAGCTAAGGGACAGCTGGTCTTTACTTCTCATAACTTAAGACCGCTGGAGAAACTTAATAAAGAGTCACTGATTTTTACAACCACTAATCCTCAGAATCGATACATTAGATTTACCAATGTAAAGGAAACCAATAATCTAAGAAGCTTTTATTATCGAACTATAAATTTAGGTGGACAGGAGGAAGAGGTTTATGAGAGAACTGATAAATCCAGAATTGCTAGAGCTTTCAAGACAGATCGAATCAAATAACTGTATTGATTTAATTAAGTAAGCTGCTGTGATATAATTAAATAAACTTGAGGCTAAAAATGAGGTGTGTCAAATGAAGGAGTTTAATACTACAGGT
>Ga0247721_100210_pt1 | contig 23125 bp, 21 predicted proteins | sample MSEWel2017_08_16_FD_189089 | JGI IMG/M metagenome (GOLD analysis project Ga0247721, IMG submission 189089) | Subsurface sediment microbial communities from gas well in West Virginia, United States - MSEEL Well Study Marcellus 3H_2017_08_16 | ecosystem: Environmental > Terrestrial > Deep...
TTGATTAGCATGATTATCTTGATTCTGTTGATCCTCTTTATTCATTATTTTCAACTCCTTTCTTTTCTTAATAATTTACATGCTATCTTATAAAAATATAATCCTTTAAATTTCGTCTAACATCTAAATTGCGAAAATAAAAGATAGTTATAAAGAAAATATTTAATCCGTATCATCTTAAAAATTTTATTATCTACTCCAATAATCTAAAGAGTAAATATTCTTTTACTCTTTTATATATATATTCTTTTATTCTTTGCAAATTTTTATTTGATTTTTTTATCAAAACTTCATCTATTATTTTTTATTCTATTGTATTTGTCATCCAAAGATCAAACATTTCTTTATCTGGATTTTTCTTAAAATAATTATCAATTTTATTGACAGTATCATTATAATCATCAGAATCTGGTTGAATTAATTCTCCTTCTCTTTTTAATTGCTCTGCCATTAAATCCATGTCAATATTTTCTTCAAATGAGCTATGCATTGATATCATGAAAAAATTCATCCCGAAAAATATACCTTCTAAATATTTTACCTTTTCTTCTTCTTTTAAATTATTCCATCTTGCTGCAGTCATATTTTCAAAAGCTAAAATTTGAGATGTAAATATAAAAATCAAACCAATAATAAGAATACCTATCATAATTTTTTTCATAAAATCCCTCCTGAATATTTAATTCAATATACTATCTATTTCAATAAAAAGTTAATTTTTCCTTTTTTAAATAATAGGAGCGTATAGAGTTTCTACCCTTTATTATATATTCAATATTTTCAAAAATAAAAGAGTAAATATATAAATATTCTTTTACTTCTAAATTTTGAGTTTTTAATTTTTAATAAAATTAGGTTTATAAAACCAAACAAATTTAAATATTTCAACATAAAACTTTTCATTTATTTTTATTTAATTTATTTTATAAAAGTATTATTTTTTAGAATAAAGGAATATTAAAGCAGAAGAGTATTTATATAAAAGAGTAAAAGAGTGTTTATATATTTACTCTTTTATATTTTTGTTTACAAATTGCTTAATATCAGTAATGTTCAAGAGAATAATTGTTTATAAGAGTAAATATATTTATGAGTAAAAAAATATATATTCTTATGAGTAAAAGAATATTAAAGTAGAAGAGTATTTATATAAAAGAGTAAAAGAATAAATTTTTAATTTCATTTAAATTCCGTATTTTCGTTGACATGTATCTATTTGTGTTGTATTATTAATGTAAATAATTAGAAGGAGGTTAGATATATGGTTGATGATAAATATTATTCTCCAACGGAATTAGCTGAAATATTAAATCTTGATCCTAGAACTGTAAGAAATCTAATAAAAAATGGTGATATTAAAGCAGTCAAAGTTGGTTCCCAATGGAGAATAGGTGAAAATGATTTTGAAACTTTTATCAAAGAAAATAGAAATGTAAATGAAAACTAAAATTAATTTTTCTAATTTTTAAAATACATAATTATTAATAAAAGAAAAAGAAGGTGATTGTTATTAAAATTATTAGTATAACAAACCAAAAAGGTGGGGTCTCAAAGACAAGTACAGCGATAAACATAGGTTCGTCTTTGGCTGAACTTGGTAATAAAGTATTATTAGTTGATGTAGATCCTCAATTTAATATGACAACAGGCTTAGGATTCAATAAAAAAGAAAAAACTATATATAAAATTATGAAAGAAGAAATTGAATTTCATGAAGCAATTTATCCAACAAATATAGAACCTGAAGATTGGGGAGGTGAATTAAATTTAATTCCCTCTAATATCTCACTTGCAAATGCGGAATTAGAATTTTCTAGTGAGTTTAGTAGGGAAACTATTTTAAAAAGTGCATTTGAAAGATCAAAGAAAGAAATCGAAAATTTAGGTTACGATTATATTATTTTAGATACTAATCCTTCATTAGGACTTTTAACTATAAATGCGATGGCTATTGCAAATAGTTTAATCATACCTTTAGAACCAAGTGTCTTTGCTTTAGATGGTATGGAACAACTAATAAATGTAGTTAAGCTTGTAAGAAGAAAAATTAATAAGGATATAGAAATAGAAGGGGCATTATTAACAAGAGTAGATGGAAGGACTAACATTGGTGATGATTTTTATCAAGATTTGAAAGAAGTTTTTGGAGATAAATTATTTAATACTGTAATTCACCAAAATGTTGCAATATCTGAAGCTCAAGGTGAAGGTCTTCCAATAAATATTTATGACAAAAAAGCAAAAGGAGCTAAAGAATATATGGATTTAGCTTTGGAGTTGATAAATAATGGCAGATAACAAAGTAAAAAATAAAGCTGGGGATATCAAAGGAATTATAGATGGGTTAAACAATAACGATGAAGAAAGCGAAGGGAATAAAAGTTCTAAAGAAGAAAAGAATAAAGGAATAAAAGAAGATAAAAATAAAAGTTCTAAAGAAGGAAAAAAGAAAAGATCTTTTATGCTAAAAAATAGTCAAATTGAAAAAATTTATTTATTAAAAGCTAAAAATAGCGATATGACCATGTCTGAAATAGTAGGTCAAGCTATAGATGAATTTTATGAATCCGAATCTGAAAATTAGCTTATTTTTTATGATGACTAGTCTGGGGGAAATTAAACATGAATAAATTATTAATAGACGAATATCCATTAATGGTATTACCTACTTTTGCTAAGAAAATTGGCTTAAAAAATGCTATATTTGTGCAGCAAGTTTATTTTTTAACTCAAACCAAGCATCAAAATAATGATATCTATACCTATAAAGATGACCATATGTGGGTTTTTAATAATATAGACGAGTGGCATGAAAATTATTTTCCTTTCTTCAGTAAGAGAACTTTAAAAAGAGTTATTAAAAAGTGTGAAGATGAAGGATACATAATTTCAACTAATAAATACAACAAATCAGAATATGATAAAACTAAGTGGTATAGAGTTAATTATGAAAAAATATCGGAATTAACAGAAGAAATTGAACAGGACATAATGATAAAAAGAAAAAAGAAAGTTGAAAAAGCTAAAAGAAAATCAAAAAAGAAAGCTAAACAACTTGAAAAAATGAATAAAACAAAATTTGATAGTTCTAAAGACTTACCATTAGGACAAAATGGCACAATGCCTGAAAATACTGTCTTCTTACCATTAGGACAAAATGGCACAATGCCTGACCCTAAGGCATTAGGACAAAATGGCACAATCGATAGTGCCAAAATGGCACGACCTATACCAAATACTACTACATATACTTCACACAATAATAAAAATAAGACAGTTTCGGAAAAAATTAAAGAAAAATTCCAGAAATCTTTCTCAAAAAGTCCTAATGATTTACAGTTAGAAAAGATACAAGAGTATAGAGATAAAGGAATTAGTGAAGAATTGATCTTAAAAAGCATTGAATTTTGTGGCCTCGGTGATCACAATCAGTCATTTTTATTCAATCGTCTTCAAATGTTGCTTAAAGATGACATTTGTACAGTTGAAAAACTTAATGATGTAATCAATCAGAATAATTCTTTTAATAAAAATACTAGCAATTCCGAAAATGAAAACAAAAAACAACAACAATCAAAAGAATCTGATTATAAATGGAAGGATTTCTTTATAGATCCTGATAAATACAAGGAATAAATTAATTTAAAAATTAAATTGTGTATTTAAGCTCTTTTAAAAGCTTTAAATTAGACATATAAGGACTTTTAACTTTTATCATACATTTATACTTAAAACACAATAAAACTTAATTAAAGGGGTTAATTTGAGCTTTAAAACTATTTTACAGAGGTTAATAGTCTATTTATTAACCAATACAATTTTTATAATAAGGATTTGTATTGGTATAGAATTCAAAATAAGTTTTAAATATGATTCCAAAATTGGAGGATATGACTATGTCTAATTACCAGGTTGGAGAAAAATATAAAGCTAAAACTTACCAAGAATGTGGATATAACTTTCCTGAAGGACAAGGAAAATACAAAATAAAGATTATCAGAGAGGGTTTCCCTGAAGAGTCTGTTAATGACGAAGATGAGTTGGTTGTTGCTGAAGAACAGTGGCTTGAAGGATTAGAAGGCAGCGATCAGTATAAAACTGATCTAAGAGGAAACTGGTATTATTTTAAGTTTCCTCTAAATGATGAAGGAATAGATTTTATGTGGATACCTGAAACAGTTGTTAATGAAGTTTTTTAAAATAAACAAATAGAATAAAGGCTTTAACACCCTTTACTGGGTGTTTTTTTATTAGATAGTAAAAGAATATTTAAATAAAAGAGTATAAGAATAAAAGAATATTAGAATATAAGAGTAAAAGAATAAATTAAAATTCTAAAATTTATTCTTAGATTATTATCAAAATAATTAATTTAATATAGAATAAATTATAATACGAGTATAAAATTAAAGTTAAAAAATCTAAAATATTGATTTTCGAAAATTTAAGCATCTAAAAGAGATAAATTATTAAATTAAACTAGAAACAAATGATTTAGTCATAGAATATTAACTTAACTCCTTTATAATACCCCTGTCTCTTGTTTTCTCTTAAAGCAGTTAAATGCTCCTTCATACTATATATGACCAAAATAGATATTAAATTGTGGATAACTTTTTGGGTGTAATTATTTCTTTTAAAATTGCTGTTTGCCTTTATATTTTTTATTTTATTAACAAAATTCTGGATCCATTTTTTCATAGATATAAAACAGTATTTTTTCTTTTTATAGTTGTAATTAAGATATATCGATTTTTTCCTAAGGTCTTTTTTTATCAGATTAAAATATTGTCGAATTGTGTTGTATTTAAGTTTTAAAATATCAGCTAATTCTTTTTGGCTGGGAATATGGTCATGTCCAGCTTTTTTATAGGCTCTAATAAAATGAAATAGTTTATTAAATATTTCTTCATAGTTATTATTTTTCTTCTGGTACTCTAAAGTTCCTTTAGCGATGTTAAATAGTCTTAAAATTTTTGGATCAGGTTCAAATTCAGCTTCAACATTAGCAAAACTATTATTAGCTACTTCAGCAACCATCTTAATATTGATACCTTTACCATCATTGAATGTTTTCTCTACAGTTTTTTCTATTTTCCGTTCATTTTCAGGTGGATCACATCTTTTATTGAATTTTAACATTTCTTTTAAAGTTTCTTTTTTAGTATATTCACTTGACTTGAAAGCTTTTATAAGTCCGTAGTGAGATTTATATCTATATCCTTCTGGAACTCCCTCTAATATAGCTGCAAATTGAGGATGATCTATTAGTTTAATATCATCATCTTTATTATCTTTTTGTGGTTTAAGAAAGAAATCATTATTTTTACATGCCTCGATATACCGAGAAGTTGACTCTTGAATCCAATCATCCATAAATATATGTCTTTCCTCAGTAATTCTCTCATCCAGTATTTCGACAAGTTCCCCTGTTTTTTGATGATAGGTGTAGGGAAGACGAAGGTAAGTTGAAAAATCTTGACTGACCTTATAATCTATATTAAATCTTCCATCGGCCTGTTCTAGTGAATAGGCTATTCCAGTATTAACTGTCTTCCACCACTTTTTATATTTTTGATTTCCCTTAAAGTTATATATAGTCTTAACTGCAAAAGGATCTATTAACCATAAGGCCTGTAAGTGCACAGTGGGGTTAATAGAGGTTTTAATTACTACATCTGGTAATTCAAGCCCAGACTTTTTACAGGCTTTATATAAGACCCTTAAGGCTTCATGGCTGTCATAAACCCCTTTAATACCATCTATATCTATATAGAGTGCATTTAGCCAGGAAACAGAATGTGCAGTTTTTCTGCTGTTTTCTTTCCCCAAAAAATAGTTAGGTGTATAATATTGATCAACTTCATCGGAAACTAATTTCAGCTTTTTATTTTTTATATTTTCTATGGTGTACATTTGATGATTACCAAAAAACCTTTCTCCAATTAAAGATTTTAGTTCCTGGTTATTATCAACCAGGTTACCAAAAGCAACAGCACTATCAGATAGCTCTCTTTTTTTGTTATTTCTGGTCTTGCTAGGTGTTAATTTGAGCAGAAACTCTCTTATTTTTTCATTACGATAGACTTGATCCATGACAAATAAATTCCTCCTTATTAATTAAAAAATGGATCCGTCAACAAACACACGAGTCCATTAATAACTAATAAGCCTTGCCACGGCTAAATAATTTTGTTATTATATAGGTAGTAGAAATACATAGCTGTTGACTCATGTGGTTGACAGAAATCGCTCACTTAGTGTTGCAGCACTCGAGTGAGCAAAATATTTTACTTTATTTCCATAAATTTACTCTAGTTCCATATTATCATATTAAAAGATGGGTTTCAACACCAAATCATATTTTTTTAAGATAAATAATAACACGCAACAAAAAATATAAAAAATATTTTTAAATTAACACTTGACAATATAAAATAAATAAGTTATTATGAATATAGAAATTAAAACACAAAACAAAATAATTTATAAAAAAATAGGTTTTGTGCTTGACAAAAGTTTCTGAGTGTGATTTAATATAATTAAGTTAACACGACACATAAAAAAGAAAGGGTGGTTTCAGTGAAAAAAACATTTTGGGTTGCTAAATTGAGATATGGACATGTTGGTCATGGAAATGAAGTTTGTGTTAATCGTTATTTAGAAATGGAAGCAGACGCTAATATAAATGATGTTATTAATCTCATTAATACAATGCCTGGTGTGAAAAGCAAGGGAAACCATTCTTACAGAAGTATAAAAAAGATAGATCAGGAAGAATTTTATAAAGGCAGACAACATCAGAGTCATAATTTGTTTCTAAAAAAATTATGGAGCTACAAAAAACACGCAGCATAAAACTAGTTATAATAAACAATACTAAAAAATTATCAGGGGGTAATTAATTTATGATTAATAAAGAGGTAGAAAGCTATCTAAAGGAGTTGGGATGTTCTTTTGTTAAAGATGAGCCAGTTAATGCAAGTGAAAGAATACTGGATAGAATTGATAAAGAAAAGACAATGTTTGGATTTAGCATTGATAAAGAAGGCAATACTAAAACTGAAGTGGCAGTATTAGTAACAGAAAAAAGTGATAGGGAAAAACAAAACTATCTTTTTAACATAGCAAAATATGTTAGAACAGATTATGCACTTTTAGCTCTTGATCAGGGTAATGATAAATTTGATTATTACTGGTTTGATGTTGAATCTTCATTACCAATCAATGAAGCTCCAGAATTTAGTTCTGCTTCAGATTATTTTGTGAAGTCTGAAGATATAGCAGGAGTTTTCTGGCAGGCATCTAATATTTTAAAAAATGTATCGTCTGCTGATGATTATCATGAATTTATACTCCATCTGTTACTGACAAGAAGTTATCTAGATGAAAAAAATGAAATAAGCAAATGGTTTGATTTAGATTTAGATCAGATAAATAAAATTTTAGAAGAGTCTTTAAATCATTATAATCTTGAAAGTTCATTTAGATTTAAAGAAATAAAAAATGAGGATCTAAAGAAATTATTGTATAAAATGAGCAATCTTCCTCCCAAATCAAAGGTGTATAATGATGCTATTTTATCATTGATGGCTAAAGGAAGAGCTTCTCAAGGAAATAAACATGGTACAAGTAAGAAGTTTAAGGATGTCTTAGTTGATATTGTAAAATCAATAGATATCAACCCAGATAAATTAGCTGATTTAACAGCTGGTTATGGGTTTACTCTAAGAGATTTAGCCATAATAAATGATAAAAGCAAAGTTTTAGGTGTAGAGATTAATGAAAGAGTAGCTAATTATAATAAAATATTAAATGTAATCACTTGTTTAGATAATATAGATGTCTTAAATGAAGATTCTTTATCCTATGATTTTAAAGATAAATTTGATTTAATTTCTATCAGACCTCCTTTTGGTATGATGGGTAAAAGGGATAATAACTATGATTTTGAAGTATTAAATAGAAGTAGAAGAAATTTAAGTGATGCTTTTATTGAGCAAGCAATTAATTTAACTAAAGAGAATGGATATATAATAGCTGTAGTAACAGAAGGTACTTTATATACAAAGAGAAGCAAGGTGCTTAGAGAAATAATCTTAGAAAAAACCAATGTTAAAGGATTAATTAGACTACCAAACAGAACCTTTCCTGAAACTGCTATTAAAACAACTGTTTTAGTGCTCCAAAAAAAGAAAAAAGGTAGTAAAGAACCTGAAAAATTCTTTGCTGGTGATATAGAGGATTTAAAAGAGACTGATGAACTAATTAAATCTTTTCAAAAATTTGTTAAAAAAGGAGGGAAAGCTTAATGAGTAATAAGATACTGTCATATCAAATTATTAAAGAATCAGATGATTGGACCGTTGATTATTTAAGCATTAAAGAAGACTTTAAAAGTAATAATAGACTTCCTTTAACTGAACTTGTTGAGATCAATCAAAAAAGTTTAAAAAATTACAGTTTATCTTCAGAGAAAAACAAATATATTACTGTTTCCAGTCTGGATAAAACAATAAATATGTTGGATCAAGAAAATATTGAGTATAAAAAGAAAGATGATTTACCCCAAAGAGCTAAGTTGGTTGCCACAAAAAATGATATCTTGCTTTCTAAAGTAAGACCAGAAAGCAGTGGTATAGCCTTAATTACTGATAATAAAGAATATGTAGTATCCAATGCAATAATAGTTTTAACTCCAAAGAAAAAGAGCCTGACTAAACTGTTATATTTCATTTTAAGTAATGAAATAGTTATTAATGAGATCTCTTCATTAACAAGAGGAACAACTAATAATCTACCTTTGAAATTGCTTAATAATTATAGTTTGCCAATAAGTAAAATACCAGAAGAAAAAATAGAGGAAGCAAATAGAATATATGATGATTACTATAAATCATTTCAAAAAGAACAGGACTTAAATGAAATCATAGATAAGGTATTTAAAGAAGAACTAATTTCAAGTGATTTTAAGGTTTCAGATGAAGAAAGCCAATTTCTATTAGCTGATTATAAGAAACATCTTTTAAATGATCAGTTTAGCATTGAAAAAATATTCTATAAGGAAAATAAAGAACAATGGAATTGCAGAGAAGAAAAACTTAAAAATTTAATAGAATTTAGAAGTGTTAGAGATAAGCCTGGAAAAAATAAATTTTTCAGCAAAGAGATACCCAGGGTTACTATTAGTGAAATGATAGAAAATGATATTTATGTTGATGAAAGTCAAATTGAGTTTGTCCAATGTAAAGAAGATGTTGAAAATGAGTATTTAGAAGAAAACAACATTATATTACCTAAAATGGCAGCAAGTTTGAAGAAGGTAAGTATAGCTGGGAAGAGTTTAAATGGAGCTATTGTAAACCAGAACCTATATGTAATTGATACTAATGAAGATTTAGAGCCTGAATATCTAGCATTGTTTTTAAAATCAAAATGGGGACAGAGAAAGCTGCAGATAATGGCTTCAGGAACAACAATCCAAACAATTAATAGAAAAAACATTAAAAATTTATCTATTCCGTTTCCTAATAAAACTGTTCAGAAAAAAATAGTTCAGGCAGTTAAAGAAGAACAGGAAAAAAACAGTTTAGAAGTTAATCAGAAGAGAATAAAAGAATTCCAGGGAAAATTAATTTAAATCTAGTCATCAAAAATCAGGAGGGGTATTTATTAATAAACTTCGTAAAGATATTATCTTATTAATGCTATCTCAAGAAATTCATGATGTAGAATTTGATTTAGAAGATGTTTTTGTTGATGAAGATGCTGATATTTATACAGCAAGCATTTATGGTATAGTTGATGAACTAATATTTTTCTGGCGTTTTAACTTAAATGAGGATGGTTTTAAGATTCAGGGAGAAAAAGATTACTCAAAGGAAGAAAAGCTGGCTTTCAAAGAAAGAGTTAATGAGTTCTTTGAAAAATATAGCAGTGAAATTAGAGAAAGATTTTTAAAAGGATATAAAAACACTCCAAATGCTTCTAAGGATGTTTTTGATTATGTTAATGAAACTTTGATACTGGAAGAGGATAAAATAAGGTTGGTAGATCTTAAAGAATGAAATTGGTATAAAAAGGTTAATGTAAGGATTTATAGAATATTATTAAAGAGAATGTAATTAGTTATATTTAATATAAATAATAAATTGGAGGTATTAATTTATGTCAACAGCAAAAGTGGGTTTTGAAGAAGATTTATGGACATCAGCTAATAAATTAAGAAATAACATGGACCCAGCAGAATATAAACATGTAGTTTTAGGACTTATATTTTTAAAATATGTTTCTGATTCTTTTGAAGAAAAATATAAAGAATTAGAAAAGATTAAATATGCAGATCCAGAAGATAGAGATGAATATCTTGCAGATAATGTATTCTGGATTCCTAAAACAGCTCGTTGGGAGTATATTAAATCAAACGCTAAAAAACCAGATATTGGTCAAATTATTGATGATGCTATGGTTGAAATTGAAAGTGAAAATGAAAAATTAAAAGGTATTTTAAATAAAGATTATGCAAGACCAACTTTAGATAAAAGAATTCTAGGAGAGCTTGTAGATTTAATTTCTAATATTAAAGTTGGAGATAAAGAAAGTCGTTCCAAAGATGTTCTAGGTAGAGTATATGAATATTTTCTTGCTAAATTTGCAAGTGCTGAAGGTAAAGGTGGAGGACAGTTTTATACTCCTTCTTCCATTGTAAATCTATTAGTAAATATGATTGAACCATATAAGGGAAGAGTTTATGATCCTTGTTGTGGAAGTGGTGGAATGTTTGTTCAAAGTGAAAAGTTTGTAGAAAACCATAAAGGAAAAATGAAAAATCTTTCAATTTATGGTCAGGAATCTAATGCCACTACATGGAAATTATGTCAGATGAATTTAGCTATTAGAGGTATTAATGGTAATTTAGGTGGAAAACCTGCTGATAGTTTTCATGAAGATCTTCATAAAGATTTAAAAGCAGATTATATACTTGCCAATCCTCCTTTTAATGTTAGTGAATGGGGAGCAGAACATGTAGCTGATGATATCAGGTGGAAATATGGTATTCCCTATAATGGGAATGCTAATTATGCCTGGATACAGCATTTTATCCATCACCTATCTCCTCATGGAACAGCAGGGTTTGTACTTGCCAATGGAGCTTTATCTTCTAACACAAGTTCAGAAGGAGATATTAGAGAAAAAATATTAGAAGATGATTTAGTTGATTGTATAGTAGCTTTACCTAAAAAGTTATTTTATTCAACTGGTATTCCAGTTAGTTTGTGGTTTTTATCTAAAAACAAAGGTGGTAATGGTGGTCGTAAAAGGGATGGAGAAACTCTCTTTATTGATGCCAGAAAACTAGGTGAATTGGTAGATCGAGCACACAGAGAATTAGAAGAAAAGGATATTAAAAAAATATCTGATACTTATCATGCCTGGAAAGGTACTGCTGAAGACATTGAATATAAAGATATTAAAGGCTTTTGTAAAGCAGCTCAACTTGAAGAAATTAGAGAACATGAGCATATTCTTACTCCAGGTCGTTATGTGGGTATTGAAGAAAAAGATGAAGACGATGAACCATTTGAAGATAAAATGGCTAGGTTAACTGATGAATTAGCTGAACAATTTGTTAAGTCAAATAAATTAGAAGAGGAAATTCGAGATAATCTTCGAGTGATTGGTTATGAGTTTTAAAGAAACAAAATTAGGAGATATCCCTTCTGAATGGGACATAGTAGATGTACAGACTTTAGTTGATAATAATATTTTAGCTAAACCCAAAGATGGAAATCATGGAGGTCAACACCCTAAATCTTCTGATTATGTAGATGATGGCATACCCTTTATTATGGCTAATGATATTAAAGATGGAATTATTGATTTAGATAAATGTAAATTTATTACTAAAAAAAGAGCAGATGATTTAAGAAAAGGTTTTGCTAAAGAAGGTGATGTTTTAATAACTCACAAAGGTACAATTGGTAGAACAACCATAATAAATAATATTGATAAAGAGTATATTATGCTAACACCACAAGTAACTTATTATAGAGTGTTAGATGATAAAGAGTTGGATAATAGATTTTTAAAATATCTTTTTGATTATAATAAATTTCAAAAGTTGTTGCAAAACTGGTCAGGTAGTGGATCTACTAGAGCATACTTGGGTATTACAGCTCAAAGGAAATTACCTTTAATTAAGCCTCCATTGAAAGAGCAAAAGAAAATAGCAAAAACATTATTTAATTTAGACAAAAAAATAGAAAACAACAACAAAATGAATAAAACCCTAGAAGAAATGGCACAAGCTATTTATAAGAGCTGGTTTGTTGATTTTGAGCCTTTTCAAGAGGAAGAATTTGTTGAGAGTGAGTTAGGGATGATTCCTGAAGGTTGGGAAGTTAGAAAATTGAAAGATGTCTTTACTATTCAAAATGGTTATGCTTTTAAGAGTAAAGATTATCAAAAAGAAGGAATTAAAGTTACAAGAACTTTAAATATTAATGATAATCATTTTATAAATAATAATAAGGTAGTTTATTTACCTAAAAACTTTTGGACAGAAAAATATTCAAAATATAGGTTAAATAAATTTGATGTTGTTATGGTAATGGTGGGGGCAAGTGTAGGTAAATATGGAATTGTAATGGAACATAACATTCCATCTCTTCAAAATCAAAATATGTGGAGATTTAGATCTAAAAATGAGATTATAAATCAACCTTTTGTCTTTTCAACAATAAAAAATTTATATGATATAGCATTGAAGTGGGCTACTGGGAGTGCTAGAAATTATTTAAGAAAAGGAGATTTTGGTAAACTTAAAGTCCTTATTCCATCTGAAGAGATTTTAGAAAAATATTCTGCAGTTACTGAACCATTATTTGAAAAAATCAATAATAATCTTAAAGAAAACCAATCCCTAAAAGAATTAAGAGACTCACTTCTCCCTAAACTAATGTCAGGAGAAATAAGAGTTCCTATAGATGAAGATGTAAAGGAGGTGAACTAAAAATTGAGTAAATTTGATGAAGATCAATTAGAACAAGCTGGTATAAACTGGTTTAAAGAGTTAAATTATACCTATATGAATGGGTATGAAATCAGTCCAGGTGGTAAATATCAAGAAAGAGAAAGCCATAAAGAAGTAGTGTTAGAAGAAAGGTTGAGAAACGCTTTATATACCATTAATTCAGATATTCCAAATAAAGCTATTGAAAATGCTATAAGAAAAATATTAATACCTCAAGAACCTTCTCTTATAGAAAATAATCGCAACTTTCATAAAATGATAACTGATGGTATAGATGTAGAATATGAAAGAGAAGATGGCAGTATTAAATACGATAAGGTTTGGATATTTGATAAAGAAAATATAAAAAATAATGATTGGCTTGTAGTTAATCAATTTACTGTTCAAGAGGGTAAAAAAACAAGAAGACCTGATTTGATAGTTTTTATTAATGGGTTACCACTTGTTGTAATAGAATTAAAAAGTGCTGTATCTGAAAATGCAACTATAAATACAGCTTACACAAAATTACAGAATTACAAAAATGATATTCCTTCATTGTTTACTTATAATGAAATTTTAATTATAAGTGATGGTCATAATGCAAGAACAGGTACTTTAACTTCTAATATAGAAAGATTTATGACCTGGAGAACAATTGATGGTGAAGAAATAGCATCTAAAAGCATACCTGAATTAGAAGTTCTTATAAAAGGTATTTTTGAAAAAGAAAAGTTTTTAGAGTTATTCCATGATTTCATATTATTTCAAGATGATGGTTTAAATATAACAAAAATCTTTGCTGCTTATCACCAATATCACGCTGTAAGAAAAGCAATAAATAGTACAAAACACGCTATGGGTGAAGAAGGAGATAGAAGAATTGGTGTTGTCTGGCATACTCAAGGTAGTGGAAAAAGTTTATCTATGGTTTTTTATTCAGGAAAATTAGTTTTAGGATTAGATAATCCAACTATTGTAGTTATAACTGATCGTAACGATTTAGATGATCAATTATTTCAAACTTTCAGTAAATCCAGTCAACTATTAAGACAAAAACCAAAACAAGCAGATAGTAGAGACCATTTAAAAGATCTTTTATCTGTTGAATCTGGTGGAATAGTTTTTACAACTATACAGAAATTTAAAGAGGGAACTTCTGCTTTAACTGATCGAGAAAATGTAATAGTTATTGTTGATGAAGCTCATAGAAGTCAATATGGATTTGATCCCAATATTAAACAAATTGATGATAAAGCTGAAACTAAATATGGTTATGCTAAATATATGCGAGATGCCCTTCCTAATGCTTCATATATAGGCTTTACAGGCACTCCAATAGAACTTGATGGTAGAAATACACCTGCTGTATTTGGTGGATATATAGACATATATGATATGACTAGAGCAGTTGAAGATGAAATGACTGTTAAAATATTTTATGAGAGTAAAATTGTTCAGGTTGATTTACCTGAAGATAAAAAAAGAGAACTAGACGAAGAAATAGAAAATATAACTGATGGTTTAACTGAAGAAACCAAAGATAAATATTTGTCTAAAAATACAACTTTAGAAGCAGTTGTGGGTGCTGAAGGCAGATTAGAAACAGTATCTGAAGAAATCATAGGACATTTCAAACAGAGACAGGAAGCTATCTTAGGTAAAGGAATGATAGTTACTATTTCAAGAGCTGTCGCAGTTAATTTATATGATAAAATTACTGATATAAAACCAGAATGGCACAATAAAAATGATGATAAAGGTAGCATAAAGGTTGTTATGTCTGGAAGTTCTGATGATCCTGAAGATTGGCAGCAGCATATCAGACCAAAACACGAAAGAAAAGTAATTGAAAAAAGACTAAAAGATCCTGATGATGAACTAAAATTAGTTATTGTCTGTGATATGTGGCTTACAGGATTTGATGTACCACCACTTCATACAATGTATATAGATAAACCACTTAAAGGACATACATTAATGCAGACTATTGCACGAGTTAATAGGGTTTATAGAGATAAGCCTGGTGGTTTAATAGTTGATTTTATTGGAATAGCAGATGCATTGAAAAAAGCTTTAACTGCTTATACTGAATCTGATAGAAAACAAACTGCAATTGATACAGAAGAAATTGTAAAAGAGTTATTAAAAGAATATGAAATAATAAAAGATATTTTTTATAAATTTGATTATAAGCGATTTTTTAAAGCCAAACCAGAAGATAAAATGAGAGTAATTACTGAAGCTATGGAATATATATTATCTTTAGATGAAGAACCAGCAGGTACAGGTGAAGAAAGATTTATAAGACATGTAAATCGTTTATCTAAAGCTTATGCTCTTTGTTCTACTAGAGAAGAAGCTTTAGAAATAAGTGAAGAAGTTGCTTTTTTTAAGGCAGTCAAAACAGCAATCAAAAAGCATTTTAGCGATGAAGAAAATAGTAATCCTCAAAAAGTTGAAGGAGCTATTAATCAAATGGTGTCAAAAGCAGTAGCATCAGATGGTGTTATTGATATTTTTGAAGGTACTAATATAGATCCAGATATGTCTATTTTATCAGATGAATTTTTAGAGGAAGTTAAACATTTGCAGCAGAAAAATATTGCTGCCAGAACTTTAGAACAAATTTTAAAAACTAAAGTTAATAAAATGGCAAAACAAAATCTTGTTAAATCAAGAAAGTTTTCTGAAATGCTGAATGAGACTATAAATAAATATAGAAATAGAGCTGTTGAAACTAGACAGGTTATAGAAGAACTAATCAAATTAGCTAAAGAAATGAATAAAGCACAAGAAGAAGAAAATGAACTTGGATTAAATTCAGACGAAGTAGCTTTCTATGATGCTTTAGGAGTAAATGATGCAGCTGTAAAAGTAATGGGGGATGAAACTCTTAAAAAAATAGCTAGTGAACTTACTGACACTATAAGAAATAGCACTACTATTGATTGGAGTTCCAGAGAAGATATTAAAGCTGAAATTAGAGTTCAAGTAAAAAGGTTATTAAGAAAATATGATTATCCACCTGATAAAAGAAAAGATGCAATTGATACTGTAATGGAACAGGCAGAATTAATGTGTGATAATCAGGGAGAATTTTAAATTATAAAGGAGGTATTTAATGTCTGGGTTTGAATTTGACGATAGTGGTTTTAAAGAGCTAGAAAAGAAAATGAAAAAAGCAAAAGAAAAAATCAATGGTAGGGTTGATTTGTTAGATCTAATGACTGATAATTTTATAAATGAGAATACTAACTATAATTCTTTTGATGAGATGATTAATGAATCAGAACTTGATTTTTCAACTGAAGAACAGTCAGCTAAAAGTTTTGAAAGTGGTCAGTGGAATAATTATGTTCAAGAAAATACTGACTTTGAGAGCTGGAAAGAAATGATTGAAATAGCTTCAAGAGAATATATGGTAAAAAATATTGATTTATAGAATATATTTAAAACAATATTTGTCTATTTAGGGGTGATAATATTAAAAGAGATATGGATTTAATTAGAAAAATATTATTAACTATAGAAGAAAAATACCAGCCAGGAAAAGGGTATATAAAGGGATTTAGTTTAGAAAATCATTCTAAAGAATTAGTAGCCGAGCATTGTGATTTACTTTATCAAGAAGGTTTAATTAAAGAGTATAATCCTCATAGATCTGATAATAGTTTAATGTTTTTCTCTGTCGGACCATTGACTTATGCTGGTCATGATTTTTTAGAAAAAATAAGAAATGAAAATATATGGAATAAAACCAAAGAAAAAGTAGAGGAAAAAAGATTACCTAAAACAGTTGAGTATTTTAGTAGAGTTTCAGGTATATTTATTGGTAATATAATAAATGAAATAAGTCCTTAGATAAAGATTATAAAAATTAGAATTGTTAACCTGCAAAAGAGTGGGAAATACATAACTCTTTTGCAGGTTAATCATTACCCTTTAATTCTATAATTTTTATTATATATTATATATAGTATATATACTATATATAAATTATAGTAATTAAATTATAATATATTTAATTAAGCTTGTCAAATAAGTAATAACATGGTATAATTTAATCAATTCAACCTACGCATACATAAGTATATATACTTATGTATGCACCGAAGGGGTGAAAACATGTCTAGAAGCAGATTTGAAATGATGAAAATCATAAAAAAGGAGTTAATCAATGAATTTGATGTAAAATTTAATAGTGGAGATATTGTTCTATTTAAAGATATCAACAATATGCTCAAATACAATAAATTATTTTCTGTCTTACCGAAGGTTACAAAGGTTAAAGACCTAATAAAATTTTTAGTTGAAAATGATATTCTGATTCCATTTAAACATCAGATATCTAAAAATCAATCGACTACCAAATATGCTTTTAGAGAAATCCATAAATACAAAACCCCTTTAAAATTAAGAGGAAAATCATTTTTAAGTCATTATACGGCCATGTATCTTCATAACTTAACTGAAAACATACCGAAAAATGTTTATACCAATCAGGAACAATCAAAAAAGCCTACAAATAAAAGTTATGATCTGCAGCAGAAAAATATTGATAGAGCATTTTCTAAAGCAATGAGAAAGACCAATCATATAGCTTTCTTTAATGATTTTAATGCATATATGCTGAATGGAAAGAACACAGAAAGGTTAGGAATAACTGAAATAGAAGTTGACGGCGAGAATTTACCTATAACAGATATAGAAAGGACTTTACTTGATGTAAGTATCAGGCCTGGTTACGGTGGAGGAGTAGAAGAAATATTAGAAGCATATATTAATGCCAAAGGTAAAATATCAATTAATAGACTTTTAGCTTATTTAAGAAAAATGGACTATATTTATCCATATCACCAGGTTCTGGGTTTTTATTTAGAGAAGGCAGGATATAAAGAAAGCCAGTTAAAGATTTTAGAAAGCATAGATATGAAATATGATTTTTATTTAAATTATAACATGGAAAACCCATCTTTCTCAGAAAGATGGAAATTATATTACCCAGACCATTTATAGATTTTCAGTTATCAATTCAACTTTCTCTAAAACATAATCGAAATAGAAATCATAATCTTTTAATTGATCTGACTTGAAAACTGTATCAATAACAGCTGTAAAACTGTCTCGGTGAAACTCTCTATAATTTTCTAATTGATCCAGTATTGAAAGAGGTACTTTTTTAATCTTAAAAATTTCTTTTAGATTACTAATGTTTTTTTTAGAAATTAAGTTTATTTCAGAAAAACTTTCTAAAATAACATAGATGTCAAAGAAATCCTGAGCACGGCCTCTTGGTTTATGAGTTTCGATTATTTCAGTATATTCTTCAGTTTGCTGGCAGATTGCCCTTAGTTTTTCTAAGACTATCATTATTGGAGAATAGACATATATGTAGTAATCGTCTAAAATTTTAAGTTCTCTTTCCTTAACATATTCATGTCTGCTAATATCTACCGTAAATTTACGCTTAAACTCCCTATTAAAGGGAATAGCCTGCCTGCTCATATCATTTGTAGTTGTATCGGTGTTCCCCTTTAATTTCTGCCATTTATTGAGTTCTAGAGCCTTAAATGATAGTTGGTATCCTCCCCAGAAACCTTCCTTATCAGAATCCATCTTTTGAGGTTTTTTCTCTAACTTGATATCAAAAGCTTTCAAATTATTTTCTTCAAAAGTCCTCTCAAAAGATTTTTTTAAAATACTTTCTATTTCCTCTAATTTAAAATCCAAATCCTCAAATGAATTTTCCATAGAGATATCAATATCGATAGAAGATCTCTGGTTTACATTATAAATATAATTTAATGCATTACCACCTTTTAGAGCAAAGAGCTCCATTAAGTCATCAGAGGCAGCAAACATTGAGATTATGGTCAAGCGTCTTATTTTATCAACTTTATCTTGATCAAAGTTTGGCATAATTAGATTACTCCTAATTGTTTATAGTTTTATTCTGGAGATAATTATATAAGATTGAAACTTAAAATAAAAGTAAATAGAAAATCAGAGCAAGCAGTCATGAGAAGAATATGATTGCTTGCTTTTTTATTTAAACCAATTTTTTTATCATATTGATTTTTTAAACTGATTAATAAGAATTTCCATAATAATAGTTAATGTAATTGTTTCTCTAGTGTTGTTTTCGTTAACAATAAAAGAATCTCCAATATTTATTCTAAGATCTATTTCAGGATATTCACCTATTGCTTTAGAAGTATGGCTAGCTTCAAATAATATTATTGAGAAGTTATTTTTTATTGACTTATCAATAATATCATTTATTTTTTTATTATATTTATCTGTGGCCATAATTATAATCAGGTCTCGTTCATTTACTGTTTTTTCTGCTATATGCTTCATTAAATTTTTACTAATATCATCAGAATCAATAATTTCTTTTCTTTGATTAATATGTTTCTTTAAGGATTGAGCCAAGCTTTCTTTTTTAGAATCACTGTTTTTCTTTATCAGATCAATTTTTTTAATGGCTTTATCATAGGAATTAACATGAAAATTAAGAAATCCTAAGTCATTAAAATGGTCGTGTAGCAGGTGCTTAGTTAAGTTATCACGGTCAAAGATTAAAATATTAGAAGAATTTAAGATAACTTTATTAAATTTAGAAAATAAATTTTCGTTATCTGATTTCTCTGTTTCTTTTTTAATATCATTTAGATAGATAAAATTTGAAATGTTATGGTTGATTTCTTTTAATAAAGAGTTTATGACCTCAAAATCATTTAAGCTTGAATCTTTATTGTAGGAATATCTGTCGGGTTTATTTATATTTTCTTCATAGGAAGAATATTTTTCTAATAACTGCTTTAGTTCAGAATAACTATTCATAAATAGTTTATTCTCAATGAAATTGTAAATTGAGCCAGGAGCGACATTAATTTTATCAGCTAACTCTTTTATCGTTAATTCAGTAATTTCAAATATATTGTCATCAAGATAATCAAATATCTTCTTTTCGGTAGGAGTAAGTTTATTGTAGTTTAAATCCATTCCTTTAAAAGATTTAAATAACAAATCAACTTTATATGATAAGGAATCTTCATATCCTTGATTAAAGTATTCTTCTGATTCCCCAGCATCTTCACTATTAGAATTAATAATATCTTCAATTTTTAAAATTAATTCCTTGTAACCGTTTAATCCTAGATCTTTTAAAAATCTAGTTATACTACTTTGACTTGCTTCTATTTCATTCTTCATTTCTTTTAATTGCATATTAGGTAAATTTTCATAACTATTGAGAATAAAATTACCTATTTCCTTATTAGTAATTGTAGCATCTTCTGAATTAATATAATTTCTGATCTTTTCCATGATATTATCCTTTGGCTTTTCCATTATATCTCCTCCTCGAACAAAGTATATCAAAATTCAACAAAAAACGCAAATAAATATTTAATAATATTCATTTGAATATTTATATTGACAATTATTCAAAAAAGTGATAGGATTTAATTGTACTAAAAAATAAAGGAGGAACAAAAATGAAACTCAAAAAAGATTTTACCCCAATAAATGAGGTTGCAGCAATATTAGATGTTTCTGTTAAGTTTTTAAAACGATGCATATTGGCTTCGATTGTTGACTTTGAAATTGAAGATGAAGAGATACTGGTAGATATGACATCGGTTGACAATTTCATAGGGATAAAAGAAGTAGCTAAGATTCTTTCGATAAGCACCAGGACAGTTAGGAGATATTCTAAAAAGGAAAATGGTAAACGGTTAGAATCTTATCGTTTTAGCCAAGATTTATATTATCAAATGTCTGATATCGAAGATTTTATCAATCGGTCTTCTTCAAAAGTTAAAGAAGAAAGGAGCTGCTGAAATTGAGACCTAATGGTTATTTGAAGGATGAGAATAATTTAATTAAAGATTTTAAAGACAGGTTGAAATCAGGAAAGCCATGTAATCCATATGCTGTAGAACAGGATGACCCTAGTCTATATGGAGCAATTAGCTTAAAATTTAAGTCATATAATCACTTTTTAAAAAAACTGGGACTTAACCCTGATGAAATAAGAAAGTATAAAAAGTGGAGTTTTAATAAAATAAGGTTTAAATTAAATAAAATATATAATAATGATGGAATTTTTAATTCCAGAACCCATAAAAAATTAGCACTTGCTATAATTAGCAGATATGGAAGCTTAGATGGTGGACTTCAAAAATTGAAATTTATCAGGGATAAAGATAATTATTTAAGAAAATTATGTCCCAACTGTGGCAGGGAGATTATTAATAGATATGATAGTAGATATGAATACTGTGAAAGTTGCAGGGGTAAAAGTATAAAGATGTAGTGGATTAATTTAGTTCAGGAAGTTTAGTTATTATAGAAGGGGTTGATGTTTAAGGTTAGGTTTAAAGATCAAACTCTTTATCAATAAGAGTTTTGAACAGAAATAGCTACAGAGTTTATTTGTACCAGGAAGATTAAATTACACAATTACACTTTTTATTAGATTGAATGGTTAAAAACTATAATTAATTACAGAATTACACTTTTACAGGGCATTAAGGGTTAACTGTTGATTATCGAAGGGTTTTGAATAATTTAATTTATTAAAATTACACTATTACAGACAAATAAGCATTTTTAGATTAGTTATTTACTCTAAAAGAATATTTTAAATTAGAAACCCCTTTAATAAGTGTAATAATGTAATTGTAATTAGGAATTTATAGATTCATTATAAAAATAAATTTTTGGAGGTAATTAAAATGGGTAATAGTTTAGCTGTTAAAGAAAAAGATTTTGATTATAGAAGTAAATTAATTAATGAAGTAAAAAATAGTAAGGAAAAAATTTTTGATCCTAGGGATATAGCTGATAAAATTTTAAAATCTTTATTTAAAGATGAAAATATTAGATTTATCTATGTTAATAAAAAGAAAAGATTTATGATGTATAAAGATGGTGTTTGGAGTGAAGAAAATGTTGGTGAAGGTAGTTATTTAAGAAATTTTATAACAGAATTTCTTAATGATATTACACCCAGATATAATAGAAAAGGTAAAATTAATGATGTAATTAGAAATATTATAGTATTAACCAGTAGATTAAAGAAAAATGATTTATTTGATCCAGCAAATCAGACAAAATATCTAATAAATTTTAAAAATGTGATGGTAAATGTTAAAGATAAAAGTAAGGGGCCGCACAACCCCAAATTTCGTTCTATCTATCAGATACCTGTAAATTATAAAGAGGGGGCAGAGTGTCCATTATGGAAGAAAGCCCTTAAAGAATGGATTGATGACGAGGATACCAGGCTTTTTCTTCAGGAATATGTAGGTTACTTAATCAGTACCTACAGTTGTGCTCATAAATTCGTAATATTCTTGGGTGAAGGAGCTAATGGGAAGAGTGTATTTCTAAATACTGTTCAAGCACTATTAGGAGAATATGTGGAAAACTTTGAATTATCGAGATTTGTTAATAAAAATGAAAAGAGATGGACCTCACATGCAATAGAAGGTAAATTGGCTAATATATCTGCTGATATTGATCCAGTAATAATAAATTCTTCGCAACTAATTAAAAAACTTGCAGCTGGAGACCCAGTTTCTGCAGAGATTAAAGGTGGTATTAGCTATTCTTATAAACCAGTAATAAAACTTTTATTTTCTGCAAACAGACTTCCCAAAACAAAAGATGCTACCCTTGGTTTTTATAGGAGATTAGAGATAGTGGAATTTCCAAATCAATTTTCGCCCTATATGGAAGGGTATGATCCCCAACTAACTGAGAAATTAAAAGCTGAATTACCTGGAATAGCAAGATGGGCTATAAAAGGACTAATACGGTTTTTAGATCAGAATAAGCAGTTCACTATCTCTAAATCTATGAAAAGCAGTAAGCTCAAATATATGGAGAAAAATGAAGTAATAAAATTATTTATAAAGGGTAATGTTGATGTAACTGATAAAAAAGAGGATTATATCATTAATAATAAACTTCATAAATTATATAGTGATTGGGCAGAAGACTATGGAATAACACCAGTGAGTTTAAATGCTTTAACCCGATATATTGAAAAAGAGGATATCGGGCTTAATGAAGATGGAACTACCGTTAAACCCATTA
>Ga0247721_100213_pt1 | contig 22965 bp, 18 predicted proteins | sample MSEWel2017_08_16_FD_189089 | JGI IMG/M metagenome (GOLD analysis project Ga0247721, IMG submission 189089) | Subsurface sediment microbial communities from gas well in West Virginia, United States - MSEEL Well Study Marcellus 3H_2017_08_16 | ecosystem: Environmental > Terrestrial > Deep...
TAATAGGTATGAGTAAGAGAATAATGATAGTTTTAATATTATTTTTGACAATAGTTTTTAGTATACTAGGTTGTAGTCAACTGAAGTCTAATCAACAGTCGAAACCAAAGAAGAATGAAAAGAAGTTGGTACCAAATGATTTAGTGGCAGTCAATGACAAGATTGAAGAAGTGGTTGATCAACTAGAAAAGATAAAGAATAAGAAGGAAGAAAAGAAGAAAGTTAAACAGAAGCAAGAGCAAAAGCAAGCACAAGGTGCTCAAAAACAGGAAAAGAAGCAACAAGGTGGGAAGCAAGGAGGTCAACAAAACCAAAGTTTAGCTGAGAATGTTAAAGGAGTTACTCAAGATCAATTTGAAAAATTATGGTCTAAAACAGATGATCTGACTCAGCAATTAAATAAAAGGTGGAATAATTTTGAGGTCACCGCACAAGAAGATAAGGCTAAACCAAAAGATATAAAGAGATTTAAAGATGATCTAAATCAGGCTACAGAGGCTGTTAAAAAGAAGAAGTTAAGAGAATCTTTAGTTAATACTAATAGATTAAATTTAGACTTAGTGCCTTTTTTTAAGTTATACAAAACTAAAATGCCGATTGAATTAAGAGCAATGAGGTTTTATGCTCAAGAAATTCTCTTTCTAAAAGGTGATTGGAAGAAGAGAAAAGAGGATATAACTCAAGCAAAGGCTCTTTTAGAACCTTTAAAGAAAAAGATAGAAAAAGAAAAGATACCAAAAAAGAAATTTTTAAAATTAAAAAATTCGATTTTAGATTTAAAAGAAGTAATCGAAAAGAAGAAAGAAGAATTAGTAAAAGTGAAAGGAAGAATCATGTTAGAGAATGTTGGCAATCTACAACAATAATTTTAAATACGCGTTATATTTTCACCTCTTGCATTTTAATCACTGTATACAACCATAATTTAAAACATATAATAGATATACAGAAAGAAAGGTAGAAAGGGGTGAAATAAATGAATGCTATTTCTATCGGTACTAACCTTTGTGCTGAAGAATTAAGAGAACGTTTAAACTTTGAAAAACGCATTCTAACTGAAGAAGGAATTAAGATTAATATCGAAGAAAAGAGTAAAGGAGATTTAACTTTATTTGGTTGTAATGTCAATAATATAGATGAATTTATAGATGGTAGAGAGAATGGTAATCTAAGCATACAAAGGTCATTTAAAGATTATCTAGCTAATACTATAGCAGATATAATCATTAATGATTTAGAAGGTGTATTAATTAATGAGATTGTTCAAAATCAATGTCAAGATTATAGTCAGAAAGAGAAAAAGCTAATTTATGATTCTGCTTTAAAAAAACTAAATAATTTAAAAGAAAAAGAGGAAGATAGTATTCTTTCTCAGGTAAACCAGAAGAGTAGAATTCAATTAGAATTAATTGATTATTTAGATATAAATAATGAAATTATATTGGAAGGCTTTATCAGATTCAGATTAAAGGACTACTTTACAGAACTAAAGTTGGCTGTAGAGTGTGCAATTGATGATTTTATGCTAGAAAAAGAGTACGAAGAATTTATTACTTTACTCCGTTACTTTGTTGATATTCAAGAACCACAGGTTCATTTAGTTCATGTAGTAAGGGATGCGAAGTCTGGTTTTAAGCTATTAGATAAGGATTATGAAAGGATAGAGAATGAGTACTTGGAAGGCTTTGTTTTAGATATGGTAGATGATGAACTGCATTATGAAGACTTATTAATTAGCGCTTTAATTACAGTAGCACCTGAAAGAATAAAGTTACATTGTGATAAGAACGATAAGGTTGTTGAAACGGTTGAGAATATATTTGAAGATAAGGCTGTAGTTTGTTCTGGCTGTGAATATTGTCAAGAGGTTAAGAGTGACCAAGTTTTTGAATATGAAAGGTAAATGATACTTGACAAAGATAGAAATTATAGTTATAATGATTTTAAAATTAAATATTAGTAAAGACTATGAAGAGGACGAGTAAGTTAAGTTTTATCTCTTAAGAGAGGAAAGCCATCGGCTGCAAGCTTTCCGAGATAATTTAACTGAAAACCACCTCTGAGTTGGTACCGGAAAGAGTTTGTTTTAAGTATGGTAGCCCGGAAGTTATAATTTCCGTTATTAAATAAGAGATTATTCGATTTGTAATTATTAGTTCTTAATTCACTTTGATTAAGTTAATAATTTTAATCGGATAAAATAGAGTGGAACCACGGATAATAATACCTTTCGTCTCTAATTTAGAGATGAAAGGTTTTTTTATTTTATAATATTATTTAAAAGGAGAGATGAGAAAATGGAAAAAGTAGAAGTAACTTTACCAGACGGTTCTAGTCGCGGGTATGAAAAAGGAACTACTATTAAAGAAGTAGCTTTTGATATTGGCCCTAGATTAGGAAAAGCTTCAGTAGCTGGTGTGATTAATGGTGATAAAGTTGATTTAGATTATCCAATTGAAGACGATGTGGACTTAGCTATAATTACTATCGATTCAGAAGAAGGATTAGAGATTTATAGGCATAGTACAGCTCATATTATGGCCCAAGCTGTTGAAAATCTCTTTGGTAAAGAAAAAGTAAAATTAGCTATTGGTCCAGCTATTGATGATGGATTTTATTATGATTTTGATGCTAGCGAAAGTTTTTCTGATAATGATTTAGAAAAGATAGAAGACGAGATGCAAAGAATTGTCAATGAGGATTTAGAGTTTAAACGAATTGAATTAAGTAAAGAAGAAGCAATTGAGAGAATGAAAGAACGAGATGAAGAGTATAAGGTTGAAATGTTAAAAGAGTTTGAAGATGAAAGAGTTACTTTTTATGAACAAGGTGACTTTGTAGACTTATGTAGAGGACCACACTTACCATCAACTGGTAAGGTGAAGGCTTTTAAATTACTAAATGTAGCCGGAGCATACTGGCGTGGTGATGAGAATAATGAAATGTTACAGAGAATCTATGGAACAGCATTTCCTAAGAAATCTAAGTTAGAAGAACATCTTCATAGATTAGAAGAAGCTAAGAAACGAGATCATCGTAAGCTAGGGAAAGAACTAGACTTATTCAGCCTGCATGAGGAAGGGCCTGGTTTTCCATTCTTCCATCCTAAGGGCATGGTCGTTTGGAATGAATTAGAGAGCTTTTGGAAAGAAGAACATCAAAGACGAGGTTATCAACAAGTAAAGACACCTTTAATTTTGAATCAACAATTATGGAAAGAATCAGGACATTGGGACCATTATCAGGAGAATATGTACTTTACAGAGATAGATGAAGAAGGCTATGCAGTGAAGCCGATGAACTGCCCAGGTTCAGTATTGATCTATAAGAATCAAATGCATAGTTATCGTGATTTCCCGATTAGAATGGGAGAGTTAGGCTTAGTACATCGTCATGAGCGCTCTGGTACTTTACATGGTTTGATGAGAGTAAGGTCTTTTACACAAGATGATGCACATATCTTTATGCTACCATCACAGATTAAAGATGAATTAACAGAAGTGATTGATTTAATCGATTACTTCTATGATGTCTTTGGTTTCAAATATCATGTAGAGCTAAGTACAAAACCAGATAAAGCTATGGGCTCTGACCAGTTATGGGAAGAAGCAACAGAAGCCTTAAGGGATGCAATCGTTGCTAACGACTTAGATTATACCGTTAATGAAGGAGACGGAGCCTTCTATGGGCCAAAGATAGACTTCCATCTAGAAGACTGCTTAGGGCGTACTTGGCAGTGTGGAACTATCCAGTTAGACTTCCAGATGCCAGAACGGTTTGACTTAAATTATGTAGGAGAAGATGGAGAAGAACATAGACCAGTTATGATTCATCGGGTAGTCTTTGGCAGCTTAGAACGGTTTATTGGAATCTTAATTGAGCATTTCGGTGGAGCTTTTCCAACTTGGTTAGCACCAATCCAAACAGAGATTATTCCAATTACTGATGACCATTTAGACTATGCTTACGAAGTGCAAGAAGCATTAGCAGCCGAAGGTATTCGTGTAGAAGTAGATGCTAGGCAAGAAAAAGTAGGATATAAGATTAGACAAGCACAATTACAGCAGGTTCCTTATATGCTAATAGTAGGAGATAATGAAGTAGAAGACGGCACCGTATCAGTTCGTCATCGTCGTGAAGGAGATGTAGGAGCTAAAGAATTAAGTGAATTTAAAGCTGAAATTTTAGATGAGATTCAAGATAAAGTTAATTAATTTTTATATTTGACTTGTCTAAAATAATGTGCTATAATTGAGTGGACAATAAAGAGGAAGCCATCCGCTTCACACCTATCGGTATCAATCGAGGGTTAATAAGTAGTCGCATAGAGTAGTGTCTATATCACTGTTATAATTATATCTGATTGCGACTAGTATTATTGATAAGTTTGCGGGTGGTCTATGTCTATATTAGGCTACCCGTTTTTTAATTTTAATCTTTAGGCTATGTTAAGTTTTGTTAAAAACTCAGGAGGTGCATAAAAATTAGTAAGGATTTAAGAGTTAATGAACGAATTAGAGCGAGAGAGGTTAGAGTAATTAATAATGATGGAGACCAGATTGGGATTATGCCATTAAAGAAAGGCTTAAACTTGGCAAAAGAGCGAGGTTTAGATTTAGTAGAAGTAGCTCCAAATGCTAACCCGCCTGTCTGTAGAATTCTTGATTATGGTAAGTACAAGTATGAGCAGGCTAAGAAAGCTAAAGAAGCTAAGAAGAACCAGAATGTCATGAACGTAAAAGAAGTACAAATGAGTGTTAAGATTGAAGAACACGACTTTAATGTAAAAGTTAATATGGCTAAAAGGTTCTTAAATAATAAAGACAAAGTTAAAGTTAAGATTAAATTTAGAGGGAGAGAAATTACTCATAAAGAGTTAGGATATGATTTAATGGAGGATTTCTTTGCTGAAATAGAAGATTTAGGTAAAATGGAAAGCAAGCCTAAGATGGAAGGTCGTAACATGTTAATGATGGTTACACCAAAAAGTGATAAGGAATAGATAAAGAATAAAGGAGGAAATAATTCATGCCGAAAATGAAGACGCATAAAGGTGCTAAGAAACGATTTAAGAAGACTGCTAAAGGTAAATATAAGCGTAAGAAAGCTTATAAGAACCACCTGTTAACTAAAAAGTCAGGTAATAAAAAGAGAAAATTAAGAAAAGATGCAGTAGTTTCTAAAGCAGACCAAAAGAAATTAGACGAACTATTACCATATGAATAATTAATTTTGAATTTTATATAGATTTATTTTAGGTAAAGGAGGGATTAGGATGCCACGTGTTAAACGAGGTACTAAACGACGCAAAAGAAGAAAGCGAATCTTAAAATTAGCTAAAGGGTATTTTGGTTCTAAGAGTAAGTTATATAGACCTGCTAAAGAACAGGTATTGAAGTCATTACATTATGCGTATCGAGATAGAAAGCAGAAGAAGCGAAACTTTAGAAAGTTATGGATTACTCGAATCAATGCTGCAGCTAGAAATCATGGTCTTTCTTATAGTAGATTTATCCATGGTCTAAAGCAAGCAGATGTTGATATTAACCGTAAAATGTTAGCTGATTTAGCAGTTAATGATGACGAAGCTTTTGGTGAATTAGTTACATTAGCTAAAGAAAATATCTAGTTAGTAAGTAGAAAGGTATGGGGTTTATCCCATGCCTTTTTCTTATTCTGTTACTTTACATAAATAAAAAACTATAGTATAATATAAGCAACAAAATTAAAAACGGTTAAAACGCTTAATTCCATTTGGAAGCGGGGGACCCACTTTCTTTTGGGGTGAATCTACTTTTCAAGCTTACTGATATAGGATTGGAAATGGTAGGGTTACTCTTTCAACCCGAACCCGACAGCTAACTTCGTAGGCGTTGGAAGAGGAAGACCATAATTACCACAGGTAGGTGTTCCTGTGGTTTTTCTATGCCTAATTTTAAATTTAGAAAGGGATGTAAAGATGAGAGCAAATGATAGATTTGATTTAAATAAGTTAACGCCGGCACAAGTCTTAGCTTTAGGTTATTTAGTTGTTATTTTAATCGGTTCAATCTTATTGTCATTGCCAATTGCTACTGCTAGTGGACAAAGCATGCCTTTTGTTGATGCTCTATTCACGGCTACGTCGGCAACAGCGGTAACAGGATTAATTGTAGAGAATACTAGTACTTTCTTTTCTATGTTCGGGCAGATTGTAATTATGATTCTAATTCAAATCGGCGGTTTAGGAATCATGAGTATGTCCACGTTATTTGCCCTGTTAGTAGGAAAAAAGATTACTTTAAAAGAAAGGTTAGTCATTCAACAGGATTTAGACCAATTTCAATTATCAGGAATCATTAGGTTAGTTAGGTATGTCCTGATGGTTGCTTTTACAATCGAAGGTGTAGGTGCTTTAATTCTATTTCTACGTTTACTCAAAGATTATCCGCCATTGAAAGCGCTATACTTTGCTATTTTTCACGCTGTATCAGCTTTTAATAACGCAGGATTTGATTTATTTGGCAATAGTTTAGAAAATTTCACTGGGGATATTACTATTAATTTAGTAATTACTACTTTAATCATTCTTGGTGGAATCGGTTTTGCTGTAATTGCAGAATTGTATAGTAACAAACGCAACTTTAAACGATATTCTTTACAAACTAAATTAGTATTATCAGTTACAATATTTTTAATTATATTTGGTACAATTGTTGTTTTTGCTTTAGAGTATTCAAATCCAGAAACTATAGGTGATTTATCGCTAGGAGACAAAGCTTTAGCTTCTTATTTCCTATCTGTAACTCCAAGAACGGCTGGTTTTAATACTGTTCCTACAGGAGCATTAAAGAGTTCAACGCTTTTCTTCGTGATTATTTTAATGTTCATTGGTGCATCACCGGGTTCTACTGGAGGTGGGGTTAAAACTACTACCTTTGGTGCAGTTGTTGCTGTAGTATACGCAATGATAACTGGGCGAAGAGATATAGAAATATTTAAACGTCGTTTAGCTAAGGAAATTATATTTAAAGCGCTATCGATCATAATTATTTCATTACTTTTGATAGTTACAGTTACTATGATTCTAACTATAACTGAGGATATGAATTTTCTAGATCTCTTTTTTGAGACAGTATCTGCTTTTGGAACGGTAGGTCTATCAACAGGGGTAACAGGAAAACTGTCGATAATAGGGAAGGTATTAATTACCTTAACGATGTTTGCTGGGCGAGTAGGTCCGTTAACTTTAGCCTTAGCGATTGGTTACAAAGAAGAAAAAGCTAATATTAGATATCCAAAAGAAAAGATCTTAGTTGGATAATTAGATTAGGAGAGTATATTTAGAGGAGTGATAATATGAGTGATGATATGAAACAATTTATTGTAATTGGATTAGGACGTTTTGGTACTAGTGTAGCAGCTACATTAGCAGAACAAGGACATGACGTTTTGGCTATTGATCGTGATGAAGATCCTATTCAAGAAATTAGTAATCTAGTAACTCATGCCGTGCAGGCCGATGCTACGGATGAGGATTCTTTAAAGACATTAGGAGTTAATAACTTTGATGTAGCAGTAGTAAGTATCGGTGATGATGTACATTCTAATATTTTGGCTACTTTAGTTTTAAAGGAATTAGGAGTACCTTATGTAGTAGTTAAGGCTCAGGATAATCTACACGGCAAAGTTCTAAGTAAGATTGGTGCTGATAAAATAGTATATCCAGAACGAGATATGGGGACACGAGTGGCGCATAACTTAGTTACATCTAATGTGCTAGACTATATAGAGTTAGCTCCAGATTATAGTATTATTGAAGTGCGAGCAACTACTAAGTTAGTAGGTAAAACTCTAAGAGAATTGGCTTTGCGAGTTAAATTTGGTGTTAATGTTATTGCTATTAAAAAAGGTGATGATATTAATGTTACTCCCGAAGCAGATGATCGTATTGAGGCCGGTGATATCTTAGTGGTAATGGGTAAAGATGAAGGCTTAGATAAACTTAGAGAATATTAATTTAAGGAATAGATAAACATATAATTAATCTAGAATAGGAGGAGCTTTATGTTTAATACCTTACGGACTAAGATATTAGCTGGATATCTTATCTTAATTTTGATAATTTCAGGAGTAGCACTATGGTCTATTAATAATTTCTTAGGTTTAAGTAATGCCATTAATGATATTATGGTAGAAAATTATCGTAGTGTAATTGCTGCTCAAAATATGATTGGGTCTTTAGAGAGGCAGGATAGTGCTGAGCTTCTTTTCTTATTTGGTAGACAGGATAAAGGTACTGAAGTCTATAGAAGTAATGAAAAAGAGTTTCTTAAGTGGTTTTCACGGGCTGAAGATAATATTACCATTAGAGAAGAAAGAGATATTCTAAATAAGATAGATAAAGGATTTACTAAATACCTACAAGATTTTAATCAGTTACAGATTAAATATCAAAAAAACCCACAACAAGCTAAAGAATTTTATCTAACTAAGGCGATGCCGCACTTTAATGAAATTAAAGGCTGGTGTCAGGACTTACTAGAAGTAAATCAGAATGCTATGGTTAAAGCTCAGAAACGAGCTAACAAAAATGCTAATGATGCCGTCTATTCAACAGCGATTATTTCAATTGTTGCTATTGTTTTAGCATTATTATTTGGGATTTATATATCGAATTTAATTATTAAACCAACTGAAAAGTTAATTGAAACTGTTCAGAAAGTAGGTCAGGGAGAGTTAAATCAGGAGATAGAAGTAAAGTCGAATGATGAAATTGGAGAACTAGCTGTTGAATTTAATCAGATGACTAAGCGTTTAAAAGATTATGAAGAGATGAATGTTAATAAATTAATGGCTGAAAAGAATAAATCAGAGGCTATAGTTAAAAGTATCAATAGTCCAATTATTGTTACTGATAAAGAACATAAGATTGTACTATTAAATCCAATTGCTGAGAAGTTATTTGGCATAAGAGAAGAGGAAGTAGTTGGTAGACACTTCCTAGAAGTAATTAAAGAAGAAGAAATTTTCGCAAAGATAGAAGAAGTAGCAGAGAATGGGTTTATAAGAGATACTAATCAAAAAGAGAAAGTATTAAAGTTTTCTTATCAAAATAAAGAACACTACTATCGATTAATGGTTACTCCAGTACTTGATAAGGAAGAAGAGGTATCGCGGGTTATTACTTTCTTAGATGATATCACTCATTTGAAGGAAGTGGATGATTTGAAATCAGACTTTGTTTCTACAGTATCTCATGAATTTAGAACACCATTAACTTCAATGAATATGGGACTTAGCCTTCTATTAGAAGAGACTCCAGGAGAAGTTAATGATGATCAAAAAGAATTATTAGCAGCTGCACATGAGGATTGTAAGCGACTAATTGATTTGGTAGATGACTTATTAGACCTATCTAAGATTGAATCAGGAAAGATTCAGATTAATTTAGATAGTATCAATTTAGGAGATTTAGTTAATGCTTCAGTTAGACCGCTTGAAGAGCAAGCTAAAGAACAGGGAGTAGATATATTAACTAAGATTCCACAAGAACTACCATTAGTCAAAGCCGATTCTAATAAGATAACTTGGGTTTTAAGTAACTTAGTAGGTAATGCCCTAAGATATACTAAAGGTAATGGTAAGATAGAAGTCAGTGCAGCAAAAAAAGGTAATAGAGTTTATGTATCAGTTGAGGATACAGGTATAGGTATTCCAGAAGAATATCAAGATAAGATATTCGAAAAGTTTGTGCGAGTAAAAGGTGAGAATGCAATAGATGTTAGTGGAACAGGATTAGGATTAGCAATTGTAAAGGAGATAGTAGAAGCCCACGGTGGAAAGATATGGGTAGATAGTGAAGTTGGAGAAGGTAGTAAATTTACGTTTACCTTATTGTTGGCTGGTTAGGAGGGTAGATAATGGGAAGAATCTTATTAGTGGAAGATACTAAGAATATAATCTTATCAGTTAAGATGTGCTTAGAAGGCGCTGGTTATGAAGTTGCGGTAGTTGAAGATGGAGTAACGGCTGTAGACCGGGCATTACGTCAAAAACCAGACTTAGTTTTGTTAGATATATTAATTCCTAAAATGAATGGATATTTAGTATGTGAAGCGCTTAGGGAAGATGATAAAACTAAAGATATTCCAATAGTAATGTTGAGTGCTAAGGCTGAAGAAAAGGATATTAAAAAAGCAATGAAATTAGGAGCTGATGATTATCTAGTAAAACCTTTTGAACCTAGTGAATTGTTAGATAAGGTTGGAGAAAATATTTAAGTAAGAATAACTAATATAAAAGTTAGAAAAAATGTTTAAAGAGGTGATAAAAGTGGTGAAGAAAATTTTGATTATTGATGATGAAAAGAATATTCGAAATACGTTAAGTCAATGTTTGAAAGGAGAGGCTTACGAAGTAAAGACAGCAGTGAATGGTGAAGATGGGGTTGGTAAGTTCCAAGAAGATAATTATAATTTAGTTTTATTAGATATGAAGATGCCCGGGATGGATGGAATTGAAACTTTAGGTAAGTTAAAAGAGATTAACCCTAAGGCAGATGTAATAATGATTACTGCTTATGGAACAATTGAAACTGCTGTAGAAAGTATGAAGTTAGGTGCATGTGACTACTTGCGCAAACCATTTTCGCCATCTGAGATTCGCGAGATAGTAGAACGGGTATTAGACCGACAAGGCTTAGATGAAGAAGATTTAGATGATTTTAATTCGTATGTTGAGTTTGCAAAAGCATGCATTAACGAAAGAAAGTATGACAAAGCAGCTAAATATTTAAAAGAAGCGATTAGTATAGAGGCCACAAAACCAGAACCATTTAATCTATTAGGAGTCTTATTAGAAATCGAAGGAAAGGTTAATGAAGCTCAGAAACAATATCGAGCTGCTTTAGCTTTAGACCCTACTTATAAACCTGCCCAGGATAATTTAGAACGAACTGGAAAGTTTGATTATAGTATGCATGGCATGAACCTTGGGGAAGAAAAAGAAGCAAAGAATGAAAGCGAAGAAGAGGGTGAGTAGATATGTATATCTTGGTTGTTGGCTGTGGCAAAGCGGGGTCTCATTTAGCTAATTCAATTTCGAAGCAAGGTGAAGATGTTGTAGTAATTGATAATCGCGAAGAAGCCTTTAATAACTTATCGACTGAATTTACGGGTTTCACTCTATTAGGTGATGCCACTGAATTTGAGCTGTTGAAAGAAGCGAAAATAGATAATGCAGATGTAGTAATTGCTACAACTACTGATGATAATGTAAATTCTATGATTGCGCAAATTGCTAAAGATATCTTTGAGGTTCCTAAAGTATTGGCTAGAACTTTTGCGCCTAGAAGAGAGAAAATATATAATCAATTAGGAATTGACACTATTTGTCCAACTACATTATCAGTAACAGAGTTTGAGAAGGCGATCCTCGATTAGAAATTAGTGATAGGAGGAAATATGAAATGAAAGTAATAATTATTGGTGGTGGGAAGGTGGTATATTTCTTAGCTAAAACCTTTCTGTCTAAAGGTTATGAGGTAACTATTATTAATCGAGATCAGGATTATTGTGAAAGATTAGCTAAGAAATTAAGGGCTACTATCATTCATGGCGATGGTTCTGATCCTTATTTTTTAGAAGATGCAGAAGCTTTAAAAGCAGATGCTGTAGCAGCTTTAACTCCTAATGATCCAGATAATCTATTTATTTGTCAGTTAGCAGAACAAAAATTTAAAGTTCCTAAGACCTTTGCTTTAGTTAATAATCCGACAAATGAATGGATCTTTCAAAAGTTAGGAGTTACTAAAGTAATTAGTACAACTTCAATTATTTCATCTTTAATTGAACAGCAAGTAACTGTTGATGATGTGACAAACCTCTTTCCAATCGATGAAGGCAAGGTAACAGTCACTCAAGTAGTTCTAACAGAAGAATCACCGGTATTAGGGAGGAGTTTAAGTGAAGTTAGTCTGCCTTATGATTCAGTATTAGGATCGGTTATTAGAGGTGATGAAGTGATTATTCCTCGGGGGGATACTAGATTATTAAAAGGAGATAAAGTGATAGTTATTGCTTTACCAGAGAATCAAGCTGAAGTATTTAAGGTACTATTAGGGCACGAGAAAGAGGGAGTAAGATGAGATATAGGCAGTTACTTAAAGAACGCTATAAACTATTAATTAAATATATTGGTGCTTTAACTATGGGGATTGGAACATTTTTATTATTACCTTTATTAATTTTATTCTTTTATCCAGAGGAAGTAATTTATTTAACAGACTTTTTAGTTCCTTCAATTTTCTGTTTGATAATTGGTTTTTTAGCTTGGAAGCTTACTTCTTATAAAAAGGAGGTTGCTCTTTCTTTAAAAGAAGGTGGGATTATTGTTTTAATCTCTTGGATTATTGCTATTGGAGCTTCAGCGGCTCCTTTTGTAATTACAGGAGATTTAAATATAACTCAAGCCATCTTTGAAGCAACAAGTGGCTGGACAACAACAGGATTATCTGTTGTTGATGTCACTAAAGCACCACGTATCTTTTTATTATGGCGTAGTATTATGCAATTCTTTGGTGGGGTTGGATTAGTAGTTGTAATGTTGTCTTCAGTCTTACATCCTTACGGCTTTGGGCTATATAATGCTGAAGGGCGGAGTGATAAACTCTTACCTCACGTGAAGCGTTCTACCAAAGCAATTATGTTGATCTATATAGGGTATATTACTGGAGGAGCATTACTCTATATATTAGTAGGGATGACACCGTTTGATGCTATTAACCATGCAATAGCTGCATTATCAACAGGTGGATTTTCTACTAAAGTGAATAGTATCGGTCATTGGAATAGTTTACCATTAGAATTAATAACTCTTATTCTAATGATATTAGGGACAATAAATTTTGCTACTCACTTTACTCTATTAAGAGGAAAGATAAAGACTTTCTTTAAGAACGGTGAGATTAAATTATTATTCTTTTTAATTGCTCTTTTTACGCCAATAGTTACTTACTTTTCTATGACTAAGTTATATACAAATTTACCTATGGCGTTTAGAAGGGCGATCTTTGAAGTTACTTCTGCTCTTTCTACCACGGGTTATTCTTTAGATACATTTGCTAATTGGAATCAATTTGGAATTTTAGCTTTAGTTATCTTAATGTGGATCGGTGGAGGGACTGGTTCAACAGCAGGTGGTATTAAGTTATATAGAATTTACCTAATGATTAAATCGTTTATTTGGGAGTTAAAGGCTTATTTCTTGCCTAAGAATGTTGTTGTTGATAATTATATTTGGCATGGAGATAGTAAGGTCTATATAAAAGATAGTTATATTCGACAGACTACTAATTATATATTTATTTATATGGCAACCTATTTTGTTGGAGTCTTAATATTTTTAGCTCATGGATATACATTATCTAAGTCTATGTTTGAATTTGCTTCTTCATTAGGAACTGTTGGTTTGTCAATAGGAATTACTGGTCCTGATGCTCCAGCAACTATCTTGTGGACAGAGACGATAGGTATGTTCTTAGGGAGACTTGAATTCTTTGTTATCTTCTTTGCTACGGCTAAATTATTTAAGGATATAAAGGAAATGAGTAATAAAAGTTGAATATAGATAAATAGACCACAAAAAAACTCCTTGCGTAAGGTGATCTTTTTGTGGTCAAATTATGTAATAGCTATATTATATGGTAAAAATAATTTTCACCACAGGTTATAATGAAGCGTTAGAGTGGAGATATTAAATTATGATACTCAAGCTTCGGAGGTGAGAATTATTAATATAGGGATTAAGTCATTATCTCCAGGTCAATTCTTGGCTTTAGGATATATTATTGTTATTTCAATAGGAACTTTATTATTAACCTTACCGATTGCTACTGTAAATCATCAAGGTTTAAATGTGTTAGATGCTCTCTTTACTGCTACTTCCGCTACAGCAGTTACAGGGTTGATTGTAGTTAATACTAGTACATATTTTACTGTCTTTGGTCAATTAGTAATTCTATTGCTAATTCAAATTGGTGGCTTAGGGTTTATGACAACCTCTACTCTATTTGCCCTGCTATTAGGAAAGAAGATCAATTTAAAAGAGAGAATTATTATTCAGGAAGAGTTGAATCATTTTAATCTATCGGGTGTAATTAAATTAGTCAGATATGTTATTCTGTTAACTTTAGGGCTTGAAGCAATAGGTGCTATCTTACTCTTTCCAAAGATGATAGTGAGATATCCATTAAGCAAGGCCCTACTTTATTCGGTCTTTCATTCTATATCTGCTTTCTGTAATGCAGGATTTGATCTATTTGGTAATAGCTTGGCGAACTTTACTGGTGATATATATATTAACATAGTAATAACTAGTCTTTTCATTGTAGGTGGGATAGGTTTTGCAGTAATTGCTGACCTATATCGTCATCGGAAATTTTCTCGCTTCTCTTTAAATACAAAACTAGTCTTAGTAACTACTATTACTTTAATTATTTTAGGAACAGTAGTTATCTTTATCTTGGAGTATTCTAATCCCAATACTTTACAAGGACTATCCGTTAAGGGTAAAGTATTAGCTGCTTATTTTCAAGGAGTAACACCACGGACGGCTGGCTTTAATACAATTTCTCTTGGTCAGATGAGAAGTGCAAGTCTCTTCTTTATTATAGTATTGATGTTTATCGGTGCATCACCAGGCTCAACCGGTGGTGGGTTAAAGACGACGACAATGGGGTCGTTGATAGCTGTAGTATATAATCTAGTGCGTGGTAATGATGAAATTGAGTTGTTTAAACGAAGGTTAGCACGTAGTGTAATTTATAAAGCATTAGCTGTGACTATTATTTCTTTAGCTTGGGTTATATTAATAACAATGGTCTTAACTATTACTGAAAAAGCAAAATTTTTAGAGGTGTTTTTTGAGACAGTTTCTGCTTATGGAACAGTAGGCCTATCGACTGGTATCACTGGGAATTTGAGTGGGATAGGAAGAGTACTAATCATTGTAACTATGTTTTTAGGTCGAGTAGGTCCTTTAACTTTGGCTACAGCCATAGGTGAACAAAAGCAACAGGGGAAAGTTCGATATCCAGAAGAAAAAGTGCTAATCGGTTAGCTATTTAACAGGGAGGCAGTAAGATATGAAACAATTTATTGTAATTGGTTTAGGACGATTTGGTTTTAGTGTGGCTAAGACATTATCAGAAAAAGGTTATGATGTCTTAGCCATCGATAAAGATGAAGGTAAAGTACAAGAGTTAGCGAATATAGTTACTCATACAGTGCAGACTGATGCTACTGATGAGAACTCCCTGCAGACTCTAGGAGTTAGCAACTTTGATGTAGCAGTAGTGAGTATCGGTGAGGATGTACATTCTAATATATTAGCAACTTTAATTTTAAAGCAATTAGGAGTTAAGCATGTGGTAGTTAAAGCCCAGGATAGATTACATGGGAAAGTATTGAGCAAAGTAGGAGCCGATAAGATAGTCTATCCTGAACGGGATATGGGGACAAGGATTGCTAATAATCTAATTTCTTCTAATATGTTAGATTATATTGAATTTGCTCCTGATTATAGTGTTATTGAAATTCAAGCTACAGATAAAATGGACGGCAAGAATTTAGAAGAGTTAGAGTTAAGAAGCAGATTTGGAGTCAATGTAATGGCAATTAAGACGGAAGACGGTTTAGAAATTACACCTGAAGCAAAACAGATTATTAATAGAGGAGATGTCTTAATAGTTATTGGAAATAATAAGAGTTTGGAGAAATTAAGAAGTTTTTAATTATTAGGAGGTTTAAAATAGTAATGTCTGAGTTGATTTCTAGTGCACAGAATCAGAAAGTAAAGTTTTTACGTTCATTATATAGAAAGAAGTATCGAAAAAGACATAATAAATTTATATTAGAAGGAAGAAGAATTATTGCTGATGCTTTAAAAGAAGAGGCGGATATCTGTCAAATCTTTTATTCGCCACAATTTTTAGCTGATCAAACTAATAAGGATCTTATTGAAAAGCTAGCTAGTAATACAGAACTAATTCAAATTACAGATTCATTATTAGAAGAAGTGGCAGATACTGAAACTCCCCAAGGAATAATAGCAATCGTTGAGCAACCACAGTTTGATTTAAATGAATTTTTGCATTCAGAGAATAATTTCTTTTTAATTGTAGACCGGATTCAAGATCCGGGAAACTTAGGTACAATTATGAGAACAGCTGATGGAGCTGGAGTTGATGGCGTCTTTCTTTTGAAAGGAACAGTCGATATTTATAATTTAAAGACTATAAGAGCAACAATGGGAGCTTTATTTAGAATACCTATTTTTGATATAGACGAACCAACTGATTTGAAAGATGTATTACAAACAGAAGGCATTCAGATAATAGCAGGAGATATTAGTGCGGAAGATTATTATGATGATTTAGATTATTGCTGTCCAACAGCAATAATAGTCGGAAATGAGGGTTCAGGGATTAGACCGGAAGTTCTTAATTTAGTAGATCATAAAGTAAAGATTCCTTTATCTGCAGGAGTTGAATCCCTAAATGCAGCAATTGCCACCGGAGTAATGCTTTATGAGGTTGTAAGACAAAGAAAATCTAATAATTACTTGTAAAGGTTTAACAGTTATGATATAATCGTTTTTAAAAGAAGGAACAAAAATTCCTTGAAAGGGTGTGGTCTTTAAGTGCTGACCGCAGCTATGTTCTGGAAAATCTTTGAACAGACAGGCTCTATTCAGGCGTATTTAGCTTATAAGATTTTCTTAAGTATTAATTATCAGGCGTCTTTGGACACACAGGCCTAGATTTAACAGAAATTAATTTAATAAGTGTTAAAAGCTACGAAGGAGTATAAGTAACTTAGACTTAAGCTTTATTAACAGGGAGAAGGTGTCATAGACTGAGAGCATCTTCAAGTGTATTCTAGGTGAAAATTCGCTCTGGAGCTATCCGGTTGAATCTCTATAGTAAGTCGGATCGGCCTTCTACCGTTAAAAGGAGTTAAAGAGATTTCTAATTTTATAGTTCAATTATGTTAATTAGAATTAAGTAGGGTGGTACCGCGGCTCTTTCGTCCCTGATAGGATGAGAGAGCTATTTTTTTATTTTATATACTATTCTTAACTTAATACTTGATTATTATAAAAGGAGGACACAAAGATGGAAGAAAAGTTGAAGAACCTTGAAAATGAAGCTAATGTAGAGTTAAAAGCAGTAACAGATTTAGATGAATTAGAGAATATTCGCGTTAAATATTTAGGTAAGAAAGGTGAAATAACTGAGATTCTTAAAAATATTGGTAACTTACCGCCAGAACAGCGACCAATAGTAGGTAAGTTATCTAATCAAATTAAAGGTAAGTTAGAAGGATTAATTGCAGAGAAGAAAAGAGAATTAAAAGAAGTTGCCAAGGAAGCAAGATTAAAAGAAGAAAGGATAGATGTTACTTTACCAGGCAAGAAAGTTAAGCTAGGCAACAAGCATCCTTTAACACAAGTATTTAATGAGATTAAAGAGATCTTTTTAGGTTTAGGGTTTAAAATAGCTGAAGGTCCAGAGGTTGAAACCGATTATTATAATTTTGAAGCCTTAAATATTCCTAAGACTCATCCAGCTCGCGATATGCAAGATTCATTTTATATTTCAGAAGAGATTTTGTTGAGAACCCATACTTCGCCGGTTCAAATTAGAACAATGGAAAAGACAGACGTGCCGATTCGTATTATTGCTCCCGGAAGAGTGTATCGGGTTGATGAAGTAGATGCCAATCATTCACCGATTTTTCATCAAATAGAGGGATTAATGATAGATAAAGATGTCTCATTTAGTCATTTGAAAGGAACTCTAATTAAAGTAGTTAAAGAATTATTTGGAGAAGAGAGAGAGGTTAGATTTAGACCTAGCTATTTCCCTTTCACAGAACCAAGTGCAGAGGTAGATGTTTCTTGTGCTATCTGTGGGGGTGAAGGTTGTAGTACTTGTTCTCATACTGGATGGTTAGAAATCTTGGGCTCAGGCATGGTTCATCCTAGAGTTTTAGAAATGTCAGGTTTAGATCCGGAAGAGGTAAGTGGTTTTGCTTTTGGAATGGGAGTCGAAAGGATTGCTATGTTGAAGTACGGGATTACAGATATTCGCCTTTTCTATGAAAATGACATGAGATTTTTAGAACAATTTTAATTTTGAATTATTTTCAATATACAAGATAGCATAAGTATTCTAAGGAGGTAAAGTAAATAAAATGAAAGTTTCATATAAATGGTTACAAGAATACATAGATTTTGACTATACACCAGAGGAGTTAGCAGCTAAGTTAACTATGGCTGGCCTAGAAGTAGATGATGTAGTCTATCAAGATGAGGGATTAGAGAACGTAGTAATCGGTGAAATCTTAGAGATTAAAGAACACCCTAATGCAGATAAGTTATCTATCTGTCAAGTTGATTTAGGTACTACTAAAGAAGAGATAGTCTGTGGTGCTAAAAATATGGAAGAAGGAGATAAAGTACCTACAGCTCCGGTAGGAACTACTCTTCCCAATGGAATGGAGATTGATGAGGTTGAGTTAAGAGGGGTAAAGTCTAGAGGAATGCTCTGCTCAGCCGATGAATTAGGATTGCAAGAAGAGAGAGCAGAAGGATTAATGATTTTAGATTCTAACTTAGAGACAGGTAGCCAGTTTGCAAAGGCCTTAGAGTTAGACGATATTATCTTTGAGTTAGATTTAACACCTAATTATTCTGATTGTCTAAGTATGATTGGAGTAGCACGAGAAGTAGCCGCTATGACTGGGAATCAGTTACAGCTACCAGAAGTAGAGTATAGTGCTACAGGTCCAGAAGTTAAAGAATTAACTAGTATTGAGGTTGAAGATGAAGATTTATGTCCTCGATATACAGTAAGGGTAATTAAAGATGTGAAGGTTAAAGAGTCGCCATTGTGGTTGCAGAGACGACTAAAAGCAGCAGGTATTAGACCGATTAATAATATAGTTGATATCACAAATTACATTTTAATGGAGTTTGGGCAACCGTTACATGCTTTTGACTATGATCAATTAACTGAGAATAGAATTGTAGTTAGACGAGCTAAATCCGGCGAGAAGTTGCTGACTCTTGATGATGAAGAGCGAGAATTAGATGAAGATATGCTAGTAATTGCTGATGCCCAAGAGCCAATATGTGTAGCTGGAGTAATGGGAGGAGCAAATAGTGAAGTAACAGAAAGAACAACTAATATCCTTCTTGAATCAGCTAACTTTGATCCGATTAGCATTCGCCAAACGGCTAAGAAATTAGGGTTACATAGTGAATCATCTCATAGATTTGAAAGAGGTGTAGATGTTAATAGCACTGATTTAGCTAGTCAGAGAGCAATTAAATTAATCTTAGATTTAGCAGGTGGTGAAGTAGCAAAAGGAGTAATTGATCTTTATCCAAATCCAGTAGAACCTTTAGAATTAAATTTAAATGTTAATAGAATTAACAGGTTATTAGGTACTGATATTGGTGAAGACGAGATGATTGAACTCTTAACAAATTTAGAATTTGAAGTAGAAAAAGAGAATGATAATTTAATAGTAAAAGTGCCTACTTTTAGAGGGGATATAAGTCGCGAAGCTGATCTAGTAGAAGAAATAGCTAGAATGTATGGTTATGACCAAATAGAACCGGTCTTAGCTTCAGGACCTATCTTACAAGGTAAGAAGACTTGGCAGCAATCATTAGAGGATAAGACTTTAAATCTTTTAACAGGATTAGGTTTAACTGAAGTTAAAACTTTCAGTTTTACTAGTCAAACTATATTTGATGAAATTAAACTCCCAGAAGATAGTGACTTAAGGGATACAGTTAAATTGAATAACCCTTTAAGTTCTGAACATGAAGTAATGCGTACTACTTTGCTTCCAAATTTACTAGAAGTTCTAAATAGAAATATTAGTCGAAATGTAGATGAAGTAAAGATATTTGAATTAGGTAGAACCTTTACACCACAAGAGGGTGAGTTGCCAGAAGAGAGGCTATTATTATCAGGAGCATTAATGGAGAAAAATGAAAATGAAATTTGGGACCTAGATGCATCTAACTTCTTTGCTTTAAAGGGTGTTATAGAAGAATACTTTACAGCATTGAACATTGAAGACTATGAATTTAATAACAGTGAACATCCAAGTCTCCATCCTGGTAGAACAGCTATAATTAAGGTTAAAGGAGAAGAGGTAGGGATATTAGGTGAAGTTCATCCTGACTTAATTGATAATTATGATTTGTTGCCAAGGACTGTTTTATTTGAATTAGAATTTGAGATAATAGTAAAGCATGCTAATGATGACCTTGTATATAGTGAATTACCTAAATATCCAGCGTCTACTCGTGATATTGCTTTAGTGGTTGATGTAGAGGTTACTTCCCAAGAGTTAGAGAATATTATTAATGAAGTAGCAGGTGATTTATTAGAGACAATTGAGTTATTTGATCTATATCAAGGAAAACAAGTTGAAGCAGGAACTAAGAGCTTAGCTTATTCTTTAACGTATCGTGCTCCGGATAGAACTTTAACTGATGATGAGATAAATAAGCTTCAATCTCAAATAGAAGATAGGTTAGATGAGGAGTTTGGAGCAAAGATTAGAGAATAGATATAATGAATATGGATATAAAGTTTAAGTAAATAATTAATATTATAATGAGGCAATGTGGCTCCAATGAAGGTTGAGTACATTGCCTTATTAATTTCAAATTATTCTTGACAAATTAAAAGTAAGATGTTAGAATATTTTTTGTCGCTTACGAGAAAACTATTTTTGTAAGTGGTTATTGTAAGAGAAAAACATTTTGAATTTTTTCTTGACACTTCTCTAAAGATTTGTTACACTATTTCTTGTCGCTTGAGCAATTGACAGTTGACAATTGACAATTTTAAAATCAAAAGATTTAAAGATAGTTGTCAAGGGTTATTGTCAATTATAAATTGTTAGCGTGAGCGAGAGAAAAAACATTTTAAATTTTCTCTTGACAAGTTTCGAAAGTTTTGTTACACTGTTAATTGTCGCTTGAAGAAATGCGACAGATTATAACTTGTCTAGCAAAATTATTTTTGAAATTATCTTGACAAGCTTTGATGAGTGTGATAGAATTTTAAATGTCGCTGAAAAAGTGACAGCAAAATTTAAAGTTCATTTTAACAAGTCAAATCATTAAATCTTCATTTATATATTGATGATTTTGATTAACAAAAAAGTTGGTCTTTGAAAACTAAACATTGTCTGTACACATGAACGTCAATGCAAATGAGTAATCTTAAGAGTCAGTTAAACTCGCGATTAAATCTGCTTTGCAGATTAATCATATATTTTATTTGGAGAGTTTGATCCTGGCTCAGGACGAACGCTGGCGGCGTGCTTAACACATGCAAGTTGTGCGAGAAAGCTACCTTCGGGTAGTGAGTAGAGCGGCGGACGGGTGAGTAACGCGTGAGTAATCTACCTTTAAGTTGGGGATAACTATTCGAAAGAGTAGCTAATACCCGATATTATATCGACGACATAAGTTGTCGATATGAAAGATGGCTTTGCTATCGCTTAAAGATGAGCTCGCGTCCCATTAGCTAGTTGGTGAGATAACAGCTTACCAAGGCAACAATGGGTAGCCGACCTGAGAGGGTGATCGGCCACACTGGGACTGAGACACGGCCCAGACTCCTACGGGAGGCTGCAGTGGGGAATCTTCCGCAATGGGCGAAAGCCTGACGGAGCAACGCCGCGTGAGTGATGAAGGTCTTCGGATCGTAAAGCTCTGTCTTTAGGGAAGAACACTTTGGTTGTGAATAACTGCCAGAGCTGACGGTACCTTTAGAGGAAGCTCCGGCTAACTACGTGCCAGCAGCCGCGGTAATACGTAGGGAGCAAGCGTTGTCCGGAATTATTGGGCGTAAAGGGTGCGTAGGCGGTCTAGTAAGTCAAATGTGAAATTCATCGGCTCAACCGATGACCTGCCTTTGAAACTACTAGACTTGAGGGTAAGAGAAGAGATCGGAATTCCTAGTGTAGCGGTGAAATGCGTAGATATTAGGAAGAATACCAGTGGCGAAAGCGGATCTCTGGCTTACACCTGACGCTGAGGCACGAAAGCTGGGGGAGCAAACCGGATTAGATACCCGGGTAGTCCCAGCCGTAAACGTTGGACACTAGGTGTTGGAGGTTCGACTCCTTCGGTGCCGCAGTTAACGCAATAAGTGTCCCGCCTGGGGATTACGACCGCAAGGTTGAAACTCAAAGGAATTGACGGGGGCCCGCACAAGCGGCGGAGCATGTGGTTTAATTCGAAGCAACGCGAAGAACCTTACCAGGGCTTGACATCCCGTGACTATCTGTGAAGAACAGAGTCTAGCCTTTTGGCTACACGGAGACAGGTGGTGCATGGCTGTCGTCAGCTCGTGTCGTGAGATGTTGGGTTAAGTCCCGCAACGAGCGCAACCCTTATTCTTAGTTGCCAGCATGTAATGATGGGGACTCTAAGGAGACTGCCAGTCAAAAAACTGGAGGAAGGTGGGGATGACGTCAAGTCATCATGCCCCTTATGCTCTGGGCTACACACGTGCTACAATGGTCTGAACAGAGGGTAGCTACACCGCGAGGTGATGCTAATCTTTAAATCAGATCCCAGTTCGGATTGTAGGCTGCAACTCGCCTGCATGAAGCTGGAGTCGCTAGTAATCGCGGATCAGAATGCCGCGGTGAATACGTTCCCGGGCCTTGTACACACCGCCCGTCACACCACCCGAGTTGGATGCACCAGAAGTCATCTTTCGATGCCGAAGGTGTGTCTGGTAAGGGGGGTGAAGTCGTAACAAGGTAGCCGTACCGGAAGGTGCGGCTGGATCACCTCCTTTCTAAGGAGCAACATTTACTTGAGCAATCAAGTTAAATTCATTTGCGACGTTGATACAGACAGTGTTTGGTTTTGAAAGAC
>Ga0247721_100219_pt1 | contig 22332 bp, 17 predicted proteins | sample MSEWel2017_08_16_FD_189089 | JGI IMG/M metagenome (GOLD analysis project Ga0247721, IMG submission 189089) | Subsurface sediment microbial communities from gas well in West Virginia, United States - MSEEL Well Study Marcellus 3H_2017_08_16 | ecosystem: Environmental > Terrestrial > Deep...
CTGGTGACAGTCATAGAATCAAAAATTCACTGATGAAAGGAGCCCAAAATTCACTTTAATTTTTCCCTATTGGGTGGCTGCTAAAAAAACTTTGCAAAAACCGGGAATTTTAACTTGCAAAAAACATGGAGAATCTATGCTGGTAGCTAATGTAGTTGAAAAGGGTGCAGAAAAAAGAAAAACTTATTTACCAGGAGATAATGCCTGGTATGATTTTAATACCAATAAGATTTATCAGGGAGGAGAAGAAATAATAGTTGATGTTTCCCTGGATACTATTCCGCTTTTCATCAAAGAGGGTTCCATAATACCTATTCAGGATCAGGAGATATCATTTGACAAGCAGGAGAAAGAAAAAAGAGCTTTTCTAATTTATCCATTTCTGGATTCTGGCAGAGAAGAATACACATTATTTGAAGATGATGGAGAAAGTTATAACTATTTAGATGGAGAATACAAGAAAATAAAAATAAAGATGGAATCTGATTCGAAAAAAATAGTGCTTCAGATAACCGTGAGTGGAAATTATGAACTGCCTTATCAAAAAATTAAATTGTATTTTCCAGAATTTGAAGGTCGAAATATTGTTATAAATAATCAAGAAATTACTTTAATTGATAATCAACACACAATTTTTTCTATTAAATAGTTTTGGATAAGTTTGATTTATCCAAATTGGTATAAAAAATCAAATAAATTAAAACTAATGGCTGGGAATTTAAATTATTATAAATTACCAGCCATATTAATTTTAAAATAGATTTTATGTTGAATTTTCTGAGATAAAATTTTGAAATAAAGACTAAAAATTATTCTGTCTGTATTCTAAAGGACTATTACCTGTGTGTTTTTTAAATACCTGACTGAAATAGTTTGAACTGTTATAACCCACTTTTTTAGATATTTCATATACTTTTAGTTGTGAATTTAATAATAATTCTTTAGCTTTTTTCATTCTAGTTTCAGTTAAATAACTAATAATAGTCTGTCCCATTCTTTCTTTAAATACATTAGCCAGATAATTAGGAGAAAGATAAACATAATCTGCAATATCATCTAAAGATAAATCATGGTTATAATTATTATTGATGTATTTGCAGACACTCTTAATATAATGATCTTTCTCTTTTTTTTGTTTGTTTTGAATATTAATAAGAATTTGACTGGTAAACTCTGCAATATGTTTTTTTAATTCATCAATATTATAACAGTTATGGATTATACCTTCTAACTTTGAAATTTCTAAATAAGTATTCCACTCAACTGCTTTTTTTGAAAGGCTGTAAATAAGTTGAAGACAGGATCTTTTTATCTGACCTGGAGATTTTTGCTCTAAGTTATTATGAAAGGCAAAGAATTTATTAATTTTTTCATTTAGATTCGAGTGATCTCCCAATCTGATAAAGCTTATAATTTCTTCTTCTATTCTAAAGGGATAATTCAGTTCCCTGTTATGTTGCGGATTAATATCTTTAAATAAATATACTTTTTCTGAGCCATAAAGGAGCTGATATTCCAAAGCTTCATTTGCTTCTTTAAATGAATTTGAAATTTGATTTGGATTTTTATAGAGATTGCCGATACCAATTGTTATTTTACGATTAAAAATATTCTGGGTATAATTAATAATTTGCCTGGCTGTCTGCAGTAATTTTTTATAAATTGTTGATTCGTTTTTATTTTCGCTGTAGTTGAGAATGATAATATATTTATCAGGATAGTTATCAATTATCTCTTTTTTATATTCTTTAAGCAGTTCATTTTTATATGTTTCTTTAATCCCCAGCCGCTCAATAGCTTTAATCTTACATTTGAATTCAACTGACATGACAACAAAGTTCTGATCATTTAAATTTAAATTCAAATAATCGTTTTCTTCTTTCATTTTACTGTAACTCAAACGATTTGCTAAAAGATAGTCTAAATATCTTTCCTTAATAACAGGTTTAAATTGTTCTAATTGTTTCTGATAAATTTCATAGTTATTTTGTTTTTCCCGTTCGGTTTGAATCTTCTTTACTAATTTATCTATTATTTCTTCCAGTTTATCAAATTGAATGGGTTTAAGTAGATAATCGAAAGCTTTATTTCTAATGGCTTTTTGAACATAATCAAAATTATCATAACCGCTTAAAATTACTGATTTAACATTAGGAATAGTTTTTTGAGCTTCTTTTATTAAATTTAAACCATCCATTCTAGCCATATAGATATCAGTAATTATAATATCCACCTGGTGTTTTTTTATTAGTTCTAAAGCCAGATCACCGTCTTCTGCTTCACCAATAACTTTAATATTATATTTATCCCAGTTAATACTCATTTTTAGTGCTTTTCTAACTCTTTTTTCATCATCTACAATAATTAGGTTATACATATTTTAAACTCCTTTTTTGGTTGTTGGTAAAGTAATTCTTACTACAGCACCACCGGTGCTTTTAGAATTCGAAATCTCCAGTCCATAATCATTACCATGATAAAGCTTTATTCTGCGGCGAACATTATTTAAGCCATATCCTTTTTGACTATTTCCCTGGTTAAAATTTTTAATAAATTCAGTTTCAAAACCACTTCCATCATCAATTATATTAAGTATGACATTGTCTTTTTCTTTATAACCTTCAATTAAAATATGACCTTTGGATTTATTAAATTTAAAACCATGTTTAAGTGAATTTTCAATTATAGGCTGTAAGATAATTTTAACACATTTATAATCAAAGATCTGATTATCTATATCAAAATTATATTCAAATTTTTCGGGAAACCTGAGTTTTTGAATGTTTATATAATTTTTAACATGATTTATTTCTTCATTGATAGTATAAAAATCCTTACCTTTGTTTAAACCAAGTCTAAAAAATTGTGATAAAGAAATACACATTTCAGCTATTTCATTATATTCACCAGTTTTTGTCATTAAAGAGATTGAATCGAGAGTGTTATAAAGAAAATGAGGATTAATCTGCTGTTGGAGAGCTGATAGCTCAAGTTTTCGAATTTCTTCCTGATCTTTTTTTACTTTCTTCATTAATTCTTTGAGCTCAACAGTCATGTTATTAAATTCTTTACTTAAAGTACCAATTTCGTCTTTTGCTTTAACTTCTAATTGAGTATCTAAATTACCTTTTTTAATCTCCTGCATTTTGTTTATCAGAGTATTAAGTGGATGCAGCTGCCACCGCATAGTAATATAAATAACAAAAAAACTTAAAACAATAGCAGTAATCAAGATAAAAATGTTTATTGTTCTAATTTTTTCAGCGGGTGCAAAAATAGAATCTCTTACTAATTCTCCAGCCAGATATAGATTATTGCTATCGATTTTATCCATAATTAAAAATGTATTTTGGTAGATTGTATTTATTGGAAAAGAATTTGAATTAATATACTGAGCAATTTTCTGATTATTAGTTTCTTTAGCTAGAACAGCTGGATTTTGATTACTAATTATATATTTATTTTTATTTAATATCGAAATATTACTTGAATATGCCCCAATGTTAAAGTTTATTTTTTGGTTTAATTTTTTAAGCGAGATTCCCAGAACAAGATGTCCTATTATACTATCAGAAGAGTTTACACTATCCTTAAATAGAAGATAAGGTTTTTGGTTTATATATTTAATTGAATTGAAATCATTTTTAATAAATTCTGATTTTTCAAGTGTTGTGCCTTTTAATTGATGATTGTTAATGTTTAAATTGTCTCTGTAGCCTTCTGATATAACATAACCATTATTAAGAGTCAAATAAAAGAAGTCAATACTGTCTAAAGAGTTAAGTTCTGACCAAATTAAATTAGTAATGTATTCTTCCAGATTACTATTGATCAGACTGTTGAGTTTAAGAGCTTCTTCATTTACTGTAAGATTATTTTCGGTATTTTCAATCAAGTTCTGCTGAAAAGTTAACTTCTGAAAACGAAAATTTACAATTTCAAGATAGGTTTTTATAGAATCGTTATCAATAATTTTCCCGGCACTATTACCAATTTGCTCAAAAAAACTGTCAATTCTAATTTTAAATAGAGAAAATGTGGTTTGAATATTGGAAGTTACTTCTTTACGAATAATATTAGCGGTATAAAAATAATTTGCAGTACTAACTACTATCATTATTAAAAGTAATATTAGAATTACTATAATTGTTATTTTCCATCTTAATTTTAAATGGCTTATCATTGAAATATCACCTGATTATAATTAGATTTGTCTTGCCTTTTAATAAAGAGAAATTCAGTGAGTTAAATAAATATTTGAGATTCTATTTATAAATATTCAAGATAAACGTTAATTTACCTCTGCTAAAATATAATTTATTAAGTAATTTTAAGAATAGATTAATATATCTAACTATTCTTAAAAAAGTGATATTTACCTCAATCTTTTAAATTGTTAGAATTATTAGTGTAATAATAAAATTTAAAAAAGGGGTGAATTTATTGACATCATTTATTCTTAGAAGATTAATTTATATGGTGCCTACAATTTTAGTTCTTTCTATAGTTGTCTTCGTTATAATTCAGCTGCCTCCTGGTGACTGGCTAACATCCTATGTAGCCGGTATGAGAGCTTCTGGTGATGAGGTTTCTCCAGAAAGAATAGAGATTTTAAGAGAAAGATATGGTTTTGACAAACCCATTTATGTTAAATATTTCAAGTGGATTAGCGGAATTTTTACTGGAGATTTTGGTTTTTCTTTTAGCTGGAATAAACCGGTGGGTGAATTAATTTGGAGCAGACTTGGTTTAACATTACTTGTCTCTACATCAACATTATTATTTACCTGGATTGTGTCTTTTACGATTGGTTTATATTCTGCAACTCATCAGTATTCAATTGGTGATTATTTTGCAACCTTTATAGGTTTTATTGGGTTGGCGACTCCCAATTTTATGCTTGCTCTGATTTTAATGTATTTAAGTTTTGAATTTTTTGGCTACAGTATTTCGGGTTTATTTTCTTACGAATTTGTGGATGCACCCTGGAGCATAGCAAAATTTATTGATCTTTTAAAACACCTCTGGATTCCAATTATAGTTAGTGGAACTGCAGGAACTGCAGGTTTAATAAGAATTTTAAGAGCCAATTTGCTGGATGAACTGGGTAAGCCTTATGTAGTTACAGCTAAAACTAAAGGTGTATCCAACCTTAAAATATTATTTAAATATCCAGTTCGAATAGCTTTAATTCCTTTTATAAGTACTGTTGGGTGGACTTTTGCTTCACTGATTTCAGGTAGTGTTATTACTGCAATTGTTCTTAATCTGCCAACAACCGGTCCCATGTTATTACAGGCCCTAAAAACTCAGGATATGTATTTAGCGGGAAGTTTTATCTTCTTTTTAAGTATCCTTACAGTTATAGGAACATTAGTTTCGGATATTTTACTGGCTTTAGTTGATCCAAGAATAAGATTTGAATAATTTATTTGGCAGAGGGAGGGAAAGAATTGGAAGACAATAGTGTAAGAAAAGATGAAGATTTATTAGAAAATGAAGAGATATCTATGTCATCACAGTGGGAGTTAATCTGGAAAAGGTTTAGAAAACATAAATTAGCTATGTTTGCAGTAGGAGTTTTAGTTGTTATTTATACTTTATCAATTTTTTGTGGTTTCTTTTCTCCATATGATCCCCATAATTATGATAAAGGTTATATGAATGCACCACCACAAAGAATTAGATTTTTTGATGATGGAGAATTTAATTTAAGACCATTTGTATATGGTTATAAATCAACTCGAGATCCGGTAACATTTAGGGAGACATTTACTACCGATAAAAGTAAAAAGTACCCTATCCAGTTTTTTTATCACGGAGATACTTATGAATTTTTAGGGTTTTGGGAAACAGATTTACACTTATTTGGTGTTGAGGAAGGAAAAATATTTATTATGGGAGCAGATCCTTTAGGAAGAGATTTGTTTTCCAGAATTCTTTATGGAGCTAGAATTTCTACTTCAATTGGTTTTGTTGGTGTTTTCTTAAGTTTCACTCTGGGGATTACTCTTGGTGGTATTTCCGGTTATTATGGCGGTTGGGTAGATATGGCTATTCAGAGATCAATTGAGTTTTTAAAAAGTATCCCCAATATACCGCTCTGGATGGGGTTAGGAGCAGCACTTCCATCTGACTGGGGAGTCATCCAAATATATTTTGCCATTACACTTATTTTATCATTAAAAGGCTGGACCGGAATGGCGAGAGAGGTCCGGAGTAAATTTATGTCTTTAAAAGAGGAAGATTTTGTAATGTCAGCAGAATTAATTGGTGCCAGTAAGTTTAGAATAATTATTCATCATATGCTTCCATCGTTTTTGAGTCATATAATTGCCAGTTTATCTTTAGCAATTCCTAAAATGATTTTGGGGGAAACTTCTTTAAGCTTTTTAGGTTTAGGAATTAGACCTCCTGCGATCAGCTGGGGAGCATTATTGCAGAACGCGCAAAAAGTTAGAGTAATTTCCATGGCACCCTGGTTACTGCTGCCTGGATTATTTGTGATAATTACTGTACTGGCATTTAATTTTCTCGGCGATGGACTTAGAGATGCAGCTGATCCTTATTCCTAATTTATATTTACGGAGAGAGTGGGTGGTGTGATTGTGAGTGATTTATTAGAAGTAAAAGATTTAACGGTTAATTTTAATACAGAAGAAGGAATAGTTAGAGCTGTTAGAGGCGTAGATTTTGAAGTTGATCAGAATCAAGTTTTAGGTATAGTAGGTGAAAGTGGCTGTGGTAAAAGTGTTACTGCCAGAGCTGTCTTAAATGTTTTAGCCAGTAATTCTGAAATCATGAGTGGTCAGGTATTATATAATAAAGATCAGGAACTTATTGATCTATTAAAATTAGATAAAGATGGTAAGGAAATTAGAAAAATTAGAGGAAAAGAAATATCAATGATTTTTCAGGAACCTATGACATCTTTTTCTCCAGTGCATACTATTGGGAATCAAATTATGGAAGCTATTTTATTACATACAGATTTGGATAAAAAAGCAGCCAGAGAAAAAGCAATAAATACTTTAAAAGAAGTTGGAATTCCCGAGGCTGAAAGCAGAATAGATGATTATCCCTATCAGTTAAGTGGGGGAATGCGGCAGCGGGCAATGATTGCGATGGCTCTTTCTTGTGAACCGAATCTGCTGCTGGCAGATGAACCAACAACTGCCCTTGATGTTACAATTCAAGCTCAAATTCTTGATCTAATGATGGATATGAAAGATGAGTTTGGAATGTCAATTATTATTATAACCCATGATATTGGGGTTATAGCAGAAATTGCAGATCAGGTAGCTGTTATGTATTTAGGTAAGGTGGTTGAGAAAGCCTCAGTTGATGATATTTTTTATAATCCTCTCCATCCTTATACAAAAGCTTTATTAAAATCGATTCCTAAAATTACTAAAAAAGATCAAAAAGAAAAATTATTATCTATAGAAGGAACAGTTCCTGATGCTTATAATATTCCATCTGGATGTGCTTTCTATCCTCGTTGTGAAGAATTTATGGAGGGCAGATGTAATAAAACTCAGCCAGAATTAAGAGAAGTAGAACCTTCCCATAAAGTTGCCTGTTTAAAGTATGTAGAGGAGGGTGATTAAAATGGAAAGGAAAAAGATATTAAAGGTAAATAATTTAAAAAAATATTTTCCGATTAAAAAGGGTTTTTTTAAAAAAACAGTGGCTCAGGTGAAGGCTGTAAATGATGTCAGTCTTGATATCTATGAAGGAGAAACCTTGGGGCTTGTTGGAGAAAGTGGTTGTGGTAAAACAACATTTGGCAGAACAATTTTGAGAGCGATTGAACCAACTGGCGGAGAGATAAATTTTCTTAAAGATGACCAGTATATTGATGTGATTAAGGCTGATCAGAAAAAGTTAAAAAAATTAAGAAGAGATATGCAGTTGATTTTCCAGGATCCATATTCTTCTTTAAATCCTAGAATGACAGTCAAGGATTTAGTTGGTGAACCACTACTAGTAAATAAAATTGCTTCTGGACAGGGATTGCAGGATAGAGTTATTGATCTGCTGAGAAAAGTAGACTTAAGACCTGAATATATGGATAGATATCCACATGCTTTTAGTGGTGGTCAGAGACAGAGGATTGGTATCGCGAGAGTTTTGTCTTTAAATCCTCGTTTTATTGTGGCTGATGAGGCTGTTTCTGCACTTGATGTTTCGATTCAGGCCCAGATAATTAATTTACTGGAAGAACTGCAGCAGGAATTAAATTTAACTTATTTATTTATTGCTCACGACTTAAGTGTGGTAAAACATATTTGTGATAGAATAGCTGTTATGTATCTGGGTAAGATTGTAGAAGTTGCAGAAAGTGATGAGCTTTTTATGAACACTTTACATCCTTATACAGAAGCTTTACTTTCGGCAGTACCCATTACTGATCCCAGAGCTGAAAGCAATAAAATTACTCTCGAAGGTGAAGTTCCAAGTCCAATTAATATTCCAGCAGGATGTAATTTTTATAATCGCTGTAAATATGCAGAATCTGAATGTAGAACCAAAGAACCACCACTGCAAAATTTAGGTGAGGGAGAAAATGAACATTATGTAGCCTGTCATTTTGCGTCTCAACTGGATTTAAGAGAGGCATTTGATTATTAAATAAATATATATTTTACAGGGGAGGAGTGATAGAATAGTTACTGGACTCATTAAATTTTTATTAAAAAAATTGAGGAGGAATTTATTAATGAATTTAAAGAAAAGCTTAGTTTTAGTTATGGTTTTTGCTATGTTAATAGGTTTATCTGGTATTGGTCAGGCATCCTGGTATGGATTAGAAGGTAAATATTCAGACTCACCAGTTTTATTTACAACACCAGCAGAATATACAGAAGAAACTGGTAACCAAGTTGGAGAATATAACGAAGCTCCAGTACTTAAAGAAATGGTTGAAAATGGAGAGCTTCCCTCAGTTGAAGAAAGATTACCAATGGAACCAGCTGTATTTAAACCAGCTGAAGCAATTGGTAATTATGGGGGAACAATTAAAAGAACCTGGACCGGTCCATCTGATCACTGGGGATTAAGAAAACTAGTAGGTGAAAGATTTGTAACTGGTGGACCTGATGGATTAATCTATCCAAATGTTGCTAAAAGCTGGGAAATTATTGACGATGGAAAAGCTTATATCTTTCACTTAAGAGAAGGTATGAAATGGTCTGATGGAGAACCTGTAACAGCTGATGATGCAATGTTTTGGTGGGAAGTTAATACTGATACTGATCTAGAAGGTCCTCCTCACAGTGTCTTTACAATTGGTGGAGAAACAGCAAAATGGGAAAAATTAGATGATTATAGTTTCAAAATTACATTTGCAGAACCCAATGCTACTTTCTTAGAGTTTCTTGCTTCAGAAGGTAGAGCACGTCTATTATTTCCCAAGCATTATCTAACAAAATATTATCCAAAATATAGTTCTAAAGAAGAAGTACAGAAACTAGTAGAAGAAGCTGGTTATGACAGCTGGCAGCAGTTATTTGATTATAAACTGCAGTGGCCGGACAAAAACCCAGAACGTCCAGTTATAACAGCCTGGTATTCAACAAATGATCCGAGTTCAACTCATTATGTACTTAAAAGAAATCCTTATTACTGGAAAGTCGATACTGAAGGAAATCAGCTTCCATATGTCGACGAGGTTGTGCATGAGGTTGTAACTGACCCAGAAATGGTAGTTATGAGAGCCATCAGTGGAGAAATTGATTTTCAAGGTAGAGGATTTGTATTTTCCGATTATCCATTACTTATGGAAAACAGAGATAAAGGTGGTTATGAAGTAATGGCTTTAGACACTCCTGATGGAGGAACAACTATTTACTTAAATACCACACTTCAGGATGATAAAACAAAGAAAGAACTTTTTAATAATGATAAGTTTAGAAAAGCTTTATCTTTGGCAATAGATAGAAGTGAAATTAATGATATGTATAATTTTGGCCAGGGTGTAGTTCGTCAGTCAGCCTTCCCACAGGCCAGTCCATTTTATGATGATAAGTGGGCAAATGCTTATGCTGACTTTAATATTGAAAAAGCAAATGAAATGCTCGATGAATTAGGACTGGAAAAAGGTGAAGATGGAATTAGAGAAATGTCAGATGGCAGAGACTTAGCTATTAATCTGCTTGATAGTGATGGACTGAATGTTCCAGTGCTGGAATTAGTAAAAGGTTACTGGGAACAGATTGGAGTAGAACTTTTAATTAATACTCCTGAGCGTTCTTTATTCGAAACACGTTTAGAAAATGGTAATTATGAAGCACTTGTCTGGCATTTTGATAGTAGAGATAGACCTGATATTATGGCCAAAGGGTGGGCGCCAGATGGTAATAATAGATGGGCTGCTCCCTGGGGTCCGCAGTACAGTATCTGGTTACAAACCGATGGAGAACAGGGTGTAGAACCTCCTGCAGGTGTTAAGCGAATGAACGAAATCTTAAAAGAACTGCCAGAAGTTACTAACTTTGAAAGAAGAAAAGAATTGATGGCTGAGGTTTCTAAATTCCACCGCGAACAATTATATCTCATTGGACTATCTGGTCCTGTTCCTGCTGTATTTGTTTATGATGAAAACTTAGGTAATGTTACTGAATTCCCACGAGGAGTTTTCTCACGTGATGTTGGTTTATCATTCCCACAACAGGTATACTATAAGAATCAATAAGAGGGTTAACAGCAATCACATCTCAGCTGTACTTTCCAGAAAATTATTCTGGGAAGTACAGCTTTATAAAAATTAAAAGGGGAGAATAAGTCTAATGCCAGATAGCTATGATTTAATACTTCGAAGAATCAAAAATTCAGTCTATGATTATTCAGTAGATTTAGATAACTGGGAAAAACAGGAGGTAGAATACATTGCTCCAGGGAATTATAGAAAAGTTGCTGGAGGAGAAGTAATTAAGATTGGAGAGGAGTGGGATAATAGCGGGAAAAATTTTTATTTTTCTAAAGAAATAAAAATTCCCCAAGAACTCAGAGGGGAAAAAGTATTTCTTGAACTTGATATTGGAGGAGAAAGTGCGCTTTATGTTGATGGTCAATTAAAAAGAGGTCTCAATGAAGAACTGATTTTGCTATCTGAAAATGCTAAAGATGAATATTTTCTGCAGATTGAAGCAGCATATCATATTCATGATTATAATCGTCATCAGCGTAAAACAGGAGAAAAATATTACCGACACTATTTTAAAAAAGCCAGACTTGTTAAGATAAATGAAATTATAAAGGATTATTATTACTTACTAAAAAATACAATTAGAACATATAAATTTATTGAAGAAGAACAGTATCAATATTTATTAGCAGAGGCTGTAGAAAAATCAATTGATATAATTAATCTGCATGAAGATAATAGAAAAGAATATATTAAGATGATAAAAAAAGCAGCAAAGACCTTAAAAAATAAATTAAGTAAAATTAAGAAAGCTTATCCAGGTAAAGTTTTTTTTACTGCGAATTCTCATCTGGATGTGGCTTTTAAATGGCCAATTAAAGAAACTATTAGAAAGTGTAAAAGAACATTTTCAACAGCGATTGAATTAATGGATCAATATGAGGATGTTTTTTATCTTCAGAGTCAGCCTTTATTATATAGTTTTGTTAAAAATTATTATCCTGATCTTTTTGAAAAAATTAAAGCAAAAGCAGCTGAAGGTCGATGGGAGCTGATTGGGGGAATGTGGGTTGAACCTGATGCAAATCTACCCTCTGGTGAATCTTTAGTTCGTCAGCTTTTATACGGTCAGAAATTTTATCAGGAGGAATTTGGCCGGGTACCAGAAATATGCTGGTTGCCAGATACTTTTGGTTTTACAGCTTCTTTACCCCAGATATTAAAAAAATCAGGTATTGACTACTTTGCTTCAGCAAAAATAAGACAGAACACTACTAATGAATTTCCTTATAATGCATTTCGCTGGCAGGGGATAGATGGGAGTCAGGTTTTATCTTATTTTGCTACTCAGAGTTCAACTGCTGAAATTGAAGCAGAAAAGATTTATCAAAGCTGGCACAAGTTAAAAGAAAACAAAATTATGGATAAGTCCTATTTTATCTATGGTTATGGGGATGGAGGTGGCGGTGCAACTTCAGAAATGCTTGAAAATTTAAAGGCAATTAAAGCTAATCCAGTTTTACCTGAAGTTGAATCTGGAAAAATTGCAGATGATATTGCCACTTTAGATTCGATTACAGATGATCTACCTCTCTGGAATGGAGAGATATATTTTGAACGCCACCGCGGAACTTATACTTCCCAGGCTTTAATTAAAAGGTATAATAGACGGCTTGAATATTTATATAGAGAGGCTGAAATAGTCTCCTCACTGGCAGATATAACTGGAGCAGAAATTGATTTATCAGAGCTGGAGAAGGGTTGGAAAAAATTATTGACAAATCAATTCCATGATATACTGCCTGGCTCCTGTGTTAGAGAAGCAGTTGTAGATGCTTATAATTATTATCAGGAAGCTGAAGAAATTGCAGAAAAATTAATTAATGATTCTTATGATTATTTAAGCAGTCATACCAGTGATAGTAATGATGAATCAGAACTTTTTGTTTTTAACCCTTTTAGCTATTCCAGAGATAATTTGATCAGTCTGAGTCCAGAACAGATTGAAGAAGATGATAAGGATATAAATTCTCTGATTACAGAAGATGGTGAGATTATTGAGCTTCAGAAATGTGATAATAAATATTATTTTAGAGATTTGATTCCAGCAATGGGATATAAGAAATATAAATTAAGTAATATTGAAAGAGGAGAAGCGAAAATAAATGATACTAGTAAATTCAGTCTGGAAAATGAGCATCTTCGTTTAGTTATTAATCAAAATGGTAACCTATGCAGTATTTATGATAAGAGAGTTGAACGAGAAATAATTGAAGCTGAAGAAGCAAATATATTTGAATTATTTAAAGAGAAACCCTGTTATTATGATGCCTGGGATATCAATATTAAAGAATCTGATAAGGTAATTATCAATAATGTACAGGAAATATATTATAAGGAACAGGGTCCGGTCTATAATTCAATTTTAATCAGAAAAAAATATAATAATACAATTATAGAACAGGAAATAATCCTGAGTGAGAAGAGCAGTCGGATTGATTTTAAGACAAAAATCAACTGGCAGGAAAGGCAAAAATTGTTAAAGGCTTCTTTTCCAGTTGATTTAAAAAATGCAAAAGCAAATTATGAGATAGCTTTTGGAAATATAGAAAGATCGACCACCAATAATACAAGTTGGGAACAGGCACAGTTTGAAGTTTATACACATAAATGGGCTGATCTTTCAGAATATAACTATGGTGTTAGTCTTTTAAATGACTGTAAGTATGGTTATGATATTAAAAATAATGTGATGAGAATTACTTTACTAAAGGGAGGACTTTATCCAGATCCAAAAGCAGATTTGGGAGAACATGAATTTACTTATTCACTCTATTTGCATCAGGGAGATTTTAGGGAAGGGAAGACAATAGAAGAGGCAACAAATCTTAATGCTCCTTTAAAAGTCAGATCAATTACTCATAAAATTAATGATCAGCTGCAGAATTATTCTTCCCTGTTGAATATTGAAGGGGATAATTTAGTTCTTGCAGCTTTCAAAAAAGCAGAAAATAATCAGGGATATATTTTAAGAGTTTTTGACAGTTATGGTCAGAGATCAGTCAATAAGATATCTATTTTTAAAGAATTAAAAGAGGTAAAAGAAGTTAATCTGATGGAAAAAGAATTAAATTCTGAAAGTCAGGTTAATATAAAAGAAGATAGTTCTTTTACTTTTGAAATCAAACCATATGAAATTAAAACATTTAGACTTACTTTCAAAAAATAAATTGAGGTGAAAAAAATTGAGTAAAATTAAAGCTATTTTTTTAGATTTAGGTGATGTAATTATGGAAGAAGCAACAGAAGTTAAGGATGCAGAAGGAGTTACTTTAAGAGCAGATCTGATCCCTGGGGCTAAAAAGGCAGTAAAGAAAATTAAAGATATGGGATATACTCTGGCTCTTGTAGCAGATACTTATGTGGGAACTTATAATAATGTTTTAAAAGCACACGGTCTTTTTGATGTTTTTGATGCTTTTGCAATTTCAGATGAGGTTGGCTGTTTAAAACCAGATCCAAGAATGTTTAAAAAAGCTTTAAATGATCTTGAGATAGCTGAAAAAGATTATAATAGGGTGATTATGGTTGGTAATAATTTAGAAAGAGATATTTTGGGAGCAAACAGGGTTGGACTGATAACTGTTTGGACTAACTGGAATGATGAGGATGGGTATAAAGAAAAGCCTGAAGTAGAACTTGAATTTCCCGACTATGAAATTGGTACTTTAGATGAAATTATTCCTTTATTGACTAAAATTGAAGAAAGTGTCTAATCATGAAAAATAATAAAGAGCCTGAAATTGCCAGGAGGTATGCGCCCAGAATATTTTTTGATGAGAATGAACCTTTTTTACCTTTATATGTCGGTTATACTGTGGTCCGGGGGGAAGAAATTGATTCTCCCTCCTTCAGCCGCAAACTAACTCCACCTAAAAATGGAATGACAATTGAATATGCAATTTACTGGGACTGGGATATTGGTCATCACTATGATCTGGAACACCTCTGGGTCCATGTTAATCAGAAAGGAGAAGTTATTTCTTTTGAAGGGAGTGCCCATGGGCTATATATTAATCTCTGGCCTTCTCCACCTGAATTAGAAGCCTTGATTAAAGCCTTAAAAAATAAAAATAGGAAAAATAAATACTGCCCGGCTGAAAAAGAATTTAACTTCCCTAGAATTTATAAAAGTGGTGAGGGATTACTTTGTTATTCTCAACCCGGAAAACATGCTTTTGCCCCTTCAGCTGACTGGTACAGGCAGCAGCAGGAATTTGTTACTGCTGAGTGTAATCAGAGAGCGGGTCAGGCAGCGACAATAGGTGGAGTTTATGGAGATAGTTTATTAAACAAGTATAGAGACTGTGAGGAACTGGCTAGAGATTATTTGAAAAGATCTGCCTTTAATCCAACTTTAAACTTTAATCAACTTATTGACTTAAAAACTGATGTAGAACTAATGAGCTGGAAAAAATTATATAAACTTATTCCAGAAAGAATAAATTATTGGATGCAGAGACTTAAAATAGATAGTAAAGAAGATGAGTAATTAAAATACATAAATGAGGTGTTTATTTTGATCAATCATTATCAAAAAGTACTGGCTAGTGCTGATTCGCTTGTGGCTGATTTATTAAAAATGCAGGTTTTAGATAAAGGAAAAAAGGGTTTTGGAGGCCTGCAGGCTTTAGAAAGCAGACTGGTGGCCCCAAAGTTTTCAATATATGGACTAAAGGCAATGCTTTCTGCTTATTATAATCAAGATTCTGTTTACTATCAGGATAATGGGTTATTTAAATCTATAGAAATGCTTGTAGATTATATAGGGAATGTTCAGCGGGAAGATGGAACTTTTGACTTGTTAACAGTGAATTTTTATTCAAGTCCAGATACCGCATTTATGGTTCAGAGACTCTGTATATCACATAAATTAATTACTAATTTTGGGGAAGATAGTGCTAAAGAAATAAAAAATCAACTGGAAAATATTATTAATAAAGCTGCCTATGGAATGGCTGCAGGAGGTTTTCATACTCCTAACCACCGCTGGGTCATTGCTTCAGCCTTAATGATGGCCTATAATATTCTGGATATAGACGAATTTAAATTAAATGCAGAAAAATATCTGGGTGAAGGGATTGATTGTAACCAGGATGGGGAATTTACTGAGCGTTCGACCGGTATTTATAATGTAGTAAATGATAATGCCTTAATAATTCTAGCAGAGGAAACAAAAAACTGGGAGTTATTGGACCATGTTGAGAGAAATCTAAAAATGATGTTGAAATTCATTGAACCCGATGGAACTATCTATACAGGTAATTCCACCCGCCAGGATAAAGGAGAAAAATACTATCCGGATAATTATTATCACTTATATTTATATATGGCTGCTCGATTGAATGACAAAGAATTTTCCTATATGGCTGAGACAATTATCGAAAGACATAATAGAAATACAGATGTCCAGTCCTTTGCTCAGTCTCTCTATTTATTTATGTTTAATCCAGAATTAAAAAATTTTTCTGTTCCAACTCAGGAAATAGAAGAAGATTATGAAAAGTTTTATCAGCAGTCTGGAGTTTTAAGAGTGAGAAGAGATGATATGAGCTTTACTTTAACAGAAAATAGTACTCAGTTTTTAGAATTTAAAGCTTATTCTTTACCTCTTGCTTTAAAATTGAGTGCTTCATTTTTTGAAATTGGTCAATTTAACTTAAATAAAGTTGACAAACAGTGGCAGAGAGAGTGTAAAACCAGCAAAATAGAGAAAAACAATGACAGCTATCAGATGAGATTTCACGCCCATGGTACTTATTATCTACCATTTGAGGAAGAACAGGAAATTGAATGGGGTGAAATGAATTATGATCAGCGAAAAATCGGCAGAGAGGTTGATTTATATATTAATCTCAATTTTAAAGAAATTGAAGCTGGTATTGAAGTTACAATTGATACAGATGGCTGTGATCAGGTTCCATTGAAAGTAGAGTTTATTTTGCCAGCAGACTCAATAATAGAAGGAGACTCATTTTTAATGAAGGGTAAAGCCGGCAGCAGTTTGGCTGCAAAAGAGGGAGAAATTAAAATTACTCAGGGTACTGATACTATACTGCTTGATTCATCTTTTGCTGAGCACCTTTATACTGAAGATATGCGCGGGACTGAAGCAATGAGTGAACATCATTTTACTATTTTTTATACAGCTTTTACCAATCTGAAAAAGTCTTTTAAAATTAAGAAACTATAAGGAGTTCAAATGCTTGATACAATATTAAAAATAATTTTAAGTCTTATAATGGCAGGGCTGATTGGTTGGGACCGGGAAAAACAGGGGAGGCCAGCAGGGTTTAGAACCCATATTTTAGTAGGTATTGGTTCTACAACCATTATGATAGTTTCAATTTTGCTTTACCAGAGCTTTCCGGCCGCTGATGCTGATCCAGGAAGAATAGCTGCTCAGGTGGTAAGTGGTGTAGGTTTTCTTGGTGCAGGAACTATTCTGGTGAGAGGTTCTAATGTCAGAGGCTTAACTACTGCTGCCAGTCTCTGGGCAACTGCAGCAATTGGTCTTGCTATTGGTGGAGGATTTTACTTTCAGGGAATTATAACCACTCTGGTAGTTTTTATCGCCCTATATTTTCTATCCGATATTAAACAGAGTGACAATAAAAGAACAGATCAGCAGTTAATCTGTAGAACCAACGATAAACATCTTGAAGTGTACAATGTGCTTTATGAGAGTATGGAAAAAAATAATTTTAAAATTAAATCTATCAAAACCTACAGAGACTCTGAGTCCAGTGATTTTATTATTGACTGCCAGTTCAGTACCAGACAGAAAGAAATAAAAAAAATTAATTCTATGTTGATGAATTTAGAAGTAATCGAAGAGGTTACTTTAACATTTAATAAAAAGTAGAGGAGATGCCAATGAGAAGAAAATTAGATTTCAGTTCAGTAGAAAGTTTGGAGAAATTATTGGAATCCAGTAATCTGGAGATTAATTTAGAAAAAAATTATGATCCAATAAGAGAAAAATTGCTAATTAATAATAGAGAAATAGATAATCGACTGGCAGTTCATCCAATGGAAGGAGCAGATGCTGAAATGGATGGAACACCTTCTAAACTTACCAAAAGAAGATATTTGAGATTTGCCAGAGGTGGAGCTGGTCTGATCTGGATGGAGGCAGTTGCAGTAAATGATAATGGGAGAGCAAATGATAAACAACTATTTTTAAATGATAAAACTCTAACTGCTTTTAAGAATTTAAATAAATTAATCAAGGAAGAGGCATCAAAAAAAAATAATAATCCTTATCTGGTGATTCAGTTAAGTCATTCAGGTCGTTTTGGTGAAAAAAACAATATTATATTTAGAGATGAATGTCTTGATCCTATTACCTTTTCTGAAAACGATTTCCATAAAATGAGTGATTCTGAATTAGAAAAGTTAAAATATGATTATTTAAAAGCAGCCCGTCTGGCAAAAGAAGCTGGTTTTGATGCTGTAGATATAAAAAGCTGTCATCGTTATCTACTGTCAGAAATTTTGGCTGCCCATAAAAGAGAGGGTAAATTTGGTGGCAGTTATCATAATAGAACAAGATTTCTCAAAGATGTAATAAAACTTGTCAAGAAAAATGTTGAGATTGATCTGGCGGTCAGACTGAATATTTATGATGCTATTCCCTATCCAGATGGCTGGTCTACAGATGATAGGGGAAAAGCAAAATTAAATGAATCTAAAAGACTTTTAAAAGATTTGGATCAGCTTGGGGTAGAAATTATTAATGTAACAGCAAGTACACCCTATTTAAAACCACATATTAATAGGCCCTTTGATAAAGGTAATTATAAATCACCTGAAGAGCCTTTAACAGGAGTAATTAGATTAATGAAGTTAAATAAATTTACTCAGGAAAATTTTTCGGGTACAGTAATAGGTACAGGCTTTAGCTGGTTCAGACAGTTAGCTCCAGATATTATTTCGGCCATGATCAAAAATGGTTGGATAACTATGGCTGGATTTGGTAGGATGGCATTTGCATATCCAGATTTTGCTCAGGATATAATTGAGAAGAATGAACTGAGTTCTCAAAAAGTTTGTATAACTTGCAGTAAATGCGCAGAATTAAAAGCTGCTAGAGAAAATTCCGGTTGTGTAATTAGAGATCAGGAAGAATATCTCCCTTTATATAAAAGTTTAATACAAAGAAAGAAATAAAATATGTTAGCAACAGATACCTAAAGATTTGCAATAATAAAAGCAGTAATCTCAAAGCGAAAAATCGATTATTATTGTATAATTGATTATAGATTTAATTTTCGAATAAATTGAAAAATATTTAAAGTTATTTACATTAAATTGGGAGGAATAAAAATGTATTATACTGGTTTTACTGATGAAGCAGCAGATTCTATGGAAAAACAGATAGAAGTTACCAAAGAACTGGGCTGGGATTATATAGAATCTCGCAGTATTGATGGTACAAATCTCACCGATATCAGTGACGAAAAATTTGAAGAGGTATATCAGAAATTAAATGCCGCCGGGATTAAAGTCAACTGTTTTGGCAGTGCTGTTGCCAACTGGGGTAAAGATCCCAGAGATGAAGAATCTTTTAAAAAGAGTATGGAGGAACTTAAAAGAGCTATCCCCAGAATGCAGAAACTGGGTACTAAAATGATTAGAGGAATGAGCTATGGTATTCCAAAGGATCTCTCTCCAGATAACCCTGAGCTGGAAGCAAAAATAATTGAACATTTAAAAAAGATGGTCAAAATGTGTGAAAAGGCAGGAATTATCTATGTACATGAAAATTGTATGAACTATTTTTCCCAGTCTTATGAGAAAATGGATAAATTACTTGCAGAAATTAATTCTCCCAATTTTAAAATTGTTTTTGACACAGGCAATCCTCTGATGGCAGACAATAGGATGGGTGAGCCCCCTTATGAAAAACAGACAACCTGGGGAGCTTATCAGCATTTAAAAGATAAAATTGCCTATGTGCATATAAAAGATGGAGCTTTTGTTAAAAAAACTGAAGGTATTTTTCCGGAAATGAATTATTGCTATCCTGGTGAGGGAAATGGTGAAGTAAAAAAGATTGTCAGAGATCTGCTTAAAGGCGGTTATGATGGTGGTTTCTCTATTGAACCTCATATGGGAGCTGTTTACCATGAAGATCGTAATGATAATGAAGCAAATGCAAAATATAATACTTATTTAGAATATGGAAAAAGATTTATGCAGTTAATGGAAGAAATCAGGCGTGAACTGAAGGAGGAATAGAGAGCAGATGGAAGAAATTAAGCTTGGAATTATCGGAATTGGAAATATGGGCAGCAGTCATGCTAAATCTATATTAGAGGGCAGGGTGAAAAACGCCAGGCTGACAGCTGTCTGTGATATTGAACCTGCCAGACTTCAATGGGCTGAAACTAATCTGGGAGCAGAAGTTGAATGTTTTTCTGATCAAGAAGAATTTTATCGAAGGGCAGATATTGAGGCAGTCTTTATTGCTACCCCCCATTATGATCATCCTCCTTTAGCTATAAAAGCTTTTGAAAAGGATCTCCATGTTCTAATTGAAAAGCCGGCTGGAGTTTATACAAAAGCAGTAAGAGAGATGAACGAAGCTGCTCAAAAGACAGATAAAGTTTTTGGTATTATGTATAATCAAAGGACAAGAGCCATTTATCAAAAACTTAAAGACCTTGTTGACTCTGATGAGCTGGGTGAAATAAAAAGAATAAACTGGATAATTGACTGGTACCGTTCTCAAAGCTATTATGACAATGGCGGCTGGAGAGCAACCTGGGAAGGTGAAGGTGGAGGAGTTTTATTAAATCAAGATCCCCATCAGCTTGACTTATGGCAGTGGATCTTTGGGATGCCGAAAAAAATAAGAGCTTTTGCTGAAAACGGTAAGTATCACCATATTGAAGTAGAAGATGATGTTACAGCTTATTTAGAATATGAGAATGGAGCTACCGGGGTCTTTGTTACTTCAACAGGGATAGCTCCGGAAACAAACCGTCTTGAGATTACAGGGAATAAGGGTAAGATAATTGTAGAAAATGATGAGATTATCTTTAGAAGATTAAGAACTCCGGAAAGAGAATTTAATGCAGAGTTTAGAGGCGGGTTTGGCAGACCAGAGTGCTGGGAATGTGAAGTACCTGCTCCGGGTGAAGATCCTGAACATGTGGGTATTTTAAATAACTGGATAGATGCAATTATAAATGGAACAGAATTAATCGCTCCTGGAGAAGAAGGGATTAAAGGATTAACAATCTCCAATGCAATGCATCTTTCTTCCTGGACAGATGACTGGGTTGAGCTGCCTATAGATGAGGTTTTATTTAAAAGAAAACTAGATGAAAAAATTGAAAGATCTACTTTTGTTAAAGAAAGTACAGAAGTAAAAACAATGAATGTTGAGGGAACATTTTAAAAGTATAATATTAATTTGATGTTTGAGTACAAACTTAATTTTTAGAAGGTGACTCTAAATGAAAAAATTAAAATCAGCAATTATTGGTTGTGGAAATATATATAAAGTTCATGCAGATGCTCTGCAAGAGCTAGAAAATGCAGAATTAAAATATGTTGTTGATATTAGAGAAAAAAGAGCTCGTAATGCAGCGGAAGGATATAATTGTGATTATATAATTGAGTATGAAGAGCTTTTAGATAAAAAGATTGATGTGGTTCATATCTGTACTCCCCATTTTTTACACAGCCCAATGGCTGTAAAATTTTTAGAAGCAGGGGTCAATGTTTTGGTTGAAAAACCTCTGGCTTTAAATTATAAAGAAGGTAATAAAATTATTGAAACTCTTAGTAAAAGTCAGACAAAACTGGGAGTCTGCTTTCAGAATCGTTTTAATAATAATAATCAGCAGGCTAAAAACATACTTGAAAGTGGCAGACTTGGTAAAATAAAAGGTATTAAAGGTTTTGTGACCTGGCATCGTGATCAGGAGTATTATCTTAAAGATGATTGGAAGGGGTATTATAAAACTGAAGGCGGAGGAGTTTTAATCAATCAGGCAATCCACACTCTTGATTTAATGCAGTGGTTTGTTGGCCCTGTAAAAGCTATTAAAGGTAATGTTGATACTAGAGTTTTAAATGAAATAATAGAGGTGGAAGATACAGCAGAAGCAACTTTATATTTTGAAAACGGTGCAGTTGGAATTTTTTATGCAACTAATACTTTTAGTCAAAATAGTCCGGTGGAAATTGTAATTGATTGTGGAAAAGGAAGCTTAAGACTTTTTGACGATCAGTTATTAATTACTGATAATAAAGAAAGTAAATCCATTATTAATACAACCAGTGGAGGAAAATATAAATCATACTGGGGAAACAGTCACTATAAATTGATTAAAACTTTTTATCAGGACATAATTGCAGGCTATTATACTGAAACTGTAAATGCTACAGAAGGTTTAAAAACATTAGAGTTAATCCAATATATAAACCAATCAGCAATTAATCAGAAAAAGTGTTATCTATCAAATAATTAATTTAATTTTACCTCAACTTTCGGCGTTAGGTTTTAGTAATAAAACCTTGATAAACATAGGAAGAAGCTCAAAAAAGTAGTCATAAAAAATACAAAAACACCCCTATTTATGGTATAATAGTAATTAACAAGATCACTT